>Ga0163144_10020743_pt1 | contig 13111 bp, 10 predicted proteins | sample OliLak19BULKMAT1_FD_123175 | JGI IMG/M metagenome (GOLD analysis project Ga0163144, IMG submission 123175) | Freshwater microbial mat bacterial communities from Lake Vanda, McMurdo Dry Valleys, Antarctica - Oligotrophic Lake LV.19.BULKMAT1 | ecosystem: Environmental > Aquatic > Freshwater >...
CACGGCATCTGGAAGTTGTGCTTATTCGTTGATAATGCGCATGCATTTGACATTGCTGTTTTCGGGGTTGAGTTGTCTGGCCCCACATGGGCTGATTTTTGCAACCAACGTCATACAGCTTATAACCCAGCAGCACATCCATAAGCCCCCTGACGGTAATCAATATAAATCCAAGTTTGACCTTTGGGTCATCGACCGGATTTGAGCGCATGACCACAGGGCATTCAGTCCCACGGTCCTGTCGGGCAACAATCCGTTAGTGACCATTAGGGGCCCCCCGATTTCTAAGGATTCTTTTTGCGCATGAAGGGCTGCACCTTGCAACTATTTGGCTTGCTTCGCGACTGGAATTACGCAGAGCGTGTACCCGTCAAAGGTGATTGGGTGCACCAACTAAGCCGCTGGTTAGGTCCTGCGGATGCCATCTCTCTGAGTGCTGCGCACCAATCGATCCAAGCAACCGGCTTGAAGCCGCCACTGCCGAGGAGCAATGTGAAGGGTCCGAATCTCGAAGAAGAATTTTGCCGCGTTCGTGCTGACTTGCTCAAGGCGATGGAACCTGCCCTACCGGCGCGCCCACAAGATCGGCGAAACCGCGCGCCGATGAAGCTCGTGGATGTGGCAGACGGTCCGGAAGATCCTGAGCCAGACTACGCAAGCTACCGCCAACGCTACGCAGAAGCCCAGCGGCGCATGGATTGGAGGATTGACCCCCTGCGATCGCACTGCCGACAGGTGCTGTCGCAAACCAATTCACAACTGCGCCAACTGGCAGAACTCGACGCCACCATGGAGCACCTCTTGGGTGATCGCCAGAAAGCATTGCTCACCAAACTACCCATCATTCTGGAAAAGCGGTTTGAGAACCAGAAGCGTAAGCACCAAGCGTCATGTCAGGCGGGTCAAGTCGAACAAGCCGATCAGGTCGACGCTCCAACCTTGCAACACAAGCCAACTCAGTGGGCAACTGAATTCGAGAAAGACTTTCAGTCGATCTTGCGCGGCGAGATGGAAATGCGCCTGGAGTCGATTGCAGGCTTGATTGAAGCATTTAACGAAGTACAGGAATAACGATGAACAGGTTTCTAATTCCGGCGGTGTTCGCCATCGGACTGATTACGGTCGGCTGGGTTGGCGTGGGGTTCATCGGATCGAGCTGGCTCGCATTGGCAATGACACTTGTGATTGCCGCTGTGTATTTGCTGGGGGCTTGGGAGCTCAAGCAGTTTCGAATGGCGACTTCTTCCTTAGCCCAAGCTCTTTCGGAGCTGCAAGAAACCCCATCCAGTATCACCACGTGGCTGGCGCGTGTTTCCCCTTCCCTTCAAATCGCAGTGCGTCTGCGCATCGAAGGCGAGCGCGTCGTTCTGCCGGGTCCGCCTCTCACGCCTTACCTGGTGGGCTTGCTGGTCATGTTGGGCATGCTGGGTACGTTCCTTGGAATGGTCGTGACCTTCAAGGGCGCCGTGTTTGCACTGGAGGGCTCCGCCGACCTGCAAGCGGTTCGCTCAGCCTTGGCCGCACCCATCAAGGGTTTGGGACTCTCTTTTGGTACATCGGTTGCCGGTGTGGCAGCATCTGCCATGCTGGGGCTGCTGTCTGCAGTGAGCCGGCGAGAGCGCCTGAACGTGGGCGGTGACCTCGACCGTTGCATTGCCACAGTCCTGCGCACATTTTCCCGCGCCCATCAAAGGGATGAATCCTTCAAGGCGCTCCAGCTGCAAGCCAGCGCACTGCCCGATGTGGTGAGTGGCTTGAATACCCTGATGGAGGCGCTCGCACAGCGCAACCAGCAGCAAAATGAAGAGCTCAACCATCGGCAGGAGCAGTTCCACAGGCAAGTGGTTGTGGTCTACACCGACCTCGCCACTTCGGTAGGTCAAAGCTTGCACGATAGTCTCGCGGCAAGCTCACGCATTGCGGTAGCAACCCTGCAGCCCGTAGTTCAGGCCGCCATGGCGGAGATCGCCAGTGAATCCAGACGCCGGCACGAACAAGTGAGCGAAACCGTGCAAGCGCAACTTACGGGCATAGGTCGCGAGTTCAGTACCACGTCGCAAACGGTATCGGACGGCTGGAAGGTAGCCCTGCAAGACCATGTGCGTACCAGCGACAGTCTGGTACAGAACCTGGACCGCGTTCTAGTGGCCTTCAATGCGAGTTTCGAGCAACGCTCTGTTGCATTACTCGCCACAGTAGCCGAGACAGTAGCCCAAAACCAGGCCAATCACCAGGTAGCCGACCAGCAGCGCCTGCAGGCATGGAGTCAGGCGCTGCAATCCTCGACGAGCCAATTGCAAAGCGAGTGGCAACGCTCCGCAGAGCAAACCCAGTCGGCACAGCAGGTTATTTGCCAGACACTGCAGAACACGGCAACGCACATCAGCGCCAATGCCGCTGACCAGGCCAAGCAGACCCTGGAGAATGTGGCGCAGATTCTGGGTAAGTCTGAAATCCTGATCAACTCCCGCCTTGCGTCCGAGGCCGAGTGGTCGCAAGGGCAGGGCCAGCGCATGGACGAGCTGGCATCCCTGTGGCGCAGGGAATTGGGAGCATTGCGTGAAGAAGAGGCTGCCCGTGGACAAGCGGCGGTTGACCGACTCGGCGAACTGCAAGCAGCAACGTCCCAGCAACTGGCAACCTTGGGCACCGCATTGGAAGAACCCTTGACTCGCCTGATGCAAACCGCGTCCGAGGCGCCGCAGGCTGCTGCAGCGCTGATTGCCCAGCTGCGCCAGGAGATGACGCGACTCTCGGAGCGGGAAAACGTCGCTTTGAGCGAGCGCGCGGGCCTGATGGCACGACTCAGTGCACTGATGGATGCCACCGACAAGACGTCCGTGGAGCAGCGCTCTGCCATCGAAGCCCTGGTAGGCTCAGCTGCGGTTGTGCTGGAGAAGGCCGGGAACCAATTTGCCCAGATCCTAGGCACACAGACCGTCACGGCCGAGGTGGTGGCAGCCGAGGTGAGCGCCAGCGCCATCGAACTCGCCGCCTTGGGCGAATCATTCCACCTGGCTGTGAGGCTCTTCAACGAAGGCAACGACAGGATGGTTGCCAGTTTGCAAAGTGTCGAGGCTGCGGTGAGCCAATCAATGCAGCGCAGCGATGAGCAGCTTGCCTATTACGTCGGGCAGGCTCGTGAAGTGATCGACCTCAGCCTTTCGTCGCAAAAGGCCGTCGTCGAAGACCTGCGCAGGTTGCACGGCAAGCAGGTTTCCCAACCCAAGGGTGTGTCTCATGCTTGAAGCGGGTGCGGGCGATGATGGCATGGAGCAGACGGCTCCCGTTTGGGCGGTCTTTGGCGATTTGATGGCGGGACTGCTGGGAGCCTTCGTATTGATCTTGGTGGGCGTGCTGGTGGTGCAGATGGACTTGGTCGCCAATCTGGAATCAGAAGTCAAAAAGAGGCAACAAGAAGAGCAGCGCCGCATGGCCCTGGAGAAGGCTTTGGCCATTCCCTTGCAGTCCGGTCGCGTGACGCTCAACAACGGACGCATTGGCATCAGTGGCAGCGTGCTGTTTGCTGTCAATTCCGATCATTTGCGGCCCGACGGCCAGCTGCTGCTCAAAAGCTTGGTGCCACCCCTGCAGGTATACCTCGGTGAACGGGACGAGATGCTGATGGTGAGCGGTTTTACCGACGACAAGCCCATTCAGTCCAGGAACCGAAGCTACACGGACAATCTGGAGCTGTCCGCGCAGCGAGCCCTCACGGTCACCCGAGCCTTGATTGATGAGGGCATGCCCTCATCGCGCGTCTTTGCTGCGGCCTTTGGGGCTGAGCAACCCGTAGCGCCCAATGGGAATGACAAGGGGCGCTCGCTCAACCGACGGGTCGAAATGGCACCAGTGCCGAAGGCCGCCCCCGCAACACCGTCTGCCAATGGGTGATGCTGTGGACTCGGACCTGACACCTCCAACGTTGCTTGAACTTTTGCGCACGCAAGGTGCGATGGGTTTCGATCCGGTGCGTTGGCATTACCTAGAAGTGCTGGAGCGGCGAACGCAGGCGCAGCATGGCGCAGTGCGGCAGGTCCTTGAAGTGAAACTCCGTGATGCGCTCACAATCTACCAAGAGCGTTTTGAACATTCGCGCACAGCGGGGGGCGCAAAATGCGTGAGGCCGCCCGGTGGCGTAGCGGCAACCAACTTCGCCGTCAGTGCGCTGGCCGATTTAAACCGGTATATCAAAAACAGAGCGCAAGACGGCAACGAGCCGGGATTGAACGTCGACCGGCCAAGCCGGGTGGAAATGAAGAGCGTGCGCCAATTCAGGAAGGCTTGGTCCATGATCCAGGCGTACGATCAGGTGGAGCAAGCCATGGAGCAAGGCCCAGAAAACGCCGGACCTCTCAATTCGCACCGGCTGCTGTTGCGCTCGGTAGCGTTGATGGGCGAACTTTCTCCCCATTACTTGCAGAGGTTTCTCTCCAATGTGGATTCCATGTTGTGGCTTGACAGCGTGAATCTGAAGCCTAAATCACCGACGCAGAAGCCCAGCACCCGCGCTGCGCGCGTAAAGTGAAAAAAGTTCACGGCGCTGCGGGTCAACTGGCGATGCAGAGAACCATTGCGATTGCCGGTACTATGGCCCCTGGCCGTGCCCATTTGCAGCTGCGGCCCTACTTTCGCAAAGTTCAGGTCTTGTCCCTTTCCTTTTTTGTATTTCCCCGTCGCTTGGCAAGCGGGTCTGAGTGCGCCCCATGAGATCGCTCAGGCTTGCATTGATAGGCGTGGTGTTCGCCACAGGGGTTGTCGCAGCTGGGGCGCAGGAGTCCGGTGACTCGACTCGCCGAGACACGACCGCGCCCGCAGCGCCGCAGGCAGCCTTTGATCTGATCATTGACGCGCCACCAGAAATCCGCGAGTTGCTGGAGCTCCAGCTGGATTTGTATCGCTACCGCGAGCAGGGTGACCTGAGCGACAGCGAGGTCGCACGCCTGCAGGCCATTGCAGAACTCGAGGCGCGCAACCTGGTAGCGACCTTGGGCTACTTCTCGCCAGACATCCGCTTCATACCACCGGGTCCGGCGTCGATTCCTGTGTCGGGTATGCGGCGACCCGTTCGTTCGTTAACGCTGATGGTGCAGCCCGGCGAGCCTACGGTGGTGACCGACGTTGCACTTGCGTTTGAGGGGCAGGTGCTGCGCGATGCCCCATCGGCATCGCAACGCCAACACATTGAAGATGCTTGGTCGCTACCGCCGGGGACGCGCTTCACCCAGGCACGCTGGGACGCGGCCAAGCGCTTGGCCCTGCAATTGCTAAGTGAACAGAACTACCCACTAGCCCGATTGCGCACCAGCACGGCTGATATCGACCCGGTGACCCGCCAGGCCCATCTCAGCGTGCAGCTCGACTCCGGCCCACGCTACCAGATCGGCGCATTGGCCATCAGCGGCCTTGAGCGCTATGACGCGGCGCTGGTCACCCGGCTGGCCCGGCTGTCACCCGGCAGCGCTTATGACCAATCTGAACTCGTGAAGGCGCAGCAACGGCTCACCGACAGCGGCTACTTTGAATCGGCGTTTGTGTCGCTCGACACGACAGGCGACCCGAGCGCCGCGCCCGTGCGGGTGCAACTGCGCGAGACCCGGCTGCAAAAACTGGTGTTTGGCTTAGGGGCGAGCACCGACGGGGGGGGGCGGTTGTCGGTGGAGCACACCCACCACAAGGTGCCAGGCCTTGGCTGGCGCGCGGTCAGCAAGCTTTTGTTGGACCGGGAAACCCAGGCTCTAGGCACGGAGCTCATTGCCCCTCCAGATGCCGACGGCTGGCGCTGGGTCACGGCAGCCCAGCACCAAACCGTGGCGCGGGGCAGCTTTGAGGTCAATAGCCGGAGCCTGCGTGTGGGACGAGGCCAAATAGCGGAGCTGATGGACCGAAACTACCACCTCCAGTACGACCGTGCGGATACCGCGACCGGAGATGCCAGTGCACCGTCCGTTGCTGCCACGCTCAGTGCCAACTATGCGTTCACACTGCGAAGATTTGACAGTCTGCCCTTCCCCAGCCATGGCTGGGGGGCGGGCGTGGAGGTTGGCGGCGGCAGCACCCTGGGTGTGCAGCAGGATCCGTTTGGCCGCGTCGTGGTGCGCGGGCTGGGGTATTTGCCGCTGGGAGGATCGGGGGTTACCCGCCAGACGGCGCTGCGTGCGGGCCGCTTGGTCATGCGTGCTGAGGGCGGCGCGGTGCTGGCGGCGGCCGGTATCAGTCTGCCCAGCACCCAACTGTTTCTGACGGGTGGTGACACCAGCGTGCGTGGCTATGCTTACCGCTCCATTGGCGTCGCGTTGTCGGGCGGGCAAATCACCGCGGGGCGCTACATGGCCAACGGCAGTCTGGAGTGGCAACGTCCCATCGTCTCCAGCGGCCGGTTGTCTGACTGGGAGGGCACCGCTTTCATCGACGCGGGTGCCGTAGCGGATACCCCGGCAGCCTTGCACGCCAACGTAGGCGTGGGGGTGGGAGCGCGTTGGAAGAGTCCGGTGGGTCCGCTGCAAATCAACCTCGCCTACGCAGTGGCGACGGAGCGCTTTCGCCTGCACGTTAACGTGGGGTTTAACTTTTGATGCGCCCCCTCCTTGGGCTGGTCAAGGTCGTATTGGGTCTGCTGGCCTTGGGCGTGCTCGTGGCAACGGCTGTTTGGTTCTGGAGTGGTGCCGCGACATCGCTAGGCACCGCAGTCACCCAACTCGCCTACGCACTGCCTGCGGGGCAGACGCTGGAGGCGCGGGACGTTTCAGGCTCGCTGCGCGAAGGCGGGCATATCGGCTGGTTGCGGTGGGAAAGCGCAGACCTGCGTGTCGAGGCGCGCGATGTCACCGTGGGTTGGGCATTGCGCCCTTTCCTGGGCGGCACGTTGCAAGTGCAGCAACTGCGCGTCGCCCAGGTCCGGATCGAAGACCTGCGGACCCAGGCCACCACGCCGTCTCCGCCCGAAAGTATGGTCCTGCCTCTGAACGTCTCAGTCCTTTTTGCAATTGACGCGCTAGAGTGGGTTACAAGCACATCCGTACAGGCCACTGCACTCTCTGGCCGCTATGTTTTTAATAGCTGTCTTCACACGCTGGATGTGGAGCGGATGCATATTGCATCCGGAGACTATCGGTTGAGCGGTCAACTGCAGGGTTGCGGGGAGATGGCACTCAATGCCCAGTTGGACGGTACGGTGCAGTCCGTTTTGCCCGGCAGTGTGGTGCCCGTGATGGTGCAAGCGCGCGCCCAAATCAGCGGCGCTTTGGCGGGACGTGATGCGGTATTGCAACTGCAAGGCAGCCTGGTGCCCGAGCGGCTAGCCCTGGACAAAAAGACCAGCAGGGAAGCAGGTGCACCAGTGGCCAAGGAAGCGGCCGTGCAAGCCACGGTGAACGCAACGCTCCATCCGTGGCACCCGCAGCCGCTTGCGCAGGTGCAAGCGCACTGGCAGGCGCTGGATCTGGCCGCACTGTGGCCCAACGCACCCCAGACCCATTTGGCGGGTGATGCCGCCGTGGTGCCTGCAGCGGGTGGATGGCAGGCCACAGTGCAAGCTACCAATAGCGCCAGTGGACCGCTGAATCATCAACGGCTGCCTTTGCAAAGTGTGGCGGCACAGCTTTCATTCGTCGACGGGCAGTGGAGCTTGCAGTCGCTGGCCGCTAAAGGTGCGGGCGGCCGCATAGAAGCCCAAGGACACATCAAACCGAACCTCAGTCCCAGCACCGGCACCAGCGCCGGCAGCACCGCGTGGAACGGCAGTGCCCGGTTGATCGGCATCAACCCGGCGGCGGTCGACTCCCGTCTGGCGGGCACCGCCCTGGATGGCCAGCTATCAGCCGAGCACGGTCCAACCGGCATCGCATTTGATGCACGCCTTCAGTCATCACCTGACCTCCGGGCGGTCAAATCGGTGCCCGTCGCGCAAAGCCGCGATAAGCCAGAAGGCCTACGACTGCGCACACTGCAAGCACAGGGCGTATGGGCCGCGCCGCATTGGACGTTCGACAGCTTGCTGGTGCACACCCAGGACGCGAGCCTGCAGGGGCATGGTGCGTTGGACACTGCGGGCCAGTCGGGTTCGGGCGAGTTCACACTGACCTTGCCAGGCGGACAGGCAGCGCTCTCGGGCAGCATGGGCCGCACGCGGGGGCAAGGGCAGTGGAGCCTTGGTATTGTGGATGCAGCCTTGGCTACGCGCTGGTTGGCGGGCTGGCCGGGTGCACCAGCGGCCCTGGCCCAAACAGCCTTTGCGGGCCATGGCGAAGCCCAGGGTAGTTGGGCGGGGGGCTGGCACGACCAAGGTCAATCGTTACAACTTCAGGCCACTGTTCGCGTGCCTCGGCTAGAGGTGAGCGGTGGCGGGACTGCTTCGGCAAAGCCATGGCGTGTGTCGAAGTTGCAGGCGGACGTCTCGGGCACCCTGCCGTCGCTGACTTTGTCTCTGCAAGGACAGGGCGAGGCTGAAACGCGCCGCATGAGTGTTCAGGCCGCGGCCACCGGCGGGCGGATGTCGGGCGGCACTTGGCAAGGCACGCTGACATCGGCTCGGCTGACCGTACAAGACAGCCTGCGCCCTGGCGACTGGACCGCACAATTACGCGACAGCGTTGCGTTGTATTGGCGCAGCGACGCGCTGAGCCGTTTGCTGGAAGCCTCTGCGGGTGCGCTGGTGCTCACCGGCCCGGTGCCGGGCTCGGCCCTCATCAGTTGGGAGCCAGTCCAGTGGTCTGACCACCCGCCAGACACAAAAGGCCGCCCCAGTCAACGCGCGCAATGGCGCACTCGGGGGCGTATCACCGAGTTGCCTCTGGCCTGGCTGGATTGGGCTGGCCAGACCCGCATGGCCAATCTGGGGCTGCGTGGCGATTTGCTGTTTGCTGGCCAGTGGGATGCTGCAGGGGGTAGCGGGTTGCAGTTGCGCGCCGGGCTGGCGCGAACCAGCGGCGATTTGCAAGTGCAGCGCGACGCCAGCGGCGGGGGCTGGATCAGCGCCGGTGTGCGCAGCGCCAGCGTCGACATCACCGCGCAAGACAACAATCTCTTGGCCAGCTTGCGTTGGGACAGCGCCCATGCTGGCACCGCACAGGCCGATGTCAGCAGCCGCTTGCAGCAAGCCGATGGAGTCTGGACCTGGCCGCTGGACGCGGAACTTGCGGGCTCGGCCAAGGTGCAACTGCCCCCGGTGGGCGTGTGGTCACTTCTGGCTCCACCGGGTTGGCGTCTGCGCGGCACGTTGGATGCGGACGCCACGCTCTCCGGCACGCGCGGGCAGCCGCGGTGGCGTGGCACCCTGGCTGCCAATGACCTGGCCGTGCGCTCGGTGGTGGACGGGATTGACTTCAGCAATGGAACACTGCGTGCTGTGTTGGACGGCGACCGTCTCGACGTGCAGACACTGACGCTGCAGGGCGCGGGCGGCGCCAGTGGCGGGCAGTTGGCGGTCAAGGGATCGGTGCTTTGGTTGACACCCCCCACCGCGCCTGCGCCGGTGGGCGTTGCCAGCCGGTTACGGATGGAACTGGATGCAACGGCAAACGCGCTGCGCGTGAGTGCCCGCGCCGACCGGAGGCTGGTGGTTTCGGGCGCGATATCAGCACGTTTGGCCGACTCCCAACTGGTCATCCGTGGCAAGCTGAAAGCCGATCAGGCGCTGTTTTTGTTACCAGAGGACAGCCCCATCCAGTTGGGTGAAGACGTGGTGGTGCGCAAGCCCGCGGTGGATGTATCGCGTGCTTCTGCGGCCGCACAGACCCCCGCCTCGGCGCCACAGGAATCGCGCGCGCAGGTGCAGCCGGATGTCCAACTCCAACTGGATCTGGGCCCAGACTTTCAAATCCGCGGGCGCGGCTTGGCAACACGCCTTGCCGGCGTGCTGGAGTTGCGCAGTGCGGGACGCACGCTGCGCCCGGAATTGCGTGGAACGCTGACGACCGAACGCGGTACGTACAAAGCCTATGGGCAGCAACTCGACGTCGAAGAGGGTTTGCTGCGTTTTGTGGGGCCCGTCGACAACCCGGCGCTGGACATTTTGGCCATCCGTCCTGCCATTGCACAGCGGGTGGGTGTGCAGATTGTTGGCACGGCGCAGTCGCCCGTTGTGCGCCTGTATGCAGAGCCGGAGCTGGCGGAATCCGAGAAGCTTGCGTGGCTGGTGCTGGGACGCTCTGGTGCCAGCGGCGGCGCCGAGGCCGCCATGCTGCAGCAAGCGGCACTGGCTCTGCTGGGCGGCAAGGGTGGCGGTCTTTCGGGTGGTCTCACACAAGCGCTGGGTCTGGATGAAATATCGGTACGCGGCGCGGCCAACACCGCTGACAGCACCACCGCCGGCGGGAATGCCGCCCTTGGCACGACCGGTGCCACCGCCGCCACGGTCATGGTGGGTAAGCGCTTGTCGCGGGATTTCTATGTGACCTATGAGCGCAGCCTGTCCGGCACACTGGGCACACTTTCCATCTTTTATGATCTGTCCCGGCGTTTTACTTTGCGCGCGCAAACGGGCGAGCAAAGCGCGGTGGACTTGATCTTCACCGTGCCCTACGACTGATGCAAGATACTCTAGGCATAAAAAAAGCCCTCGGCGTATTCAAACGCCAGAGGGCTTGGGGAGCCAGAAAGATTACTTTTTCTTGGCAGGTTTGGCTGCAGCTTTAACAGCCTTGGCCGGTGCAGCAGCAGGTGCTGCTGCAGGAGCAGCGGCGGCCTTCAACTGGGTGCGCTGGTCTTTGAGGGCCTTGATTTCGCCGTCGAGCTTGCGCTTGCGCTCACCCAACTTCACCAAGCCGGCATTGATCTTCGCAACCGCTTTAGCGGTCTTGGAGACGGGAGCCTTTTTGGCTGCTGCCGGTTTTGCAGCAGCCTTGGCCACTGGCTTGGCAGCAGGTTTTGCCACGCTGGTTACCGCTTTGGTGATCGTCTTCTTGACGGATTTTGCTGCAGCCTTGGGGGCCGCCTTTTTCGCAGTTGCCATGTTGATATTTCCTTTTAGTTAATTCGGCAAAGATACTTTCTACGCACCAATATTTAGCCGCTTATCATTTGTGCGCGCCCCGATTATCTGCGATACACGCAGTGGTCCCAATTGCGGACCCAATCGCGGGTTCAAAGTGCGTGTTGTATGTGCGCAAAATTTGCGCAGCATCGCGTTACAAACCATGAGGCAAACCCTTTCATGTCCGATGATTACCAGATCGAAATTCCACCGTCGTTTATGGCCCTGTATGTAGACAAGGGACGCCAGAAATTGAACGTGTCGCGCGATGCGCTGACAGCGCGTTATGAGCTGTGCGAAGACATGGCCAACCTGTTAACCGAGACTGCACGCACGATGTTGTTTAGCCTGGGCATCACCGAGCATGATGTGCTGGAGCGCGTGCAGCGTGGCCTGGGTGGTGATGCCGCCGTAGTGTCGGAGCCCGAGGCGGCGTGGGTGCTGCGCCGGCTCGCCGAGTTGCTGTCTTGGGTGCCACTATCCATTGACCCTGCGACGCCCTGAGTCGCTTGCGCAGTCGGATAAGCCCAACGGGCTATTACGTCGAATGCGCTCAGTGCGCCTCGGTCGCAGCGCCCTGTGCATATTGGGCCTGGCGCATCAGCAGCAGCAGCGGCAAGGCCGCCAGCATCATCACACCAAAGCCTAAAAACAAGCGATCAAACGCCAGCATGGCGGCCTGTTTACGCATCATCCCGTCCAGCAGGAACAGCGCTTGTGCTGCGCGCTTTGCAGATCGGCACCGTGGCGTTGCATCAGTTGCGTCAGCACGGCGAGCCGGTGCGTGGCGGCATCAGAGAACTGGCTCAGGTGCAGCAGTGTTGAAAAGCCCTGCGACCCGGGCAATCTGTTCGGGCGGCAAGTTGCCCAGCGCCAGGTTGTTCAGCGGGATGAAGACCATCCCTAAGCCAATGCCACGCAAGATCATGGGCCACAGAAAATCATTGCCGCCAGACTGCGTGGTGAAGAGCGAGTGTGACCACATGGAGTAGGCAAATACGCAAGCACCGATCACCACAAAGATGCGCAGGTCGATGTGGGCCTTGGGCATGAACTTGCCCATGATGGCCATGGTCACACCCGAGGCCACGGCACCCGGCAGTACGGCCATGCCGGTCGCCCAGGCGGTAAAGCCGAGCAGCGTTTGCGCGTACACCGGGAACACAAACACCACGCTGAACAGCGCCGCACCCAAAATGAAACCAAACACCAAGGAGAGTGAAAACTGGATGTCTTTCAAAATGCGCAGATCCACCACCGGGTGCGGGTGGCGCAACTCTTGCCACACAAACAACGCCATGGCGCTGGCACTGGCCATGGCATAGGCGACGATCTCACGCGATGCCCACCAGCCCAGCTTGCCACCGCGCTCCAGCATGGTTTTCAGGCAGCCAATGGCAACGGCCAGCAACGCCAAGCCGACAAAATCCACCGCCTCGGCACGGCTGCCGTACTTTTGTTCGGGCACATACATCAGGGCCAACAGCAGTGCGATGGCGCCCAGGGGGATGTTGATGTAGAAAATCCAGGGCCAGGAGGCCGCGTCGGTGATGTAACCGCCCAGCGTGGGCCCCAGCATCGGGCCGGTCATGATGCCTAGCCCAAAAATCGCCATACCGGTCCCCGCCTCTTCCGGCGGAAAGGTTTCAAACAACGTGGCCTGCGCGGTCGATATCAAGCCACCGCCACCCAGGCCCTGCACGATGCGCCAAAAAACCAGCGAGCCCAAGGTGTCGGCGTTGCCGCACATGAACGACGCAAACACAAACAGCATGATCGACAGCGCAAAGTAGTTGCGCCGACCAAACCAGTTGGCCAACCAGCTGGAAATCGGCAGCACGATGACATTGGCCACCACGTAGCCGGTGGACACCCAGGTAATCTCATCCAGCGTAGCGCCCAGCGTGCCCATCATGTGCGGCAGGGCCACGTTGACAATAGTGATGTCGACCAGTTCCAGCACGGCCGCCAGCGTCACGGTCATGGCAATGATGAGGCGTGCGCGGTAAATCTCGGCAGCCGATTGCACCCGCCGCAGCGTGGGGAATAGCGGTTTCACGACTTAGCGCGTGGTGATGGTGACGTTGACGCTCATGCCCGGGCGCAGTAGCCGTATCGTGTCTTCGGACTGCTGAATGC
>Ga0163144_10020744_pt1 | contig 13111 bp, 11 predicted proteins | sample OliLak19BULKMAT1_FD_123175 | JGI IMG/M metagenome (GOLD analysis project Ga0163144, IMG submission 123175) | Freshwater microbial mat bacterial communities from Lake Vanda, McMurdo Dry Valleys, Antarctica - Oligotrophic Lake LV.19.BULKMAT1 | ecosystem: Environmental > Aquatic > Freshwater >...
ACTGTGCATATTCGGGCAGGTCGGGACGATCGCGCCACTCTTCGAGTCGGCGGCGGGCGCGCTCCTCGGGACTGGCATCAAGATAGACTTTCAGCTGCGCCTCGGGACAGATAACCGTGGTCGCATCGCGGCCTTCGACGACGGCATCGCGGCCGGTGACAATAGTCTGTTGCTGGGCGACCAGATGGGCCCGGCAGCGCGGATTATCGGCGACGCGAAAAATCAATTCAGTGGTCTGCGGCGAACGCACCCGATCCTTGGGCAGGGTCTGGCCATCCAGGCGTACGTCGCCCTGGTCATCGAAATCGATGGTGCGTTCGTGGATCCAACGCGCGCAGGCGTCGGCGTCCTCCATGCGGATGCCGGCGTCCATGAGACCGACGGTGGCGGCGCGATACATCGCACCCGTATCGAGGTGGAGCATACCCAGGCGATGAGCCAGGGTGCGGGTCACCGAACTCTTGCCAGCCCCAGCGGGACCGTCGATGGCAATGATCATGGGCTTGGCCAGGGCCTGGCCGCCGGGGCGGGTCATGGGCGTCAGCGTCCGGACTGTTCGGGCCGCCGTCCAGCGTCGGCTTGGGCCTCGGCTTGACGGTCGGCTTGACGGTCGGCTTGGCAGACAGCCGCGACCACAGCGGCCATGCGCGCAGCGTCTTTGACCCCCGGACTACTTTCGATGCCACTGGCGACATCGATGGCCCAGGGATGCACCGCGGCAATACCCGCGCCGACGTTGTCGGCGTGCAGTCCCCCAGCGAGAATCACCGGCACGGCAAAGGTCACCCCGTGCAGCAGCGACCAATCCCAGGCGACGCCGGTGCCGCCATGCACACCGGGAGGGGCGCGGTGATCTAGCAAGAAGCTATCGGCAGGATACGAGCGGATGCGGGCAAGGTCAGCCGCTGAGCTGACGGCAATGGCTTTGCACACCGGCACCCGCCGACGTAATTCGGCGGCCACGTCTGGCGTCTCATTGCCGTGCAGTTGCACCGCGGTGCAGCGCGTGGCGAGCAAAAGTTCCAAAACCTGGTGCACATTGGCATCGACGGTGAGGAGGACCGCAGTGACGTACGCGGGGCAGCGATGCGCCAGCAGCGCGGCCTGATCAATGCCGATCCTGCGGGGTCCCTTGGCGAGATTGAAGCCGATCGCATCCACGCCCAATCCGACCGCCACATCGACATCGTCAACGCGGGTGAAACCACAGAATTTGATGCGGGTGCGCGCCATGGCGGCCGCAACCTTACGCGGGTTTCCACGGCGTGCACGCGGTGGTGATGGCGGCTGCGGCGGCGTGCAGGCGTGCTGCCAGGGCGGGGGCATCCACGGTGCTGATCAGGCCGGCCATCGCCAAGCCTGCGTAGGGCGGTGCGCCGACTGGCACTGCCAACGAGGCGTGCGCGGTATCGGCGCGCAGCAGGCACCAGCCGCGTCCGCGCAGGGCTTCGTCCTCGGGCCAGCGTGCCAACAGGACCCCAATACTCGACGTGCCCACCGGGTGCAGGCGGGTGCCCGCCAAACCCGTTTCCGCCGGCGCATCGCCAGGGCCATGCCAGAGATAGCACACATGATCGCGCCAGCGCACACCGAGGGCGATCGTGCCACGCAGATCCGCGAGCCCGCGGATGACCGGCAGCGCTGCCTTCAATAAGGGTGAGCCGCCCAGGGTCAGCGCCGCCAACACATGGATGCCCGGTCCCGGTCGATAGCGCCGTCCCTCGGTGCGCTCGGCCAGCCCCAAGTCCGCCAAGGTCCCCAACAGCCGATGCACTTTGCTGGGGTCAAATCCCAATTCCCGCGCCAGATCAATCGACCGTACCGTTCCCTCTGCACTCGCCAACGCCTCGAGACAGGCAAGGCCATGAATCAGCGATTGATTGGGTTGGGCAGGCATATTCTTACTTTTCGTGAACTTGAACGGTTATGAGTGGCTTGACGTTGACCAGGCATTATTCGCTTATCAGGTGTCGTCCTGCGTCCTGCGTCCTGCGTCCTCGAAAATGGCCATGACACTTTTTGTCGGGAAATCGGCGAATCGTGCCTGTAAGAGTGCGCTCTCTGCGATCCAGGCACTGGCTGTCTCTATCGAAGACGCAGGACGCAGGACGCAGGACGCAGGACGGAAATTGGTACGAAAACTATCCGTAAAACAGCTACGAATTACGTAAGGAATTATTTCCCTTGATAGAGACGCAACGCCAAAATTTCCGGCAAACCCGCCTGGCGGATCTTATTCGCGGCGGCATCAATGTCGTATTCGACGCGACGGATGGTCACCAGTTTGGTGTCGCTGTCGAAGAGGGCGAAGCTGGCTTTGTTGTTTTCGTCGCGGGGTTGGCCGACCGAGCCGGCGTTGACGATGACCGAGACTTCTTCGTCGACCGGGATTTCCTGGTCGAGGGTGTAGGTGATCGGGTCGGTATCGAAAAAGCCGACCGGGACGTGGCTGTGGCCCAAAAAGCCAAGCTGCGCACCAAGGTCGCGCAGTGAGGCGAAGCTCTGCTGGGCGTCAAACACGGTCTGGATGTAATTGAATGCTTCCGGCTGATGAAAAGTCCCATGCGCCACGGCGAAGTGGTCATAGGTCAAGGTCAGGGGCAGATCGGTGAGAAAAGCCTGATGCGCATCGTTGAGCTGGTCTCGGGTCCAGATCGCGGCGGCCTTGGCATAGGCGTTGAAACAGTCGATAGACAGCTTGCCGACCGCGGCCCAGTCATGGTTCCCAGCGATGACATCGCAGCCCAGACCCATGATCCGTTCGAGACAGGCAACGGGTTCGGCGCCGTAACCGACGATGTCGCCGAGGCAGACGATTTTATCGACATGCTCAGCCTCGATGGCCGCTAGGACGGTCTCGAGCGCTTCGGTGTTGCCATGAATGTCGCCAAGGAGGGCGTAACGCACGTAAAGGCTTTCGATACCGGTGACTAGGGAATGTCCTGACGGGCAAACACGGCGAGGCCGAGAAGGCCACATCCTGCACAGCACAAGAAGGCATACAAGACAGTGAGCAGCCCATACCCCAGGGTCAGGGGCTGCGTTGCCAGTTGCAGCGCGTCGTCCACGTTGAACACCGCCAGGGCCGGGATGATCACGGCTCCATATAGGCCCAGGCCGGGCAACAAATGGCCCAGAACGAAGACCGCAAAGCAGACCAGGATGTTGGCGATTAATGGTATACGCAGGGCCAGGACCGCAGCGAGCATGGTGGTAATCGCGGCATGGCACAGGGCCAGGACATGGGCGCCGGCCAAGCGCGCCCACGGCACCCACAACTCATCGCTGAAACCATGGCTGTGATTGTGACCACGGTCCTCCCACTCCGTCCACAAGGCCAACAGCAGGACGCCGACGTGCGCGGCGACGATGACCATGCTCGCGCAGACCACCACGAGCCAGATCCCTAAGGCCTTGCCGAAGATGTAACTGCCACGCGAGAGCGGCTTGGCGAACAAGGTCAGGGCGGTGCGGCTGGCGAGTTCATCATGGATTGCGGTGCTTGCTTGCACGGTGCCCAGAAACAATCCGGCCAAGACCGCAACCGCCACTCCGGCCGTGCTGAGCATGCGCACCCGGTCCTGGGTCTCGAAATTGAACATGCCAAACGCGTAGCTCAGCCCGATCAGGCCGACCGACAGACCCACGGCCAGCCACGTCAGCGGCTGGCGCAAACCATCGGCAACGGTCATCCGGGTGAGGGCAAGCAGGGCCATGACTGCCGCAGGTTCTCGGGCTGCGCACTCACCACAAGGCCCGCTTCGGACGGCGGGCGTTCGCAGACCACCGTACGTATCAGGAGGCTGCGCAATGGCGACCGCGGTGGCCTTGCCGACGGTTGGACCATACTCCCACCATGCATCCCGCCGAACGCTTTACCGCCCCGGCCTCCATCGAAACCGGGACCCCGCTCAAATTGTTGCTCAATCGGCGCGCGGTCGCTTTGATTGCGGAATCCTTTGTCGATGCCGTGCCAGGTTTCGCCCGCTCTACCTTCGTGCGTCAAGCGAATGCGGGTCTCGACGACTTGGAGCTCAAGCCGCGCGCGGCGCATATCGCTCACGTCCTGGCGACGCACCTGTCGTCAGATCCTGCTACCGCGGCCCAACAACTCATCGCCAGCCTGGGCCCAGAATTGAGCATGAGTGCAGGCAACGGCCTCAAGCCATTTTTTTATCTGCCGCACAGTGCCTTTATTCATGCCCACCTCCGCGACTGGGACGCAGGCATGGCCGCCAACGAGGCCATCACCCGCCGCTTCAGTGCGGAATTTTCTATCCGTCCCTTTTTAATTCGCGAGCAGGCGCGCACCCTGAAACATCTGCGCACCTGGACCACGCATCCCAATGCGCATGTCCGCCGCTTGGTCAGCGAGGGCACCCGCCCACGCCTGCCGTGGGCCGAACGTTTGCCCGGCCTCGTGCGTGATCCGACGCCTGTCCTGCCCTTATTGGACGTGCTGGTCGATGACGTGGATCTGTATGTGCGCCGCTCCGTTGCAAACCATATCGGCGACATCGCCAAAGATCATCCCGCCGTAGCCTTTGCGCAGTGCGCGCGCTGGCTGCGTAAGCCTACGCCTGAACGCTGCTGGGTCGTGCGCCATGCGGTGCGCCATCCCGCCAAGCATGGCATTACCGAAGCGATCGACTTACGCAAAAAAGCAGGCGGACGCTGACTCAATACTTTTGAGCAGCAGAATATCTCAGACGAAAATTCGCCATGGTCTGCCCAGGGCCCACGCCAGGCGCCACGCCGCGCGCCATTGTCCGGCTTGACGTAGATAGGGGACGGCGGCGGTGCGCAGGGCGTGGGCCACCTCTGCTTGGCCGTCGATAATCGTGGCGGCGACCGACACCAACAGATGCGCAGCGGCGGCGGCGTGACCGGCCTCGGCCAGGGCGCGGGCAGTGGCGCGGGCGGATTTCGGCAGGGGCGGCAGAGCAAGGACGTCATCGCTGACGAAACCCTGTTTGAGGCTGGCCGGACCCCAGGCGCCCGGCCACGCGGCGGCAAACACGCGACCCAGAGGATGCTGCGGCGGCGGCGCGGCTAAGCGGCCTAAGGCGCTGATAAATGGCACCACGCCATCGCGTTCGAGATGGAGGAGGGCGACCAAAAGCCCACGTTCGCCGCTGGCGGCGGGGCCGGTGATCTGGGCCACGGTGCATGCTTCTTCAATGCGTCCGAGCAGGGCCAGGGCTTCGGCGACCAGGGTGGTGGCTTCGTCACCGCAACCATTCTGTTGGCAGACCCGGGCCAGGGCCAGGGCCTCGTCGAGGCGGCGCAAGGCCAGCAGGATCCGCACCCGCAATAAACGCAGTGTCGCGGCATCGACGACAGTTCCAGCGCTCGTGCCCGCGCCGAGCGCATCGCACAGGGCCAGGGCCCGGGCTGGATCACCCGCCGCCAGGGCGAGCTGTGCCATCAGCATGTGTCCATCCGCACCGAGCTGGGCTTCTTCGGGGTCAAGCAGCTCCAACCCCGCGAAAGCGCCATGGCGCCGGGTGGCGGCTATGGCGCGCTCACGCAGCAGGCGTTGGCGCGCGCCGCCGTGCAGGCGTTGGGTCAATTCTTCGGCCTGGGCTTCGGCGTCGTCCAGCTGCACGCGCAAGGCAAAAGCGGCGGCTTCGACGGCACTGTCGGGGTCGTCGACGCCGGCGTCATCGCGAATGCGCTGCCAACAGGCACGCGCATCGGGAATGCGCTCGGCGCGTTCGTAAAGTCCGGCCAGCTGGCGCAGCAATAATCTGCTTTCCCCGGCTTCGTCATTATCGCCGGCATGCAGACGCACATCAAGATGTTCAAGATGCGCGATCGCTACCGGTAATTGTCCGCGGCGTTCAGCCAGGACCGCAGCCAGGATCCGGGCGGGCACGCAATCTTCGTCCAAGGCCAGGGCCTTGCTGGCGGCGGCGGTGGCATCGTCGGCGCGGCCCAAGGCCAGATCGACTTCGGCCAGCAACAGCCACGCTTTGGCTTGGCGGTCGGCGTCTTCGTCAACGGTATTGGCCAGCACAGTATACGCGGCGCGATGAGCCAAGGCACTTTCACCGGCCTGAGCCATAATCTGCGCGACATCGCGCCACGGCAATTGCACGCCGGAATCCATCAGTGCAATTAACGCCTGCACGGGTTGCGGGCGACCAAGTTGCACTGCCAGCTTGGCGCGGCGCGTGACCAGGCGCGGATCGTCGGCGTGTACCGCCAGACCACGGTCGCACCACGCCAAGGCAGCGTCGGGTTCCTCTTCGCGTTCGGCAAGAATGGCGGCGAGTTCAAATGCGCTGGAGATCGGTTTTTCACCGGCAACCTTTTCGCCAGCGACCAAATCGCGCACGATGGTTTCGGCCTGATCCAAGCGATCGGCACTGATCAGGATCTGTGCCAGTAAGGCACGATATTCTGGACTGTCGTCCAGGGCGCAGGCGCGTTCGGCGCAGGGCTGGGCGGCATCGAGACGGCCGGTTTCCGCGAGAATTTCTGCCTTCAGCGCGTGCAACTGCGGTACTTCGTCGGCGCGTTCGAGCGCCCGTTCGACGATGGGCAGGGCTTCGGCGTGGCGGCCCAGGCGGCGCAGGGCTTCGCTGCGCAGACCTTGCAGGGGGGGATTGTCGGGCAGGTGATCCAACGCCAGTTTGGCGGTGGCCTCGGCAGCTTCGGCGTCGCCCTGCATCAAATGCAGGTCGGCGAGTTCACGCCAAGCCCACAGATAATCCGGCTGTTTTTCCACCGCGCGTTCCAGCCACGGTTGGGCCGCGCTGCGGCGCCCGCGACAGCGCAATAAAAAGGCGCGCAGACCGTCGTTGACGGCTTCGTCGCCTTCGAGTTCCACCGCATGGCGGTAGGCCTCATCGGCGGCGTCATGCTCATTATTCAAGGCGCGCAATTCAGCGAGTTCGCGCCACGCCCAGGTGTATTCCGGATCCAGTTCGACCGCCTTGGTGAGGTGGGCAAAGGTTTCCGGAATACGATTTTCCGCGCGCAGGACATCGGCGAGATAGCCGTAGGTCGACGGTTCGTAGGGGTCGTGGTCGCGGGCGCGACCCAACAAGCGATGCGCCTCGTCAAAGCGCCCAAGCAGGCGGTTGCATTCCGCCAATTCATGCAAGAGCCACGGCGCATCCGGAGCCCCGTTGAGGGCATCCTGATGATGCTGGATGGCCTGCTTGAGATCACCGTTTCGCCGCGCGAGTTGGCCCAAGTGCGCGTGCGCCCACGGATAATTACGATCTGCAGCGAGGGCGCGTTCAGCCAATTGGCGGGATTCGTCGCCGTCGCGTTCGGCGACCAATTGCGCCAATTCCACCAGGGCCCACGGCGTTTGCGGCTCAGCCTGGAGGATTTCGCGATACAGCGATTCGGCGCGATCGCGATTACCGGCTTCGACTTCGAGTTGGGCCAGATGCCCTCGGCACCAATGATCTTCCGGCGCGGATTTGAGCGCGGCAAGATAATGTCCGCGCGCGGTGTCGAGATCACCTTGCGCGCGTTCGACCTCGGCCAGTTCGGACAGTGCCCAATGGTGGTCCTCTTCCAGGCGCAGCGATTCGCGCAGGCGGCGACGCGCTTCGTCGAATTCGCCGATCTGGCGCAAACAGGCGCCAAGACGGGCAAGCGCGCTGGCGTGCATTTCATCGCTGTCGATATAATCGCTGCGTAGTAAGCGGTTGAGTTCGTCGCGCGCTTCGAGGTAGCGGCCTTGGTTGAAATAGAGATCCGCGAGTTGATCGTCGGGACCTTCGTCGATGAGATCATTTTCCAGCGCCGCGGTCGAGACCTGCGCATTGGGCAGGTCTTCGCGGCGTTCGAAAAACAGGCGGCGGAAACGGTGCAGGGGCGCACTACGTTTATGCCGTACGGTCATCTCTTCCAGAATCTGCTGAGCCTCAGGAATATTCCCCGCGCATTCCAGGGCCGAACAATGGCCCAGGCTGGCCCACAGGTCGGTGGGCTGCTGACTGCGCAGATCCTGATAACGATGCGCCGCGTCAAGGAAGCGCTTCTGGCGCATCAGTTCCTCGGCCTCGTGCTGGAGGCGCTCATCGCGGTTGTCGTCGAACTCACCCATATGATCAGACTACCTTGAGGTCCCGAAGCTGTCGATGCGATTCTTTACCGTGGGCACCCGGGGCAAGGGGTTACCCCTCGCGGCGCATCGGGGCAGGGGGTGTGCGTCCGAGCAGGGTAAGCACGGCTTTGAGATCGTCCCATGCCGGTTTTTTGCCACTTTCATTGCGGAGCAGATAACTGGGGTGAAACGTCGGAATGACCGGAATACCCTGCCAATCGCGGCGTTGGCCGCGTACGCGGGTGATACCTGCGATGTCTGGGCCGAACAGCGCGCGTAGCGGCACGTTGCCCAGCGTGCAGATGACCTGCGGCCGCAGCACGGCGAGCTGGGCCATCAAAAAGGGATGACAGGCGGCGATTTCTTCCGGCTCCGGATTGCGATTGCCCGGCGGGCGGCATTTGATCGCGTTGACGATGAACACCTCGCTGCGGCTCAGACCCATGGCGATGATCATGCGATCCAGCAGGTGTCCGGCCGCGCCGACGAAGGGGCGCCCGGTTTCGTCCTCCTCCTGGCCGGGACCCTCGCCAACGAAAACCACGGCGGGGGTCGGGTTGCCCTCGCCGGGCACGGTCTGTTTGCGCGTGGCGCATAGCCCGCAGCGCTGACAGGCGGCAATATCGGTCGCGATGCGCGGCAGCGCTAGCGCGGCGGGTTGCTCGATCAAATCTGCTGGGGCGGTCCAGCGGTCCTGCGCTAACGGCTGTTCCGGTGCGCTGCGCGCAGGCGTGGCAGCGACAGCAACCGGGGGGGAATATTCGTCCTCGCGGCGTGGGTTGGTCTGGGTGGCCGCGGTGATCGGCATGACTGCGCTGGGCGCTGACGTACTGGGCGCTGACGTCCTCGGCATCGGCAGCCATTCGACGCCAGAGGCCCGCTCCAGTTCAATGAGCTGGCGCAGATTCGTGCGCAGATCGTCAAGCTCACCCATGCTCGGCATTGCAGGGATCGCGCCGGGCCGGTCAATGCCGCGCATGCCTACGGTCGCAATCCTCGGTGCCTCACCCAAACCCGACCGTATCTCGCATCAAGCGGTGCAGCGCTACCGCGCCGCCGGCTGGACGGTCATTCCCATTAATCCTGCCGGTGAAGCCGTCGATGGCCTGCCTGCGTTGCGCACCTTGGACGAGGTCACCACCCCGGTCGACATTGTCTGCCTCTACGTCAATCCCAGCATCGGCCTGCCCCTGGTCAACGTGATCGCCGCGCGCAAGCCGCGCCTCGTCTGGCTGAATCCGGGCACCGAATCGCCGGAATTGATCGCCGCCTTGCAGGCCAAAGGCCTGAAAACGATTGAGGCCTGTACGCTGGTTGTGTTGGCGCAAGGGGATCCGCTGCGGTTGGCGTAAGCGCAGCGCAGGTCGAGAGCGACCGGGGTGGACGCTCGGACGGAAGTTTTTCCCCAAGCGCATGGTCGCGCCGCGTTGTGTTATCGTAAGGGAATGCGCTGCGGAATTGGATAGCTGGATCTGCTCGGCGCCGCCGGATTGGTAGCGCCCGTGCAGCAGGCACTTTCCGTACTGCAAACAGGCCGCGGATGGTTGCTCGCGGTGGGGGTGTTCAGCGGCTTCGTCGCAGGTGTGGCTCTTTGGCGGCCAGCTTGGGCACGCTGGCCGCTCCAAATATGTGCTGCTGTGCATCTGATCCTGGTGCCGTGGGCTGCGTGGACGAGCCATGCGGCACTGGCCGAGGCACTGCCAGCATTCGGGACGATAGGCATGCTCATGGAAGTGGTGACGGTCCTCGCAACCGAGGCAGGATTGGTGGTGGCGATGGTGGCGACGCAGCGGATCTATGCCGAGCGGGCGCGAGGTCGTGCTCCAAAGACGCGTGCATAGCGTAAACGTGAATTCTTCTCCGGGCCGGTCCTGGAGGGGCCGGTAGAGAGCCAGGACACCACGAATCACCGTGATCCGCCAAAGAATCACCATCTATCGATGAGTGTACTCTGATCGACAAAAGAGGGGCTTTTGTTCCGGGGTTGTCCTCGCACATTGGAGGCCCAAAGGGTGGTACCGATGACCAAGGCGGACGAAGAGATCCGGCAGGGCAAGCGTTTCGCCTTTGGCGAGAATTGGCGCGCCTTTCTGGCGACTCTAGATGAGGAGCGGATCGCGACTGCGCAGCGCTCGCTCCAGGCGATGCTCGGCTGCGAGCGATTGGATGGCAAAACCGTGCTTGATATCGGGTCTGGAAGCGGGTTGTTCTCGCTCGCCCTGCGCAGGCTGGGGGCGCGGGTGCGCTCCTTCGATTTCGATCCGGCCTCGGTGGCCTGCACCGCCGAGCTGCGCACGCGCTATTTTCCCGACGACGGCGATTGGCTGGTCGAGCAGGGGTCGGTGCTGGATGCGTCCTATCTCGCGACGCTGGGCACTTTTGACCTCGTCTATTCGTGGGGAGTCCTGCATCACACCGGGGCGATGTGGACCGCGATCGACCACGCGGCGACGCGGGTGACCGGCGGGGGGACCTTATTCATCGCGATCTACAATGATCGAGGCCGCTCGTCGCGGAACTGGGCCCGGATCAAACGCATCTATTGTCAAGGTCGGCTGGGCAGGTCGGTGGTCTCGGCGGTATTCATCCCGTATTTTGCCCTCCGCACGCTGGCCTCGTGCGTGGTCCGACGGCAGAGCATCTTTGCCCGCTATCGGCAGGATCGCGGCATGTCGATCGTCCATGATTGGCATGACTGGCTGGGCGGGTATCCCTACGAGGTGGCCACGCCTGAGGCAATTTTCCACTTCCTGCGCGATCGCGGCTTTCAGCTCCAGGAGTTGCGGACCACGCCCTGGCTGAACAACAATGAATTCGTATTCACCCGGCAGGCAGCGGGCTGAATGAGGTGGCCCGGATCGCTCGGGCTCGCCGAGAGTCAGAGCCAGTTCTCGAAGATCGCGTCGGGATGCGCCAGCGGGGGACGGCTGCCCATCGCATGACCACAGTCGAATAGTGCCGACTACCAAGTTTTGCAGGAACATTATCCCCGCACGGTTCGACCGGGGTGGGCGTGCATGGATGGCCCCGAACTTCAACCGCCGCCAAATCCAGGATTGGCCTCTGCGAGTAGGGTTTCTCCGACGGAGCCGGGGACGCCTTGAAAACGGGCGTCGCCGTGAAAGCCGAATTCCCATACGCAGTACAAACCGTAGATGGCTTCCGGGGTTTTGCCGACCAGATCATCGATGCCGAAGAGAGCGAAGGTGACCGAGCCCAGGCAGCCGATGCCTTCGCTGCCGGTGCTGTCGGCGGTGGGCAGATAGCGATAATAGACCAGGGTCATTGCGCGGTCTTCGCCCACCGGCGGCCAATGCAGGGTGCGTTGATCGACGATTCGCAATTCATCGGGTCCGCGGCCGAATTCTTGCGGATGGCGCAGCCAATTGCCCATTTCAGCCAGCGCAGCGCCGGCGGGCCCTTGGGCTTCGGCAGGGATCTGATCGCTGGCGCCCAACTCGGTGAGATAGGTGCGAGCAAGGTCGGCCGTTTGCGGATTGCGGGCGGCGGCAGCGAGCTCGCTGAGGCCGCTGGCGTCGCCCAGCTTTGCCGCGGCCCACGCTGCTTCGAGGCGAATTTCCGCGGCGGGATTGGCCCGCGCTAATGCCAGCAATTCATCGCGCAGCGGCGCCGACGCGAGATACGGCAGGGTCGCGGCGACGCTATGGCCGTAGGATGGATTTTCGGCGTCGTTGAGCCAGGTTCGTAAACGAGCGTGGCCGGTGGCATGGTCGAAGGGATGCGGGCTGAGATTTTCTTCGCGAGCCATGGTATTGCAGAAATCGAGAAAGGCGATTCCGCAAAATCCACCCGGAATTTTCATGCCCAGCGTGCTCGCCACGGCCAGGTTCAATCCCGGGGCCTCGGCGATAATGCCGAAAATAACCTCCCACAGGTGGTGGTCGGCGTGGGTGCCGCGGGCGGCCAGCTTGACCACACCCATGACAGCGTTGGGCTCCTGATACATAACCCCGATTTTGGCGGCGATCATGGCCAGCGGGCTGAACAGGTCATTGGTCGGATCTGCCGGGACCTCCATGAGCGTCACGACGTGCGGCAGGGCTTTTTCACGCAGCAGGTTGGCGATCGCTTCGTTACCGGGAGTTTGCAGCAGTAGCACCGCGCCGCTGGCACCGGGATATCGCTGCGGTGCCGCGGCCACGGCAGCGAGAATCCGCACCACGGCTTTGGCTTCAGCGGGGTTGCGGATGCCGTCCTCGGCAGCCTGTGCGACGGTATCATCCCATTCAACGCCACCTTTGGCGTACTGATCAAGGGTTTTTTCAAGAGCGGTGGTACGGCTGAAAAACATCCTGGGTCTCCGATGTGTTCGCCCAGCATGGATAAAGAGTGTCGCCAAGGCAAGGCGCCATCAGCGCCCGGATTAGGTTTCTTTTGAGGCTGCTTCTAAGATGCGCTCCATTACCGTCAGATTGGCTATCGTTTCCGTCATCGGTAGATACGCGGCGCCGCCGTGGACCGTCGCGGTGAATGTGGCGACCATGCGCTGATAATGATTGTCGGCAGGAATGACGATTCGTTTGCTGGCTTCGCCGCGCCAGGCGTCGGTGGCACATTCACTGCCGGGCTAGGCGACCAGGGCTCCGAGCTCGACCGGGATGCGATCCGCTCTGCCGAGGAATTCGTAATGGCAGGAAAATTGTGATCCAAGCGTGCAGGCGAAAAAGCCCTGGGTGCCACCTGGAAACGTCAGTCCACCGACCAAACTGCGGTCGACTCGTAGGCTGAATATCGGCGTCAGCAGTAACCGTGCTGGGTTCAGCACTGCAGGCGTTGCGCAGGAGCGAAATGTAGGAACCGCCGAGACGCGCCCCACTCGGCCGTCGAGGGCTGATTTTCAGCGGATGTTCGTTTCCGCGGCGATGGCAACAGTGACGGTCGCTTGCAGCTGGCGGGCCTGGCCAAGCACGCCCGGTATTTCGCCCTGTGCACGCTGGCCTCGTGCGTGGTCCGACGGCAGAACGTCTTTGCCCGCTATCGGCAGGATCGCGGCATGTCGATCGTGCATGATTGGCATGA
>Ga0163144_10020749_pt1 | contig 13109 bp, 8 predicted proteins | sample OliLak19BULKMAT1_FD_123175 | JGI IMG/M metagenome (GOLD analysis project Ga0163144, IMG submission 123175) | Freshwater microbial mat bacterial communities from Lake Vanda, McMurdo Dry Valleys, Antarctica - Oligotrophic Lake LV.19.BULKMAT1 | ecosystem: Environmental > Aquatic > Freshwater > Lake...
CGACATCTACGCGCAGCGGGTGAGCGCAGCAGGGGTGCCGCAGTGGACCGGCAATGGCGTCGCGCTGTGCACCGCGGCGAACGCGCAGTCCGACCCGACGATCGTCCCGGACGGCGCCGGCGGCGCGATTGTGACGTGGTACGACTTCCGCAACGGGAACGGCGACATCTACGCGCAGCGGGTGAGCGCAGCAGGGGTGCCGCAGTGGACCGCGAATGGCGTCACGTTATTCAGCTCGGCAGGCGAACAGTACAACCCGACGATAGTCTCGGACGGCGCGGGCGGCGCCATCGTGACGTGGTTCGAACGCCGCAGTGGGACGAACACCGACATCTACGCGCAACGGGTGAGCGCGGCGGGGGTGCCGCAGTGGACCGGCGATGGTGTCGTGCTGTGTACTGCGGCGGGCAGCAAGAACTACCCGGCGATTGCTTCGGACGGCGCGGGCGGCGCGATCGTGACGTGGCAGGACCCCCGCAGTGGGACGAGCACTGACATCTACACGCAGCGGGTGAGCGCGGCGGGGGTGCCGCAGTGGACCGTCAATGGCGTCGCGCTGTGCACCGCGGGGAGCGGCCAGTACTCCCCGAGTCTCGTCCCGGACGGCGCGGGCGGCGCAATCATGACGTGGTCCGACTCCCGCAGTGGGACGAACCTCGACATCTACGCGCAGTGGGTGAGCGGTGCGGGGGTGCTGCAGTGGATCAGCAATGGCGTCGCGCTGTGCACCACAGCGAATGACCAGTCTTTCCCGACGAGTGTCCCGGACGGCGCGGGCGGCGCGATCGTGACGTGGACCGACTACCGCAGCGGGACGAACTACGACATCTACGCGCAGCGGGTGAGCGCGGCGGGGGTGCCGCAGTGGACCGCGAATGGGGTCGCGTTCAGTACTGCGACGAACAACCAGTTCAGCCCGATGATCGCCACGGACGGCGCGGGCGGCGCGATCGTGACGTGGCGGGACAACCGCAGCGGGACGAGTTACGACATCTACGCGCAACGGATCGAACGGTTCGGTCAGCTCGGCAATCCTGAGCCCACGATCACGAGCGTCAAGGACATGCCCAACGATCAGGGTGGGCTGGCGAAGGTCTCCTGGAGCGCGAGCTACTTGGACGCCGACCCCACCTTCGGCGTGTTCGACTACCGCGTCTGGCGGTCGGTCCCACCCCAGGCGCTGGCGAGCGGCGCGCTCATGCTGCGCCGTGGCGTCACGGAGGATTCCGATGAAGCAGCGGCAGTCGGCAAGCTGTTGATCGGCCCCTTCGCGACGACCGACTACGCTTGGGAGTTGATCGGCCTGCAGCCCTACGGACCTGTGGCCAGCTACAGCTTCGTCGCGTCGACCACCGTTGATTCACTGGGTGGCTCGAACCCGCGTACCGCCTTCATGATCCAGGCGCGGTCCTCGGCGACCGTCGGTGCACCCTATTGGTTCTCCGCTCCCGACAGCGGCTACTCGGTGGACAACCTCGCCCCGCTCGCTCCCGCCCCGCTGACCGGCTTCTATAACGCCGGCACCACGCGATTGGCGTGGAGCCCGAACCGCGAAGCCGACCTCGCGGGTTACCGGCTGTATCGCGGCAGCAGCACCTCGTTCGTGCCGAGCTCCGGCAACCTGGTGAGCGCGCTACCGGACACGGGCTACATCGACCCGGCCGGTGCGCCGTATGTCTACAAGCTGACCGCGGTGGACGTGCACGGCAACGAGTCGCCGGTGGCGACGCTGGTCCCGAGCGGGACGCTCGATGCGCCGGGCGCTGGCGCTGTGAGCGAGTTAATGCTCTCCCCCGTTTCGCCCAACCCGATCGTTGGCGAAGCGATGATCGGGTTCGCATTGCCGCGCGCGGGCCATGTGCGGCTCGAGGTGCTGGACGCGAGCGGGCGGCGGGTAGCCACGCCGGCCGACGGCGCGTTCGAGGCTGGCCCGCATGCGGTGCGCTGGCAGGCGCGGGACCTCGGGCAACGCCCGCTGGCGCCAGGCGTGTACCTCTCCCGGCTGAGCTTCGAGGGCCGCGCGCTGACGCGGCGGATGATAGTCACGCGGTAACGCGAGCAATGCGGATCCGATGGCCGCCTGCCCCGAAAGGCTCTGCGGCCAGTGGCGTTTCGGTGGTGCGGGCGGTGACCCCTACTAAATCGCCTTCGATCGCAGCCGGAGTGCGTTCCCGATCACCGAGACAGAGCTGAAACTCATCGCGGCCGCAGCAATGATGGGACTCAGAAGCCAACCGAACGCTGGGTACAACACTCCGGCGGCAATCGGCACGCCGAGCGCGTTGTAACCGAAGGCGAAGAACAGGTTCTGTCGGATGTTACTCATCGTCGCCCGGCTCAAACGTCTCGCGCGCACGATCCCGCGCAGGTCGCCCTTGACCAGTGTGACGCCAGCGCTCTCCATCGCAATGTCCGTCCCTGTCCCCATGGCGATTCCGACCTGCGCCTGCGACAGGGCTGGTGCGTCGTTGATGCCGTCGCCGGCCATGGCAACCACGGCTCCGGCCGCCTGCAGTTCCTTGATCTTCGCGGCCTTCTGCTCGGGCTTCACCTCGGCGATGACCTCGTCGATGCCGAGTTGCTTCGCGACAGCCTCCGCCGTCGTCTTGCTGTCCCCGGTCAGCATCACCAGGCGCAGCCCTTCTGCGTGCAACTCACGGATCGCATCGGCGGACGTGGCCTTGATGGGATCGGCGACACCGATGAGCCCGGCGAGCGCGCCGTCCACCAGCACGAACATCACCGTCTGACCCGTGGTGCGCATCTCCTCGGCAGTGGTGCCCATGGCGCCGAGGTTGATCATCCGCTCGGCCATCATCGCTGCGCTCCCGAGTTCCACGGCGTGTCCCTCGACCTTGCCCGACACTCCGCTTCCCGTGTGTGAGGCGAACTCGGTGACCGCGGCGAGTACGAGTTGACGAGCCTCTGCGCCGGCGACGATCGCTGCGGCGAGCGGATGCTCGCTTCCGCGTTCGAGGCTCCCCGCCAGGCGGAGCAGTTCCTGCTCCTGCCATGCTCCGGTCGTAATCACGCGAGTCAGTTTGGGCTTGCCCTCGGTGAGAGTCCCCGTCTTATCCACCACGAGCGTATCCACGGTACGCAGGATCTCGATGGCTTCGGCGTTTCGAAAGAGTACGCCCATCGTTGCTCCGCGACCGGTCGCCACCATGATCGAGATCGGCGTCGCCAGTCCCAGCGCGCACGGGCAGGCGATGATCAGTACCGCGATGGCATTGAGCGCGGCATACGCCATCCTGGGCTCGGGGCCGACAATCGCCCACACGACGAACGTGAGCAGCGCGATTGCGACGACCGTTGGCACGAAGTAGGCGGACACGCGATCGGCGAGCTTCTGGATCGGGGCGCGGCTGCGCTGCGCCTCGCTCACCATCTTGACGATCTGCGCGAGCAGCGTCTCGGCGCCGACCTTGTCCGCCTGCATCACGAGCGATCCGGTTCCGTTGATGGTGGCGCCGACGAGACGCGCACCGGCGATCTTCTCGGAGGGGATCGGCTCTCCCGTCACCATGGACTCGTCCACGGCGCTCTGGCCCTCCACCACCACGCCATCCACTGGAACCTTCTCCCCCGGCCGCACGCGAAGGCGGTCGCCGACCACGACCTGGTCGAGCGGAACATCTTCCTCGGTGCCGTCCGCCTTCAATCTGCGGGCAGTCTTGGGTGAGAGCCCCAGTAGGTCACGGATGGCCGAGTTCGTTCGGCTGCGGGCTCGCAGTTCCAGCACCTGGCCGAGCAACACCAGCGTCACGATCACCGCGGATGCCTCGAAGTAGGCAGCGACGCGACCGCCGTGCATGCGAAACGCTGCAGGAAAAACCTGCGGTGCAATGGTTGCCAGCAGGCTCTCGATGAACGCCATGGAAACGCCGAGCGAGATCAGCGTGAACATGTTGGGGCTGCGGTGGACGACCGACTGCCACCCGCGCACAAAGAACGGCCAGCCGGCCCAGAGCACCACCGGCGACGCGAGGACGAGTTGGAGCCAGGCGGACACCGTCGCGCCGAGCAGTCGCTCGATCGGACGACCGGGGAGCATGTCCCCCATCGCCACGACCAGTAGCGGCGCGGATAGGGCAACGCTCACCCAGAACCGCCGCGTCATGTCGGCGAGTTCAGTGTTGCCCGTCTCCTCGAGCGTGACATGCTCCGGCTCGAGGGCCATGCCACATTTCGGGCATGACCCCGGGCCGGATTGGCGGACCTCCGGGTGCATCGGGCACGTGTAGATGACATCCTTCCCACCCGCTGCGGTCGCGGGCGGTGCGCTCGGAAGCCTGTTCACCTAAGCCGTCTGCGGAAATCCATCCGGATCGGCCTTGTACTGCTCTAGGCAGTCGCTGCTGCAGAAACGGAGAACCTCGCCTGCGTGCGTGTACCGGTAGGCTGAATCTTCGTTCACCGCCATGCCGCAGACCGGGTCACGGAATGTGACGTTGCTGTCGGTTTCTTTCATCGCGTCCTCCTCGTATTGTGAAGACAAGCCTGCCGGAGGCATCCTTCGAGGATCTGGAGGCATCCGAGCTTGCCGCGTCGCTTGTACAGCGCGCTTCTATTTGCCGCCGCTCATGGTCTGGACTGAGTCGAGGAGCTTCACGAACGTGGCGTACTCGGCTTTCGTTCCGCTCAGGTTTCCCGCATCGCCCAGTTCGTCGAGCTTGGCGGCGGACGCCTTGACCTCCTCCACCATGCCGTTGAGATGCGTTGCGCCCGAGGGCGAGGCCTCGTTCACCTTGCCCACAACGGCCGCGACCAAGTCGCGGATCCCGAATGCCAGGTGATGGACGTCATTGAGTTGGCCGTTCTCGATCGCCGCGGACAACTTGTTCTGCTGGTCGCCGATCTGGATCCAGATGCCAGCCACGGTCGCCGCTGGCGTCATGGTCGCACCGCCTTCTTCCGTTTCGTGCGCTGCATCGGGTGCCGCCAGCGAGGGTTCCGCCTGCGATGAGGCCGCGGGCGCTGCGGACTCATTGTTCTTGGGCGAGCAACCGACGATGGCGGCGACGCAGACGATCAGAGCGATCAGGGCGACCAGTGGCCAGTACCGATGGTTGAGCTGCATGTCGCACTCCTTGATTGAGGTTTCGCGGGAAGGCCGACTCGAGGGAAGGCAGCGCTATTTGCTTCCTGCCTCGGTCCAGCCTGCCTCGCTCATGCTTTGTCGAGGGCCCTTTGAAGTCGCTCACGTGCTTCGCGCATCGTCTTTTCAAGCGGTGCAGGATCGTCCATCACGTTGAGCATGGATTGCGGATCGAGTACAGCGATGATCGCGTTGCCATGATCGTCCTGCGTGACCACGATGTTGCACGGAAGCATGAGTCCAACACCCGGATCCACGCTCAGCGCCTGGTGCGCGAGCGTCGGGTTGCAGGCTCCGAGAATCGCGTAGTTGGCAAAGTCGACGTTCAGCTTGGTCTTCAACGTGGCCTTGACGTCGATCTCGGTCAGGATGCCAAAGCCCTCTTCCTTGAGCGCCGTTTCGATGCGCGCCCTCGCCGCCTCATAGGAGACACCCGTCAAGGTGCGGGTGAACCCGTATTGCAAATCCATCATTTGACTAGTCCTCCTGCTTGCTGCCGCACTGTGCCCTGGCTTCGCCGAATCCGCATCGGTCGTGATCGGAGATCGCCTGAACGCAAGTCATTGCACATGCTGTCATTGCGGCGACTGTCCTGGGCCCGTTCTTACAATCCAGGGCACTGCAGAGGCAGCAGCAGCAATGGGCGCCGGGTCTATAAAGATGTGTCCCGCTGAGACATGGCTGGGGACAACAGCGATATCGCAGCGAGTGGGTTCCTAACGCCGAGCGGAGTACGCAAGTTGTTAGCCAGTCCAGCTGCGAACGCTTCGGCGAACGGCAAGGCGATGCCGCCTTCAGCTGTTCAACACACCCTCAAGAATGTGGTCCGAACCGGTGCCACTCCACTCGATCGCCACGTCATGGCTACACACGTCACTTGCTTGGCGTTGGCGCCCGCCAGCCGCGGACCAGTATCAAGGGCGGCCGCTCATCGGTCTGCTGCACGGGCTCGAGCATGAAGAAGCGTTTGCCTGTCGCATCCACGTCCCATGAATGGGCACGGTTCAGCGCATGCGGACCCATGTCCGTCTTGAACAGCACGGTCGGCAGGCCGAGGACCAATGAGTTCTCCGCCGTGGCAACGGACACGGACACCACTTGGGCGTCCGTGTCCAGGAATAGGAGTTCGGCGCCGTCACGCCGCCAGCGAGGTGCCTTGCCGCCCTGGGTGGAGACCTGCCAGCGGCCCTTGAGCCCCGGGTAGTCCATCACGTAGACCTCTGGGCGGTTGCTCTGTTGCGAGGAGAAAGCGATCCAGCGTCCGTCCGGGGAAAGCTGAGCGTACCTCGCACTTCCAGCCTCTCCCTTGAGCACTTCGGTCGCCGCTCCCGTGGTCAGGTCCAGCGCCCAGATGCCATCGATGGCGTTCCGGCCGCTGGAACCAGCTGTGAAGAGCAGCGTACGTCCGTCGGGCGTCCACTGGCTGGGTGTCATGTCCACTTTCGACTGGAGGACGCTCGTCTCATTCCCCGCGCCGCTCGCATCTCGTGTCCTGATGCCGTTAGGGCAAGCCCATGCCATCCGCTTGCCATCGGGCGACCACACCGCGTCGTCGTTATCGCTGGTGAAAGTCATGCGCACCGAGGTCCCACGCGCGAGGTCGTGGATCCATACATCACGGTCCCCGCCGCCGCTGGTGCTTCGCTGGCTCCACAGGAGCCGGGTGCCATCGGGTGAGAGACAGAGGTCCTCGAGCCCGCTCCTGGGATTGATGCTCCGCACGACTCGGCCGGCGCGGTCCCGCTCCACCAGTCGGTCCTCGCCCAGGGCGCGGCCGGGAGAGAACACCAGTGTGCCTCCCTCGCCTCCTGCCGAGAAATTGCCTCGGCCTCGCGGTGGGCCCATGTTGACCGGAGTGGACACGGTGACGGCGTCGCCCGTGAAGCGCACGCGGGACGGATCGAAGGGGCGCGCGCGGAGCACGTAGTCCTCACAGTAGAAGAGGTGCCCCTCCATGAAGTAGGTATTGGCCATGACACCCTTGCCCACGGGCAACTCCCGGGGCGGTCCGCCGTCGATGGAGCGCACCTCGAGGGTGAACCCCAACGTGGAGTCGTATCGCCCCACCACGAAGTGGCGCTCATCCGGCAGGAAGTGCGGGAACCGATGGCTATCGCGCGAAGAGTCGGGCACCAATGCGCGAACCGCTCCGCCATTGGCCGAGACCACGCTGAGTCCACCATTCGGATTAGGCGCGAACACGATGTTCTGGTCGCGATTCCAGTCCCCGCCGCGCCCGTCCGGCGCGGTTGTCAGCATGAACGCGGCCCCACTCTCGAGGTCGAGTCGCATGAGTTTTCCCGGCACGAAGAAGCCCAGGCTGCGCGCGTCCGGGGACCAGAAGGGGTATGAAGCGTCCTCCGTGCCGGCGAGCACTCGCACGCCACCGGTCTCCAAGTCGCGCACGCAGAGTCTTCGCGTTCCACCGCTGTCGACCACGCCCGAGACAAACCACCTGCCATTTCGCGAGACGGCTTCGTGGCCTCCCATGCCCGTCGCGAACACCATTGCGGCCGGGGGCACCAGCTCGGCCCACGTGCTGGGAGTCCTCGGCGCGGGCTTGAGAGCCCATGCCCCAAGCGCTGCGAGCGCGGCGAGCCCGAGTGAGCCACCGATCGCGATGATCGCGGGCAGACCGGCGCGAGTGGGCGCGGCCGTGGCAGGTGCTCCTATCGCATGCGACTGTTCCAGCACCAGACGGGCTTCGCCGATATCGCGCAGGCGTTTGCGCGCGTCCCGTTCCAAGCAGCGCCGCAGGAGCTCGCGCACATGCTGAGGGGTTTCTGCCGGCAGTGCTGCCCACTCGATTTCGCCCTTGAGGATCGAGGCGATCAGGTCCGACACGGTCTCGCCTTCAAACGTCTGTCGACCGGTGAGGCACTCATAGAGGACGCAGCCGAACGCCCAGATATCGGTGCGGCGGTCGACTGGTTTGCCACGTGCCTGCTCGGGGCTCATGTAGGCGGCGGTCCCCAGGATCACACCATCGGCCGCGGTGGCGAATGTGAGGGTCGGCGACATGGAGATACTCGTGTCGCTGGCAGAACCCGCAGCGCCTTTGGCCAGACCGAAGTCCAACACTTTCGCCACGCCCGCAGGGGTCAACATGATGTTGCCGGGCTTCAAGTCCCGGTGCACCACGCCGCCATCGTGCGCGGCCTCGAGCGCAGTGGCGACTTGGCGCGCCACCTCGATGGTCTCGTCCACGGGCAGAGCCCCCGCCCGTAGTCGTTCGGCCAGCGACACGCCCTCCACGAGCTCCATGGTGATGAACCGGCGTGCGCCATCCGACTCCAGTCCATGCAGGATCGCGATGTTCGGATGACTGAGCGAGGCGAGCAGGCGCGCTTCTCGCTCGAAGCGCGCCAAGCGCTCCGGGTCGCCGCCGAAAGCGTCGGGGAGCACCTTGATGGCGACGATGCGATCCAAGCGTGAGTCGCGAGCGCGGTAAACTTCGCCCATGCCGCCCGCGCCGAGCGGCGCGAGAATCTCGTATGGGCCGAGTCGGGTTCCACTGGTCAGTGACATTCGCAAAATCTAACACAGCGAATGCGCCTGGTGCGTGCCGCAGAGTTGCTCGCGGGCGGTTAAGGCGGCGTGCTCCAGTTGGTCAGAAGATTCCCGGGATCCAACGGGCGCTGGATCCCATGCGCTCCGCATAGGTCTCGCCCAACTCCTCCAGCAGGAGGCGGTCCTCGCGGACACACACCGCGGCCGTGGACGCAATGGCGGGCACACTCAGCGCCAGCCATCCCATCGGCACACCTACGGCGAGAGGCAGAGCCGCATAGAACATCATTCGGGCCGCTACTTCAGGCATGCGCACACGCCGATGGCCAAAGCGCATGGCCCAGCGCAGCAGCATCGCGAAGAAGCACAGAGCAATACCCAGGAGATTGCCGTAGCCGTTGGCGATTGATCCACCCATCGGTCCGATACAGAGGTAGTAGGCCGTGATCGAGGCTAACACCAACCACGCCAGCCAACGCGGACGTCTCAGCCGGGCGCGCAGCGGATCTACTGCCACGCGACGAGCGGCATGATCGGCGAGGCTGTAAAACAGGATCAATGTTCCGCTCGTACCGAAGCGGACCAGAGAGTCATCGAACATCGTCATGTTGTCCCCGTCGGCCGGCCGGAGTGTGACGACTGCGGCAGTTGAGGCACCGCACGCGCAGAAGCAGATGACCGAGTACCACACCCACCGCGAGTTGGGAAAGTCCCCCGACCACGTTCGTCATGGGGAAGCAAACCAGGCGCATCAGGCAGCCGGCGTCAACGCTCCACCGCCGGGGCACCGCAGCAGGCGAACATCTACAACGGGCCTTTTGCATGGACGCTGTCGCCACACGGCAGGCCTATCGGAATGGCAGGCCTGCCGGAGTCGCCCCGTTCTAGCGATACAACTGCTTCAGGTGTCCCCACGAGTTCGTCACGACACCGGTTGTCGTGTCCTGGATCGCCTTCGACGCGGTGTAGACCCAGTCGCCTGACTCGGATCCGTCACCATTGGCCGCCACTGCGGCGGTGAACAGTGAGACCGCTCCGATGCCTGGGTTGGGCGCGGTCCAGCGGATCTGGAAGTCCACCGGGCCGGATGTGCCATAGCGCGGGTCAGTCTGCTCGATGTAGCGGCGCGTGGACATCGTGTTCGTACCGCTGATGATGCCCGTGTTCTGACCCGCCACGGTCGTGAATGTGCCGGCCCCGGTACCGTCACTCATGCGGATCGCTGTCAGCTCGAAGCCCCAACCACGCCCGGCGAAACCCGTGGTGTTGGAACTGGTCACTCGCACCGTGATGTCGTAGGTGCTTCCTGGCGTGTAGAGATTGGGCGCACCGGTGATCTGCACCGAACCGCCGGTGTTGAGGGCGAAGTCGGCGTGGCAGTCCGCACAGTCGGTCTCGGCTGCGACACCCCCGACCGAAGGTACGCCCGCGCGACTTCTCGGCGGGCCGCCCGAGTCCGCCACTGCAGTCACCGCCCCGCACACCAGTATCGCCACCGCGAAACCGCGTATCCAACGAGTCATCTCGTGCGCCCTCCTATTGTCCCGCACGGGGAGCCATGCGGATGACAGTGGAGGGTGCCGCAAGTCCCGCGCCATAACAGGCTCCTGCGGTGGAGGCGTAAACCATTGTTTCACAAAGGCAAGCGCACTCCTTCGCGCCTCGAATCCGGGTCGAGCGCATGTAGGAATGTCAGCGACTGCCGAAGTTGCATGCCCGGAGCGAACCGTGATCCAACCGACTGATGGCGCGGATGTGATCCTTTGCGGGATCTGATCCGTGCGCGGACCCATCGCGCGTCCTTACGATTGCCCGCGCGCTTCGCAATGCATGCTGGCCTTGCAACGATGATCAGGAAAACTCCAAAGCCATCCGGACAAGTCCGGATGGCTTGGAAGTATCTCGCGAACCGGGGCTCCACATGGAGCCGCCAAGTCCGCCAGCATGCGTGCCTCTAACGGTAAAGGTTCTTCAGACGGTTCCAGCTCGTCCCCTTGGTTCCAGTCAACGTGCCCTGATACAGGAGGACGTTGTCCACCTTCATCGAGGAGATGCTACCCGTCACCGCACCGGTGGGCGCCTCGAACTGAATGGTCAGGTGGTCCGTGTTCGCGGGAGCGACGAACGAACCGGTGAAGGTCGTCCAGTTCGCCGGGCTGTAGTTGCCCAGCAATCCAGCGTTGCCGATCACTGCACCGCCGGCGTTCTGCGCGAAGATCTCCACGAAGAACACACCGCCATTGGCCGCCGTCCCGACCTTCAGGTCGAACGAATAGAACACGGGACCCGGGACAGCCGTGCCGAGCCCGGTCGTCTGAGCCATGGTGAGTCCGTTCGCCTCCGCCCGGTTGTCGAGGAAGGCATGGTGCGTGCCCGGAGCCGACGGACCGTTGTCGGGCGTCTGCACGATGATCGTGGAGAGTGCGCCGAGACCTCCGACGCCAGCCCAAGGGGCCAACAGTCCGGTCTCGAAGTCGCCGTTGGTGAGAAGATTGCCAGTTGCGGCGGCGGGACTCGCCACACACAGCAGAGTCCATGCGCTGAGCGAGCCTGCAAGCAGTAGGGACAATGGTCGCATCTTCATCCTGCCTTCCCGTGAATCGACCTTCCCCGATTCCAGATTGATGCTTTCCGCATTTCGGAAACAGGAACGTGCGACGAGGCCCGGAGCGCCAAGACCCGCACTGGCGGATCCGAGTGACGGAGAAGTTCCTAGACGCCGGAGAAGCTGAAGCGATGTCGCGCAGTGACCACTGCGCTCCCGGCCAAATGGAATCATGAACTCGCCGAGCGGACCGCACCATTGTACGGCAGCCGAACAAAGTACCTAAGCGGATTGTTGGGGTGGTCGAATGAAAGTTCCGAGCCTGTGGGGCCTGTAGCGCCGACCGAACCCACGCGGGCTGAAGGTTCGTGTCCACGCCTGCTCGTGCGATCCGAGCGTTCAGGATTTGCCCAGAGTGGCCCAAGCCATTGCGGTGGAACAAGCTGGGATACCCGTTCACCCGCTCTCACGATCCAGTCCGCTCTGGGGCGCAGATTGTGCGGTTGGCCCAGGTCGCGCGTTATCTAAGGTGAGCCCGTCTCGAATCTCTCCCACACACCTCTTGGGAAGCCAACGCCATGAACCCTTGCCCCATCGCACTCCCGGTCTGGATTGGTTCTCGCGCCGTCACTCCTTTCCTCTGGATCGCGCTTCTCTTTGGCTTGGCAGTCGCCACCGCGCCAGCATCTGCACTCGTCACCAGTACGTTCGACACCAGCGCGCAGGGCTGGCTCGTCACGGGCGACAATGCTTCTGTCTGGAGCGCCACCGGGGGCAATCCCGGTGGATGCTTCGATGTGAACGACCTGGCCACGGGCGAGAATAACTACGCCATCGCGCCGCCTGCGTATCTGGGCGACTGGCGCGCCATGACCAACACGGACTCGCTCAAGCTCGACATCTTCCTGCAGCAGCTCGATGGAACAGTCTTCGCTTCGCCCTACCAGTTCCGAATCTCGGGCCCAGGCGGCGCGGCTCACGCGCTGCAGGGATACACGCCGCCGCAGAATGTCTGGACGACCGTCGGCGTCTCACTTGACCCCACCCAGTGGGTCATCGAATCAGGCACATGGTCCGCCATCCTGGCGCATGTGAACACCGTGATTGTCGAGGTCGAGTTCATCACGGGTAATGAAGAAGTCCGCTTCGACAATGTCCGCCTGACCGGCGCCGTCACACCGGTCGTTGACCCGTGCGTGTTCGAGACGTTCACGACCGCTGGGTTGGGCGACTGGTCGTTCGCCAGTACAGGAGGGGTCACCAACCCGGGCAGTCAGGGCAACAGTGGCGGCTACTGCCGGGTCGTCGACGGCGCAGGCACCTCGTATGCATTCGCCCCAGCACGTTTCCTCGGGGACTGGTCGAGTTTCGATGGCACGGGTCGTCTCACCATCGACACTCGGCTCGTGAGTAACTCCGGCACGATCACCAATGTGCCGCAGTTCATTCGCATTGCCGGCCCGGGTGGCTCAGCACATGTCTCGCTCGCCATCGCCGACATCCCTGTCTCATTGCTGCAGTGGAAGCGCCACGAGTTCCCTCTGACTCAGGGCGCATGGGTTCTGGAGTCGGGGACGTGGGCAGGTTTGATGGTGAACGTGACCGAGTGCCGGATCCAGGCCGAGTTCGTCAACGGCGGGGAAATCGTGGGGATCGACAACTTCGGTCGTTTGGCGGCTTCCTGTGCCGAGATCGACGAGCCGGTCGTCCTTCACTCCACCGAGTTCAACAAGTGCAGCGTCGAGAGTTTCGTCACCATCGCAGGCATCGGGATGAATCCCGCCGATGGGCAGTTATACGGGCTTGTCGATGCCGCCGTGAGTTCGGGTGGTGGCCTGTATCGCGTGACCGGTCCAGACTCAGGAGTGCGCCTTGCGGCCTATACGACTCCAGCAGAAATCCAGTTCGACGCGGCGGGCAGCGCCTACATCAGCGAAGACGCGGGCGGCAACG
>Ga0163144_10020750_pt1 | contig 13108 bp, 9 predicted proteins | sample OliLak19BULKMAT1_FD_123175 | JGI IMG/M metagenome (GOLD analysis project Ga0163144, IMG submission 123175) | Freshwater microbial mat bacterial communities from Lake Vanda, McMurdo Dry Valleys, Antarctica - Oligotrophic Lake LV.19.BULKMAT1 | ecosystem: Environmental > Aquatic > Freshwater > Lake...
GCGGACCTGCTCGCGCATCTGCTCGTGGGTGGCGCGGGAGAGCGCGGTCTGGCTGCCCGGGAGCGTATCGTTGGTGATGTTGTTGTAGTAGCCGCCGTAGGTGAACTCGCGGGGCGAGGCCTGACACTGGGCCTTGTGCGGGAGGGAGATCCACGTTGCGCCCGAGCGCGAGAACGTGCCGTTGCCAAAGCCGTAGTTGCCACCCTTGGTCGCGTACTGGATCTGGCTGGTGAACGGTGCGCGGTAGAAACCGGGCATGCCCGCGGCATCAAACTCCTGGTTGATGATGTCCGTCAGGTTCTGCGACCAGCCGTTGATCATGATGGTGCGGAACGTCGCAACGTTGGGCGGGGAGAGCAGGCCGGTGCTGACGGACTCGTGGATGCGTCCGAGGTCGCGGAGCGTGGTGAAGTTGGGCGGGTTGGCGCAGCCGATGTGCCAGTTGAGCGAGGTGTTGGTCATGCCCAGCGAGGCGGCGTTGGCGTTGAGCAGGCCAAACCCGCCGAAGTTGGTGGTGATGGCGTAGGTCGCCTCGTTGTCCGAGGGGTTCATCACGAGCGTCAGCAGGTTCTGGAGCGTGAACGACTGGACGTTGGGGTCGTTGGGGTTGGGGCAGGAGTCGTAGCCGGGCTGACCGTTTCCGCCGCCGCCGAGGTAGGGGAACTGCGAGGCGAGCGTGATCGTTGAGCCGGGGGCCTCCATCGCCATGAACGCGGTGACGTGGTGCAGGAGTTTGAGCGCGCTGGCAGGCTCAAAGGGCCGGTCGTGCTGGAGGCCGGAGACAACCGAGCCGCTGATCCGCTTGCAGTAGAAGCCCCAGAAGCCGTCATCGATATCAGCGTCCATCAGGTCGCGCCCGCGGGTCTCGGGCGCGTTGAGGTTGTTGACAAACGCGCCGGAGTAGGTCGTGGCGCCCGCGGCGATGGGCAGGCGGTCCAGGAAGACCAGGCGGGTGCCGTACTGGTCGGTGAAGTCGTCGATCTGCTGGGCCGACCAGCCGTGGAACCACCAATGGTGGTTCACATCGGGGGCGAAGTCCTCGAGCAGCGTGCAGAAGGTGCCGGGATTCTCGCTCTCGATCTGCACGACGCGCTGGCCCTGGGCGATGGCCGCGCTGATCTGGGCGGGGGTCGCATCGGCGAGGAAGGTGAAGTCGCGGGCGAGGTCGCCCGAGTCGGGCACGAGCACCGCGGCGTACCTTCGCGCGCCGCTGTCGAGGTAGGTGTCCACGTCGATGATGCGGGCGTTGTTGTCATCCGCGAAGTCGCGCACCTGCTGCTCGGTGCGGCCCGCGATCCACCAGTTGGCGGGCGAGAAGTCGTCGCCGGAGTTGTCGATGCTGACGTAGGCGTAGCGGACCACCCCGGAGACCTCGTAGGCCTCGATGTCGATGAGGCGATGGCCCTGAGAGGAAAGGGCCGCGTTCACCTGCGCCTCGGTCTGGCCGGTGTTCCAGTCAAAGTCCTTGTTGAAGGTCCCGGCATCGGCGACCAGCACCGCGGCGAACCGCTGCGGGCTGCCCCCGTCGATGGGTTCGAGGTCAATGGGCCGGAAGCCCTCGGCCACCTTCGCGACGATGTCGGCGTGCGTGGCATTGGTGAAGTACCACCAGCCGGTCTTGGAGGTGTTGTCGCGGTCAGGGCTTGCATCGGCGAGCGCCGGTGCGGCGAGGGTGAGGCCAGCAACTGCCGCGGCGAAGGCGCAGTGGGGGGGGCGGGTGGGGCAGACGAGACGGTTTGAGCGAGGCATTGAAGGTTCTCCGGTTTAAGGTTGTTGTGCGTGGATGGCTAAGCGGCAGCGCCGGGACCGCGGCTGGGGGCACCCGGACGAGCATGGGTTCCAACTTCTCAGGAGAGCGATGCGGGCGGGGCGTTGTGACAGTATGCGGACAAGAAAATCGGTTGCTCTGGGCGGCGTCGCCCGGTGGGTCGCTGTGCCGAGCCGCCGCCCCTACCTTCTGTGCCCATGGCCGCGCTGCTGACAGTTCGAGGGATCGCCAAGCACTTCGCGGCCCGGACGCTGTTCACCAGCGTCTCGCTGAGCATCGACGAGGGGGAGCGGCTGGGGCTGATCGGCCCCAACGGCGCGGGCAAGAGCACGCTCCTGAAGATTCTGGCGGGTCTGGAAGAGACCGATGGCGGGACGATCTCGCTGCGTCGCGGCCTGCGGACGGCGTTCGTGGCCCAGTCGGATGCGTTCCCCACCGGCGCGACGGTGCGGTCGGCGGTGATCGGGGAACTGGAGGCGGCGATGAAGGCGGGGAAACTGCCGCACTTGCACGACCATCACGAGTTGGAACTGGCCGCGGAGATGACGATCGATCGCGCGGGGCTGTCGGGGCTGATCGATGCGATGTGCGCGGGGCTGTCGGGCGGGCAGAGGAAGCGGGTGTCGATCGCGCGGGCGCTGGCGCAAAGCCCGGACCTGGTGCTGCTGGACGAGCCGACCAATCACCTGGATGTGGAAGGGATCGACTGGCTGGAGGAGACGATCCGGTGGGGCGAGTTTGCCTCGGTGGTGGTGACGCACGACCGCGCGTTTTTGGAGCAGGCGGCCACGCGGATCGTCGAGTTGTCGCCGGCGTACCCGGAAGGGACGTTCTCGGTGCAGGGCGGGTACGCGGAGTTTCTGAAGCGCAAGCAGGACTTTCTGGAATCGCAGGCCAAGCAGGAGGCGGCACTGAGCGCGCAGGTGAAGGAGGACATCCGCTGGCTGTCGCGCGGGGCGCAGGCGCGAAGGACCAAGAGCAAGAGCCGGATCGACGCGTCGTTTGTGCGGATGGATGAACTCGCGGAGTTGAAGACGCGCAACGCCCCGGCGCGGGCCGCGCAGATCGACTTCCGCGCCACGGACCGGCAGACGCTCAAACTGCTCGCGGGGCGAGGGCTGAGCAAGACGCTCGGCGGCCGGAAACTGTTCGAGAACCTGGACATACTTCTGTCGCCGGGCGCGAAGTTGGGCCTGATGGTCCGAATGGGGCGGGCAAGAGCACGCTGATCAAGTTGCTCACCGGCGACATGGAGAGCGACCCGCCTACGCCGGAGATGCTGCGGGAGGAAGCGCAGAACGCGGCGTCGCTGCCCCCCGGGACGCCGCCTCTGGGGACGATCAAGCGGGCCGACAAACTGCGGGTGGTGCTGTTCAGCCAGCACCGGACGGAACTGGACCCGCGTGCCACGCTCGGCGAGACGCTCGCGCCCGCGGACAGCGTGATCTATCGCGGGCGCGTGCTGCATGTGGCGACGTGGGCGGGGATGTTCCTCTTCAGCAAGGACCAGTTGCGCACGGAGATTCAGACACTCTCGGGCGGCGAGCAGGCGCGGGTGCATATCGCGCGGCTGATGCTCGAGCCCGCGGATGTGCTGATCCTCGACGAGCCGACGAACGACCTGGACCTGGCCTCGCTCGATGTGCTGGAGGAGAGCCTCGAGGAGTTCCCCGGCGCGGTGGTGCTGGTGACGCACGACCGGGCGATGCTCGACCGGTTGGCCACGCGGGTGCTCGCGCTCGACGGTCGGGGCGGGGCGAGGTACTACGCCGATTATCAGCAGTGGGAGCGGCTGCGGAGGCCCCACGCGGGCGGCGTTGGCACGGATGGCACCGGCGCAGCGCCGGCCAGGGTCGCACCGGCTGCTCCGCCTGTTGCCGTCGCCACGACGCAGAAGAAGCGCCTGGGCTTCCGTGAGCAGCAGGAGTTTGCGGGGATGGAAGCGGCGATCGAGAAGGCCGAAGGCGAACTGAGGGCGATGGAGGAGAGGATGAACCTCCCCGCAACGCTGGGCGACCACCGCAAGGTTGCGGAACTCGGGCAGCGGATGGCCGATGCGCACGCGAGACTCGGCGCGATGTACGCTCGATGGGAAGAACTCGAAGCGAAGAAGTGATCGAGGCGCCTCGCTACCGGTGCTGGGGCGTTTCCTGCCACCCTTCGGGCGGCATCCGCTTCTCCATCCATCGATCCGGCGTCACAGGCGCGAAGCCGAAAGGCCGGTAGACGTCGTGCGCATCGCGCGTCGCGAGGCACCAGCGGCGGAGCGTCTGCAGACGGCTATCGGCGAGGAGCGCGCGGACCATCCGCTTGGAGATGCCGCGTCCGCGATGCGATTCAAGCACGAACACGTCGCACAGGTGCGCGAAGGTGGCGGAGTCCGTGATGACGCGCGCAAAGCCCACCTGTCGACCGGTTGCAGAGTCGAACGCGCCGATCACGAGACTGTTGCGGATCGCGGTTTCGACCACGTCGCGCCGGATGCCCGGAGACCAGTAACTGGTGGATAGAAACGCGTGGATCACTTCGATTTGCATCCGCGCGTGGTCGGTTGACAGGTCGCACTCCATGCATCGAGCGTAGCGGGCGGGGGCCCCTCGGGCGGCGCTACGGCTTGACCACCTGGATACCCGTAGCGCTCACGATCAACATCTGGCCCTTGGCCTCGGCGACGGTGCCGACGATGATGACCTCGCTGAGTTCCTTGATGTCCCAGCGGCCCTTGATGTCGGTGCGGAGGGGCGCGCCCTTGGCATCGACAACCTGGATCGTCGCGGAGTTGGCGAGGATCTGGTCGCGCGGGTCGCAGCAATAGTCCCACGGGAACTTGCACTTGTCGCCGGGGATTTCGTTGCACGCCTTCAGCGTGCGACCGACGATGGTGAAGACCGCCCGCTCCTTGACGAATGGTTCCTTGCTGCCGCCGATGCGTCCTTTGATGACGACCTTGTCGCCCTTCTTCAAGCCCTTCTTGGCATCTGCGACATCAGGGGCGCTCTCGGGCGTGGTCGGCAGCAGGAAGCCCGCGGGCAGGCCGGCGCGGGGGATGTGCAGGCTGGTCGCGTCGATGGTGACGGGTGTAGTGTCGGTGCCGGCTGCGATCACCTTGCCTTTCACGAAGACTTCCGCGCCCGGAACAAGGCCGGAGCGATCCTTGACGGAATAGGCGAGCGGTGTTCCCTTGGCATCGACAATCCGCACGGTCGCGCGGTTGGCGGGCTCGAGCGGGCAGCGGTCGGTGATCGCGCCATCGATCTCACCGTGTACGCTCGCCGCGGCGGCATCGTCAACGAGTATGAACTCCGCGCGTCCGTCGGCGAAGGCGTCGGTGGATTCGGCGATGCGGCCCCGGATGATCAGAACGTCGCCGGGCTTTGCGGCCTTGGCCGCGGCGGTGAGTTCCTTCGCGCCGGCGGGCAGGACTCTGAGGCGGTTCGACTCGGGCAGATCGTCGGCCAGTAAACGCGCGGGGGCGAGCGTCAATGCGATAGCCATCGCGCAGGCGAGTGCGAGCGAGCGGATGGTGGAAGGCGCGACACGCTTCATGGGTCAGACTCCTGATTGTGAACCACACGGGCTGGAAGCCCGTGCTACTCATACGGCTTTGAGGGCCGTGGGAATGGGCAGACGCAGGCAGCGCCACGCGGGCGGGAGCGCGCCGACAAGCCCCAGTGCAACGCCCGCCGAGAGGCCGATGCCAACCACAGGCGCATCGACCGCCAGGGCGAACGCGCCCGCCGAGAAGCGCACGCCCAGGCCATCGAGGAACAGGACCCCGGTGATACAGGCGAGCAGGCCGCCGGCGGCGGTTGCGAGGCTGGATTCCTGCACCAATGAAACAATGATCGCGCTGCGCCGGTAGCCCAGCGACTGGAGCGTGCCGATCTCTCGCACGCGCGAGGCGAACGCGGCGTACATCGTGTTGAGGCCGCCGAAGAGGCCGCCCAGGCCGATCAGCGCCGCGGTGATCCACGCGACGGCGCGGATGGGGCCGAAGAACGCGGCGAGGTTGGCGTAGTACTCGCGCTCGGGCATGGCCGCGAGTTCGAGGTCAGGGCGCATCAGCGCGAACGAGGCGACATCCGCGAACTCCGCCTCGCCGGGAGTGAGCGTCAGGACAATGCACGAGATGGTGTCGCGCTTGGTGGCGGCCATGAGGTCCGTCAGCGGGACCCACACCTCCGAATCCATGACGGTACCCGGCGCGCCGAAGTGGCCGACGATCTTCCAGTCCCGGTCTCCGATGTGCATGGAAGCGTCCAGCGCCAGGTCCGGCTCGCGCAGGCCGATGGTCGTCGCGGCCATCTGGCCGACCATGATCTCGTCCGCTCCGGCGCTGGGAAGCCGCCCCTCCAGGAGCAGTACGTTGTCGTGAACCAGACTGGCCGCGGGCGTGATGCCGCGAAGGAGCGCGTGGCCCGCGCTGCCGCTGGCCGCGCGCACGGGGAGCATCACATGGACCTCCGGAGAGATGTACGCAACGCTCGCGCGTGTGCGGATACCCGGGACGGATGCTTCGAGCAGGGAGGGAGTCGCGCCGGGGATCTCTGAACGCTCGACGCTCTCCTCGCTGCCGATCCCGAGCACCAGCACGTTACTCTCGCCGCCGGTGGCGCGGAGCGCGCGGTCCATGCCCCGCACGAATCCGCCCGCCGCGATCACCAGCAGCACCACGAGCGCGCTGCCGAAGACCGAGAGCGCGAGGCGCACGCGCGAGCGGCCCAGGTTGCGGACGGCGTAGTCGAAGGGGAGAAGTCGCACAGGTGAACTCCGAGGTCTGCATCGGCTGGGAACAATGAACTTGAATGCCGGCACGGAGTGCCGGCCCACCCAAAGGCATTACACGGCCCTGAAACTGTGCGCGATCTCGCGCTGACCGGCCTGGAGCGCGGGCACAAGCCCCGCGAGCACACCTACGCCGGCGGAAATGACAAGCCCGAAAAGACTGGTTTGCAGGTCGGGCGAGACGTGGATGCTCAGGCCCTCGGTCGAGAGGCTGAACCGGCCCCACGCGATGAACGCCGCGGCCAGGGCGGTGCCCGCCGCGCCGCCCAAAACGCCGAGCACCAGCCCCTCGGCGACGATCATCCGCGCGATGAGGCCGGAGCGGAAGCCGACGGTCTGGAGAACCGCGTGCTCCTTGACGCGGTCCTGCACGCCCAGCACGATGGCGTTGGCGACGAGCCCGAGCACCGCGGCCAGACATCCCCAGCCGAGGTAACGGGCGAATCCGACGATCTCGACTACGTCCGCGCCGACCTGCGCGACGAACGCCTTCTCAGGGCGCGTGGTCGTGGGGTCCTGATCCGTGCGGAAGAGGCCGTCGATCGCGCCGGCTACGGAGCGAAGTTGACCGGCATCGATGACGCGAACGTTGAACTGGGTGACGATGCCAAGCCCTCCGCCCGCCGCGGCCTGCTGGAGGAAGTCGAGGTGGACGTACGCGACGTTCTGGTCCTGCGGCTCATCGGAGGCGATGACTCCGGCGACGGACACGGTGATGCCCGATGCGTCGAAGGACATGCCCGGCGAGAGGGCGCGGCGCTGGGCCATGCGCTCGCCGATGAGAGCGGAATCGGATCGTTGCTGCCAGTCGGCAAGGGACCCGGAGACGATGCGCCACTTGGAGGCCATCTTGGATAGGTCATCGCCGGGCACACCCCGGAACGTGACGACATCAAGGCTGGCGCGGCAGTTGTTCACGACGACCTTCATCGGGACGACCGAGGCGATGCCGGGGAGGCGCGCGATCCGCGCGGAGTAACTCTCGGGCAGGCGGCTGGTGGCGGGGCAGAAGCGGTTCTCGCGATAGACGATGAGCGTGGTGTCCGCCGCGGTCACCTCCGTTGCCTCGCGCACGCCCTGCTGGAGGGACTGCACGGTGACGAAGAGGAACATGGCGACGGCGACGCCCGCGGCGGTGAGCAGCGTGCGGGTGCGGTGGCGCAGCACCTGGCGAAGAACAGTCGGGATGAGGCGAGGGGCGATCATGCGTGGGCTCCGGCGGGTTCAGCCATCCGGCCGGGCTCGACCAAACGGCCTTTTTCAAGGTGAAGGATTCGGGTGGCCCGCGCGGCGCACCGGGCATCGTGCGTGACCATCACGAGTGTTTTGCCCAGTTCGGTGCAAAGTCCCGCGAGGAGGTCCATGATGACGCGGGCGGAGTCGGCATCGAGGTCGCCGGTAGGCTCATCCGCGACGATGATGCGCGGGTCGGCGACGATCGCACGGGCGATGGCGACGCGCTGCTCCTGCCCGCCGGAGAGTTGGCGCGGGTAGTGGTCGTGCCGGTCGGCGATGCCGACCAGCCCCAGCACGGTGGAGACGCGCTCGTGCCGGTCGCGACGGGACATCTTGTGCAGCAGCAGCGGCAGTTCGACGTTCTCGTAGGCGCTCAGCACGGGCACGAGGTTGTAGAGTTGGAAGATGTATCCAATGTTCGCGCTGCGCCAGTCGGCGAGGCGGGAGCGCGACAGTCTGGCGATGTCCGCCCCGCCGATGCGCAGTTCGCCCGCCGTGGGCGAGTCGATCCCCGCGATGAGGTTGAGGAGCGTGGTCTTGCCGCTGCCCGATGGCCCCATGAGCGCGAGGAACTCGCCCGCGCGGACGTCGAGATCAAGGCTCTGGAGCGGCGTGATGGTGCTGTCGCCCTTGCGATAGGACTTGGTGAGTGCGCGACACTGGATGAGCGGTGTGGCGGCAAGGGTCATGGCTGTGCTCCTTCGCTCTTCTCGTCTGCTTCGCCCACGACTCGGACGCGGCTGCCCTCGGCGAGTGTGACGGGCGGATCGGCGATCGCCCGCTCGGTCGGAGCGACCCCCGCAAGAACCTCGATGTACCCGCCGTCGAAGGACCGGCCAAGGGTGACCGCGCGTCGGGCGGCGATGGTGCCGCGCCGGGGATGGTGGGCAATCAACCACACACTCGCTGCGTCATCGGTGCGGTCGAGCAGCACGCTCTCGGGAAGGAGAAGGATCGATCCGTCGGCACCGGGCCCGGGCGCGCTGTCGCCGGGACCGCCCGGGACGAGCGAGACCAGGCGCACACGCGCGAGCATCTCGGGCTTGAGCGCGGGGAGCGGGTTCTTGATCGCCACCTTGAACTGGACGGTGTTACGCTGGATGTTGGCCTCGTGGACAACGCTGGTCACGGTGCCGCTGAAGGTCGTGTCGGGGAGCGTCTCGGTGACGATCCGCGCGGCGGTGCCTATGCCCACCCTGGCCGCATCCGCGAGCGGGACATCGACGCGGACCTGGAGGTGGGCGGGGTCGTAGACGCGGACCACGCCCGCCTCGTGGGCCTCGCCCGCGCCGATGGCGGCCATGTTCAGGCGCGTGCCGGGCTCGACCGAACGCGACAAGACGGTTCCTGCGACGGGCGTGCGGACTTCGGTCCGGTCGAGCGCGAGGCGCGCGAGGTCGCAGGCGATCTGCTGGGTCACGCGCGCTTGCTGCACCACCAGAACCGCCACCGCCGCGGTTGCCTCTTCGGCCTGAACGGAGAGGAGTCGAAGTTCGACGCGTGCGAGTTGGGCCGCGGAGATGCCTCCAGTATCCACGAGCGGGCGCTTGCGTTCGACCTCGTCGCGCACTTCCGCCGCCCGGGCCTGTGCCGCGAGAACCTCCGATCGCGCTCGATCGACTTCCGCCGCGCGCTCGGCCAGTTCCGCCTCGGCGCGTCGGAGCGCGAGCCGGGCATCGTCATCGATCAGGCGGACGACGACCTGCCCGGCCTCGACGTGCTGGCCCTCCAGGACCAGCACGTCCTTCACCACGCCATCGGTCAGCGCGGGCACGGTCACGGCGAAGGGGGCGGGCTCGATCCAACCGGGTGCCTGCACGATGGTCTCCTCGCGCGTCGGTGCGGCGGATTCGGCGGGGGTTGTCGTTTCGGGCTCATCCGAGCCGGCGGCGTGGGCCGTCCGGACGACCACGGGCACGACACGCACGGGGATCCCGGGCCAGAGCGCATCGCGTGCGGCCCAGGCGAGCACCGCGCCGGTGGACGCGAGGATGGCCGCGGGCAGCAGCACACGCGACCGCCAGCGGAAGGCGGGGCGCGACACGTCGGGAGGGATGTTTAGTTGGGCGGGCCTGTCGCGATGGAGTGCGGCAAGGCCTGTGGGTGCGGGCATTGGGGGGCCTTGGCGAAGTGGACCGTCGTATCCGGTGAACGTGTGGGCGGGGAGCGCGAGGGGGGGCCCTTCGCGAGCGCGCAAGGACAGCCCCGGCGTGCCAGGGGCACACGGGGCGTGACCGGGCGAACACGCTACACGATTAGGATGATCGTCTTGAGGAAGCCCGGCGGGCCCTTGTCCGGGGGCCGCGGCGAGGGCCACTCGCGCTGCGCGAGAGCCGGAACAGCCACGCGACTTGGTTCTGCGTCGGCAAGCGCAAGCCACGGGCCCATCTCGCCGACGCCGTCAAGGCCTGCGCTGCCGCGCAAGGGCGGAAGCATGTAATGCGATTGCACGCACATCATGCAGTTGGGTTCGCGGCAGGGAGCCGGATCAGGCACATTGCCCGGTGGCCGTCCCTCGGGCAAGTCGGTGCCGCAGCAGTTGCATTGGGTCTCAGCGGCCCGTGAAACTTCTACAGAAAGGGACGAAGCGCCACGCCCGAAAAATGAGCGCACGCACACGCTGGTCCCCTGAGGGAGCGCGCCGGAAACCAACTGCACCAGAATGCACAAAGACAGCCAGAGTCGGTGTCGGGGAAAGGGCATCGGGCGGGCGTCCAACATCTACGCGAATGGTACTCTCAGAAATAGGTTGCTCCCACGTCCGGTAACGTGCGCGGGTGCCGACCGGGCGTACCTCCGTCTATCGGATGAACAGTTGTTCACCTGTGGGCCCGGGTAAGTCTCACCCGGGCGGACATATATGGTTGCACATACACTTCTACGCCCCACTTCCGCTCCTGTTCGGGTTCAAAGGCTCAAAAAGACTGACCGATGGGAAAGCCGAGCAGTGCCCCGCCGCCCCCGCCCCCGCCCGGGTCTGGAGGAGGCTTGACGAACGCGATTATCGACTTTGGCGCACAACGCGCCCATCCGGCGCGGGCCACCGTGACGAACGGATTGGTGGCGATAGCGGCATCGGTCGCGATAATCGCGGGTCTCCACTTTGGCAAGGGCCTGCTGATCCCGCTGGCATTGTCGCTCCTGTTCAGTTTCCTGCTCGCGCCCCTGGCGACGCGCCTGCAACGCTGCGGCCTTGGCCATGCGGTTTCCGTGGTCGTCACGGTGGCGCTGGCAAGCGCCTTGGTAGCGGTGATCGCCGGAGTGGTCGGGTACCAGGTCCTGCAACTGATCAACAGCCTGCCGCAGTATCAGCAGAATATCGAGCAGAAGATCCAGACGGTGCAGGATGCTCCAAGCGGACCGATCAACAGGCTCCGGGCGGTGTTCAAGGCGATTGAGCAGGGTGGTCCGCCGATAAACGGTGGCGCGGCGGACGGAGAAGCGTCGCCGTCGGGCGTGGACGCCGGACCGGGGGCGGATGTCCTGGTGCCCGCGGGGGTCGAGCCGGGCTCGCCGGCCACCCCGACCATGACGCCGATGAGCATTCTGGGGTATGTGGCCGGCACGACGCTGGGTCCGCTGGCATCGGCGGGCATCGTCATGGTGCTGGTGCTGTTCATCCTGCTGGAGCGGGAGGAACTCCGCACACGACTGCTCCGCCTGCTGGGCTCGCGTCCGGGGCAACTCTATGTCTCGACCCAGGCGCTTGATGACGCCTCCACCCGCGTGTCGCGCTACCTGCTCATGCAACTCGTGGTGAACGTCACCTATGGCATTCCCATCACGGCCGGGCTGTACATCATCGGGGTTCCGAGTCCGCTGCTCTGGGGGATGCTGACGGTGCTGCTCCGGTTTATCCCCTACGTCGGGCCGATCATCGGGGCCGCGATGCCCGTCGCGCTCACGCTCGCGGTCGATCCCGGCTGGAGCATGTTTGTCTGGACGCTGGGGCTGTTCGTGGTGGTCGAGTTGCTCTCGAACAACGTGGCCGAGCCGCTGCTCTACGGGACTTCGACGGGTATCTCGCCGGTGGGCATCCTGCTGTCGGCGGTGTTCTGGGCGTGGGTGTGGGGACCGGTGGGTCTGCTCATCGCCACGCCCATGACTGCGTGCTTCGTGGTGCTGGGGCGATACATCCCCGCCATGAGCCTTTTCCCGCTGCTGCTGGGCGATCAACCGGTGCTGCGGCTGCACGCCCGGATCTACCAGCGACTGCTGGTGATGGATGTGGACGAGCCCGATGAGTTGTCGCGCAAGTACCTCAAGGACCACACGGTCGAGCAGTTCTACTCCGAGGTGCTGGTTCCCCTGCTGATCATGCTCGAAGAGGAGCGCCGGTTCCACTCGCTGGAGCAGTCGCACCATGAGTTCATGATCGAGCGGGTTCGCGAACTTGTCGAGGACACCGCCGATCATGCCGACCCGGCAAAGCCCGCGGCGTCGGAATCGGTGGTCGCCGAGCCCAAGCCGCTCGGGCCCCATGGCGGGGCCGTGCTCACAGCGCCGCAGGAAAGTGCCGCGAAGTTGCCCAAGGCAACGGAACCCGAGGCCAAACCCGCGCCCAGCCCCCCCGCGATCAACCCGGCCCCAGCCCCCGCCGCTTCACCGATGGTGTTGAATGTCCCCGCAGGGGACGACGCCGATGAACTCGTAGCGCGGATGCTCACGGTACTCTTGGATCGTCGCGGCATCCCCGCGGCGACCATGAGGGGTGGCCCGTCCAACTTTCTCCTGCCCGGCGGCGAATCGGAGATTTCCGCGCGGGTTATCTGCATCTCCGCCCTGCCGCCGGTGTCGGCCGTGCGTGCCCGGCGGAAGATCGCGAGGGCCCGGGCACAGTCGCCCGCAGTGCGGGTGATCCTCGGACTATGGGACGCACAGGCAACCGAGGGTGGCAGCGGGGCCGCGGCCGAACTGAAGCGTCGCCTCGGACCGACGGACGATCTGCCAGTCGTAGCGACACTCCCGCAGGCGGTCGAGCGGATCGCCGCTTTCCTGGATGCGGCGGCCTGATCCGACCTCGAACGAGTAGTCGAATGCGTAGGAGCCGCCCGACGGGGCGGTGGAGCGGAACACCGAACCTTGGGGGGTTGGACGGGCGCAGGACCAGCGCGCCCATGGGAAACGCGAGGACCTCCGAACCCTAGCCCGGGTGCATCCGTCAGAGACGCGCTATGGAACGCTGCGCACGCCCGGCTCGCGGCCAAAGAACCGGCGTCCGGCGACCTTCACGAAGGTTGGGTCCGCGACATCAACCACGCCCGCATCGGGCTGCACTCCGGCCTTGTCGAGGAGCGATTGGCACCCGCGCGTGTGCCC
>Ga0163144_10020751_pt1 | contig 13108 bp, 11 predicted proteins | sample OliLak19BULKMAT1_FD_123175 | JGI IMG/M metagenome (GOLD analysis project Ga0163144, IMG submission 123175) | Freshwater microbial mat bacterial communities from Lake Vanda, McMurdo Dry Valleys, Antarctica - Oligotrophic Lake LV.19.BULKMAT1 | ecosystem: Environmental > Aquatic > Freshwater >...
AAACATGCGACGCTCTTCCTGACCAACAACGTCAAAATCACGGCGCGGGATTTGGTGACAAACTACGCGCGACGGAACGGAATTGAAGATGCGTTGGGGACGAGTGTGAACTTTTTTCATCAGGACTGCCTGTCGAGCGAAGTGCGTCTGAATGTCGATCTTGATACCGTGCTGACGGTGCTCGCGAACGGCTGCTATCGCTGGCTCGCGCATCAGCTTCACGGTTTCGATCTGAGCAAACCCAAGGCCGTCTATCGCAAGTTCGTGGAGACGTCTGGCGCAGTTGAAATCGCGCCCGGAAATCGCCTTATCGTGTACCTTGATCGCCGCTCGCACAACCCGATTCTGAAAGAGGCAAATCTGGCTAAAGACCACCCCAAAATCCCCTGGCTGGCGAACCTCAAGCTGGAATTCGTGTTTTCATAACTCCAATAAAACTGTCATCGATTAAACGCCTGCGGAAATCGGCGTTCAATACTGGAAATGTCATGAGCATGGCCTTCAGTCCGGATGGGATAATGCTCGCAAAGAAGCACTGAGTGAAGGGGTGAGACGTATCGAGATTGAATCGGATATTGGCATCACAACTCCTGGGGAGGTAGATCGGGCGATTTTGCTTTTGAACGATGCCAGGATTGACCTTGCGATGGATGAGAACCAACGTACTGCGATCCTTGAGGCAAGCGTTCCGCTATTAATGCGTGTCGAGCAGCAGGCTCAAATCAAGTACGACGTTGGAATCGTCGGAAAAGTAGAATACCTGCAAGCAAAAGCCAATCGCCTCAGCGGCGAACTTGAGCTTCACAAGGCCAAAGAAAAAGCGAACAGGGAAATTGCCCGAAACGAAAAGCATCCAACTGCGAATCAAACAAAGTCAGTTCCCCAAACTGCAATTGACCCGGAATTACTCGACATGCTGAAGGCTCGTCAGGAAGCACTCAGTGAAGTGGTTGACATCTTGCCGCGTAATCTTGGCTGCGGCACCTCAACCATTGAGATTGTTTACCGTACGATTTTCCAATTGCACGAAGCTAATCTGGAACTCGCCGTGAATGCCGATGAACGGATAGCAGTCATAGAGGCAAATCTCCAGGTATTGAAGTCGCTGGAAGTGGTCGCCAAAGCGAGCCGGGACGCCGGAGGACTGTCTGAATCAGATTACCTGCTGACGGCAGCCAATCGCCTTGGCGGAGAAATTGAGCTGCGTAAAGTAAAGCGATAGTGATGGCAGATCGCCGCGAATCACAGTATCACCAGATCGGCAGAGACAACAGGAGATATCCGAATATCGAGGAATGATGAAAAAGAAACTTTGCAGCGTCTCGGCAACAGGTCCGTCAGTTCGGTTGGGTAGATTTTTCTGACAGCCTGATGAAGTGATGACAACCAGGTCTAGTTCTGTGAATCAGCGCGAAACTCATTGATATGACGCTTACTCCGGCTGATGATCGAGTTGAACGATGGTCTCAATAGAAATACCTGTGGCTCCGACGAGGCCGGCGGCGGCTTGGCTGAGTTCGTTCAAGAGATCGAGTCGAGCGCGGCGATTCAGGATGAGGCTGTTTCGGGCCTGCACGACTCGAACCACATCCACTTCGCCGGCCAGAAACTGTTTTTCCAACCCCTTGAGTTCTGACGGAAGATCGGACGACTCTTCATTCGATGTCTCCGACTCTACGGCGGCAAGAGCGTCAGCGTAGCGATCCATAGCGGCTGTGGCTTCCAGCTCCGCTCGACGCTGGGTTTGATGCCATGCCGTGATTCGCTGATGGTGTTCTGCCCGGCGCTGACGTTCGAGCGGTTCTCCGTTGTTGACAACCGGCAGGTCCATTTGTGCTCTAAAGCCGAGGAAGGTCATGCTGTCGGCCGTCGCCTGATAGTAGGGACCGATCTGCAGATCGGGTGTTTTCGCCGCGCTGGCGAGCCCGAGATTGGCTCTTGCAACGTCCAATTCAGATCGTGCTGCCATCACATCAGGCCGTGCCATCGCCCATCCCACTGCGGTTTTGGTTGAACTGATAACCGCTTGATTCCAGTCATCTTGTAAAGACTCTGTCTGCTCGCTGGAGAGATTCGGCAGTTGCCATCGAAACTCGTGGATATCGCCCGCAACATCGGGGAGCAAATTCGGTAGCATTCCGACATGCCGCGCGAGGTCGCGGACGGCATTCTGGAAGTTGGCGGTGGCGAGCTGCTGCTGCTGGCGAGTCGATGCGGCATCAACTCGGACGATGGCCACATCAGCCGCCGTGGCGGCACCTGCATTCAGCTGGTTTTCGAGGATCTGAAGCAGTTCCAGATTGTTCTCATGACTCGCCTCCGCAAGTTCCCGGATGCCGCGCTGATAGAGCGTGGTGAAATATAATCGCTGCGCCTGAGCCAGTGTCAGCAGCTCAGCCTGATGAATGTTCCAGCGCGTGCTGTTAAGAACATACCTGGCTCCTTGTTCGCGAAAGTCCTGCTGGTGCGCCAGCTGAATCGTCTGCATCAGCAGAACATAGTGGTGCATTCGGTTGGGGCCGCCATTGCCGGCATTCTGAAACGGCGTTGCCTGCACCTGAACGAACGGGTTGAATGGGTACGTTTCTGCCACACCTTTGGCCGCAAGGCTGACGCGCTCAGTTTGACGCAGAGTTATCAGATCCGGGTTGCTCGAAACAGCGATCGCACACAGTTGGAGCAATGGCAGTGCAACGGCAGACGTCGAATCGGATGACGTTGCAGCGTCTGTGTCGGGGCTGACAGGTTCCATCGACGATTTCGATTGTGACACCGGGCGAATCGTGAGCCCGCGGTTATCGGAAGTTTGCGGCTCCTGACGCGACTTCGATTCCGACGTCGAAGCAATCTCTCCCTGAGGAACTTTCGGCGCGTATTCTGGGCGCGTTTCGGCATGAATTCGGCTGACGCTGGCCGAACGACAGCCAGCGAACAGCATGATCCCGAGAGCCAATGCCGGAAGCATCACGGAGTGACGACGAGTTCGCATGGTGCAAGCTTTTGGCCAATGGACAGAAACAGGACTTCAGTTTCTGTTCGTCCAGTGGAACGTGATCAGGGCAGAGTCATTGAGACGGATATGAGAAAGTTAATCTCGCGGCCACGTCGTCGCCTGGTTCAATCGACAGGAATTGCCGCTCAGATTCCGATCGCCGGGGTTGTATCGATTGGGCCGGATGTCCTGTCACGGCGTTACAGGCGGAACAGTTTCACTATCTTCCCTGGTTGGGACTGCGTTACGGCCCCAAAGCAGATAGAGTGGCGGAAGCACGAACAGGTTCAGAATCGTCGATGTGACGATTCCACCAAGAATCACGATTGCCAGAGGATATTCAATTTCGTGTCCCGGCTTGTTTCCTGCGACGACAAGCGGAAGTAATGCCAGCGCGGTTGTCAACACCGTCATCAGAATGGGGATGAGCCGTTCTTCGGCACCACGGACGACAAGGTTGAGTCCGAACGGTTCTCCTTCGACCTGCTGGAGATGGCGGTAGTGACTGACAAGCATGATGCCATTCCGCGCAGCAATCCCCAGAACCGTGACGAAGCCAATCAACGATCCGAGCGACAGCGTTCCGCCGGCAATCCATGCGGCGATGACTCCCCCGATGAGCGCAAACGGAATCGTCAGTGCGACCATCGCCGTCAACTTGAGCGACTGAAAGTCCATGTAAAGGATCAGCAGAATGCCAAGCAGCGAGACACCACCCAGCGCTATCAGCCGCTGCTGAGATTCCTGTCGAGCGGTGTATTCCCCCAGGAATTCCGGATGGTAGCCGCGGTCAAAGGACAGACTACGAACAGCGGCTTCAACATCGCGTGCGACAGATCCGAGGTCGCGCCCCTTCGCGTCACAAGTGACGTCAATGCGTCGCGATCCGCCTTCACGTTTCACTTCATTTGGGGCAGGAACAATGGCGACATCGGCAACATCGCGAAGCGGAACCTGACCACCAGTCGGTGTATCGATGCGAATATCCCGGAGTGAGTTCAGATCTGTCCGCGTGGCTGCGGTTCCCCAGACCACAACGTCCTGCTTCTTTTGCCCCTCGTAGACCTCACCAACCTTGGTGCCACGCAGAACCGTCGTGACCGCGCGACGCACCTGTCCGGGGGTCAGACCGAATTGCTCAATCGCCGCATGACGCAGTTTGACTTCAATTTGAGGCACCAGCACATTGGCTTCCACTTTCAGATTGTTAATTCCTTCCACCTTCGCCATCACGGCCGCAGCCTCTTTCGCCTTGGCGCGCAGCACGTTCAGGTCGGATCCATAGATGCGGACGACGATACTGGAACTGGCTCCGGTCAGAACTTCCTTCACTCGTTCCCGCAGATACGTCAGTACGTCACGATACAGCCCCGGATAGCCATCAACGGCTGTTTGAATCTTTGCCAGCGTCTCATCGTAGTCCACCTCGGTGTCGATGCTGATCCAGAGTTCCGTGAAGTTGGGCCCCACCACTTCGTCCGCGACTTCCGCTCGACCGATATGACTTCCAAAATTGCGAACACCGGGAATCGACCTGAGTTCCCGACTCGCCTGAATTGTCACTCGATTCATCGCTTCGAGCGACGTCCCGGGCTTCTCCACGAAGTGCATCAGAAAATCAGTTTCCTGGAAGTTCGGAAGAAACTCCTGCCCAAGTCCGTTCAGCACAACAAGCGTCGCTGCCAGCGACAATGTGAGGAACGTAAAAGCCGATTTCGGACGAATTGCAAACCATGGCAGAAGGGCTCGGTAAGGCCTCCTTAGCCAGCGGCTCAGAGGTGGTTCTTTTTCAGAGACCTGATGCCCTGGCAAAATCAGCAGGCACATGGCCGGAGTCACAATCAGGGCCACAAACAGCGATACGAGAATCGCTACGACATATCCGATCGCCAGCGGGCGAAAGAAAGCTCCGGGCAGCCCTTCCAGAAAGAACACCGGAAGAAAGACGAGCATAATGATGACCGTGGCGTAAACAACCGCACTGCGAACTTCCAGCGAAGCATCAAGGACAACACAGAACGACGATCGTGGTTTTGCCAGCGTGCGATTGATTCGCAGTCGTCGCACGATGTTCTCCACATCGATAATTGCGTCATCGACGACTTCGCCCAGCGCGATGACAAGGCCAGCAATGATCATGGTGTTGATCGTCAGGCCCATCCAGTAGAGCAGAACGATGGTCGCCATCAGCGAAAGTGGAATGGCTGTCAGACTGATGAGTGCCGTTCGCCAGTCGAAGAGAAACAATCCGATGACAATGACAACCAGGATGCACCCCGTCAGAAGCGAAGACGTCAAATTGTCAATCGACCGCTCAATAAACGTCGCAGGGCGGAAGATCGTCGGGACAATCTCAACATCCTTCAGTCCCGGTCTCATCGTCTCCAGAGCGGATTCGACTTTTCTCGTGACTTCCAGCATGTTGGCGGCAGGTTGCTTTTCAACAATCAGCAACAGGCCGAGTTGGTCATTGATGATGGCATCGCCAATGGCTGGAGGCGTACCGATCCGAACGTCGGCGACATCCCCGAGATGCAGGGCGGCTCCATCGCGAAACGACACGACAGTGCGAGCCAGTTCTGCGGGAGTCTTCACAGAGGACAGTTGTCGCACGGCGAGTCGCTGATTCGGCGTATCGACAAATCCGCCGGCATCCAGAGCCACAGCATTTCGAGCAGTCTGCAAAACCTGATCCAGCGAGACGTCGTGGGCCTGCAGTCGTTCGGAATCGACGATCACCTGAAGTTGTTTGTCCTTCTGTCCCCAGATCGCTACGTTGGCAACTCCCGGAATGGCCATCAATCGAGGCCGAATCGTCCAGACGGCAAGTTCCGTCAGATCGCTCTGGTCGAGCTTGTCAGACAAGATGCCAATTTTCAACATGCGGCTCAGGGAGGACAGTGGCTGCAGGATGACTGGCGGTCGAGCCACATTCGGAAGGCGGGTCGCTTCCGAAGCCAGCCGCTCCTGAACAAGCTGCCTGGCTCGATACACATCCGCATTCTGATGCAGCAGCAACCGAATTGAAGACAAACCCATCACGGATTTTGACCGGAGCGTTTCCAGGCCCGGAGTCCCGATCAAAGCATTTTCCAGAGGGAACGAAACCAGGTTTTCGACCTCTTCCGCCGACAAGCCCGGAGCTTCTGTCTGGATCTCAATGTACGGCGGGGCAAACTCGGGAAAGACATCCAGCGGCATTGATGGAACGAGCCTGAGTCCCACCACGATCAGCATCGCTGACAATGCCAGAACGGCGATCCGCATTCGCAGGGCCAACTCAATCAGCCAACGCATTTTGAACTCCCGCAACCCATTCCTCAACAACTCTGACCAGCAACTGTCTTGTCAGCACGTCATGCAAATATGCTGACAGTCCGATTCACTGTGACAGGATCACTTGGCGAATCCGAATTCTGTTCCAGCCAGTTCAGCAACAGCCGTTATCACCACAGGCACACCGACGTTCGGACCATGAGTCAACGCTGCCCAGCCATCAGCGACGAATGCCACTTCGACCCGTCGACGAACAAACTGGCGTTCGCCCGTCTTTTCATAGACCCACTGGTTTCCGTAAATGTCGAGGTAAACAGCGGACCATGGCAGGGCGAGCGAGTTGGCTTCGCCCTTCATGCGAATCAGCGCACTAAATCGTTGCCCCGGCTGAAACTTTGAGCCTTCGTTCGGCAGTTCGTAGTACACATCCACGGTCGAAGACAATGCGAGCGCTGTGGGAGGGACACGAACCGGACTCACGCTCAACTGGTCCGATGAATGCCGCTCTCCCGGGGCTGCCAAATGCGCCGGAACGGACAAATTCAGATCTTCCAGGTCACCGACATACACCGGAACGCGAACCCAAAGAGTCGCATCATGCATGATCTCAAACATGGCCGCGCCCGCCGCCATGATTTGCCCGGGCTGACCGTGGACACTTCGAACAATTCCGGACATCGGTGCGGCAATGGAAATGGGCTGAAGGGTTCCCGCCTCCGTATCCAGCCTGATTCCATCAACGATCGTCTTGCGGGTTTCGGCTGCTTCGAGAGCCGCCTCGGCCAGTTGGAGCTGTGCTTTCGCTTCATCGACCGTCCGAATCGTGCCGGATTTGTCCTTCAGCAACCGTTCCGAGCGATCCAGAGCAATCTGCGCCGCTTCAACCTGCACCTTAGATTGCTGAACCTGAGCGGCTGCGTCGTTCTGCGATTGGGCGATCGTATTCCTGGCTTCCGCAAAACGAATTCGTTCTGCCGGAGTCAGCACGTCGCGCTCCGGTGACAACATGGGCAGCAACTGCAGAACCTCTGAGTCTTTCTCAATCCGCTCACCCGGGGTTGGCATCGATCGACCTGCCTGAATCTTCAGTGTTCCCGCTATCGGGGCTGAGACGATCACGGATGCTCCCGCCGGAAGCATCAGTTCCGCGCCGTAGGATCGTACGCGCGGCAAGCTGCGTTCTGCGACGACCTGGGTCTCCAGTCCCAGTCTTCGCACCGCATCTTCAGTCAGCTCGATTGTGTTGAGATCCGACTCCGACACGGGACGTGTCGTCTTCGCGGCAGCGACCGGTGCAGCCTTCGCACTCTCTTCCTGAGTCTTCTGACAGCCGCCGCCGAACACCACGGGGACACCGTAGAGAATCAGCAGCAGCAAACGTTTCAAATCAGATCGCAAAAACATGAATCTCTGCATTACCCAGCAGTCTCCGAAAGTTCCAATGGTGACACACCAGCACGTCCGCCGTTACGCTCAGGGGATTCGCAAAACTGCAGGCTCGGCAGCGTTACGGTCACGGTTGTCCCTGTAGCGACTTCACTTTTTACTTCAACCGTCCCGCCATGGGCGATCACAATGCGTTGCGTAATCGACAGTCCGAGGCCTGCTCCACCCGCCTCATAACTTCTTGACACGTCGGCTCGATAGAAACGATTAAAGATGTGCGGGAGATGCACGGCCGCAATACCGGGACCGGTGTCCTGTACGCTGCACACGACAGTTCCATTCAGGCACTTGCAGCGAACCCAAACTGATCCGTTCGGTTTTGTGAATTTCAAAGCATTCTCAATCAGATTCATAAAGACTTGCCGAAGTCGGATATCGCAGCCCATGACTTCGCATTCCTCCGGATCGTCGGCCTTCAATGAGATCGAACGGTCGAAAGCCATCGGCTGCAACTGATGAATCAGATCAGACAAGATCGCGTGGATGGGAACGCGCTCCTGCATCCGATCGGCAATGCCGGCATCTTCCCGACTCAGATTCAGCAATTGATCGGCGAGCAGACAGAGTCGGTTTGCTTCATCCACAATCACTCCCAATGCGGCCTGATACTGGCGCGGGCTGCGTTCGGCACGAAGGGCGAGTTCCGCTTCGAGTTTCAACGCGGCCAGCGGAGTTCGTAGTTCATGAGATGCATCGGCCGTGAATCGCTTGATCTCAGCGACGGCCTGATCGAGTCGAGCGATCAGTGAATTCAGGGTCTCAGCAAGAGCCCCCAGTTCATCGTGCGGATTGGGCACCACGATCCTGCGATTCAGGCTGTCGATCGTGATCGAATTGGCGGCTATACAAATCGAAGTCACCGGGGCAAATGCTCGCCCCGCAAGAAAGTAGCCGACTGCGACGGCGATCACCAATGCAATCGGCAGCAGGGCTGTCGCGACAACTTCGAGCGTCTGAAGCTCTGCCAGCAGCGGCTGCAGCGATGTGACGGCGAACACGCGAAGTGTCCCAAAGTCGCTGTTGAACGTGGATTCAACTGACCGGATCGCATCGCCCTCAGAAACAGCATTCGTCGTATATGCGATCGTGCCGTTCACAGGATTCTTTGCCAGTTCAAGGCCACGTTCCGGATTTAATCCTGCACTGACGAAGACAATTGAGTTGCTGCTGTCGATCACGACAAAATCATAAATGTCGTGATGGTAAAACCGTATCTGTGCGGCCGTTTGAAAGTCATGGACCGACTGGTGGAGTCCTGCTTCCAGAAGGATCTCGCGCAACTCTTCACGCAAAGCGGCATCTGTCCGATTCAAAAGCTGCTGGCGGGTGATCAGGATCAAAACGATTCCGAAGACGACCAGAATCGCTGCGACTGCTGCCGCAAAGAAGAGCGATAGCTTCCAACGGATCGAAAGTGTTTTCATAGGGCGTCTCCCAGTCGATATCCTCTGCCACGCACAGTCTGCAGGATTGCGGGGCAGTCTGGCGATTCCAATTTCTTCCGAAGATGATTGATATGCACTTCAATCACGTTGGTCCAGGTCGCCTCGGGCTGTTTCCATACGTTCTCGGCAATCATCTCACGAGTGACGATCTGGTTTTGATTTCGCATCAGGAACACAAGCAGTTCGAATTGCCGTGGCTGCAGTTCTATGATGCGATTTCCGCGAAGTACGGTTCGCGCCATCAGGTCAACTCGCAAGTCGTGGAACTCAAGTCTGGAGGTTTCAGTGCGAGATTCGGTGTTGCGCCGACGAAGTAGTGCCCGCATTCGTGCCAGCAGTTCGTCAATGGAGAACGGCTTGATCAGATAGTCATCCGCGCCGCAATCCAGTCCGGTCACTCGATCCTGAATCGAATCGCGTGCGGTAAGGAGCAGGACGGGAGTCTCGTTCGCATTCGCTCGCAAGGATTGCAGCCAGTCCAGACCACTTCCGTCCGGCAACATAATGTCGAGAATGACGAGGTCTGGCTCCGTGGTCAACCTGGCAGTTGCTTCGGCCAGCGTGGCTGCAATCTGAGGATCGAAACCAACTTCCGCGATGGCAGTGGCGATGCTCCTGAGCAGATTTGGCTGATCTTCAACGACGAGAACCCGGAACATTGGATGGCCAACACGACAGATGAAAAAAACACACAGGGGGGAGTCTACTCAAGTCGCGCTTCCGCCGGGGATCTGGCAGAGACAGATAAACTCAAATTAATCATGTCCATCTGCGGCGATCTACTCGGACTCGCTCAGCATCTCGTGCACATGGGTGTCACGCTCCCGGAAACGGAGGATGCGAGGGTTTTGCCTCTCAGGAATCGGCGGCTTCAATGCCAATGTGGGCAAGTCAGACTGACACCACGCGGGCTTTGTAAGCACTGCTACTGAGGCCAGATGGTAGGCAATCGCGATTATTGCTGCACTTCCAGACCGCATGGCCCCGATTCCTTTACCGGATAATGGCGCCAGCTTGTCGGTTCTGCTGCAAACGAGGTGCGCCCTTCATTTCTGTCGGGGGAGGAGACTAAAGATAGTGGTCAAGTCGATTTGAGACGCCGTGTCTAAATCTGACTTATCACGAGATCCGAATGGACCACAAAAGATCGCTGCCGTCGAAGCATTCCTCGATTGAGAATGGTCAACCGCTCCGAACCCGCTGTCCGTGTCCCGGCAGAGCACAGCTTCCTATTTTGTGATCTGCGAAGCAGATCCCCACTCGCCGCCGAAGACGAACTGAGAAACAGTTTTCCGGCCTCTGGAGGCGAGGTCACGTGCTTGATATTCTGAAGGCAGTGTGTGAGGATCGGCAGCGTAGCCAATCGCCAATCCCGTCACCGGCTGGATTCCTTCCGGGATGCGATACAGTTCCCGAGCTTTGTCGGGAAGAATGCCGATCATCTGGTGCACGAATAGTCCTCGGGCCGTCGCTTCAAACGTCAGGTTAGCGCTGGCGAGACCGAGATCATGGACAGCTGCAGCGTTAGGCTGACTGTTGCGAGCGAACTTGAGATTCGTGCAGCCAATGGCCAACACCGGGGCAGCCGACGCCCACCCCTGATTTCCCTCAACCAAACACGAGAGCAATGTCTGAAAGGCACCCTCATCGTGTTTCACTGCAACAATGTAGCTCCACGGCTGTTCGTTGTAAGAGGATGCCGCCCAGCGGGCCGCCTCAAACAAGGACCGAAGGTCTTCAGTTGAAACGGGACGATCAGCGAAGGCGTAAGGACTCCATCGCCGCGCCATCAACTCATGGATCGGGTGGTCAGGATTGGCTTGCTTCTGCGTGTTCATTTCTCAGATCTCCGTTTGGATACATTTTAATCAACGCTATTCCTTGATGTCTACTCGCTTCTGTGCCAACAGCCACTCATAGAATTCGGCGTTGTTGTACGTTTCGGTCCACGAGTCATGCTCGGCTTCAGGATAGATGGTCAGCTTTGGCGTACCGCCGTTTTCCGTCAGGGCGTCGATCATTTCCTGTGTGCGTTCTACGGGCACCCCCGTGTCCCTGGCTCCGTGGAAAGCCCATGTCGGCAGGTGCTTAAAACGTCGAGTCCAGTATGGCTCACCACCGCCGCAGATCGGGGCAATCGCAGCAAACCGGTTTGGTGTCAATGCCGCCAGTTCCCACGTGGCGAATCCTCCCATGCTCAGACCAGTCACATAGATGCGGTCCTGATCCACCTTCTGAGTTCGTGTGACTTCATCCAGAAGCGCTGTCAGTTCAAGCGGCTCCCAGGATTGACTTTTGGGACACTGCGGCGAGACAACAATGAACGGAAATCCTTTGCCTTCACCGATCAATTTTGGCGGACCATGTTTCTTGACCAGCTCGAGGTCGTCTCCTCTTTCGCCGGACCCGTGGAGAAACAGTACCAGCGGCCATGATTCCTTCGTGTCATAGTCTTTGGGCAGATAAAGCAAATAGCCCATCGCGACTCTGATGGTTACGTCCAGTCGTTGTGAGGTCTGACCCGACTCATCCGCCAAAGCTGGTGATGCGAACACGACTGTCAGAAAAAGAAGTGGGGCGACGATTCTCTTCATCGGATTTGTCCAGAGGAAAAACGGTTGATCAGTTAGAGATTCAAAGTGTCTCGTCTGCGGGTCTCGAATGCCAATGTGCCCACGGAATGAAGACTCCCTGCAACGGAAGCCTCAGAAAATGAATTATTGGCGATGCCGGGAGAATGTTCTGATTCTGGTATAGGTACAGATTTGCAGGGAAGACAGCAATCAACAGTGCCACAATTCCGCAGGCGGCCAAACGTGAGCACCTTCGAACCAGTAGCAGGATGCCGGGTATGACTCCGCGGACCCTAAATATTCATCGCGAAACAGAAAATCTCCACTTTTCACTTGGCAGGCCAGTATTCGTTGCTAATATCCGGTGTTGGGTAAAAACCCAACACTCGGACCATCCGCTCAAATTCAATGTTTGGAGATTGTCATGCTCGTACTCAGACGCCGGATAGGCGAAGAAATCATCATCAACGATAACATCCGCATTGTTGTCGCTCAAACAACTGACGGCGGTTGCAGCCTTGCTATTGAAGCCCCTAAGTCTTACCGAATTCGCAGGGCCGAACTTCCACCGTTTCAAGAATCCATCGTGCAGAGAACCGCATCAGCCTGGCAGATTCAGCAATGAGTTCTGACGTTGGCAAAATGATTCGAAAAGCACGGCAGGCCCGTGGTATTTCACTGCGGCAACTCGCCAGTCACGTTGGCATTCATTTCAGCCACCTGTCAAAGATCGAAAACGGCAAAGACAAGATAGGCCGAGAGTCTTTGACTAAGATTGCTGAGGAACTTGGCGTCGATCCTGACTTGTTGCTGGGGGAAGCTGGCCATCAATCAGTGCCATTTCGACTACTGGGCAGTATCGCAGCAGGTCAGCCAATTGAAGCTATCGAAGATGTGGAAACCTTTGATCTGACCAAAGTCTTTGATCCTCATAGTCATTTCCTGCTGCGTGTCCGAGGCACCTCCATGGTTCTGGATGGAATCAACGATGGCGACCTGGCCATCATTCGGCATGCCACGACTGCGAAAAACAACGACACTGTTGTTGCAGTCGTTGATGGCGGCGAGGCCACGCTCAAACGCTTCAGGAACGCGAAGAATACAATCACCTTGATTCCAGCAAATGATCAGTTGTCTGCAATGGAGTTTCCGGCATCAAGAGTCGAAATTCGCGGAGTCTATGTGGGATTGGTGCGAACATCAGTAAAGTAGTCGGGCATGAGACGTTTTCGCGAACTGTTGCTGAAATCGGGCGGCTTGCAGGCTGTCGAGATAGTCGGGAATTGACTTACGTATAACTATGCACACTGGGTGTAATCTGGTAGCGTCCCATAGATCGGCCCCCGCTGAAACGCTTGGAAATCACGGACGCAGGC
>Ga0163144_10020752_pt1 | contig 13108 bp, 11 predicted proteins | sample OliLak19BULKMAT1_FD_123175 | JGI IMG/M metagenome (GOLD analysis project Ga0163144, IMG submission 123175) | Freshwater microbial mat bacterial communities from Lake Vanda, McMurdo Dry Valleys, Antarctica - Oligotrophic Lake LV.19.BULKMAT1 | ecosystem: Environmental > Aquatic > Freshwater >...
ATGAAACTCGTCATCGCCGCCACCGGAGCGAGCGGCGCCATTTACCTCCAGCGGCTGCTCGCACAGATCGACTGCGCGGCGCATGAGGTGCATCTCGTTTTCAGCGGTTATGCAAAGCAGGTCATCGCCGAGGAAATCGGCACGCTGGCCGTGCCGGACGGCGTGCGTCAGCACGGCGACAAGACGATGAACGTCCCGTTCGTCAGCGGCTCGGCGCGGTTCGATGCCATGGTCGTGTGCCCGTGCTCGATGGGCACACTCGGGCGCATCGCCGCCGGCACCGCGGACACCACGCTGCTGCGCGCGGCGGATGTTTTCTTGAAAGAACGCCGCAAGCTCATCCTCGTCCCGCGCGAGACGCCGTGGAATCTCATCCACGCGCGCAACGTCGTCGCCGTAATGGAAGCCGGCGCAATCGTCATGCCCGCGTCGCCCGGCTTTTACAGCCGGCCGCAGACCATCGAGCAAGTCGCCGACACCGTCGTCGCCCGCATCCTGGATCAGCTCGATCTGCCCAACCCGAACACCTTTCGCTGGGCCGAAAACGAATGACCCCGGCGCAAAAGGCCCGCTGGATCGGAGCCATCGGCGCGCGGCTCATCCGGCTCTGGCTCTGGACCATTCGCTTTCAGACGACCGACCACGCCGGCGTCATGGCCACGCCGCCGCAAAAGCCGCTCCTCTGGTGTTTCTGGCACAACCGGCTCTTTGTCATGGCCCCGATGTTCGAGCGATTTTTCCCAGGGCGGCCCGGCGCGGCGCTGGCCAGCGCGAGCAAGGACGGCGCGATCATCGCCGCCATCATGGAGCGCTTCGGCATCCGCGCCATCCGCGGTTCCAGCTCCCGGCGCGGCGCGGCGGCCTTGGTCGAAATGAAACGCGCCATCGAAAACGGCGAGATCACCGCGCTCACGCCCGACGGCCCGCGCGGCCCGCGCTACCGCATCAATCCCGGCGTCATCAAACTCGCGCAGTTCACCGGCGGGACCATCCTGCCGATCCATGTCCGCTACTCGCGTTGCTGGCGGCTGAAAAGCTGGGACGGGTTCATGATTCCCCAGCCCTTCGCCACCATCCACGTCACCTTCGCGCCGCTCCACCACGTCGCGCCGACGAACGACGCAGCGGCGTTCGAGTCCGAGCGCGTGCGCTTCGAGAAAGTCCTGCGCGCGCCGGAGGAGGGGGAGGACATTTAGGATTTAGCATTTAGGAATTAGCATTTAGGCAGTCCGTTGCGGCACCGCTGTTTCCAAATCCTAAATGCTAAATCCTAAATGCTAAATTTCCCGACGCTCATCGACGGCAAAGCCATCGCCCAAAAGACCCACGCCGCATCGCGCGCCGCCGTCGCGGAGTTGAAAGCGCGGGGCATCACGCCAGGCCTCGCCGTCGTCCTCGTCGGGGCCGATCCCGCTTCGCAGGCTTACGTGCGGAGCAAGGACAAGATGTGCCACGACCTCGGCATGCACTCGGTGAAACACGAACTGCCCGCCACCACTTCGCAAGCCGACCTCATCGCCATCGTCTACCAGCTCAACGCCGACCCCGCCATCCACGGCATCCTCGTCCAATCCCCTCCCCCGCCGCACATTGACGAACGCGCCGTCATCAACGCCATCGACCCGCGCAAAGACGTGGACGGCTTCCACCCGCTCAACGTCGCCAAGCTCACCCTCGGCGACCCCGACGGCTTCGTGCCCTGCACCCCGCTCGGCTGCCAGCGCTTGCTCATCGAGAGCGGCATCGAGACCGCCGGCGCGAACGTCGTCGTCCTTGGCCGCTCCATGATCGTCGGCAAACCGATGGCCCTTTTGCTCATGGCGAAAGGCCCCGGCGGCGACGCCACCGTGACCGTCGCCCACTCCCGCACCCGCGATCTTCCTGCCGTCTGCCGCACCGCCGACATCCTCATCGCCGCCATCGGCCGCCCCGAGTTCGTCCGCGCGGATTTTGTGAAAGAGGGCGCCGTCGTCATCGACGTGGGCATCAACCGCGTGGACGACCCCGCCGCCCCGAAAGGCTACCGCCTCACCGGCGACGTCGCCTTTGCCGAAGTCGCTCCCCGCTGCCGCGCCATCACCCCCGTCCCCGGCGGCGTCGGCCCCATGACCATCGCCATGCTCATGGCGAATACCATCGCGAGCTGCCGCCGCTTTGAGGTTTAGGGTTGTTTCACAGGCATCACTTCCTTCAGCCATTCGTCGTGGAGTTTGAGTAGGTGAGCGCCGATTGCCGGCTGTTCTTGGAGATGATTTTTCCTTCGGGTTCCGGGTCGGCCAGATTGGCAAGGAAGTCAGGCTCACCTTTTTCCGCGCCGATCAGTTTCTAATCCCCTTCCCGCACCGCCCACCTATCCTCAAAGTGCCTATTCCGGGTTTACGCCAACCCCGACAGGATTCCCTTTCCAGAGCGCGCGCTCATTCCGCGGGCGCGGCGATTTTCACGAAACGAAAACGGTCCGAATAAGACCCGCCCACGTGCTGCCGGCAGCACGCGAGGCAGGCGGATTTCCCGCGCAACGGCCGCACCCGCCGGAGCACCGTGGCGCACGCCGGGCAGCGGTAAAAATGGCGGGCGGGCATCTGCCGGCGCGGCAGCGGCAGATCATGGCAGCGCTTTTCGTCGGCCAGCCCGAGGTCGCGGCAGGCCTGCTGCCACTCCCGGCCGTGGGCCGAAATGCGGCGGCGTCCCGCGCGGTGGTGCGCGAGGAGATGCGCCAGCTCATGCCGCAGCGTGCGGTCGATCTCCGTGTCGCCAAACTCGCGCAGCCGCGGGTTCAGATGGATGAGCGATTTCCCCGCGAAAGCCGTGCCCGCGGTGCTGCGCATGCGCGCGTTCCAGCGCACCCGCACGCGCGTCGCGAGGTCCGCGCAGCCGAGCGCGCGGAGCAGTTGGCGCGCGGTCTCCTCCAAATCGGCGGCGGCGCTTTTCTCCACCACCGGCATTGGCACCGGCGCCGGTGCCTGCAGCGTGGAGCGGATGCGGGTGGAGAGCTGACGGAAAAAATCGAGCTGCATGACGCCGCGCATCCTAGCCACTCGCGCCCGGTTTGTCAGGCCGCGCGCGCACTATTTCGGCAGCGGCGCGCGGCCCACGCCGAACTGGTCGCTCACCGCCGTCACCTTCCCGTCGCGAAACACCGCCTCGAAAAACTTCGACCCGCACACGGTCTTGCCGTTCTCGTCCTTGAGCGTGGCCACGATCTGGCGCGTCTTGGCGTCGATCACGTCCGGCGTGTGGCACCAGGCATAGCGGCCATCGAGCGAAAAGGTGATCCATCCGTGCCCGCCGATGCTGAGATCGACGTGGCCTGTCTCCTTCGGCGGCAGCCAGGGCGCGGCAAGATTCGCGGGTTTCCGCGCCTCCGCCAGCACCTCTACGGCGTCGAAGATATAGAGCCGCTTCCCATCCTGATCGCTGACCCACAGCTCCTTTTCATCCGGCGTCAGCGCCGCGCCGTGCGTGCGGTGCCGGATGTTCCCGCTGACTGGCAACCGGAACCGCACCTGCCCGACCGCGAGATCCACCACATCCACGCCCACCGTCTTGCCCAGACACACAAATGCCCACGTCCCCGCGCTATTCACCGTCATGGGAAACACCCCGGTCTCCCCCACCGGCTCGATCACCTTCACCACCGTGTCATCGCTCGTCCGCACCACCGTCAGCCGCGTCTCGGAGCCGCAATAGACGAACTTCCCGTCCAGCCCCATCACCGTGTTATGCGCCCGGCTGTTCGTCGGAATGCGCTTCGTCACCTCGCCCGTCCCCGCGTCCACCACGAACCACTCGCTCGCCCCTTCACCCACCCACCAGCCGCTCGGCACATAGAGCTTCTTCCCGTCCGGCGTCACCGCCACGCGGTCGCAACCGGTCGGATACTTCTTCTCCCACACCACCTTGTCCGTCTCCAAATCGAGACAGCCCAGCGTGTGATTCGTCGTCGAATAATAGGCGCGGTGGGTCGCCGCGTTCGGACAAAAACCGCGGATGCCTTCCTTGAAAATCGGAAGGTCGATCCGGCGGACGAATTTGTGCCCGTCATCAATGTCGAAAATCAGCACGCCCGTGCCCGAGCCGCCGCCCTGCGAGCCATCGGGCGAAGCCATGTAAAGCAGATGCTTTTCGACCGGCTCGGCGGCACGGGCGAGTTGCGTGAAAAGGAGTGCGGCGAAGAGCGGGAGGGCGGTTTTCATGGCGCGTAGTGTCTGTCCAAAATGAAAGGAAGGCGAGTCCGCCTTGTCCAAACCTCGCGCTTCTTCCGCTATGTGGACATGGACTGCCAATCTGCTAAACCTCGGCGCGCAACCAGCCACATCGCGATCGTTTTACTCCCTTCATGGTAACTCCCACCTGCCCTCAATGCAGTCGGCCGATTCCCCGGGATGACGTGAATGTGGCCGCGGATGTCGCTTATTGCCGCGCGTGCCATCTTTCCCACGCACTTTCGGAACTCACGCACGAGATGTATCTCACCGTCGACTTGGATCTCGGCCATCCGCCGACGGGTGCGTGGTATCGCAATGAAGGTGGCGAAACCATCGTCGGCGCGTCCCACCGCTCGCTCGTTGGAGCGCTGGCCGTTTCGCTTTTCTGGAACGGAATCACCTCTCTTTTCGTCTTCGTCGCCATCTCCGGCACTTTGGCCAATCTCGACATCACCGCGCCCCATTGGTTTCCAGCACCCAACATGAACGGCAAACCGATGAGTGTGGGTGCGGTCACCTTTCTGTGGATATTTCTGACGCCATTCATCGGGATCGGCATCGGCATGATTGGCGCATTCCTGTCGTGTCTGTGCGGACGCACCGAGGTGCGTATCTTTCCCGGACAAGGCGCGATCTTTGTGGGTTTGGGACCGCTGGGCTATACCCGGCGCTTTGCATCATCGAAGGTGAAACACATCCGTATTGAAGACCAATATTCGTCTCGCAATGGACAATCGAAGATTTGCATCGTGATCGAGACAGCGGCCGGGAAGGTGATCAAGTTTGGCAGCATGCTCCGCGAGGATCGGCGGAAATTCCTAGCCGGTGCCCTACGCAAATCTCTCGCGTGCCCGCCCGCTCACTCGTAACGCAGCGCGTCGATGGGGTCGAGGGCGGCGGCTTTGCTGGCGGGGTAGAGGCCGAAGAGGACGCCGACCGTCGCGCTGAAAAGAAACGACGCGATGACGTAAATCGGCGGCACGGCGGTGGGCCAGTCGGAGCTGTAGGTGATGATTTTCTGCACGCCAAAACCGAGCGCGATACCCAGCAGCCCGCCGATGCAACTGAGCGTCACCGCTTCGATGAGAAACTGCAGCAGGATGTCGCGTCCGTGCGCGCCGACCGCCATGCGGATGCCGATTTCGCGCGTCCGTTCGGTCACGCTGACGAGCATGATGTTCATGATGCCGATGCCGCCGACGATGAGCGATACGCTGGCGATGCAGCCGAGGAGTATGGACATGGTTCTGGATGTGGAAGTGGCGCTCTCCCCGAGTTCGGTCTGGCTGCGGACGGTGAAGTCCGGTTCGCGTCCGCGCTGCCGCTGGGTTAGCAGATTAGTCACGTCCTCCTGCACTTGCACGATGGCCTCGGGGCTGGCGGCCTGCATGATAATGGAGCTGATGCTGGTGCGGCGCGAAACCCGTCGCATGTGGCTGGTGTAGGGGATGATCACAACGTCGTCCTGGTCGGTGCCGAACAGGTTGAAGCCCTTCGCTTCGAGGACGCCGATGATCTTGAACGGGATGTCGCGGATGCGCAGGCTTTGGCCCACGGGATCTTCGCCGGGGAAAAGCTGGTCGGCGACGGTGCGACCGATGACGGCAAACTTCGCCACGCCGCGCACGTCTGCGTCCGTGAACATCGCGCCACTGGCGAGCTTCCACAGACGAATCTGCTGGTAGTCCGGTCCCTCGCCCATGACGGAAGTGTTCCAGTTCAAGCCGTTGGCCAGCACCTGATTGCGGTCGCGCACTTCGGGACTGATCGCGACGACATTGGCGACTTCGTTTTTGATGGCCGCCACATCCTCGACGGTGAGGCTGGCCGCACCGCCCCAGCCGCCGCGTGCCCCGCCGCTCTTGTAACTGCCCGCGTAAACGTAAATGACATTTTGTCCGAGACTGGCGACTTGGTCCTGAATCTGTTTCGTGGCGCCGGTGGTGATGCCCACAGAGACGATGACCGAGCCGACGCCGATGATGATGCCGAGCATGGTCAGCACGCTGCGCATTTTGTTGCGGCGCAGGGCGCGGAGGGCAATGCGCAGGGTGGCGGCGAGCTTCATCGCGAGAGCGGCGCGGGTTCCAGACGCTGCATTTCCTCCGCGGCCATGGTGCGAGCGGTGATTGGAAAATCACTCAGGATCACGCCGTCGCGCATGACCACGTTGCGCTTCGTGTAACGCGCGATGTCGGGTTCGTGCGTGACCATGGCGATGGTGATGCCCTGGTCGTTGAGCGTCTGAAAGGTGGCCATGATTTCGACGCTCGTGCGGCTATCGAGGTTGCCGGTGGGCTCGTCGGCGAGGAGCAGCGCGGGATCATTGACGAGTGCGCGAGCGATGGCCACGCGCTGCTGCTGACCGCCGGAGAGCTGATTGGGATGATGCTGCGCACGACCCGCCAGGCCCACGAGTTCCAGCGCCCGCAGCGCTTTGGCGTGGATCTCCTTCGGCGGCAAACGGCGGCTCCCGTAGAGCATCGGCAGCTCTACGTTTTCGAGTGCCGAGGTCCGCGCCAGCAGGTTGAAGCCTTGGAAGACGAAGCCGATTTTCTGGTTCCGGAGGTCGGCGAGCGCATCGCGGTCGAGCGCAGAAACGTCCACGCCGTCGAGCAGGTAGCGCCCGCTGGTCGGGCGGTCGAGGCAGCCGAGGATGTTCATCATCGTGGATTTGCCCGAGCCGCTCGCGCCCATGATAGCGAGAAATTCGCCGCGCCGGACTTCGAGCGAAACCGCACGCATGGCCGGCACCTCGACGTCGCCGGAGCGGTAGATTTTCGTCACTGCTTCGAGGCCGATGATCTTGGACATGACGGCCACTGGTTACCGGCGGGGCGGACCGCCGAAAGGACTACTGCCGCCGGGAGCTGCCTTGGCTGGCAGTGTCGTCATGCCGGTCACTACGAGGTCGCCTTCCTTCAAGCCCTCCGTGACCTCGGTGGCAACGCCGTCGCTGATGCCGAGCTTCACCGGTGCCAGCACGGGCTGGCCTTCCGCACCCAGCAGGTACACGGAGCGCGGGCGCTTTTCCGGCCGTTCGGGGCCGCCGGGCTTGCTCCTGGTCGCCGGGGTCGCGGGCGAGGCTGTGCCTTTTGGCGCCGGGGTGGCAGGCGGGCGGAAGCGCAACGCCGCGTTCGGTATTTTCAGCGCGCTCTCGCGATGCTCGATGATGATGGAAACATTCGCGGTCATGCCCGGCTTGAGTTTGAGGTCGTCATTTTTCACCGCGATGACGACGTCGTAGGTCACGACGTTCTGCACGATCTTGGCCGCGTTGCGAATCTGGATGACCCGGCCGTGAAACGTCCGGTTGGGAAATGTATCAACCGAAAAATCCACGTTCTGATCCAACACCACAGCGCCCACGTCGGCCTCGGCCACATCCGCGTCGATCTGCATTTTCGCCAGGTCGTTGGCGATGGTGAAAAGCACGGGCGCGTTCATCGCGGCGGCGACGGTCTGGCCGACGTCCACACTCCGCGAAATGACGATGCCGTTGATCGGCGAAAGGATAGTGCAGCGGCTCAAATCGACGTTCGCCCTTTCGAGGTTGGCCTTTCTGACGAGCACACTGGCCTCGGCCTGGTGCAGTGCGGCCAGGGCGGTGTCGAGGTCGGCCTTGGTCGAGGCGTTCTGCGCCACGAGTTCCTTTTTGCGGGCGGCGGTGACCCGCGCCAGCTCGAGCGCCGCCTGGGCGCTGGCGAGTTCGCCTTCCGTCTGGTGGACGATCGCCAGGAAAGTCGCCGGATCGAGCTGCGCGATGACCTGATCGGCCTTCACCGGCGAATTGAAGTCGGCGAAGAGCTTCAAAATGATCCCGGAAATCTGGCTCCCCACGGTGACGTTGATCACCGGATTGAGCGCGCCCGTTGCGGTGACGACTTGCGTCATTTCGCCAGCCGTCACCGCGGCGGTCTGATACTCCGGCGCATCGCCGTGCTCACGTTGCCGCCACCACCAGCCGCCCCCGGCGAGGGCGGCGACGAGGAAAAGGACGGACCATTTTTTCATTTCGTTTTGCTCCTTTGCACGCGCGTCTGCTGGAAGACGCCCGCGACCTGTTCGAGGTTCCGCAGCGCCACCTGGTAGCCATACGTTTCCACGGCCAGATCTTTGCGCGCGGTGTTGAGATCGTTCAGCGCGCTGAGCACATCCACGCTCGTCGCCGTGCCTTCGCGGTATTGGTTTTCCAAATCATGGAAGCCCTGCTCCGCCGCCACCACCTGCGCGTGCAGCGCCTTCAGCGTCTGCGCCAGCGAGCGCGCGGTCAGCCAGGCCAGTTTGACTTCGGACTCCACCTCTTTCGTCGCCTGCTCCCAGGCGAGCCGCGTCTGCACGATCTGCTCATTGGCCGTGCGCAGGTCGATCTCGCGCTGGCCGCCGGTGAAAAACGGCACGCTGACCGCCACGGTCGCCTGCCAGTCGTGGCTGCTTTGTGTCGCCGAGCCCGAGGTGTTCGACCGCTCGCTGGCGAACTGCGAGGTGAGGCGTGGCGCGTAGGAGCCGATGATCTGGCCGCGCAGCGCGATGTCCTGCTGGATGGCGATCTCTTTCACCTTTAAGTCCTCACGCCGCGTCCAGGCCCGGGCGAGCAAGTCGTCGAAAGGCGGCAGCGTGGTCGGATAGTCGGGAGGTTCGGCGATGCGGAAGGGCGTGTTGGGCGAGAGATTGAGGATGTTGGTAAGGGTGTTGCGGTTGAATTCGAGCAGGTTCTCGCTTTCCACCAGCGTGCGCCGCGCGGTCTCCACCGCGACCTGCGCCCGGAGCACGTCGGCGCGCGTGACCTCGCCGACGTTGGCGCGCTTTTGCGCAAAATCGAGCTGCTGGCCGGCGAGCCGCAGCGTTTCGCGATTCACGGCCACGAGCCGTTCCTGCCGCAGCACATCGTAGTAGGCGCTGACTAGGCCAAACAGAATCCCGCGAATGGTGTACTGATACTGCAACCGCGTGGCGGCCGTGGAAAGTTTGCCAAAGCGGTAGGCGGGGAAAACGGTGAAGTCGATGAGCGGCTGCTCGAAGACGATGCCGATCGCATCGCTGCCCGTCCGGATCGTCGAAATGCGCTCGATACTGCTCGTGCCCACGATGCCTCCGGCGACGTTGAACTGCCGCGCCGTCCCTGTGACCCAGCGTTCGCTCCGTCCGAAACTGGCGCGGCCAGTCAGGCGTGGGCCGATTCGCGTGAGCGCACTCCACGGCAGGAGGTCGGCTTTGCGCACTTCGTGAAAGGCGATGCGGATGGACTGGTCGGTGGCCAGCGCGAGATCGTAGGCCTGCTCGAGCGAGATCAGGCGGGCGGTTTCCGCAGCCTGAGCCGGTGAGGAAAGAAACGCCCCACCCAGCAGCGCCGCCGTGAGGCCAAGGACGACTATCGGTTTTGCTGGAATCATGGCTGCGGTTTCATCAGGACATGGAACCTAACGGATGGCCGTTCGGTTTCGCGCCAAAAAAACACTGCCTCCACGCCGCCGGAAAACACCACGACCACCCGGCCTCCAGCGCGCCACGCGGAGCACAAGGCCGTCCCGCCTGCTTCACGCGCGGCTACCGAGCGCCATCGCGATTTCCCAACGCCGCCCGAAACGAAGTCGGAGCCCGGTCGGACGCCTGGCCATGTGCGCTCAGTTCTCCTTCGCCGGTGCGGGCGCGGGGAGCCGTGCCGACTGCCACGCAAGAAAACGCCATTGGCCCTTTTCCTCGCGCCAAACCGCGAGGTAGCTCATGTCGAATGCGTTCGTCCCGCCGGAGTTGGCGACTTTCATGTGCAGGCGACCGGACATGAGGGCGATGCCGGGAGCCGGGAAGGTGAAGTTTCGCTCCTGATAGTCGAGGGCTAGATACTTGAGGCGTCCGGCGGTGAGCGCGTCGCTGAGCGAGGCTTTGGTATCCACCGTGCCGGAGGAGTGCGCGTAGCGGAGTTCGTCGGAGAGGCTGGCCTCGAGCCGGGTGCGGTCGGCAGCCAGGGTCGCCGCGACGCGCTGATCGTCGGCGGCACGGAGCGCGGCGAGCGGTTCCTCGGCCCCGCGCAGTGAGCCCGGCGCGAGGATGAAGAGCGTGAGGAGGAAGGTGAGGAAGGAGCGCATGGCGGGTTTCCCATGCCGTGGCTGGTCTGGGGGTGTCGAGCGGAAAGGTCCGGGCTCAATTCGGGCGGCCAGCCTTCCCTTATTGATCCGACGATCCAAAAAAACCATTACCCCATCCCGTCCGCGCGCCTTCTGGACACCGCAGCCGTCGATAAAAGGCCTGACCCATCTGTCACTTGCTCGCAGAATTTTGCGTCATCGCGAACGCTTTACTCGCGCGCCGCGCAGAAGTCCGACACGCTGGCCAGCAGCCAGCAATTTATGACAAACACCGCTCGCGAAAAAATCACTGGCATGGGAGCAATCCCTTTCCCTTCATCCACCAACGGCGTCGCCTTCCGCGTCTGGGCACCTCATGCAAATTCCGTCTGTGTGACGGGCACCTTTAACGACTGGAAAGTCGGTGCCCATCCGCTCGAGCCCGAGGAAAACGGCCATTGGTATGTCGAAGTGCTCAACGCCAAACCCGGCGACGAATACAAATACGTCCTCACCAACGGTGCCCAAACCCTCGAGCGCATCGACCCCCGTGCCCGCGAAGTCACCAACTCCGTCGGCAACAGCATCGTTTATCAGGACGTTTTCGACTGGGGCGACCATGATTTTCAGATGCCGTCGTGGAATGAACTCGTCATCTACGAACTCCACATTGGCACCTTTGCCCGTCACGTCAAAGACACCCCCGGCACCTTTGACGACGCCATTTCCCGCCTCGGCTACCTCCGCGCCTGCGGCATCAATGCCGTGGAAATCATGCCCGTCGCCGAGTTTGCGGGCGATCTCTCCTGGGGCTACAACCCGGCGCACATTTTTGCCGTCGAAACCGCCTACGGTGGTCCCGATGCCTTCAAGCGCTTCATCAAGGCCGCCCACGAAAAGGGCATCGCCGTCATTTTGGATGTCGTCTATAACCATTTTGGCCCCAGCGATCTCGCCCTCTGGCAATTCGACGGCTGGCACGACGACGCCAACAAAGGCGGCATCTATTTTTACAACGACAACCGCTCCGCCACCCCGTGGGGCGATACCCGGCCCGATTACGGACGTGGCGAAGTCCGGCAATTCATCCGCGATAACGCCATAATGTGGCTCGAAGATTACCGCTGCGACGGCCTCCGCTACGACATGACTCTCTATATTCGCTCTATCTCCGGCAACGGCGACGACCTCCCCGAAGGCTGGAGTTTACAAGCCTGGATCAACTCCGAGATTGCCGACAAATTTCCCAACAAACTCATCATCGCCGAAGATTTGCGCGGTAACGACTACATCACCCGCGCCGCCGCCGAGGGCGGAACCAACTTCGGGGCGCAATGGGATGCCTCCTTCGTCCACCCCGTTCGCGAAGTCATCACCGCCGTCAGCGACGAGGAACGCGACATGGAAAAAATCCGCAACGCTCTTCTTCATCGTTACACCGGCGATGCCTACAGACGCGTCGTCTATACCGAATCGCATGATGAAGTGGCCAATGGCAAAGCCCGCATCACCAGCGAGGTCAACCCCGACGATCCCGAAGGCTACCACGCCCTGAAACGCTCCACCCTGGGTGCGGGCATCGTGCTTACCGCGCCCGGCATCCCGATGCTCTTCCAAGGAGCCACCACTCTTGCCGACGGCTGGTTTCAAGACACCGACCCTCTCGACTGGTATAACGCGAAGAAGTTTCCCGGCATCTCCCGCCTCTACCGCGATCTCATCCATTTACGCCTGAACAAAGACGGCCACTCACGCGGACTCACCGGGCAGGACATTTTTGTGCATCACGTCGATAATGTAAAAAAACTTATAGCCTACCATCGCCATCACCAAGGCGGACCGGACGATCACGTGCTCATCGTTGCGAACTTCTCCGCCAACGCCCAGGAAAACATCCGCATCGGCGCACCGGCGACGGGTTTGTGGAAAGCCCGTTTCAACAGCGACTGGTCCGGCTACCGCGAAGACTTGGGCGACTTTCCCGTCTTCGACACCGAGGCCGTCGCCGAACCTCTCGACAACCAACCCGCCTCCGCGCTCGTCTCGGTCGGGCCGTATTCGCTAAACATCTACACACTCACGGCGGAGTAAAGGAGGCGGCGGGGTCAGCTTTAGAAGCAAGAAATTTTGCCTCTCGTTCCCAAAGTTAGCGCAGCGCTTTGGGAACGGACGGGTTAGGCGAAACTCCGTTTCGGTGGCTCGGGAAAGAGAGCACGGGGACGGCGCTTCAGATGGTCGCTCGCTGAATGTGAGACGAATCCTAAGAGGGTGGCGGTGAAATTCATTCAAAAGCGCTGCGCTGACTTTGGGAACGAGATGGGGTCGATCGCGTGCGGAAATCTCGAAGCTAGCGGGACCGGCGAGCAGCAGGTCCAATAGGCCGCACCCCACATCGAGCACGGCCGGGGCGGGGCGTCGCGGACAAAGGTGTGCGCGTAGGCTTCTCCAAGCCGACGCGGCAGCGCGCGAAAGCCATTGCCCACACGCGACACACCCCCCAGGGCTTACGCATCTTAATTTCCCGGAATGGAGAGCCTGAATTTAAAAGTGTACTTTTTATACACTTTTGAAATAAGCTCGGGACGCCAATTGGCTGATTCAGCGCCCCCCAGTGGGATCAGTTACGTTCATTAGGAATGGTCGAATCCACGCGCGAACTGCAGGGAGTCGTCACTACCGAACGGCGCTTCTTTCTTTGCAGCATTGCAGCCGACGCCAAGGAACTGGCACGCGCGGTGCGTGGGCACTGGGCCATCGAAAACACACTTCACTGGTGTCTCGACGTGACCTCCAGGGAAGACCAATGCCGAGCTAGGACAGATTACGCGGCCCAGA
>Ga0163144_10020753_pt1 | contig 13107 bp, 9 predicted proteins | sample OliLak19BULKMAT1_FD_123175 | JGI IMG/M metagenome (GOLD analysis project Ga0163144, IMG submission 123175) | Freshwater microbial mat bacterial communities from Lake Vanda, McMurdo Dry Valleys, Antarctica - Oligotrophic Lake LV.19.BULKMAT1 | ecosystem: Environmental > Aquatic > Freshwater > Lake...
AGATAAGGCGACTGGCCAAACAACGCCCGTTTGTCAGAAGCATTCGGAAACACCGCGCGGATCAGCGCCAGCTCGGTCGCGGAGATCGCGACCTGGGACTTGATCAGAGAGGCATTGAATCCTACCGAGACGTTCGCGAGGGCCGGAGTAAAGACGTCGAGTTTCCGCCGCGCTTCGAACTCGATGCCATAGACCTGACCCGAATCGACGTTGTTCGGAAAAATCCGACCGGACTCAAAGACCTGTTCAATGGGTCGATCCAGTTTTTTATAGAACGCGCTCGCCGCCACCACCTCGCCGCCCCGTGGAAACCATTCCCAGCGCAGATCGAGATTATCGATCACCGTGAGATCGAGGTTCGGGTTACCACCGATGAAATCATCGGTGAAGGCCTCATAATTGACCACATCCGTCAGCTCGCGAAACGTGGGCCGGGCAAGGGTGCGACCATAGGAGAAACGCACATTCTGCCGCTCCCAGGGCGACCAGATCGCCGACATCGCGGGAAGGAGATCGGTCTGGGCGATCTCGCCGGTCCGCACCGACAAACCGACCAGCGGAAGCGGAGCCGTCGTGATCTCCGTGCGCTCCAGACGCGCACCACCGACAAACCGCCAGGCGTCATTCATCCTCAGATCACCCATGATATAGCCGGCGCTAAAGGTCTGCTCACCGTCGTAGTTTAAATTCGCCGTGATTTCACGCATCACAGTGCCAAATGTCACCGAGTTAGCCGTCTGAGCCGTGATGCCGACCGCACCAGGAAAACTCTCGATCCCGGCCCGGGTACGCGCGAAAGGACTTTGAATGACAAACGACCGCTCCCGATTAGTGCGATCGCCGCCGAAATACGCGCCGCCCATTTTGAGGGTCAACTCGCGCCCCTGCGCCAAATCAAACGTCCGGGTAAAATCGACGCCATAATCAGCTGACTCCTCACGCAGATCGCGGAAATACCGGTAATTATTCAGCCCGGAGGGATCGAATTCCTGCAGGACGAAACTCCATTTAAACTCAAGGCTGCGATAATCGGGTTGATCCTGCGTACTGCGGCTCAACGCGGCGCGCCATTCCAGCGTAGCATCATTCCACGTCGGAAAGTTGGTCCGTCCGGCAAACTGAAGCGAACTCACTCCCCGCTCAGTATAAAGCAGATCATAGTTTTCACGAAACTCGCCGCCGGAATCAGAGCGGGTCGCCTCCCCGATTCCGCGCTTCACCTGGTCCTGCGCGGATTGGTTGTGGAAAAATGTCGTGGTGAACTCCTGGTTCAAAGTCGGCCGCCAAGCCAGTTGCAGGTAAGCGCCCCAGTCGACGTTCTCCGCGCTCCGCGTCACGCCAAAGGCGGGTGCACCACCCGGGACGTCCGGATTCGCCCGATAGAGCGCCGCGAACTTATAATCTTCCACCGCCGTGGTGAAAACACGTGAGACCTCCACGAAACGGCTGTTCTGCGGGTCAACACTGCCTTGAACGTAGCGGCCGGTGATCCCTTGATCGAAATGCTCGGACGTCCGATCGTACGTGAGACTGGCAACGTATCCAAAAACCTGATCATTGGCGAAGCGAAGGCTGTCTCCAAACGAGGCACTGAACCCGAAATTCGGCCGCCCCTTCCGCGCCAGCGGGAAAAACGAGGCGTTATGGAATCCCCGGCTGATCGCGTCGAGTTCCTGCGCCGGCCCAAAGTCGCCCTGGCGCGCCGCGAGTTGCGCGGTCGTCGTCGTCAGGCTCGACGGCATCGGGTTCGGCACGGCCGACGAAAGCGCCCGCGTGCCGTCATCCCGTCCCTGCCAATCCTTCCCGGCGCCGGGTAGCGTCAGAATGTCCTTGCCCGTGACATTCGAGTTGAAAGCCGAACTGATCGAACTGGTAACGAAGAATGACTCGGGAAACGATTTCGTCTTGAGATTGACGCTCCCGCCGGAGAACGCGCCCGGCTGGTCCGGCGTGAACGATTTCAATGTCGTGATGCTTTCCAGCAGATCGCTCGGGAACTGGTCCAGCTGGACGGCCCGCCGGTCGGGGTCGGCGCTCGGCAGCGTGCTCCCGTTCATCTGGGTGTTGGTGTAGCGATCGCCGAGCCCGCGAATCACAACATACTTTCCATCAACCAGGCTGGCCCCGGTTACCTTGCTCATCGCATCGGCCGCGTTGCCGAGTCCCAGTTGGGAAAGCTGATCGCCACCGATCGAATCGCTTACGGCGACGGCCTTCTGCCGGGCGGCAAGGAGCCCGAGGTTCGAACTCGCCACCACCTCGGCCGAGACGCTGAACGCCGCCATTTTTAATACCGGACTCGACGCTCCGGACACCGGGATATCGACGCGCGTGATGCCGCCGCTGGCGACCACGACGGCGGTGATGGTCACGGGCGAGAAATCCGCCTTGGCGACGGTGAGATCGCGCACCCCTGGCGCCAGACCATCGATTCGGTAAACACCATTGAGGTCGGAGGTAGTCGTGCGGCCGACGCCGGTGACCGACACGGTCGCACCCGGAATACCCTGGCCCGTATCCGCATTGATGATATTGCCCGTGACGGTCCCAGTCGTGGATTCAGCAGCGGAGAGAATGCCGCCCGCGAATACCACGAGGGCCATGAGGCGGGTCGAACGGAGCGTCCGACGGAGCGACGTGAACTTGATCATGACCTCAGAAACGGCCCACTACAACCCACCCTCGCAACGCTAATGGTTTCGCTTCGCGGAGACGTTACGTGTCTGTCACACCACTGACACAATCCGCCCAATAACCCTCAATTTGATAAAAGGTCGCCCTGAAGATCGGAGGGACCCGACCGCCTCATTCCCGTGTGCTCCGTTCCACGCGCTCGCTTTTCATCCGTTGGCAAATCCCAGATTCGCCCGGCGGCTGCGCTCCACCTCAGAAAACAAGAGGCCGCTCCAACCCCTTGGAGCGGCCTCTAAACCTGCCAACTGACTACCGTGAACGAAAGGAAAGACGCGGAAACGCGCGGAGCGTTCAACTTTCATTCATTTCCATAGAAACTTCTGGTCTCCGGTGGGAATCAAACCCGACCCGTGGAGTCAGAGCGCGCACGGGCATCAAACTCCACCCGGGAAAAGACCTCCTCCTCCGCCCGCAACCACAGCTGCCGGTCTGAGTTCCGATCCGCTCCGGGGCGACGCGCCAGTGCGTCGGCATGACGCGCCACGCGAAGCTGCAATTCCAACAAGGGTGAAGTCCACGTCGAGGTGGTCGCAACGGTACAGGCAGCGGGAACAGACAATTCCAAGGTGAGCATGGGAACGGCGAATTTAAGGCAACGATGGCAAACGAGGCTCAGAGTTGACCCTTAACCTGCTCCACCCTGCAAGACACCTGCAGTTAATTCCCGGCGACGCCGACACGCAGTTGCTGCATAGGCGACAACGGGGTGTCATCTCGGTGACAAACCTGTGACACCGGCCCCAAACCCGCCCCGCCCAGTCCAGCGGCAACGGAATGAGAGCCAAAATCAGGTGCCACCCGGGAGAATGGGCACATGGGAAGGCACCACCCCGGACGGGTCCTTGACCGAAGCCCGGAGCATGGCGGCCGCCATGAAGTATTTTTGAGCGCGAAACGGCTCCTCCCCTTCGGGGCGCACGGGTGCCGTATAGGCTCCGTCGGGCTGCAACTCCCGTGCGTCTTCGTTATCGCGAAGCTCGATCTGAAGAATGTCCTCGATAATACGCCGCCGCAGCTCCGGATCTTCAATGGGGAACACGGTCTCAACCCGGCGAAAGAAATTTCGCGACATCCAGTCCGCGCTACTGGCGAAGACCAGGGGCTGCCCGCCATTCTCGAAATAGAAGATACGCGCATGCTCCAAAAAACGCCCCACAATATTGCGCAACCGGATATTTTCGCTGAGTCCTTTTACTCCGGGCAGGAGGCAACAGGTCGCCCGCACGATGAGATCAATTTTTACGCCCGCCTGGGAGGCGGAGTAGAGGTTCTCGATCGTCACCGGATCGACGAGCTTGTTCATCTTCGCCATGATCCGGGCCGGGCGCCCCGCGGCCGCGTGCGCGCTTTCAGCCGTAATAAGTTCCTGGATACGCGGATGCAGGTTGAACGGAGCCACGAGCAGATGCTGGAACTCCGGCTTCCGGCCGAGACCCGTGAGCGTGTTAAACAATTGGGCCACTTCCGCGGCCAAATGTTCGCGGCAAGTCAGCAGGCTGAGGTCCGTATAGAGACGCGCCGTTTTCGGATTATAATTACCCGTTCCGAGATGCACATACCGCCGCAGCACAGCTCCCTCCCGCCGCACCACCAGGCAACATTTACAGTGGGTCTTGCTGCCAACCAGGCCGTAAACCACGTGCACGCCGGCTTGCTCGAGCTCGCGCGCCCACTTGATATTATTCGCCTCGTCAAACCGCGCCATCAATTCGACCAATGCCGTCACCTGCTTGCCCTCGAGCGCGGCATCAATCAAAGCCCGCACAATCGGCGAATCACCGCTGGTCCGATAAAGCGTCTGCTTGATCGCCAGCACGTTGACGTCGCGCGCCGCCTGCTCGACGAAGTCAACCACCGGGGTAAATGATTCATAGGGATGGTGCAACAACAGGTCGCGCTCCCGGATGAGTTCGAACATATCCTTGTGGCCCAAATACTCCGGAGGCACCACCGGGACGAAAGGCGGGAACTTGAGGTCCGGCCGGTCAATCATTTCATGCAGGCTCATGAGCCGGTAGAAATTGAGCGGACCTTTCAAGCGGAACGTATGCTCCGCTGTAATCGAAAGGTGCTGCCACAGACCCGCTAGAAGCTCGCTGTCCACGCCGTCCTCGATCTCCAGCCGGACCGCCGCCCCACGCCGTAGATTGCGCAATTCATCCTCAATCTTCTTCAAGAGGTTTTCCGCCTCTTCATCATCAATATAGAGGTCACTATTACGCGTCACGCGGAAGGCGTGGGCGGCCTTGACGTGATAGCCGGGAAACAACTGATCCGCGCACATCTTGACGATCTCGCTGAGGAAAATATGGCGAAGTGGCCCGTCACCGCGTCCCACAATCTGGACAATGCGGGGAAGACTGCGGGGCACCGGCAGAAGCACCATCAGCTTCTCCTCCACCGTTGTCTCCGGGTGATCGAGAGAGACGAGCACATTGAGCGTTTTGTTTCCGAGCAACGGAAACGGATGAGCCTGATCAACCGCCAGCGGAGTCAGGACAGGAAATACCTGCGTCTCGAAATATTTCTTCGCCCACGCCCGCTCGGTCTCATTCAACTGCGCCGCACTGCGAAACTGTACACCCTTCTCCGCGAGCGCCGGCACCAGTTCATTGTGCCAGCATGCATACTGATCGGCGACCAGGGACGTAACTTCTTTGCGGATCCGACGCAACTGTTCGCGCGGCGTAAGGCCATCGATACTGAGCCCCCCGGTTTCGGAGTCGGCCTGCTGCAAGAGTCCGGCGACCCGAATTTCGAAAAACTCATCCAGGTTCGAGCTGACAATCGCGAGAAACTTCACCCGCTCCAACAGGGGATTGGCCGGGCTAAGCGCCTGATCCAGAACCCGACGGTTGAACGCCAACCAACTTTGCTCCCGATTAGCAAAAACCGCTGGCTGGCCGGGAGCAGCGGCCGGTCGCTCGAGGGCAGCAGGTGAAAGGGGGCGAGGCGAAACAGGGCTACGTTTTGGACGGGTCACGGAAAAAAAGGGAATGGAAACACAAAAGCTAGGGTGCCGCGGCTTGCGACACGAGCCTGGACGGAAATCGTAACAAATTCGTGACCGAAAGCAGGTCAAGGCGCTGAGGATCAGATTACAACGGAGATTGAACCGGTTCTTCGCTCCGTTCAGTGGATCAACGCGAGGCAGGCGCGCATCGGAATTGAACAGAAGGAAACGAAGAAAACGATGGTGTGCGCCAGGAAGATTGGATCTTCGTTTCCTCCGTTATCTTCGGTTCATCCTGAAAATTGCAGTTGAAGCCACCGATTCCACGAATGAGCAGAGATGACCAAGGCATGATAAATTACCGTCCCTTCACCTTGCGGGTGAATTGCGGCTCGGTGCCTCTCCATTAGTAATCCTCCGGATCCGCTGGTATTTTGACGCGGTCAAGGCGGCAGCCGGGAGAGCGATGAAGTAACAATATAGCCAACGGATCGAGCGAGCGCTCCGGCAGCCCGCGCGCAGCCTCACTGCGGGTCGCGCCACAGGCCTTGACCCGGCGCGGGAAACCCTTTGGTCGCATCATCCAGCACCAGCACCCAATCGAGATCGTCGCCGGGATTCGGCGGCGTAAATGCCAGGTTGCCCATCGCCGGAAATTCGCCCGCGGGACTCGACGTACCGTTCCGCGGGTTGAACCACCACGCCTTCACCCGTTTGCCCGAAATCTGATCGAGGCGGACGCTAAATTTTCGCCCGACCGGCACATACACCATCGCATAGCTGACACTGGCATCGCGGGTGGCAACAAACCGGTAGCGACCTTCACCTCCAGCGGGGCCACGCCGGAGCCGGCAAGCGCGGTGAGTTTCGTGCCACCGGCTTCGACGACGACGCGACACTGCAGAAAACCGGCTTCATCCCGTTTCCCGGAAATGCTGGCTCGTCCTTACTCGAGTTTCACGCGCCCCGTGCGAGCCGGAGCCACCCCGTCTTTGGTCAACGTCCATTCGACTTCAAGCGGGGAAACGGGCTCGCCGTGATGCGTCACCATGAGGGTGAATACAACGGTCTCACCGGTTCTATACAGCGCGTCGGGGCGGTCCACCAAGGCGGTCGCCCAATAACCGGATGGAGCGTTTCGCACGGCGACCGGCGCGACCACCGGCATCGGAGATTGTGCCGGCGACGAAGCGGCGAGGAGCCCGAGCAGAGTGATTGACCAAAGACAACGGGAGAGAGTCATGGGGGAAATTCGGGAGCAAGAGAGACGGGGGACGACCGAGCCTGCTCTGTGTTTCCATCGCGCCGGCTTGGTGGCCAGCCCGGAATCGGAGCGTCGGCTGGCAAGGTGTGCGTTTTTTGGGAAACTTTGGTGCGACCCGGGCAAGGTGGAGGTTTGCAATTGCATGACTACGGCAGACTTTTCATCTCGATTCTCCCCATGAACCCGCCCCACACCCTTGTTCCGATTCGTTTGGTGTTTACTCCTCCTTCGATGGAAGAGGCGGAAATGACGGCCGCGCGGGAGCTGGCTCGCGTCACAGGCGCGCAACTCGCCCCGGCCGGGAGCGTGAGCGGGAGCGGCATAGCGATCGCGCTTGCCGCCCGTTTTTCAGGGACCTTGCGCTTGCCGCCTACGGCGGCAACGAGCGACGCCTGGATGTGGCTGCGTCTGGATGAGAATGGCGCGGGTGAGATCGTGGCTACTCATGGCGCATTCCTGTGGAGCGCAGTCCGGCTGTTAACGCGGAATGCCGGGGAGTTGCCCCGTGAGAAACTCGCGGAAGGGATTTGGTTGCCCGCGACCTTTGGCTGGCATCGTCCGCATTGGGATGCATGTTACACGCAATACTGGCGCTCCGCGCGGGGTTTCGATCCGGAACACTATGTGGCATCGCTGGCCGAAGCCGGTTTCACGCACGTCGAAGTAAACGGATTGCAGGCGCACATGCCGTATGAAGACCTGGCCCCATCGGAATACTATGCGCAGTTTTATTCGTACGGTCCGGGATTTAACCACTATGTGGATACGCCGCTGACCCAGGGAATCTGGCCGGCGCTGTATTTGGATGCGAACCTCGAGCACATGAAAAAGCTGGCGGCGCTCGGGCGCCGCTACGGACTCAAACCGGGGGTGTGTATGTTTGAGCCGCGGACGATGCCCGAGCGGTTCTTTCAGAAGTTTCCCACGCTGCGTGGCGCGCGGGTGGATCACCCGTTCCGCTCGCGGCTGCCCCGCTATACCATGGCGCAGGATCATCCGATCGTGCAGCGCCACTACCGCGAATCACTGCAGAAGATCATGCGCGCGGTTCCGGGTCTGAGTTATATGTCCGTGTGGACCAATGACAGCGGGGCCGGTTTTGAGCACACCGCTTCACTTTACGTCGGACGCAATGGCGGCCCGTACCTGATCCGCGAATGGCGGAACCACAACAAGGTGGCCGAGGCGGCCGGCCAAAGTATCGCGCGTTACCTGACCAATCTTCAAACCGCCGCGGCGGAAATCAACCCGGACTTCGATGTGATCCTCCGGCTCGAACCGTTCAAGATGGAGCACGACTACATTAAAGCCGGAATGAGCCGGCATGTCTCTTGGGAAGCACCGTCCCTGCTGGTTCGCGGTTATTCGCTGCCGTATCCACATCCTAAGTATCCGGAAAACATGGGCGTGGCTGGAAGTATCTTCCATACAACTTTGGACCCGGCGGAGAAGGATGTTCTGGAGCAATCGCGCGCGCGTGGAATTGAACCCGTGCTGCATTATTCTCCTGCGAGCGTGATGAATCACGAGCCATTGCTCGGGTTGCCCACGCCGCGTCTTCTGCATCAAAAACTGCTGGCCGCGCGCGCGACGGGGATCTCGCGCCTGAGTGCGTTGGGCGGCCTCACGCACACGGCGGCAGCGCCGTATTGGCCAAACCTGGTCGCCCTGCAGGCGGCCCAGTTTTTCCCGGAGCAGTCCATTGAGGATACGCTTACTCGCTACGCGACGAGTTTGGTTGGAACGGAGGCCGCACCCGTTCTGACGCAAGCGTGGCGGGAGTTTGAGGAGGCGATCGTGTGGCAGCCCGTCGTGCCGCTTTACTGCTCGTTTGGATTCTGCTGGCAACGCACCTGGGACCGACCGTTTGTCCCGGACATTGAGGCGATCCCCGCGATCGAAAGGGACTACTACGAACGGCACGGTTGTTTCCAGCATCACAACCCGAGCATCAACGACCTCGGTAAGGATGTACTCTTTGATCTGATTACCCGTGAATCAGGCGCCATGATGGCGGCGGCAATGGATCAGAATTTACTCCCTCGGGTGCGGACGCTGATCGAGTGTCTCGGCGCCCAGATCGAGCCCCTACCCACGGGCGAAGTCCGGGCCGTGTTGACCGACTTGCGGGATCGCGTCCGCGGCTATCTCCATTGGGCAACGTCGCTGCGCAACGTCTGCGCATGGTGTGAGAACGTTTATGGGTATCTGGGCACGACCGATGAGACGGACCGGACAGTCTGTGAGCGGAAACTCCAAGCCGCGATCGATCTGGAATTGGAGAATGTGCGCGGGTTGATCAACCTGATCGAAACGACGAAAACGGAGTTCATGGTCGTGTCTGGAATTGGGGACAATACGTTCTTCTATGGGGAAAACCTGGTGGAGCACCTGCGTACCAAGATCCGGCTGACCGAGCAGTATCGCCAGCGCCCGCCGCGGATCGACCGGGAAATCTTCTGGAGGCCGGCACCTGGCACCTGCTGGCCGGAAGGCTGGCAAGGTTGAGGCGGCGAAAATGTCGAAGCATAAACCAGCGCGAGAAACTGCAATTGCCCCAACGTCCATCGGCGTGCCGCGTCTCAGCGCAGGAAGCGTAAAGGACGGACCACGGGACGAAACGCCGAAACCGGCGAAGTTTGAAGCGAGCAAAGTTACTTTGCATCGCTCCCGGTTTGCCGTTCACTCGTCGGCTCGATGATTGAAGTCCAGCAACTCACCCGCGTTTTCCGCACCTACAAGAAGCAGCCAGGATTCTGGGGTGGCGTGAAGGGTCTGTTTAAGCGCGAATTCGAGGAAACGGCGGCTGCGAAAGATATATCATTTTCCATCAAGGAAGGGGAATTCGTCGGTTTCCTCGGACCCAATGGAGCTGGCAAAACGACCACCCTGAAGATGCTCTCGGGCCTGATCTTCCCGACCAGTGGAACCGCGCGGGTAGCGGGATTTGACCCCACGAAGCGGGAGAACGCGTATCGGCGGCTCTTTGCCCTCGTCCTCGGCCAAAAAAACCAGCTCTGGTGGGATCTGCCCGCGATTGAATCGTTCCAACTGTTGCGGGCGATCTATGCCATTCCAGAAAAACAATTTCAAGCGACGCTGGACGAGTTGGTTGATTTGCTGGATGTCCGGCGGAAGCTCAACGTCATGGTCCGCGAACTCTCGCTGGGTGAACGGATGAAAATGGAGTTGATCGCAGCGTTATTGCACCGGCCGAAAGTGCTTTTCCTGGATGAGCCCACCATTGGTCTGGATGTGGTTTCGCAAAAATCCGTGCGGCAGTTTTTGCGGGACTATAACCGCCAGTACCGTGTGACCATTTTGCTGACCAGCCACTATATGGCGGACATCAAGGAACTCTGTGAACGCGTGATTGTAATTCACAAAGGGACCAAGATATATGATGGCGCCCTGGCCCGGCTCGAAACAAGTGGCGGAGCACGGAAAAAAATCATTTCCTTTATACCCGCGCTACCGGGGGTGGCGGACGGGGCGACGGGGGAATTGCGCAGCTTTCCTGATACGTGGCAGTCGCGTTATGCGACGAACACCGTGCGGCACCCGGACGGTAAGTTCACGCTAACTGTCTCCGTTGAAAACGTCGTGGCGGTGTCCCAGGAAATCCTCAGTACGGCACCCGTCGCGGACATCACGATCGAAGACGTGCCGTTGGAGGACGTCATCGCGGAACTATTCTCCGCTCAAGCTTGAGGGAAGGGACGGCCAGGACCAAGTGTCGCCGACGAGCGCGTGAATCAGAGCGATGCAGGACTCGCGGCTCTTTTGCAGAGCCGCTCCAAGTGAATCGCTGTTGGGAATGGCCCGGATCTCGAGGGCGGAGCGAGCGGCCTCGTCGAACAGCATTTCCACCCGACGAGCATCCGGGAAGCTCGGTAGGCTGGCCCGTCGGCGGAGTTCATGGGCAAGGCTGAAATTGGTTTCGGCCAGATGGTGATGAATCCAGCGTTGGGCCGCGAGGAACTCCCCGCGCGCGATTTTGCGGGCAGTCGAGACATAATCACAGATGAAGCCCTCGCCGATTTGTCGGATCGCAGCATCACTCAGCCGAGGGGGAGGAATTTCGGTCGCGACGAAGTGAAAAAGCGCGTCGACCTCAAGCGTTCCCTTGAGGATTTGATAGCCTCCAAGTAATACGGAAGAGAGATCCTCGAGGGCCTTCATGATGGGCGGAACTCCCGGATGCGTGCCAGCGCCGACTTGCTTTCGGACCTCATGAAACTGGACCAAAGGGATAATAACGATATCCAGTTCACCTTCGGCGAATAAAGCGGTCACCTTCTTAGCCGTACCGAGGCGGCCGCCACGAACGGCGAACGCCAACGGCTCGCCCAGCTCATCACAATACAATTGGCGACGCTCGAGCGAGTCCGGTGCTGATGAAATCACCTGGAAGTCCCAGTCGGAGTAGTCGTCCGCCGCTCCCGGCTCGTGGCCACCGCGAACGCGCGACCCGATTTGTATGGCCGAATAGATCGAGTCATCCCGTGCCGCCCACTGGATAAACCGTTCGCCCAGATTAAGTCCGTTCACAGTTTCCTTAATGAGATCAAGATTTCAGTTCCTTCCATGCCGGGGCCGGCATGGATCTCTCCTTGATGTAAGCGCAAAATTTCCTTGGCCAAAAACATGCTGAGGCGACCCAGGTTTGGAACTGAGCCAGGCTCGGGTTCCGGCAAAATGCCTTCAAGCTCAAGGTGCTTCCCCTTCAAGGAAAGAAGGGCGGTGAGTTCCGGTCCCACTCCGGTTGATCGCACCTTGAGCGCCAAATCTCCCATATCTTCATCCCCACGGTTCTCGCCCACCGTGCGAATCAATGAACGAACAGCGAACTCCAGGAGCCTTTTGCTCGCCATCAACACCACCGGGTCGGGCCCTACTTCGACGCGCAGGCCAAGGGAACTTCCGACTTGCTGTACGAGTTCGCGCAGATCGACCGGCGCTGCATCAGCCTCGTGCAATCCTTGCATCAGAGCGAGGTTGTCGTTCAACAGTTCAAGTTGAGCGACATCCTTCTTAATCGTCTCAATCAAGGACGGAGGCAGCGGTCGATCAGCACCCGTTTGTCGAAACGTAGTGAGTGAGACCAAAGCGTTACCGAGTTCGTGGCTAAGAGTAAGCGCAAGCTCGCGGAGCATTTCTTTCCGCTCTGCGCGTTCTCTCAGGGTGGCATCATGCACCTCACTACTCGCCTCCTCCCAGAACGCCCAAATTCCTCCCGTCTCTGCAATGATACCCGCACTCGCGCGAAACGGCTGACCAGCGCACGGGGAGACTCGACAGATTTCCCTCGTTCGTCGGGCTTGTCCGATCGCATCGCGGACCACGAGTGGCAAATGACGCGGGGCATTCTCATCGGGACCAAGAACCAATGTTCCCGGGAGGTATTTCGCGCCGAGACTTGTTTGTTCAGCGAGAACGGTAAGGCGATGCACCTGGACTGATTTCGCAAGGAAATGCCGGAGGAGGCGCGCAAAGAATACGGACCGCATCCGATCTGCTTCATCATAAGCCTGCCCATCTTCTCTCACCCCAAGTGCGATCAGGCCGAGCATCCTCCCATTATCATGAATGGGCACCAGCATTCGCGCCCCCCATAAGGCGAGTCGATTTCGAACCGCCAATTCAGCAACCGGATCCGCGGGGGTGTCCCAATTGGTACCATCGATAACGGCAGGATGACCTTCGAAGAACCCGACGAGCGGATCATCAGATGCAAAATACGACGTACCCCGATCAGCACGGAACCCATCGGACTCCCGAAGGAAAAACACGGCGTGGGAGGCGCGAAGCATATGGCGCGATGCCCGCCGAAACTCTGCGATCAGGCGTTCGCGGGTATCAATACCTTCAATCGCCGCTTCAAGAAAGTCCCACAACTCCGTGGTATCGGGTGGCACAATACGCTGCGCAGGTCGTTGCGCGTCCGCTCGACGATTCTTTTCAGCGAGCATCTCCACCAACGACTGCTTTTCCGCAAGTTCTTCAAGCAGTGGAAAAATCTCCCGAACTCTTCTCGTACTTTCTTCATACGAGAAATAAGCCTTCGCCCGAGCGGACATTCGAGCCTGTTCAAAAGGCAGGCTGTGCGGTTCGCCCACGTAGATAGTTGGGCAGCGGGAAAACATCGCTGGAAGCGATTGTTCACACACTGAATCCAGCACGACAACGCCGGAGA
>Ga0163144_10020755_pt1 | contig 13106 bp, 15 predicted proteins | sample OliLak19BULKMAT1_FD_123175 | JGI IMG/M metagenome (GOLD analysis project Ga0163144, IMG submission 123175) | Freshwater microbial mat bacterial communities from Lake Vanda, McMurdo Dry Valleys, Antarctica - Oligotrophic Lake LV.19.BULKMAT1 | ecosystem: Environmental > Aquatic > Freshwater >...
CAACTATGCGGAGGCAAGACTTGAGAGCACTGAGGTTATCGCACTGCCAATAAACGAGATAAAAAATATATTTTTCGGTGAACGCCTGAAAAATTTGTCGATATTTGCTTGATCTTCGATTGTGCGTCGTGCGGAAGAGCCAAGGCGGTTTCATTCCCAAGCCTGCTTCGAGTGGGAGTCTCAATTTTCAATAGTTTTGCGCAAGCCCTTACACCAGATCCTGGTACGAGCTAAATGTCATCTTGAATCGACGAGCGAGAAGGACAAAGCCAGAAACAGAGTCGGTGGCTTTGCCGTTCCCTTTGCTTATGCGCAGCAACAATTGATGCGGGCCAGTGAACATCTCCAAATTGCGCTGGCCCTCTTCCCGCTGGGCGCAGAGGCCAATGAGTTGATGGGGCTTGTTTTTCTGCAGGCCAACGACGGCCGCGCAGCCATCCGGAGTTTTGACGTAGTGGCCAGTCAGAATCTGCCGGTGTCCTTCTATGCCGAAATGCGCGCTCGCAAGCAGGACCGCGCAGTCAAGTGCGAGTTGAGCCGTAACCATCTGCGATTGATCTTTCTCTCGTCCTACGATAAGAACGGCAAAGCGGCCCGGCCCGTGAAGCCAGCCGGGGAAGACGGCTTGGGTGACATGTTGCTCGAGCCATCCACGGCGCGCAGCGCGGACTTCGAGTCGTTGGTTGTCACATTGAGCGAAATCAAGAAAGTGGAGACGGATAAGGGGATGCTCAAGCTGAAACTTGCCCAGCAGGAGCTTTTGCTGGCCCCGATTTATCTGCCTTCCTTCACACCTATTGAAGGCCCGCAGGCGCGCCGCTTCGCCAACATTTACACGCGGCTGTTTGTGCGTTATCCAGGGCTCGAAAATTCCAAGCTGGGAGCCGAAGGCATGACGGGCGGTGAGAAATTCAAGCTGGGATACAGCATCGCCACAGCAGGCGTGGATATCGCGCTGTCAGGCTTTAGCCCGCTTTCGGCAATGTCCAGCGCGCAGGACGCGATCTTCATCGCGCGGACCATTCGGGCGGCGATGGTGTCGCTTAGCGTCAGTTCCGCCAAGTGGGAGAAGAGCGTGAGCGATCAGCAGCAACTTCTGGCTGGGAAGGCCTTCAAATCTATCCCTTCGCCAATGACGAATTAGGCATTTCTGCAGGATGCTAAGTAGCTGCGGGGTCCTGAGACGGGGTCCTCCACAATGAGGCTACGGGTGTAAGAGCACTTAAATGACTCCACTGTGGAGGCACCAATGCTTACTCAATATTCTGCCGGACTGAGATCGGGCTATGCATAGGGTGTGTCGAGAGGATTGATCTAAGGAAGCAGGATTTGACACAAAAAATGGCCGGGTAGCGTGTAACGCATACCCAGCCGTTGAGGGAAGCTGTAACTGTTTTTTTAGTTGATCTTTATTTCCGTGTTGTTTTTCAACACGTTGGTGGCGCTCGGCGAAAACGTCGCCGTGGTCCGAAAAATAAAGGAATTGCCTTCCACCACGTTGTATTCCGAACTTTCACTGAGCGCAACCGACTGCCGGTAGCCTCGAATCAGATTCCTGGTGATCAGGTCGCCCTTGGGCCCTTGAGGATCCGTATCGCTCGGGTTGTAGCAGATCCCCAACGGTCCAGTTGAACCCATATGGGTGATTGTATTGCCTTCGATCCGGTTCCCGAACGACCCGCCGCCCCTTACGAAAATCCCGAGCGCCGTGTTCAGAATCTGGTTGTTCAATACCGCTGAATTCACTGTCGCGACCATCATGATCCCGGCCTCCGGCGGCGCTCCCATCACTCCACGAATCCTTAGATTCTCGATCCGTACGTTCGTCGAGTTCATCGTCACCACGCCCATCATGACGCCTTCGATGCCGCCATTCCTGACCACAACATTCGTTGCGCCCATCACCCGCACGCCTTCCCCGGATCCGGTCCCCCGAATGGTCTGCCCATTCAAGTCCAGGGTGATGTTACTGCCCGTAATCACAATCCCACTTACCGATGTCGTCAATATATAGTTGCCTGACTCGGTCAACATCGTTGGTCCGGCAATTCCGATCATTCGCGTACCCTGTCCGGGCTGCGCATTCATACATACGCCGCTCAGAGCCAGCGCAATCACAATACATGCAAAGTTGTTTTTCATGTCCTATCCCTTGTTCTTTCGTTTTGTGAAGCGCTTCTTCTTTCTAGTCGTGACAGGGCGATCTTTCCCCCTCAAAATAAAAGAATGTCTCGTGTTCTCTGGATGGTTTGCGCAATTGGTTCCCTCGCCCAGGCACAATGGTTTAGCGGCGCCACCGCCGGCATCGCCACATTGACCGGCGACAGCGCCACTTCGATCAATGCCGCCCGCACTGGAATCTCTCTCTACCAGCCGGCCAATGGCCCCGCCTTACAGGTATTCGCCGGCAAGCATGTCCGCGAATACTTTAGCTTCCAGGCCGCCTATAGCTTTAACCGCAACAACTATAACCTCACGACCCTCGATCAGACCGCCAGCAGCGAGAACAGCTTCACCCAATCCCGCCGCCTCCGTCAGGACGCTCTTGGTGTGGATGGCCTTATCTATTTCCGCCCCCGTTCGAGCCGCGTACGCCCTTACGTCAGCGGCGGTCTTGGCTGGATCCACCTTTCGAGCTCGCTTCGCGAAACCCAAATCTCCAAAGGTAACCCAACCTTGCCAGCAAACACCTTCTCCTCAAACAAACCTTATTGGCGCACAGCCGTTGGGATGGATATCCGCCTCAAACCCGGCTGGCAGTTTCGCTACACGTTCTGGGAAACCGTCTCATCGAACACGCTTAGCTCCCAACTCCGACCTCAAGGTAAATCTCTCTTCCTCAACTTCTTAAACCAGTTCGGCATTGTCCACGAATTCTAACGGGTTTGCCCCACGCTTCCAGTTCGTTCCCGGGGTCGCTCGCTTGCCTGCTTCGATCACATCGGCTAGCGGTTCTGAAACTCGCAATAAGGACAATTCGCCCAATAAATAGGCGCATTCTCAATGTTTTCGCCCGCCACCCGCGAATGGCAAACCTTGCAGTACTGAAAGCTCTGCACCATCGCCTGCTCCACCGGTAAGATCTCGATCAGCTTCTCGTAGACACAAAGCCCTTGCGTCTCCTTCAGGCTCAACAATGGCCCAGTTTTCTCCTGCTCGACGATCAGCCGTGAGTAGAGGCGGGACTTCAAACATGACGGAGCAAGCACTTCATCAGCTTCATGCGCCGCCGCCAGTTGCTCGAACCACAGTTCGTCGCTCATTGCCCCGCCTCCTTTCTTAGCCATTCTTCTCGAAACTTCTGCCGCGCTCTGGCCAGCAATCTCTCTACTGCTTTGGCAGTCCGCCCGATTTCGGTCGCGATCATTTCGGCGCTTCGCTTTTCCCAGTACCGCCATAGCAGCACTGTGCGGTAATCCTCCGGCAGTAGAGCCAGCACTTGCTGTACGTGCTGACCAGATTGCCGGGATGCGATCAACGTCTCAAGCGGCAAATCGTCTGACTTCCAGTCGTCGGCCTCATCCGGAAACTGCACGTTCCGGAGCACATTCCGGTAATGATCCTGTACCTTGTGCCGAGCGATTCCCAGGATCCAGACCCGAAGCGGCGAGGTCCCTTCATACTTTGCCAGCGATTTCCACGCTGTCAAAAACACTTCCTGGACCAAATCATCGACCGATTCATACCGTGGCTGCAATCGAAATCTTACATACCGGTACACCGGATCGGAATAGAGCTGCACAAAATCGGCTGACGCCTTCCGGTCGCGTCGCAACACAGCGCGCGCCAAATCAAGGTCAGTTTCGGTTCCAATTGTGTGGAGTTTGATCAAGGCGCCTACTCTCAAGGTCGCATACCCGCCACCAATCCCCCTCACCTCAGATTCCGTGTCCAAAAGCAAGCGTCAATTCGACCTTTCCATTACCCACAATTCTTACCTGTCTAGCCGCGATTCACGTGGTGAGGTAGGATTATTTTTCGCTTGTTTTGTTGGGGTTGGGTGTTTTGGGCGGCGTTTGGGGTACTGGACGGGTGGTAGCTGTATTGGCGTGAATATTCCTTTGGATTGTCCATCCGGGGCTGGCTGTGCCAGCTCCGTAGATCTTGAAGTTTTGGCGGATCCCCGGCCGGTTGTCACGGCTGGTGAGGGTTCTGGCCTGTATGAGTTTTTGAACTTGTTTCTTGACCGGATTGAGGCGTTTGTCCTCTCCATGCCCGAGTTGCAGGCTGCCTGGGTTGAATTCTTCCGTGGCGGTGTTCGTGGCGTCGCGTTTTAGTCAACTCGACGATCGGGTGCGGAACTTCGGCCCGGTGTCTGGCGGCAAGGAACTCGATCCCGCTGAGTACGCCACTGGTGTGCTCAAATTTGAGGCCGATCCGCAACAGTTGTTTGTGTTGGGCTCGCGGGCTTCGCGGTTGCTGCTGTGTTGCTCGCGGCAGTGGGGGAAGTCTACTACGGCGGCGGCGCTGGTTTGTCACCGGTTGGTTACTGTTCCTCGTGCGCTGGTACTTTGCGTTGCGCCTACGCTTCGGCAGTCCGCTGAATTGATTCGTAAGGTGGATGAGTTCCTGGAGACGGCCGGGGTTGCGGCCACTGGGGGACGGTTGGGTTTGACCTTGAAGAACGGGGCCCGGGTTGTGGCTTTGCCAGGGAATGAGGCGAATGTGCGCGGGTATTCCTCGCCGTCTTTGATTGTGATCGATGAGGCGGCGCGGGTTCCGGATCTGCTTTATAAGGCTTTGCGGCCGATGCTGGTGGTGGGGCGGGGAGACCTGTTGTTGATGTCGACGCCGTTCGGGGAGCGGGGGTTCTTCTGGAAGGAGTGGGTGGGCGGGGGCGATGTCTGGACGCGGGTTGAGGGTCCGGCTACGAGTTGCCCGCGGATGTCGGAGCCGGTGCTGGCCGAGGAGAGGAAGGCGCAGACCAAGGAATGGTTTGAGCAGGAGTATATGTGTTCGTTTATCGGGATGGAGAATCAGGCGTTTCGCAAGGAGTGGCTGGAGGCGGCGGTGGCTGAGGGGCACTCGGTTGAGGCGCTGGGGTTTCGTTTGAAGGGGGGCACTTTAGGATGAGAAATCGATCGGACCGGCCAGGAACGGTGAATTTGCGCGCGTTCCATTTGGGTGTGGATCTGGGGCAGCGCGTTGACCATACGGCTTTTGTCGTGGTGGAGCAGCAGGTGGTGGTGACCTCGCGGAGGGACATGACGACTTATGAGTATTTGCGGGAGCGGAAGCTGTATGTGCGGATGGTGGAGAGGGTGAGGCTGGGGACAGGGTTCCGCGAGGTGGTGGAAGAGGTGGAGCGGCTGACGCATTCTCCGGAACTGAATGGGGAGCATTTGACGACCACGGTGGATGCGACAGGCATGGGGCTGGTGGTGACTGAGGATTTGCGGCGGGCGCGGCTGAGGGGAGAGTTGTATCCGGTGGTGATCACGGGTGGGCAGGAGGGCTCGTATCGCAGCGGGACATATCCGACGCCACGGACGGAGTTGTTGACCGGGGTGCAGAGGGCGTTTGAGATGGATGGTTTGCAGGTGGCCAAGGGGGTTGCCGGGTGGGCGGCGATGGAGGAGGAACTGCGGGGGATGCGGAAGTTGCAGAGTGTGAAGGGTCCACGGTTTGAGACGATGGGGGCGCATGATGATTTGGTGTTTGCGCTGGGGCTTGCGCTGTTTGGGATGAGGCAGCGGATGTTGCCGGTGGATGGGGAGGGGGTGCGGGGGCGGGTCTGGTTTTGAGGGGTGGGGGTGACGTTTGGCTGGGGTTACGGTGCGAAGTTGGGTTTTTTGGATATGCCCAGAGTTGACACTGAGATTTTGCTCCTCAGGTTCATGGTGGGGCAACAAAGTGGAATTCGTCTGGTGTTCAAAAGGGATCGATGCCTGCTGTTGCCGGTTGATGGAAGTGAGTAGAATTGATGAAAGGGAAGTCAATGGCCGCGAAATACACGATTGTTTTGGAACACGAGGCAGATGGAGGGTATGTTGCTATCGTGCCTGTGTTGCCGGGCTGTGTTTCGCAGGGGGATACCAGGGCTGAGGCGATTGCCAATATTAGGGAAGCAATCGAACTCTATGTTGAAGAATGTGTAGCCACTGGATTGGCCGTGCCTCAAGAGGACTCGCTTGAGTTTGTCGAACTTGCACTGAATTGATGAAGCTTCCAGCCGATTTGTCCGGCCAGCAGATGCGCAAGGTATTGGAGCGAGTGGATTTTCGCTTCGCAGGCAAAAAGGAAGCCATATGATCATGCGTCGCGACGATCCTTTCGCGATGGTGGTTGTGCCCGATCATGCGCCATTGAAGCCAGGGACTTTGCGTCAAATTCTGAATGACGCGAGCTTGAGCATCGAGCAGTTGCTGAGACTCATGTAGATTTTGCCTACGGAGGATGCCAGGGCAATGAAGAATCCCGTTTATCCGGGCCGGATCGTGAGACTGGATTGTCTGGAACCGCTGGGATTGAGTGTTGTCGAGGCTGCGCGTGTGTTGGGCTTGACATGCCGGGCTTTGCAGGCAGTATTGGACGAGAAGGCGAGCATTACGCCCGAGATGGCGATCCGGCTGTCCACGGCGTTTGGGAGTAGGCCCGAGACCTGGTTGAATCTACAGTCGGCGTTTGACTTGGCGGCTGCCTAGTGCGTCATTGAGTACATGGCGTAGTTGACGCCTAGCCTGAGGGCCATGGCGGAGAACTTCTCGGGGTAGTCGGGGACGTCGGCGTATTCCCAGCCGTCGCCTACGTCCATGTTGAAGCAGACCGCAATTACGATTCTGCCCTTTTGATCGAGGACGGCGCGTCAAAAGGGGGTGACGCCGTCGCGTTCGTAGCCGGGGCCGTGGACGACGTTGGCGCCGGGGACGTTGATGCGGTGGGTGAGGTCGTAGATGACGTGGAAGATGGGTTCTTTGTCGCCGAGGTCGATGACCTTCGCGTCGGGGTAGATGCGGTAGACGCCGGTCATGAACTGGGCCCATTCGCGTTCGCCGTGGAAGTCGTCGACCATGAGGAAGCCGCCGCGGTCGAAGTACTTGCGGAGGCGCTCGGCCTGGGGCATGGAAATCTCCCAGTCGCCGGGTGAGATGGCGAACAGGAAGGGGACGTTGAACATATCGTCGGAGTCGACGTCGATGATGTCTTCTGTCGACTGGGTGTGGATGCGGGTGAGGCGGCGGAGGGTGTCGAGGAACAAGCGGTCGCCTTTGTTGGCGTCGATGCCCCAGCGGGCGTAGCTACCACGGCGGCCGTCGCGGTCGGAGCGGTAGCGGAGGCGGCCGAGGACAAATTCACCGGGGACATAGGTGTCGGGTGGATCTTCGACGGGGTCCTGCATTTCGTATTCGTACTTGGCCCATTTGCGATTGGGGTCGGTGTTGCGTCGCGGGCGGAATTGGGCGTAAAGGCAGCTTAGGGTAGCCAGGATGAGCGCGCCAATGACGATTCGCCGCATGGCACTAGCTTAGCGGATTAAGCTGGTAGTTTATGTCTGACGTTCGAAACCATGCATTGCCCCTGAGCGAGAACAAAAACTTGCTGAAGTGGGTTGACAAAATGAGCCAATTGACGAAGCCGGATGCGGTGCATTGGGTGGATGGTTCGGCTGAAGAGAATCAGCAGTTGTGCGATTTGCTGGTGGCCGGCGGGACGTTTACGAAGTTGAATGAGGATTTGTGGCCGGGTTGTTATCATGCGCGGTCGGATGCGAACGACGTGGCCCGAGTGGAGGACCGGACGTTTATTTGTTCTTTGTCTAAGGATTCGGCGGGACCGACGAATAACTGGGTTGAGCCGTTTGCGATGCGGAAGAAGTTGAAGGAATTGTTTAACGGGTGCATGAAAGGCAGGACGATGTATGTGTTGCCGTTTAGCATGGGGCCGGTGGGTTCGCCGATGTCGCAGATTGGGGTGGAGCTGACGGATTCGCCGTATGTGGTGGTGAACATGCGGATCATGGCGCGGATCGGGTTGCCGGTGTACAAGGAGATCGATAAGAACGAGAAGCGGGTTGTGCCGTGCATGCATAGCGTGGGGATGCCGCTGACGAATGGCACTAAGGATGTGGCGTGGCCGTGCAATCGCGAGAAGTATATTGTGCATTTTCCGGAGACGAGGGAGATCTGGAGCTATGGGTCGGGGTATGGCGGGAATGCGCTGTTGGGGAAGAAGTGTTTTGCGCTGCGGATTGCGTCGAATATTGCGCGGGATGAGGGGTGGATGGCCGAGCACATGATGATTGTGGGGGTGGAGAATCCGCAGGGTGAGAAGACGTATGTGGCGGGGGCTTTTCCGAGTGCGTGCGGGAAGACGAATTTTGCGATGCTGATTCCGCCGGAGGGGTTTGAGGGGTGGAAGGTTTGGACGGTGGGGGATGACATTGCCTGGATCAAGCCGAATGCGGATGGGGTGTTGCATGCGATTAACCCGGAGGCGGGATTTTTTGGGGTAGCGCCGGGGACGTCGCAGAAGACGAATCCGAATGCGATGGCGTCGTTGAGCCGGAATTCGATTTTTACGAATACAGCGTTGACGCTGGATGGCGGGGTTTGGTGGGAGGGGATGACGGACGAGCCGCCGGCGGAGTTGATTGATTGGAAGGGGCGTAAGTGGACCCCGGAGATTGGGAAGGCGACTGGGGAGAAGGCGGCGCATCCGAATTCGCGGTTTACGGCGCCGGCTTCGCAATGTCCTACGATTGACCCGGAGTGGGAGAACCCGAATGGGGTGCCGATTAGCGCGTTTCTGTTTGGCGGGAGGAGGCCGAAGGGGATTCCACTGGTTTACCAGGCTTTTAACTGGAGCGCTGGGGTTTATATGGGGGCGACGATGGGGTCGGAGACTACGGCGGCGGCTGGGGGCGTTGTGGGGAAGGTTCGACGGGATCCGATGGCGATGTTGCCGTTCTGCGGGTATCACATGGGGGATTACTTCAGGCACTGGATCCGAATGCAGCGGACCTTGACGCAGACCCCGCGGATCTTTCATGTGAACTGGTTTCGGCGGGATGCGGCGGGCAATTTTATGTGGCCCGGGTTCAGCGAGAATATGCGGGTGTTGAAGTGGATTGTGGACCGCGCGCATGGGCGGGCGTTTGGCAAGGAGACGGCGATCGGGTATGTGCCGCGGTATGAAGATCTGGAATGGAAGGGTCTTCAGTTTGAGAAGGCCAAGTTCGATGAGTTGCAGACGGTGGACAGGGCGGCTTGGCGGAGTGAGGTGCTCGGCCACGAGGAGTTGTTTATCGAGCTGCATGATCATTTGCCACCCGAGGTGATCTACGAGCGTGAACTGTTGATATGCAGACTGTAGCGTTGAAGAAGCCGTTCTACCGGACGCTTTATTTTCAGGTGTTGTTGGCGATCGGTTTGGGGGTTTTGTTGGGTCATTACTATCCGTCCACAGGGGCGGCGATGAAGCCGCTGGTGGATGGTTTTATTCGTCTAATCAAAATGATTATCGCGCCGGTGATTTTTTGCACCGTTGTGATTGGGATTGCCGGCAGTGAGGACATGAAGCGGGTGGGCCGGACGGGTGGGCTGGCGCTTTTGTATTTCGAGGTGGTTAGCACGGTGGCGTTGGTGATCGGCCTGGTGGTGGTGAATGTTTTGCAGCCGGGTGTGGGGATGAATGTGGATGTGGCGAGGCTTGATAGCAGCGCTGTGGCGGCTTATGCGGGGCCGGGGAAGATGGAGAGTGTTAAGGATTTCGTGCTGCATATCATTCCTTCGACGATGGTGGATGCGTTTGCCAAGGGCGAGATTTTGCAGGTGTTGCTGGTGGCGATTCTGTTTGGGGTGGCGTTGCAGAAGGTGGGTGGGCGGGTTAGCAATGTGTATGCGTTGATCGAGAAGACTTCTGAATTATTGTTTGCGATCGTAAAAATGATTATGGTGTTGGCGCCGCTGGGAGCGTTTGGGGCGATGGCGTTTACGGTGGGGACTTATGGGTTGGGGAGCTTGTTATCGCTAGCGAAGTTGATGGGGACGTTTTATGTGACCTGTTTGTTGTTTGTGTTTGTGGTGTTGGGGGGGATAGCTCGGTTTCATGGGTTCTCGATCTGGAAGTTTTTGCGGTACATCCAGGAGGAGTTGTTGATTGTGTTGGGGACTTCGTCGAGCGAGGCGGCGTTGCCGAGGATGATGGCGAAGATGGAGGCGTTGGGGGCGGGGAAGTCGACTGTTGGGTTGGTGATTCCTACGGGCTATTCGTTTAATTTGGATGGGACATCGATTTATCTGACGATGGCGGCGGTGTTTGTGGCGCAGGCTACGAATACGCCGATGACGTTGTGGCAGCAGTTGACGCTGCTGGCGGTGTTGTTGCTAACTTCGAAGGGAGCGGCGGGGGTGACTGGGAGTGGGTTTGTAGTGTTGGCGGCGACGTTGTCGGCGGTGGGGAATGTGCCAGTGGGGGGGCTTGCGTTGATATTGGGGATTGACCGGTTTATGAGTGAGGCGCGGGCATTGACGAATGTGGTGGGGAATGGAGTGGCGGCGGTGGTGGTGGCTAAGTGGACTGGGGATCTGGATGAGGAGCGGTTGCGGGAGCGGTTAGGTTAGGGGGTTGACGAGGCGGATGCCTTCGTAGAGATGGCCGCGTCCCAATATTTGCTCTCATCTTGCTGCTGAGGCGCGCGGGGTGAGTGCTGGGTGGCAGTTTGCAGTGATCGGGAAAAAGTCGGGTGCCGGGACGAATCTGGGCTGGGGATGGGGAGGTATGGCAAGGTGCTTAATTCGCGGAAGCTGAGTGGATCATCGATTGTAGACTTCGTCCCGGTCTAGGGGCGTAGGATCGTAGTCAAAACGCGCTGCCAGAAGCCATCGCCTGGCTAGAAAACGTCGGAAGCGCTGAAGAGTCCAGATTGCCATGGGTCCATTTTGGCATGGGAGTTGGTTTTGGTTAGCGGCTTGTTGCGATTAATTCTTTGTAGCGCTGCATGTGTTGGCTGGCGCGTTCGGGTTGGCCCATTACCCGGTAGAGTTGCGACAGGCGGTAATGTGCGGCTGCCAGTTTTTCGTCTCGTTTCAGCGCTTCGACAAGTGCGGCTACCGCTACTTCGCGGTGCTCGAGGATGGTTTCCTGTTTGGCGATTTCCATCAGGGCGCGGGTGTCCAGGGGGGCGAGTTTGGCTGCCTCTCGCAAGTGCGATAAGCCTGCTTCGAGCTGGGGCTCGGTTTGGCGGAGGTGGGCTAAGCCCAGAGCATACTGGGAGGTCGCATCTCCTTGGCTCGCCAGTTTCTGCATTGCCTCCAGCATCTTTGGCGCTTGGGCCTTTGATGCACCGATGCTCTCTCCCATTACTGCGATCAGGCCCAGGGGTGGTTTTGGGCTTCGGGCCAGAGCGCAGAGCATTTCAGCGCTTTCGGCTTCGCGGCCGTTGAGCAGACGAACCACCGCAACGCCCAATGGCAAGTTCTGTTTGGCGAACCAATCTTCCGCGGGGCCATTCAGGCGCTTTTCGATCATTGCAACGCCTCCGGCATAACCAGGTAAGTTGCGCAATTGGTGCAAGAGGCCTTGGTGCAACTCGGCGCGTTCGGCGGAGGCATGGGATGTTGTTTCGAGGGCGGCAGGCTTTGCGCTCTGTACCTTGGTTGCGTCGGAGAACTCGGGTGGTTTGGTCACCTGCGCGATGATTGTTGCCGACAATATTGCAATGAACAGCATGCGCCCGTGATCCTAGCATGCTCCTAGTAGGGTTGGCACTCGGCTGTTGGCTGGCCTTCGGCGAGGCGGATATTCAGGAATACGATGCATCCAGCCGATCTAAGGCGCTTTGCCCTCGATCAGATGCAAAGTCTTTGCCGGATCCACATCCCGCCAAACTTCGCTCGTTCCGCGGGGCCACCTGACGGTGACGCGATCCACTCTGGTCGCCGCCCCCAGGCCAAAGTACAGCGCGCTCTCGTGCTGCGAGTAGTAGCTTGCGCCGCTGCTAAGCTCCGCCACGTAGCGAGCCTTCCCCGCCTCCACCGTAACTCGTGCCCCAATCGCGGAACGGTTCGAGCGCGTGCCCTCAAGCGTCACACGCAAAAGATTCCCCCGCAGGCCATCCCTTCTCAATACGCTCGGAGCCTCGTTCATATTGGCGATCACCACTTCAGGCCGACCATCCCCATCGAGGTCCCCCACCGCTAGTCCACGCGAAGCCTTTGGGCGCAACAAAGCATCTCCGGCCTTCTCGCTCCAGTCCTCAAATCTCCCTCCACCCACATTTCGATAAAGCAGAGTCGGCTGCCGATAAGTCTCGCCAAACTTCGCCCGATCCACCTCCGGGTAAACATGTCCATTGGCAAGAAGCAGGTCGAGCCGCCCATCCTCGTCATGGTCGAAAAAGGCGATGCCCCAACCTAGCAGCAGGTGCTTCCCTAGTCCGGCGGCCCCAGCCGTGTCGCGAAAAAACGACCCATCTTCGTTCAAATAAAGCGACGGCAAATCTCCCGAAAAATTCGTCTTTGCGATATCGAGCGTTCCATTGCCATCAAAGTCGCCAACCGCAACGCCCATCCCGGCTTGCACACGCCCGTTCGCATCGTAGGCGACGCCAGCTTCCATCGCCCTCTCCCGAAACGTGCCATTCCCCAGATTCTGATAGAGCAAACTGGGAGTCTGATCGCAAGCCACATAAATGTCGGGCCAGCCATCGTTGTTGAAATCCGCAGCAGCCACGCCCAGCCCGTAGCGCCCACCAGGCTTCCAGATTCCCGCCTTCGCCGACGCATCTTCAAAGCGTCCATCAGCCAACTGACGATACAGATAATTCCGTCCCTTGGGCAAGCCTCGCGGGCCACAAGCCACCGGCGCATCCTTCCACATGCACTCCGGCATCGAGCCCGGCTTTGGGCTCTTCTCCAATTCGATATCCACGTAGTTTGCGACAAACAAATCCAGCCGGCCATCGCGGTCATAATCCACCATCGCGCAGCCCGAACCCCAACGAACTCCGCTTGCCGGCAGCCCTCGCTTCGAAGTTACATCCTCAAATCGTCCGCCTTCATTCGAGAACAACCGGTTCACCCCATAGTAGGTAATCCACAGATCCACATCGCCATCGTTATCGATATCTCCAGCGCAGGCAGCCTGCGCCCATCCCCCGCCCACCA
>Ga0163144_10020758_pt1 | contig 13105 bp, 14 predicted proteins | sample OliLak19BULKMAT1_FD_123175 | JGI IMG/M metagenome (GOLD analysis project Ga0163144, IMG submission 123175) | Freshwater microbial mat bacterial communities from Lake Vanda, McMurdo Dry Valleys, Antarctica - Oligotrophic Lake LV.19.BULKMAT1 | ecosystem: Environmental > Aquatic > Freshwater >...
AACTTCGTCTCGATCACCTATACGATCGTCGCACGCAGCCGCGAGCAGGTGGTCGCGCTCGTCAGCGAGCTCGCGGGCACCGAAGGCGTGATGATGGTGATCTGAGCGCGCGGTCAGCGCCCCCTCACCGCCCCCTCACCGCCCGATCAGCGAGAGAAACTCGCGGCGCGTGTCGGGGTTGGTCTTGATCGAGCCGCGCAGCGCCGAAGTGACGGTCGCGGTGCCGGTGTGGCGCACGCCGCGCGACTCCATGCACATGTGGCGGCATTCGATCACCACCGCGACCCCGAGCGGCTGCAGGTGGGTGTCGAGCGCATCGGCGATCTGGTTCGCCAGCCGCTCCTGCACCTGCAGGCGGCGCGCGAACACCTCGACGACGCGCGAGATCTTCGACAGGCCGAGGATGCGCCGGTCCGGCACGTAGCCGACGTAGGCCTTGCCGAAGAACGGCGCCAGGTGGTGCTCGCAGAGCGAATACACCGGGATGTCTCGCACGATCACCATCTCGTCGACGCTCTGCGCGCCGTCCTCGAACACCTTCAGGATGTCCTCGGGCTTCTGCTGGTAGCCGGCGGTGTACTCCTGCCAGGCCTTCAGGAACCGCTTGGGCGTCTCCTGCAGGCCCTCACGTTCCGGATCCTCGCCGATGTAGGCGAGCAGGCGGCGCACGGCTTCGAGGTCTTCCGGTTTGAACATGGTCATTCCTTCGAAAGTTCTTCGATCAGCACCGGCCCGAGCGCGGCGGCCGCGGCCGCCGCGCTCGCCGGGCCGCCGAGGCTCGCGAGCTGGGTCATTTCGAGGCCCGGATAGCCGCAGGGATTGATGCGGTCGAACGGACCGAGGTCCATCTGCACGTTCAGGGCGAGGCCATGGTAACTCGCGCCGCGGCGGATGCGGATACCCACGCTGGCGAGCTTGGCCCCCTCGACGTAGACCCCCGGCGCACCGGCCTCGACCCGCGCCTCGATGCCATGGGCGCCGGCCAGGCGGATCACGGCGCGCTCGAGCGCCGAGACCAGGTCGCGCACCCCGAGCCCGGCGCGGCGCAGGTCGATCAGCGGATAGACCAGCAGCTGGCCCGGCCCGTGGTAGGTGACCTGCCCGCCGCGGTCGATCCGCACGACCGGAATCCCGCCCGCCGCCAGCACGTGGGACGGATCCGCATTCATGCCGAGCGTGAACACCGGCGGATGTTCGAGCAACCAGATCTCGTCGCGTGTGGCGGCGTCGCGCTCGTCGGTGAAGCGCTGCATCGCCCGCCAGGTCGGCTCGTAGTCGAGCGTGCCGAGCCAGCGCAGCTGCGGCGGCGGCGTGCTCACCGCGCCGGTGGCTCCGCCGCGGCGGCGAGCCGCACATTGTCGAGCCCCGCGTTGTTGCCATGCAGCGCCTGCTCGGCGCGGTAGCTGGAGCGAACCAGCGGCCCCGAAACGCATTCGCGGAAGCCGCGCGCAAGCGCCGCTGCCCGGAAAGCGTCGAATTCCGCCGGCGTGACGAAGCGCGATACCGGCAGGTGATTCACGGTCGGACTGAGGTATTGCCCGAGTGTCAGCAGGTCGACCTGCGCGCCGCGCAGGTCGTCCATGGCCTGCAGGATCTCGGCGTCGGTCTCGCCGAGGCCGAGCATCAGGCTGGTCTTGGTCAGCACGCCCGGCCGGTGGTGCTTCGCATGCGCGAGCACTGCCAGCGTCTGGTCGTAGCCGGCGCGCGGATCGCGCACCGGATGCGTCAGGCGGCGCACCGTTTCGAGGTTCTGTGCAAAAACGTCGAGGCCGGAGTCGACCACTGTCTCGACGTCGCGCAGCACGCCCTGGAAGTCGGGCGTCAACGCCTCGACTGCGGTTGCGGGGCGCAGCACCTTGATCTCGCGCACCGTGGTGGCGAAATGCGCGGCGCCGCCGTCCGGCAGGTCGTCACGATCGACCGAGGTCAGTACCACGTAGTTGAGGTTCATCAGCGCGACGGTCCGCGCGGTGTTGCGCGGCTCCTCGACGTCGAGCCAGCCGCGCGGATTGCCGGTGTCGACGGCGCAAAAGCGGCAGGCGCGCGTGCAGACCTCGCCCATCAACATGATGGTGGCGGTGCCGGCATTCCAGCACTCACCGATGTTCGGGCACTTCGCCTCCTCGCAGACCGTCGCGAGGCGGTGTTCGCGCACCGTTCGGCGCACGGTGTCGTAGCCTGCGCCGGAACCGAGCGGCGCCTTCAGCCAGCGCGGCTTGCCAGTGGAACGCACGGGCGGAGCCGACACTTCGGACGCCGCCTTGATGCCGTCCCTGATGGCCGTGAAGCCCTGGGCCGTACGGTATTTTTCGCCGCTGCGCGGCGCCGCGGACTCGGTCACGACGGGAATGTTCTTGATGCCGGACACGCTCTCTCCTTGGTGGATACGGACAGTTTACGCCTCCGGCCCGCACCGGGGCGCCGCCGACGCCTGCAGCCCCTAGCCGCCCGCGCCGCCGGCGAGGCGCTCGTCGAGTTCGCGCAGCCGCTGCGGTGTGCCGATGTCGGACCACTGGCCGCGATAGAGCGTGCCGCGCAGCCGGCCGGCCGCGGCGGCGGCCCGGAACAGCGGCAGCATCGGGAACTTGCCGGGCTGGCAACCCGCGAAGAATTCGGGGCGATACACCCCGATCCCGGAGAACGTGTAGCGCGGGGCGGCCGACGGGTCGGTCACGACGTCGCCGCAGGCCACCCCGGGCGCCGCCGTCGAGGAAGCCGCCGCAGGCGTCGGCCCGGCAGCAGGCGGCGCGAGCGCGAAATCCCCCGCCGGATGCTGCGGTGGGTTCGGCACCAGCACCAGTGCGGCCAGCGCCGCCGGATCGAGCCGCGGCTGGCGCGCGTGGTCGAAATCGGTCCAGATGTCGGCGTTGACGACGACGAACGGTTCGGGGCCGAGCCAGGGCAGCGCCTTGAAGATGCCGCCGCCGGTCTCGAGCGCAGCGTCGCCTTCGTCGCTGTAGCGGATCGAGACGCCGAAGCGCGCGCCGTCGCCGAGCGCCGCGACGATCTGCGCGCCGAGCCACGCGTGGTTGATCACGATCTCGCACAGCCCCGCGCGCGCCAGCGCCAGAAGGTGCCATTCGATCAGCGCGCGGCCGCCGACGCTCAGCAGCGGCTTGGGCGCGCAGTCGGTCAGGGGCCGCATGCGCTCGCCGCGGCCGGCGGCCAGGATCATTGCCTTCATCGGATCAGGCCTGCAACGGACCAGCATTCGCACCGGCACGTGCCGCTGCGATCGCCGCCGGGTTCACTCGTGCGAACACCGGCACGATGCGCGTCTCGAGCCAGTGGCCGAAAGCGGCGAGTTCGGCATGGCGGCCGCAGGCGTCGCGCACGTAGTCGAGCGTCAGCGGCAGGTCAGCGAGATAGCCTGGCTTGCCGTCGCGATACCAGAGCCGCGCGAAGATGCCGAGCACCTTCACGTGGCGCTGCACGCCGATCAGATCGAACCAGCGCAGGAACTCGCCGTCGCTGGCACCTCCACCGGCGACGAAGCCGGCGGCACGCAGCCGCTGGCGTTGGCCGCTCACCCAGCCCTCCACCCTTTCGCGCGGCCACGCCACATAGCAGTCCTTCAGCAGCGAGGCGAGGTCGTAGCCCACTGGGCCGGCGAGCGCGTCCTGGAAATCGATGATCCCCGGGTTGTCCTGCGGGATCACCATCAGGTTGCGGGAGTGGAAGTCGCGATGCACGAACACCACCGGCTGCGCCAGCGCTTCGGCGACCAGCAGGTCGAACGTGGCGCGCAGCAGGCCGCGATCCGCATCGTCGATGACGAGGCCGAGATGCCGCGCGCAGAACCATTCGGGCATCAGGCCCATCTCGCGTTCCAGCACCGCGGCATCGTAGGGCGGGAGTTCGCGCGCCGCTTCGCCACCGCGTGCCTGGATCCGCGCCAGCGCGGCGAGCGCATCGCCGTACAGGGGCTCGACCCGCGAAGGCGTCGCGAGCTGCGACAGGTAGGGAGTGGAGCCGAGGTCCTCGAGCAGCACGAAGCCGCGCTCGAGGTCGGCCTCGTGCACGCGCGGCACGTGCACGTCGGTGGACTCGAGCAGGCGCGCGACTCGCAGGTAGGGGCGAATGTCCTCCTTGTCGGGCGGCGCATCCATGACGATCCAGGACGCACCGGTGGCATCCCAGGCGCGGAAATAGCGGCGGAAACTCGCATCGGCCGAGGCGACTTCGATGCGATCGACGGAGCGGCCGAGATCGGTCTTGAGCCACTGCGTGATCAGCTGCAGGCGCGGGTCTGCGGAAGTCATGAAAACCGGGAGCGGCGACGGGGGTGGTCATTATACTGGGCCCCTTCATGCCGTCCTTGCGCCGACTCACATCGCCTACGTCCGTGCGCCCGCGAGCCCTGACGGCGGCGGCGGCCCTGTGCATGGCGAGCTGCGCAGCGGGCCTCGCTGGCGCGCAGGTGCCGGCCGCCAGGGTCACTCCGGCGGCGACCTCCCCGGTGCAGCCAGTCCCTGCCGGGACGCCCCCGATGCCGAGGCCGATGCTGCGCTGTCCGGCGTCCGCGGGCAGCTTCGACTCGGTGCGCGTCGCTCCCGCCGTCGCCGCCGCGCCGCCCGCGCCGGATGCGCCGATCGACATCAGCAGCGACAACGCACGACTAGGCGTCGACGGCAATGCGCAGCTCTCGGGCAACGTGCGCGTACGTCAGGGCGACCGGCGCATCGAGGCCGACGACGTCGAGTACGACGCGGAGTCGATGTCTTTCAAGTTGCGCGGGGCGGTGCGCTACGAAGATCCGGTGCTGCGCGCGCGCGGCGGCAATGGCGAGTATTCGCAGGCGGGTGGCGCGCGCTTCGAGGGTGCACAGTTCGAGATGCTGGAGCGCCCGGCGCGCGGCGCGGCGCGTCAGCTGCAGCTGACGCCCGACGGCCTGATCCAGCTCGACGACGTGTCCTTCAGCACTTGCCCGGCCGAGGAACCGGCGTGGCAGATCCGCGCTCGCCGGATCGAAATCGACACGCGTGCGAGAGAGGGCACGGGCCGCAACGCGGCGATCGAGTTCAAGGGTGTGCCGCTGCTGTATCTCCCCTATCTTTCGTTCCCGCTCGGCAACCAGCGCAAGAGCGGATTCCTGTTCCCGAATCTCGGCCAAACGACGCGCAGCGGCGTGCAGGCCACAGTGCCGTACTACTGGAACATCGCGCCAAACTACGACCTCACGTTCATGCCGAGCTGGTACAGCAAGCGCGGCATCGATTTCGCGGGCGACCTCCGCTACCTGACGCAGGACCATAGCGGCACGCTGGGCTTCAACCTGCTGCCGGCAGACGACGTCGCGAAGCGCGATCGGCACCGGGTGCGCGTGCTGCACCGCACCGACCTCTGGTCGCAGTGGCGCTTCACGATCGATGCCGAGAACGTCAGCGATGCCTCGTATTTCGAGGACTTCGGCCAGGGGCCGCAGGGCACCAGCACCGCCTTCCTCGAGCGCATCGCACGCCTGTCGTACCGCGACGAGAACTGGCGTTTGCGCGGTGAAGTGCAGCAATTCCAGACCATCGATCGCGCACTCTCCGAAGCGGACCGACCGTATGCACGCGTGCCGCGACTGGTCGCGGTCGGCAACTGGCTCGCCGGGCCAGCGGACCGCATTTCGTACGGCATTGACGCCGAGATCGTGAAGTTCGATCGCGAGGTCGGCGTCACCGGCTGGCGCCTCGATGCCGCGCCGACGCTCGGACTCGATTTCTCGGGCGCCGGCTTCTACCTTCGGCCCTCGGCCGGCTATCGATACACGCAATACTCGCTCACGGACACCGCGGCGGGGCAGGACGACGCGCCGCGGCGCTCGCTGCCGTTCGCCGCGTTCGATGCCGGACTGGTGCTCGAACGCACCGCCGGGACCCGTGCGCAACGCCGCGTGACGCTCGAGCCGCGGCTGCTCTATCTCTACACCCCGTATCGCGACCAGTCCGAGCTGCCGGTGTTCGATACCGGCGTGCCGGACCTCAACCTGGTGCAGCTCTTTGGCACCAACCGCTACGTCGGCGCCGACCGGGTCAGCAACGCCAACCAGGCGAGCGTCGGACTGACCGCCAGGCTGTTCGACAGCCGCAGCGGCGCGCGTTTCCTGGCCGCAACCATCGGCCAGACTTTCTACTTCGATCCGCTGAAGGTGTCGCTGCCAGGCGAGCCGCCGCGCCGCAGCAACGACTCGGACCTGGTGGCCGAACTCGCGCTGACGGCCTACAAGGACTGGAGCCTCGATCTCGACATGCAGTGGAACCCGCAGGACTCGGCGCAACAACGCTCGCAGCTGCGCCTGCAGTACCGGCCCGACTCTGAGCGGGTCGTCAACCTCGGCTACCGCTTCCAGCGCGAGCGCCTGGAGCAGGCCGAGGCCTCGGCCGCGTGGCCGCTGAACCAGCGCTGGAACCTGTTCACGCGCTGGACCTACGACCTGCAGGAAAAAGGCAGCCTGGAGCGTTTCGCGGGACTCGAGTACAAGGCCTGCTGCTGGCGGGTGCGTGCTGTCGCACGGCGCTTCGTCTCCAGCCGTACCGGAGAGCGCGACACCGCGATCTACCTGCAGCTGGAACTCAACGGCCTCGCCAGTGTCGGAAGTTCGGCCGACGCTTTCATCGAGGAGGCGATTCGTGGATACTCCTTTTCCGGCGTAAGCCGCTGAAGTTCAATGATTTTCCAATACCTCCAGCCGCCCTTCGGCCGGCCCCGTCCACAGTGCCCGCCTACAAGTGAAGGTACCCCGCCGATGACTTCCCGGATACTCGCCACTGGCGCCGCCCTCGCCCTGCTGCTGGTCCCGACTGCGCTGCAGGCCCAGACGCGGGAACTCACCGACAAGGGCGAACTGCTAGACAAGGTCGCGGCGGTCGTCAACGACGGCGTGGTGCTGCAGAGCGAGCTCGAAGAGCAGGTGGTGGTGATCGCGCAGCGCCTCCAGCAGCAGGGCCTGGAGCTGCCGGCGCAGAGCGTGCTGCGCCAGCAGGTGCTCGAGCGGCTGGTGTTGCAGGAGATCCAGATGCAGCGCGCCAAGCGCGCCGGCATCCGCGTCAACGACGAACAGCTGAACGCCGCCGTCGCCGACGTCGCGCAGCGCAACGGCATCCCGCTCGCGCAGCTGCCCGCCGCGCTCGCGCAGCAGGGCATCGACTACGGCGCCTACCGCGACGGCATCCGCAAGGAGCTGACGCTGTCGATCCTGCGCCAGCGCGACGTGATCCAGAAGATCAACGTCGCGCCGCGCGAGCTCGAGCAGTTCCTCGAGAAGCAGAAGGGCCGCCCTTCCGAGCTGAACGAATACAACCTCTCGCATATCCTGATCGCCGTGCCGCAGGCCGCGACGACGACGCAGCTCGAGGAGGCCTCGCGGCGCGCCATCGACGTCTACGAGCGCGCGAACAAGGGCGAGGATTTCTCGCGCCTGGCGGTCGCCTACTCCAACAGCCAGACTGCACTCGAGGGCGGCGCGCTCGGCTGGCGCAAGGGTCCGGAGATTCCCACCGTGCTGGTCGACCTGGTCGCAGGCCTGAAGCCCGGCGGCGTCAGCGAGCCGCTGCGCACTCCGTCCGGCTATCACATCGTGCGCCTGAACGAGGTTCGCGGCGCTGACGTGCAGACGGTCGAGCAGCAGGTCAAGGCCCGGCACATCCTGCTGAAACCCACCGAGATCCAGGACGACGCAACCGTCGAACAGCGGCTGCGCGGGGTCCGCGAGCGCATTGTGAAGGGCGAGGATTTCGCCGGCCTCGCCAAGACGCTGTCCGAGGACCCGGGTTCGGCCACCGAAGGCGGCGACCTCGGCTGGACCGGCCCGGGCGCGTTCGTGCCGGAATTCGAGAAGGCGCTCGATTCGCTCGCCGAGAACGAGATCAGCCAGCCGTTCCGCACCCAGTTCGGCTGGCACATCATCCAGCTGCTGGGACGGCGCCAGTTCGACAACACCGATGAACTGCGGCGCCAGCGCGCCTTCGCGCAACTGCGCGAGAGCAAGGCCGACGAGGAGACCGAGCTCTGGCTGCGTCGACTGCGCGACGAGGCCTATGTCGAAAACAAGATCTGAGGCCCGCGGCGCCGACGCGACCCTGCCCCGCCTCGTCCTGACCTCCGGAGAGCCCGCGGGCGTCGGACCCGAGTTGTGCGCCCAGATCGCGGCCGCGCGCGACTTCGATTGCGAACTCGTCTGCCTCGGCGACCCGCAGTTGCTCGCCGAGCGGGCGCGGGATGCGGGTGTCGAGCTGCGTCTCGACAGCTTCGATCCGGCGGCGCCACCGCGGCCGCATCGCCGCGGGCGCCTGAGCGTCGCGCCGCTGGCGCTGGCGCTGCCCTCGGTCCCCGGCCGGCTCGAGATCGCCAACGGCCACTATGTGCTGGCGCAGATCGATCGTGCGCTGCGCGACGTAATGGCCGGGCGCTTCGATGCGATGGTGACGGCGCCGGTGCAGAAGAGCGTGATCAACGACGCCGGCATCCCGTTCACCGGCCACACCGAGCACCTCGCGCAGCACTGCGGCGCCGCACGGCCAGTGATGCTGCTGGTGGCGGGCCGGATGCGCGTCGCGCTGGCCACCACGCACCTCGCACTGCGCGACGTCGGCGCCGCGATCACCCCGACCCTGCTGGAAGAGACGCTGCGGATCATCGACCACGACCTGCGCCGCTTCTGGGGCCTGGCGCGGCCGCGGATCGCGGTCTGCGGGCTGAATCCGCACGCCGGCGAAGCGGGACACCTCGGCGACGAGGAGATCCGCGTGATCGGCCCGGCGATCACCGCGGCGCGCGCGGCGGGCATCGACGCGACCGGACCGGTGCCCGCCGACACGGTGTTCGTGCCGCGCGAGCTCGCCCGCCACGACGTGGTGCTGGCGATGTATCACGACCAGGGGCTGCCGGTACTGAAGCACGCCGGCTTCGGGCGCGCCGTCAACGTGACCCTCGGTCTGCCGATCCTGCGCACCTCGGTCGACCATGGCACCGCGCTCGATCTCGCCGGCAGCGGCCGCGCCGATGCGGGCAGCCTCGAGGCCGCGCTCGAACTCGCACTCGAACTGGTGCGGCGGCGGTCCGCCTAGTGCCGTTCGCCCGCAAGCGCTTCGGGCAGCATTTCCTGCACGACGCGGCCGCAATCTCGCGGATCGTCGAGGCCGTCGATGCGCGTCCGGGGGAGGCCGTGGTCGAGATCGGGCCGGGCCGCGGCGTGCTGACGACGCGCCTGCTCGATGCGGCCGGCGCGCTCGATGCGATCGAGATCGACCGCGATCTCGCCGCCGGGCTGCGCGTCTCGCTTGGCCACCGTGCCGAATTCGCGCTGCACACGGCCGACGCGCTGGAGTTCGACTTCGACGCGCTCGCGCAGCAGCGCGGGCGGCGCCTGCGGGTGGTCGGCAACCTGCCCTACAACATCTCGACGCCGCTGATGTTCCACCTGCTGCGCACGCCCGCAGCGATCGCCGACCTGCACGTGATGCTGCAGAAGGAAGTCGTCGACCGGATGGCCGCGCAACCCGGCAATGGCGACTATGGGCGACTGACCGTGATGCTCGCGCCGTGGGCGGAGGTCGAGAGCCTGTTCGACGTGAGCCCGGATTCGTTTCGCCCGCCGCCCCAGGTGTGGTCCTCGGTCGCGCGCCTGACGGTACGCGCCGAGCCGCGTTTCCCGGTCGACGCGCGCTTCGCGAAGGTGGTCGCCACCGCGTTCAACCAGCGGCGCAAGACGCTGCGCAATGCGCTCAAGACCCTGGTGGACGCGGCCGGGATCGAGTCCTGCGGCATCGACCCCGGCGCCCGGCCCGAGACCCTGACGCCGGCTGAATTCGGCATGCTTGCGCGGCTGCTGCCCAGCGGCTAGCGTGAGCGCCATGGAGTCCTACAAGCGCCTGCTGCTGGTCGTCGATCTCAGCGACGACAGCCTGCCTGTCGGCCGCCGCGCCCAGGCGCTCGCGCGGCTGTTCGGCGCCCGCATCGACCTGCTGCACGTGTTCGAGTTCGTTCCGGTCGAGCCGATGGGCGAGACGCTGATGCCGGCCGTGCAGATCGAGGAAGAACTGCTGGAGCGCGCCAAGCAACGGCTCGCCGATCTCGCGGACGACCTCGGCCTCGGCGATGAGAACCTCTTCGTCGAGGCCGGCAACGTCAAGTCCGAGATCCTGCGCGTCGCGCGCGAACGTGGCACCGACCTGATCGTCATCGGCAGCCGCGAACGCCATGGCATGTCGATCCTCGTTAACCTTACCGAAGACACCGTGCTGCACGGCGCGCCCTGCGACGTGCTGGCAGTGCGCGTCGGCGGCCCGTCGCGCTGACGCGCCCGTAGCCCGCCGACCCCGACTCATGAACACCGAGCGCGCCGACAACCGCATCAAGGTCGAGGTCCAGACTGCCTTCCTCGAGGAACAGTCGGAGCCGCGCGAGCATCGCTACGTGTTCTCATACACGATCACGATCCGCAACGAGGGTGAAGTCGCCGCGCGGCTGATGACCCGCCACTGGATCATCACTGACGCAAATGGCAAGGTGCAGGAAGTGCGCGGCAGCGGCGTGGTCGGCGAGCAGCCCTATCTCAAGCCCGGCCAGGGCTTCCGCTATTCCAGCGGCGCCGTCCTCGAGACGCCGGTCGGCGCGATGCAGGGCAGCTACCAGATGGTCGCCGACGACGGCGCGCAGTTCGACGCGCCGATCCCGCCTTTCCGGCTGGCGATCCCCGGGGTCCTGAACTGAGGCCTGGTGGTCGATGGCACGCATCGCGATCGGCGACGTCCAGGGTTGTGGCGAGGAACTACGGGCGCTTGTGAAGCGCACCGGCTTCTCGCCCGATCGCGACCAGCTGTGGTTCGTCGGCGATCTCGTCAACCGCGGCCCCCGCTCGCTCGACGTGCTGCGCTACGTGCGCAGTCTCGGCGACGCCGCCGTCGTGGTGCTCGGCAACCATGACCTGCACCTGCTCGCAGTGGCCTACGGCAGCCACCGCAAGCTGCGTGATGACGACACGCTCGACGCGGTGCTGCAGGCTGCCGATCGCGGCCCGCTGCTCGACTGGCTGCTGCATCGGCCGCTTGCCTGGCAAGAGCGCGGCGCAGCCCAGGGCGAACTGATGGTGCACGCGGGCCTCGTGCCGCAGTGGCGCGCCGCCGATGTGCTGCGCCTCGCGCGCGAGGTCGAACGCGAGCTGCAACGCGACCCGGAAGGCGTGTTCGCCGCGATGTCCGGCAACCGTCCCGACCGTTGGGACGATGCCCTCGAGGGCGCCGACCGCCGCCGCGTGGTGATCAACGTGCTGACGCGGATGCGCTTCTGCCAACCCGACGGCACGATCGACCTGAAGCTGAAGGGGCGGCCGGGATCGCAGCGCGCGCCCTGGCAACCCTGGTTCGACGTGGCCTCACGCGCCAGTCGCGACCTGCGCGTGGTCTGCGGGCACTGGTCGACTCTCGGACTGCTGGCGCGTGCCGACGTGCTGGCGCTCGACACCGGTTGCGTCTGGGGCGGGGGCCTGACCGCCGTGTCGCTGGAGGATGGCCGGCGCTGGCAGGAACCCTGCCGCAAGCATCAGGCGCCCGGCGGCGACTGACCCCAGGAGACGACCACGACGGGAGTGCCGCGCTGGAGCACCGCGGGCGCGAGTTCGAGATCCACCGGCGGCGTCGCCGCCGCGTTCACCGGCAGCACCACGCGCTGGGCGCCCTGCACCTCCAGCTGGCCGATCGAGCCGGGCAGCACGCGGAACGCCAGCCGCACCGGCCACCCCCCCGCAGACCGCGGCTTCATCGTCACGCGCCCGGTGGCGGGCGCCGACTGCAGGTCGACCACCAGCGTGTTGCGTTTCCAGTACTGCGGATAGGCGGGGGCCGTGCCGCCTTCGGGCGTCTCGAAGACGATTTCATCGGCCGGCTGCGGCGCCGGCACGACCTTGGCGCCGAAAGGCCACGAAACCTTCGGCAGCGACAGGCTGGAGCAGCCCGAGAGCGCGGTGAACAGGATTGCGCCGACGGCCAGGCGCCTCAAAGCCGACTGGCCGGGCGGGCGTCCGGCACGGCGCGCCGACGCAGGCCGGACCGACGGGTTGTTAGCTTCCAGAGACATGCCCACCTCCACCTGCACGGCTGCGCTGCACTGCGTAACATACGCCAGACCCGGGACGGAATTCCGTGACATGAAGCCACTCAGCACCCTGAACCTCGCCCGCTGGATCGAAGACAACCGGCACCTGCTGAAGCCCCCGGTCGGCAACAAGCGGATCTTTCCCCAGGGCGAATTCATCGTGATGGCCGTCGGCGGCCCGAACTCGCGCAAGGACTTCCACGTCGACCCGGCCGAAGAAGTGTTCTACCAGCTCGAGGGCGACATGCTGCTGAAGACCGTCCAGGATGGCCGCATCGTCGAGCTGCCGATCCGCGCCGGCGAAATGCTGCTGCTGCCGCCGCGCGTGCCGCATTCGCCACAGCGCTTCGAAGGCACCGTGGGGCTGGTGATCGAGCGCGAGCGTCGCCCCGGCGAGCGTGACGGCCTGCAGTGGTATTGCGAACGGTGCGAAGCGCTGCTCCATGAAGAAACCTTCGAGCTGACCGACATCGAGACGCAGTTCCCACCGGTGTTCGAGCGCTTCTTCGGCAGCCTCGAGGCGCGCACCTGCCGTACCTGCGGTGCCGTGATGGAGGCGCCGCGTTGAACGGCGCCGCCGCGCCGCACCTGCCGATCGACCTCGGCGCGCCGGTGAGCCTCGCGCTGCCGATGCGCTTCGACGGCGGTGGCCCACGGCACTTCGGCGCGCCGGCGGCCGTCTCGCGCCCGTTCGAACTGCCCGGCTTCAGCGGCGAGGTCCGTACTGGCGCGAGCTGCAACTGCCGCATGATCGAACTGACGCCGCATTGCAACGGCACGCATACCGAGAGCGTCGCGCACCTGCTGGAGGAGGGACTGGACGTCTGCGAGATCGTGCCGCTCGGCCTGCTGCCGGCGCTGCTGCTGAGCCTCGCGCCAGTCGCCGCAGGCACGAGCGGCGAGGACAGCGACCCGGCGCCGCAGCCGCTCGATCGGCTGCTGACGCGTGCCGCGCTGCGCGCCGCCTGGCCCGCGACGCTGCCGTTCGCGCCGCGCGCACTGGTGCTGCGCAGCGCAGCGCCGCTGG
>Ga0163144_10020759_pt1 | contig 13104 bp, 12 predicted proteins | sample OliLak19BULKMAT1_FD_123175 | JGI IMG/M metagenome (GOLD analysis project Ga0163144, IMG submission 123175) | Freshwater microbial mat bacterial communities from Lake Vanda, McMurdo Dry Valleys, Antarctica - Oligotrophic Lake LV.19.BULKMAT1 | ecosystem: Environmental > Aquatic > Freshwater >...
GCGACGCCATTCGAATACGACTACCGCTGGATCCGCGGCGAGGAGCCGGCACCGAGCACCTGAGCATCGTGCGACTACTTTCCGCGCCATGACCGCTGCGATCTCCGCCATCGGGCTCGGCCGCGACTACGCCGACCAGCGCGCCCTCGTGCACCTCGACCTCGAGGTGGCCCCGGGCGGGCTGGTCGGACTGCTTGGCCCCAACGGGGCAGGCAAGACGACGACGATGCTCCTGCTGGCGACGCTCCTCGCGCCGACGCGTGGCACCGCCGCACTCTTCGGGCACGACGTCGTCGCCGCCCGCGCGGCCGCCCGCCGCACGCTGGGCCTGGTATTCCAGGAGCCGAGCATCGATGGGCTGCTGACCGTCGAGGAGAATCTCCGCTTCGCCGGACGCCTGCAGGACCTCGGTGGCGCGGCCCTCACCACGGCCGTGCACGACGCCATGCAGCGCACGGGCCTGCTCGAAAAGCGCGACGTGCGCGCCGCGCGGCTGTCCGGCGGCTGGCGTCGGCTCGTCGATGTCGCCCGCGCCACGCTGCATCATCCGCAACTGCTCATGCTCGACGAACCGACCGTCGGCCTGGACCCCGAGCATCGCGATGCGCTCTGGCACTTTCTCGCCGACGAGCGGCGCACGCGCGGCACCACGATCCTCTTCAGTACGCACTACCTCGAGGAAGCCGAACCCGCCGATCGCGTCCTCCTCCTCGCACGCGGCAGCGCCGTAGCCGACGGCACGCCGGCGCAACTGCAGGCGGGCGTCGGCGCGACGGTGGTGGAGATCGAAGGCCCGGACACCGCAGCCGCCATCGACCGCTTCCGTCAGACGGGCGCACTCACGACGACGATCACGCGACAGCGGACGGTACGCCTGGGCCTGCGACTCGAGGCCGCAGCCGCCTCGCATGCCCTTGGCGACTTCCCGGCACTGACGCGCCGCGTGGTGCGGCCGCCGACGCTCGATGACGCGTACTACGCCGCCACGCGCGCGGGCGATGCGGAGACGCCGTGATCCACGCGATTGCCGGCATCGTGATTCGCGACCTGCACCGCCTCACGAGGCAGCGCGGCCGCTTCATCGGCGGACTGGCTCGGCCGTTTCTCTGGGTCTTCCTTGTCGGGGCGGGCTTCGAGGGGATCGCGCGTACCGGCGACGGCTATCGGGCGTTCGCCTATCCGGGCGGCATCGCCATGGCGGCGCTCTTCGGCGGCATGCTCACCGGCATCTCGACCGTCTACGACCGCGAGTTCGGGATGCTCCGCCTGCTGCTCGCTTCGCCCTTCGGCGTGCGCGCCGCCCTCCTTGGCCGTCTGGTCAGCGCCACGCTCGTCGGCACGGCGCAAGGCACCGTGGTGCTGGCCCTCGCGCCGCTGGTGCTCCCCATGTCTCCGGCCCGCTTCGCCACCGGCCTGCTGGCGCTGGTGCTGGTCAGCGCCGCGAGCGCCGCGCTGGGCCTGCTCGTCGCATCCCGTCTGGCGTCGGTCGATTCATTTGGCGGGGTGATCAACGTGGTGCTCTTCCCGCTGCTCTTCACCAGCGGCGCGTTCTATCCGGTTGCGACGATGCCCCCGCTCCTGCGCGCCGCAGCGAGCGCCAACCCGATCACGTACATGGTCGATCTGCTGCGCCACGCGCTGGCACGCGACCCCGAGTTTGCGCTTTCGGCTGACTTGACGGTTCTCGCGGCGACCGCCGTCGTGTCGCTGATCATCGCGGCGGTCGGCTTTGATCCTGAGCGCCGCATCATCGGGAAGAAGGCGCAGCGCTAGACACGGTTCAGGGTGGACAGTCCTCGACCTGCAGGTCGAACCGGCGCACCAGCAACAGCCGCTCATCGAAACTCGCCCGCACCGCGCCGCGCACTGCCGTGCTCTTCGGCATCGCCGCCTCCGTCATCGTCTGCCGCTCCAGCCGCAGGAGGCCGCGTTCGGGGCTCAGCACCATCCGCACTTCACGCGTGCCGGTTTCCTTGGCATCAGGGCCACCCTCGCCCACGGCCACCGCGAGCGGCAGGCTCCAGCTGCTCTGCACCAGCAGTCGGAGCAACCGCTCCCCTGCCGCCGTAGAGTCGGCCAACCGCTCGAACTTCACGCCGCTCGTATCGGTCATGCGGCCGCCTTCGCGCAGCAGGAACCCCGGCAGCGGCGGCAGCAGATCGTCGAGTGTGGCCCCGACATCGCTCACGTCGCGCACGCGGTCCGGTACGAAGGGCCGTTGCACCGGGCGCCAGCGTCCCTCCGGCGAGAGCGTGCCGATGAAGCGCCCGCCGAGCAGCGCATCGGTATCGGGGCGCAGATCGCCATCCACGGAGCGGCGGCTCAGCGCGACTTCGTCGTACCACGCCTCGAGCGGAAAACGGCCGTCTGCTGTCGAGGCACCAGCCTGCAGCACCAGCCGGCCCGTACGTCCCACCGTCTCGTCCCGCGTCGTCCCGGCGACGTCGGTCCGGAGCAGGACGGTGCGGCGCTCGTCCAGCACGGCGCAGCTGAACCATCCCGGCTGCCAGACGATCGGCGCCTGCGCCCGCAGACGCATCGGCGCGAGGATCAGGAGCATCCCCGCGCCGAACACGCTCCAGCATCGCCACCGCGTTCCCAGGCTCATGCCACGCTCCTCGCTCCGGATCACTTGCCGAAAGTCCGACGGGGCCGACACCACTTTCCGGATGTCGGCCCCGTCATCCCCCCATGTCCCGACCTACAGCATGTGCGGATAGCCGAACTCCGTCGGAGAGACGAGCGTCTCCTTGATGCTTCGCGGGCTGACCCAACGCAGCAGGTTCTGAATGCCGCCCGCCTTGTCGTTGGTGCCGCTGGCGCGCCCGCCGCCGAACGGCTGCTGGCCCACCACCGCACCGGTCGGCTTGTCGTTGACGTAGAAGTTGCCGGCCGCATTGCGGAGCACCTGCATCGCCTCGATGACGGCCCGGCGATCCTGCGCGAACACCGCACCCGTCAACGCGTATGGCCCGGTCCGATCGACGAGCTGCAGCGTCTCGCTCCATCGTGCGTCCGGGTAGACGTGCACGGTCAGCACCGGCCCGAAGAACTCCTCGCAGAGAAACCGCACCGACGGATTCGATGTCTCGAGCAGCGTCGGCTGCACGAACCAGCCTTCGGCGCCATCCACCGCGCCACCCGCGATGACGCGCGTGTCGGGATCGGCCTTTGCCGCGTCGAGCACGGCGGAGAGACGATTGAACGAGCGCTGATCGATCACGGCGCCCATGAAATTCCGGAAGTCGCCGACATCGCCCATCGTCAGCTCCTGCATGCGCTCCTGCATGCGCTGCTGCACGCGCGGCCAGAGCGAAGCGGGGATGTACGCCCGCGACGCCGCGCTGCACTTCTGCCCCTGATACTCGAACGCCCCGCGGACAAGGCCGATCACCAACGCCTCGACCTCCGCGCTCGGATGCGCCACCACGAAGTCCTTGCCGCCCGTCTCGCCGACGAGGCGCGGATAGCCGCGATACGTGTCGAGACGCTGCGCCACGCCCTGCCAGAGCGACCTGAAGACCGCCGTCGAGCCCGTGAAGTGAATGCCGGCGAGGCGCGGATCATCGAGGACAAGGCGGCTGATCATCGGCGCATCGCCCGGCACGAAGCTGATCACGCCATCCGGCAGGCCGGCTTCGCGCAGGATCTCGAAGATCACCCAGTTGCTCAGCGCCGCCGTCGGAGCCGGCTTCCAGATCACCGTATTGCCGAGGATCGCCGGGGCCACCGCGAGGTTGCCGCCGATCGCCGTGAAATTGAACGGCGTCACCGCGTACACGAACCCTTCGAGCGGGCGGTGATCGGTCCGATTCCAGATGCCCGCCGACGACTTCGGCTGTTCGGCATAGAGCCGCTCGGCGAACGCCACATTGCAGCGCAGGAAGTCGATCCATTCGCACGCCGCGTCGATCTCGGCCTGCACCACCGTCTTGCCCTGGCCGGCCATCGTGGTGGCATTGAGCAGCGCACGGTACTTCGTGGCGCTGAGCTCCGCCGCCTTCAGGAAGACCGACGCCCGATCCGCGAACGACCACGCCGCCCACTCCGCCTGCACCGCGCACGCCGCTTCGATGGCCGCGCGGACATGCTGCTCCTCGGCCTGATGCACCTGGGCCAGGACCGTGCGGTGCCGGTGCGGCGACGTCACTGGCACCAGCGTCCCCGTCCGGACTTCGCGGCCGCCTGCCACCACCGGAATCTCCACGGTTCGCGCCATCACCTCGTCGTACGCCGTCCGAAGCGCGGCGCGTTCGGGGGATCCGGGCGCGTAGCCCAGCACGGGCTCGTTGATCGGAAACGGGATATTGGCGGTGCCGCTCATGCAGACTCCTGAAGGGGGGATGCGGGTGCGCCCAAAGATAGACGGCCCCGTGCCAGACCTTGGCCGCCTCCTGACGTAGCCATCCGGCGCGCTCGCGGGTATACTCTCTCGACTCTTTTTCGGGATTCGAAATCGATGCGCCGTCTTGCCCTGATGCTCGCCGCCACCGCCGTCCTCGGCGCCTGCCGGACCTATGAGACCTACCCGCGCCTGTCCGATCAGGAAGGCCTGATGCCGGCGGACGCGTACGCACAGTACGATCCCGAGGCTGCCCAGAAGATCGCGATCGGCCGGAAGTTCGCCGAAGCGTTCACCAGCACCGAGCCAGCAGCCCGCAAGGCGCAGACGGAAGCGGCAGTGGCGTACGCCAAGTCGCTGCCCGATGTCACCGGCATCACCGCCGACACCCTCGGCTACTGGCTGACGGTGCAGTTCAAGAGCGGTTGGCGGGTCGCGGTCTCGCCGGTAGCTGATGGCGTGAAGGCCGAAGAGACGAAGGGCCTGCCGGGCGCCAAGTAGCGTTCCGCGGCCCCGCTACCGGGGCGGTGCCGGCTGCAGATCGAGCGAAGCCGGGTGACGGACGTCCCCGGCTTTGTCTTTGGTGGCCGCATCGAGGGAGTCCACGTCCCAGACCATCAACTGCACCGCCCACGCCGACTCCTCGAACGTCTTCAGATCGAGAAACGAGAGCTGGCGTGACTTGCGCGCCCGATTCAGCGTGTCCGCGTGGTACGGATGCGTGTGCCAGGTCCCCACGATTTCCGGGATCGAGTCGCACCGGCCGGTGACGGCCTGCGGGAGCTGCCGCAGACGCCGAGCGTCCACCAGATGGGTCACCACCACGGTATCCCCGCGCACCTCCCCGGCCAGACACCCCAGATACTCGAGGGTCCCCGGCCGCACGGTGCCGAGCATGCGTTCCATCGTGTTGAGGTCCTGCTGCTGATCCCACCCGCGATTGAATCGGGCGAAGATCGTGCTCATCGAATCCCGCACCGCCGGATCGAGCCGCACCACTCGAGGTGCCACCTCCCGCTGGGCGAAGGCGGCAACCGCAAGCACGGCGAGCGGGATCAGAGCGAGCCGGAAGACAGAACGCGGTTGGGTCATGCACCAATGGTAGCAGAGGGCACCGATACCGGCCGTCAGGGGTATCTTTCCTGCGTCGCTCCTCACCTTCTTCGCCGAGCCGCCTGATGTCCCGACGTACACTCGCCGCTGCCGTAGTCGGCCTTGGATTCCTGGGCATCCTCGTCGTCGGTACCCTGCGCAGTCAGAACGTCGAATGTCAGGTCACCGTCGTCTTCGACGGGCAGCGCCAGCAGGCGACGGCCTCGGCGGCCAACGCGGAAGACGCCGAATATCAGGCGGTGATTGCGGCGTGCGGGCCGATTGCACCGGGCATGGACAATGCGATCCGCTGCGGCAACACGCCGCCGGTCGAGAAGGACTGCCACTCGATCTGACGGCGGGGCCCTGACGCCGTGGCAGAGATCTGCGGCATCGGAGTTGCCCTATGCTGGGGTAACAGGCGCGAGCCAGGAGACACAGATGACGGAACTGACCATTCGGGATCTGCGGCAGGACGACGACTTCGCGGCATGGCTCAATGAGCTGCTCGAGGTCGAGACGCCGGACCGCGCCACCGATCGCCGCTACCTCTCGCTCAGCAACGAGATCGGCGACTGGATCGGCGGTCTGCGTTGGGTACTGCACGGTGGTGTGGCCACGCTCGAAGATCTGATCGTGGTGCCCGACGCCCGGCAGCAGGGCCACGCGGAGCGGTTGCTCGAGGCCTTCGAAGCCCGCGCCATTGAAGCCGAGGCGCACCTTCTCGAGTGCTGGACCGACAGCACCCGCGCAGAAGAGCGGATGGCCCGCCGCGGGTGGCAGGCCGTCACGCGGCGCCCCGACTACATCGGGCACAAGCCGTGGACACTGCTGGAGAAGCGCGTCACGGCATAAGACCGCCGCGGCGCGACCAGACTGAGAGTCGTTCTCAGTTTCTGGATTCGGGCGCCTCGACCGTCGATATTGCCGGGATGTGTGACACACCCGCCCCCCGGGTTCGTCCCTGGGGGCGTTTTTTCCGCCGATCGCCCGACGCATCGGCCACGGGAGATGCATGAGTACCACCACGCCGGAACAGGACCTCGGCCTCAAGGTCGAAGTCCTCAAGGACCTTGAACCGCTCGTCGACGAGATGATGGCCGAGCACGAGGCCAAGCGCGAGCTCTGGATGCCGTCCGACTTTCTGAATCCCGAGCACGAGGAAGACATCGGCCGGCATTTGGAAGAGCTCCGTGAACGCGCCAAGGGCATTCCCGATTTCGCACGCGCTGCGCTGGCCCTCAACCTCCTCACCGAGGAGGGGCTGCCGCATTTCCACCGGCTTCTCGCCGTGTATCTCGGGCAGGATTCGTTCTGGAGCCGCTGGAACAACCTCTGGACCGCCGAAGAAGATCGCCACGGCGCCGTCCTGCACGACTACGCGCACGACTCCCGCATCTTCCACGCACGGAAGATCGAGGAGATGCAGTTCGAGTATCTGCGCAACGGCTTCTATCCCGCGTGGGACAAGGATCCGTACCGCGTCTTCGTCTACACGACGCTGCAGGAGCGCGCCACGCAGTACTCGCACGCCGGCGCCGGCCGGGTCTGCGACGAATACGAGCCGGGACTCGGCCGTATTCTCAAGCAGTGCGCCATGGAAGAAGCGCGGCACTTCATCTTCTACCGTCGCGTCTTCGAGGGCATCCTCGAGCGTGATCCGAACAATGCGCTCGTCTCCGCCCAGTTCATCATGCCGGCGATCGACATGCCCGGCGCAACGATTACGGGCTTCAAGGACCTCGCCGATGTCGTGCGCCGCTCCGGCATCTACGGCCCGCGTGATTACCTGAAGATCGTGGAAGAGCAGATCAACTTCTGGAAGATCGAGACGCTCGACGGCCTGAACGAGGTGGGCCGCAAGGCCCAAGAGAAGATCTGCGGCATTCCCGATCGCCTGAAGCGCATCGCGGAATACGTGGAAACGAAGAGCAAGGAAAAGACCTTCGCCTTCGAGGTGGCGTGGAACCGCGAATTCACGATGGCATGATGCGTCGTGCCGCGGCCGGCCTTGTGCTGCTTGCCGCCGCGTGTGCAGGCGGGACGCCGGATACCGCCGCGGCCGCGCGCCGTGAGGCTCCGGCGCAGGGTGATGCCGACCTCGAAGCGCGGCGCTTGGCGTCCGAGGTGCGCGACATCGCCGACCGCATCGCCGACTACACGGGCTCGCATCGCAATCGGCCCCCGAAGCGTCTCGCCAACCTTGGCGTGGACTCGCTGACGCCCGAGACGGCGCGCGTCATCGTCACCACCGACAGCACGCGCATCGTGGTGACGTTCCGCCGTGCGCAGGGCCGGGTCCTGCTCTCCTGCGCTGGCGGCCCCGCGCTCCTCGAGGAGGCGCAACTGCATTCGGGAGCCTTTGCTCTCGCCTGCCGCACCCCGCGCGGCGATACCACCATCACCGCACAGGAACTGCCATGACGCTGCTGCTCGTCGGCCTCGCATGGCTGGGGACGATCGTACGCGTCGGTGCCGTGGTGCTCTCGACCTATGCACTGGTGATCTGGCTGACGGAGCGCGCGGCGCGGCGCGGTACCCTCTCGCCGTACGGTTCGTTTGCGCGCACGGTGCGCCGCATCGGCGACCCGTACACGCGGCGGATCGAACGCTGGGTGCTTCGCCAAGGGGGCGTGCCGAGCGCCGCCGCGGGGTGGGGGGTGGCCTTTGCGATCGGCGGGTCGCTCGTGGCGATCTGGGCCGTGCAGTTCCTCGGCTCGATCGTGATGAGCGTCGGCGCGATCGGCAGTGCCGGCCCGTACGGCCTGCTCCGCGCCGCCGTCGATCTGATTTTCCAGATCCTCTTCATCGCGCTGATGATTCGGGTGCTCGGCTCGTGGGTGGGGCTCTCGCCGTACTCCCGAATCGGGCGCGTCGTCGGCGTGCTCACCGACTGGCTGCTCGATCCGCTGCGGCGGCTCGTCCCCCCGATCGGCGGCACGATCGACCTGACGCCCATCATCGCGTATTTCCTGCTGCAGGTGGCGCGCGGGGCGCTCTTGCGGGCGCTGCTCTGAGGTCCGGGCCGGAAATCTTGCCTCGCCAAGTATCGTGAAGACGGGGTGCGGGTGTCCGACCGTGAAGACCGCGCCGCGGTGCGGTGAGGTGGTGCGGCCCTGTTCGACCACCTAGATTGGTGGCACAATTGATGTCGGCAGTCGTGGCGATTTGAGCAGCTTGCGGCCACGTAAAACATCCCGCTAAACCGCCGAGCGGCCCTCGTCTCCCTGTCGGGACGGGGCCGCGACGTGCAGAAAGGTCCTCGCGACGTGACACCTGTCACCGCGCAACGCGATCTCCGGATCTCGTTCGAGTTCTTCCCGCCCAAGACGCCCGAGATGGAAGCGAATCTCTGGCGCGCCATCACGCGGCTGCAGCCGCTTGGTCCCAACTTCGTCTGCGTGACGTACGGCGCGGGCGGCACCACGCGCGAGCGCACGCACGCCACCGTCCGGCGCTTGCTCGACGAGAGCTCGCTCCAGCCCGCCGCGCACCTCACCTGCGTCGGTGCCACCCGCGAGGAAGTCGACGCGGTGGCCGCCGAGTACTGGGCGATGGGCGTGCGCCACATCGTGGCGCTGCGCGGCGATCCGCCGGTCGAGGGCGGCGCGTACACGCCGCATCCGGGCGGGTATGCGCGCGGGGCCGATCTGGTGGAGGGCCTGCGCCGTGTCGCCCCCTTCGACATCACCGTGCCGGCCTTTCCCGAGACGCATCCGGAAGCGCCGAACGAGGCGTTCGATCTCGACAACCTGAAGCGCAAGGTCGATGCAGGCGCCACGCGGGCGATCACGCAGTTCTTCTTCGACAACGGCGTCTACTTCCGCTTTCTCGATCGCTGCCTCGCGGCCGGCATCACCATTCCGATCATTCCGGGCATCATGCCGGTGACGAACTTCACGCAGATGCGGCTCTTCGCGGAGAAGGCGGGCGCCTGGGTGCCGTCATGGCTGGGCCGTCATTTCGAAGGTCTCGAGCATGACGCCGAGACGCGCAAGCTCGTGGCCGCGACGGTCGCGGCTGAGCAGGTGCAGGATCTCTTCGATCGCGGCGTCCGCGACTTTCACTTTTATACGCTGAATCGGGCCGATTTGAGCTACGCCATCTGCCATCTGCTGGGCGTCCGTCCTGTTGCCGTTCCGGATGCCGCGGGAGTGGCCGCATGAGCGCCGGCTGTCCTGTGCATGCCGCCCACGATCATGACGACGCGGCCCCGACCGAGACACTGCTCCCGCCGATCGACCTCGACCAGCTCCCCACCGGCTCGCCGTTCACGCGGGCCTCGCGCCTCGCCGTGCTCCACGCGACGCTCCGGCAGCGGGTGATGATCATCGACGGTGGCATGGGCACGATGGTCCAGCAGTACCAGCTGGACGAAGCGGCCTACCGCGGCGAGCGCTTTGCGGAGCACCACAAGGATCTGAAAGGCAACAACGACCTGCTGATCCTCACGCAGCCGGGGATCATCGCGGCGATTCATCAGGGCTATCTCGATGCCGGCGCCGACATCCTCGAGACGAGCACCTTCAACGCGACCACGATCTCGATGGCGGACTACGCCCTCGAGCCGATTGCGCGGGAACTGAACGTCGAGGGCGCCCGTCTGGCCCGGCGCATCTGCGATGCCGCCGAGATCGCCGATCCATCCCGCCCGCGCTATGTCGCCGGCGTGCTCGGTCCGACCAGCCGCACGGCGAGCATTTCGCCCGACGTGTCCGACCCCGGCGCCCGCAACGTCACGTTCGACGAACTGCGTGAAGCGTATGTCGAAGCCACGCACGGCCTCCTCGACGGCGGTGCCGACCTGATCCTCGTGGAGACGGTCTTCGATACGTTGAACGCCAAGGCGGCGCTCTTCGCGATCGACGAGGTGTTCGAGCAGCGCGGGGAAGTCGTGCCGATCATGATTTCGGGCACGATCACCGATGCCAGCGGCCGCACGTTGTCCGGCCAGACCACCGAAGCGTTCTGGTATTCGCTCCGCCATGCCAAGCCGTTGATCATCGGCCTCAACTGCGCGCTGGGCCCGAGCGAACTCAAGCCGTACATCGAGACGCTCGCGCGCGTCGCCGACACCTACGTCAGCACGCACCCCAACGCCGGCCTGCCGAACGCGTTCGGCGGCTACGACGAATCGCCCGAGATGATGGCCGCCACCATCCGCGATTTCGCGAAGCGTGGCTGGCTGAACGTCGTGGGCGGCTGCTGCGGCACGACGCCGGCCCACATCCGCGCCATCGCCGATGCCGTGGCAGGCCTGCCGCCGCGCGTCCTCCCCGAGCTGCCGGTGCGCCTGCGCGTCAGCGGTCTCGAGCCGCTCGTGATCGGGCCGGAGTTGGGCTTCGTGAACGTGGGCGAGCGCACCAACGTCACCGGGTCGGCAAAGTTCGCAAAGCTAATTCTCGACGGGAAATACGAGGAGGCCCTCGTGGTGGCGCGCCAACAGGTGGTGAGCGGCGCGCAGATCATCGACATCAACATGGACGAGGGGATGCTCGACGCCGAAGTGGCGATGCGCACCTTCCTCAATCATGTGGCGAGCGAGCCCGACATCTCGCGGGTGCCGATGATGATCGACAGCTCGCGCTGGGGTGCCATCGAGGCGGGCCTCAAGTGCGTGCAGGGCAAGTCGATCGTCAACTCGATCTCGATGAAGGAAGGCGAAGCGGAGTTCCTGCGTCAGGCCAAGCTCTGCCGTCGCTACGGTGCGGCGGTGATCGTCATGGCGTTCGACGAATCGGGCCAGGCCGACACCGTGGAGCGCCGCGTCAGCGTCTGTACGCGGGCGTACCGTCTGCTCGTCGATCAGATCGGCTTCCCGCCGGAAGACATCATCTTCGACCCCAACGTCTTCGCCATCGGCACGGGCATCGAAGCTCACGATCACTACGGCGTGGACTTCATCGAAGCCACGCAGCGCCTCAAGGCCGAGCTGCCGCACATCCACATCAGCGGCGGCGTCAGCAACGTCAGCTTCTCGTTCCGGGGCAACAATCCGGTGCGCGAGGCGATCCACGCGGCATTCCTGTACCATACGATTCGCGCGGGCATGGACATGGCCATCGTGAATGCCGGCGCCTTGCCCCTCTACACCGACATCCCCGCCGACCTGCTGGAGCGCGTCGAGGATCTGGTGCTCGATCGCCGTGCCGATGCCACCGAGCGCCTGCTCGCGGTCGCCGATCAGGCCAAGGGCCACGCGGCGGCACAGAAGGACGACACCACCTGGCGCACCTTGCCCGTCCGCGAGCGCCTGATGCATGCGCTCATCCACGGCATGGATGCGTGGGTCGTGGAAGACACCGAAGAGGCGCGTGCGTCATCCGATCGGCCCATTCACGTCATCGAAGGTCCGCTGATGGACGGGATGAACGTCGTCGGCGATCTCTTCGGCCAAGGGAAGATGTTCCTGCCGCAGGTCGTGAAGAGCGCCCGCGTCATGAAGAAGGCCGTCGCGCATCTGGTGCCGTACATCGAGGCGGAGAAGAGCGAGGGTGCCAGAAGCGCCGGCCGTGTGCTGATGGCCACCGTCAAAGGCGACGTGCACGACATCGGCAAGAACATCGTGGGCGTGGTGTTGCAATGCAACGGCTACGAAGTGATCGATCTCGGCGTCATGGTGCCGTGCGCCACGATCCTCGAACGTGCCAAGCTCGAAGGCGTCGATGTCATCGGCCTCAGCGGGCTCATCACGCCGTCGCTCGAGGAAATGCGGTTCGTGGCCGCCGAGATGGAGCGCGAAGGCTTCACCATTCCGCTCCTCATCGGTGGTGCCACCACCAGCCGGGCGCACACGGCGGTGAAGATTGCACCGGCGTACTCCGGGCCGGTGGTGCATGTCACCGATGCCTCGCGCGCGGTGGGCGTCACGAGTTCGCTGCTCAGCGATGATTTGGCCGCCGACTTTACCAACCGCATCCGCACCGAGTACGCCGCCGAGCGCGAGGCGCGCCTGGCGGCAACGCGCCAGATGGTGCGGCCCACGATCGCCGAATCGCGCGCCACGCATCTCGTGGCCGACTGGTCGGTGCCGGTGCCGGTGCCGACCTTCACCGGCGTGCGCACGCTCGAGCAGTACCCGCTCGACGAGCTGGTGGCACGCATCGACTGGACGCCGTTCTTCCAGACCTGGGAACTCGCCGGCAGCTATCCCGCCATCCTCAACGACCCTGTGGTCGGTGCTACCGCTCGGCCGCTCTTCGACGATGCCAAGGGCATGCTCAAGCGCATCGTCGATGAGCGTCTGCTCGAGGCGAAGGCGGTCTTCGGCTTCTGGCCCGCGACAGCAGAGGGCGACGACATCGTGCTCTGGAAGGACGCCACGCTCACCGAGCGTCTGCATGTGCAGCACACGCTCCGGCAGCAGATCGCCAAGCAGGCGGGACGGCCCAATCTGGCGCTCTCGGACTTCGTGGCGCCGGCGGGCTGCGGCGTGGTGGATTACGTCGGTGCATTTGCCGTCACCACGGGGCACGGCCTCGATGTGCTCGTCGCCGAGTACGAGGCGCAGCACGACGACTACAACAGCATTCTGGCCAAGGCGCTGGCCGACCGCCTGGCCGAGGCGTTCGCCGAGCGGCTGCACGAGCGCGTGCGCCGCGAGTTCTGGGGCTATGCGCCGGACGAGTCGCTCGCGAACGATGCGCTCATCGATGAGCGGTATCAGGGCA
>Ga0163144_10020760_pt1 | contig 13103 bp, 11 predicted proteins | sample OliLak19BULKMAT1_FD_123175 | JGI IMG/M metagenome (GOLD analysis project Ga0163144, IMG submission 123175) | Freshwater microbial mat bacterial communities from Lake Vanda, McMurdo Dry Valleys, Antarctica - Oligotrophic Lake LV.19.BULKMAT1 | ecosystem: Environmental > Aquatic > Freshwater >...
GGCGAGAACGGCGGAGGAGAGCCCGGCTCCGTACGCCCCGACGGACGCGGTCGCGATCCCCATGACGCCCTGATGCGGCTGGTTACGGTGCCCACGTCACGGACCACCCGTTCGACAGGTTGAACGTCGAGCTCGTGCAGAACGCCGCCGCGTTGCGGTACCAGGCCTGGTAGTGGTACTGCCCGCCCGCCAGCGGCACGAGGCCGCGCACCGACACGGTCGGATCGCCGGCCGCGGGATACTGCGACGCGCCGACGACGTTCGACTTCGTGCCGAGACGAATCACCGAGCCGGCGACGCAGCGCAGTCCGTCGCCGAACGCCAGGCCGAGCCCGCCGTTCAGCGTGCTCGTCCCCTGGAAGTAGAGCGCCGACGAGTTCGGCATCCCCGCGCCGCGCAGCGTGAACCCGTCGTTCGACACGCTCGCGAGTCCGTCGCCGCGCAGAGTGCCGCCCGTTCCGAGCGAGCTGAGACAACCTTGGTTCGCCCCCGGCGCGCTCGCATTGCCGCACGGACACGCGGTCGCGCTGCCGTCGCCGAAGCAGTAGCCCGACCCGGTCGTCGACGACACGTCGATCGCGAGCTTCGTCGTGAGACCGACATCGAGGATGTTCGGGAAGTTCGGCGTGCTCGTCGCCTGCACGCGCAGGCCGATCCACGTCGCACCGCCGCCGAGCAGCGTCGCGACCTGCGACGTCACGTCGAACGAGTACGCGAAGCTCGTCTGCGTCGGCGGGTGGTACGAGCCCGTGCCGACGAGCACCGCCACGATCGAGTGGTCGGAAAGGTCGGCCGCGCCGTTGCCGGCGTAGAGGCGGAACTCGAACGTGCGCACGCCGTTGTCGAACGCGTTGTTCACGGCCACGGTGCCGGTCAGCGTCGCATTCAGCACGGTCTGTCCCGTGAACGCCGCCACGGGGTACTCGTGGATCGCGCGCTCCTCCTGGCTCGCGACGAGGCGGATCAAGCCCTCGAACGGCGAGCCGTTGAAGCTGTCGGCGTTGCCGTCGACGGGCGCGTCGTGGGTCGAGGCGAGCACGGTCGGCACGACGTCGGTCGCTTCGGCGTGCGTAGCGGCGAGCAACAGGGCGAGGAGCGCGAAGGATCTGCGAATCATGGGGTCGTCTCGAGGGGGCTTGGCCCCGAGCCTAAGCGTGATCCGCCGAACCTGCCATCGGTGGTCCGCGTCCGGCGCGGCTATCCTCGCGCGCCGCGCGTGAGCCATCCCAGCGACAGTCGGCCTTCCTCGGGCGCAAGTTCTCGCGCGTGGCTCGCCACGGCAGCGTTCCTCGTCGCATTCGGCCTCGCGCTGCGCATCGTCGCGGCGCGCGGCGAGCCGTGGCTGGACGAGATGTGGTCGTGGGGACTGGCGCAGAAGGCGGCGACGGCCGCGGGTGTCTTCGCGCTGGCGCACGACAACAACCATCCGCTGAACACGCTGTGGATGCTCGCCGTCGGCGACACGTCGACGTGGATCGCGTACCGCGTGCCGGCGCTCCTCGCGGGCGGGCTGACGCTCGTTCTCGCGGCGGCGATCCCGTGGCGCAGGAGTCGCGTCGAGGCCGTGCTCGCTCTGGTGCTCGCCGCGACTTCGTTCCTCCTCGTGACCTACCAGTCCGAAGCGCGCGGCTACGCGGGCGCACTGCTGGCCGCGTTCACAGGCTGGTGGGCGATCGGACGCTGGTTCGAGGACCGCCGGCCGCGTTGGGTCGCGTTGTACGCCGCGAGTTCGATCGTCGGGGTGCTGTCGCACCTGACGTGGGCGCACGCGTTCGGCGGTCTCCTCGCCTGGAGCGCATGGCGCATCGCGCGCGAGTCCGCACCGTGGATCGAGCGTGCGCGTCGCTGCGCGCTGTTGCACGCGCTGCCGTTCGCGGCGCTCACGCTCTACTGGATCCTGTACGCCCGGGCCATGGTGATCGGCGGAGGGCCGGAGCGCCCACTCGCGGACGTGCTCGCCTCGACCGTCTGCTTCGCGCTCGGAGCGCCGGACGAGCGCGGCGTCGCCCTCGCGATCGCGGTCGTCATCGCGGCGCTTCTCGTGCTCGACGTGGTGCACGAGACGCGCACAGGACACGCGAACTGGGTGCTCACGCTGGGAGCCGTCGTGGTGGCGCCGGCGCTCTCGATCGCTGTTTTTCAGCCCGATTTCGTCGCTCCGCGCTACTTCCTCGTCGCGATCGCGTTCCTGTACGCGGCCCTCGCGCGCCGCGCCGCGGCCGCGTTCGAGCACGGCGGCGCGCAACGCTGGATCGCCGCGTCACTCGTGGCGGCCGTCGTCTTCGGGAACCTCGCGCGCGTCGTCCCCTTCCTGCGCGAGGGGCGCGGCCACGCGTTCGAGATGCTCGCCTACGCCCAATCACGGACGCGCGCGGACGTCGTCACGCTCGGCGGAGTGCGCGACTACGATCTGCGCCTGATGGTGGCGTTCTTCGAACCGCACCTCGCGCCGAAGCCGCGCATCGCGCTGGTGACGCCGGATGCGCGCGAGGCGCCCGAGTGGCTCGTGGAACCGAGCGTCGAGGTCCACCCCAGTCCGCGAATGCGCGTGCGAGAACGCGGCGTCGAGTACGCGCTCGAACGCACGTTCCCCTACTTCGGGCAGTCGGGCATGCACTGCTTCCTGTACCGACGCGTCGAGTGAGCGCGCGCTACTTCGGGATCCAGGTCACCGACCAGGCGTTCGACACACGCGGTCGCGGTGTCGTTGCCGGAGCCGTATCCCGAGCCCGTCGTGAGCGCAACGTCGATCGAGAGCCGCGTGTGCGGCGCGTTGTCGAGAATGTTCGGGAAGATCGGGTTGCTGGTGGCCCAAGCGCGGAGACCGATCCACGTCGCGCCGCCGGCGACGAGCGCGGCGACCTGGCTCGTCACGTCGAACGAGTACGTGAAGCTCGTCTGCCCGGGCGGGTGGTACGAGCCCGTGCCGACGAGCAGCGCGGCGATCGAGTGGTCCGACAGTTCGGCCGCGCCGTTGCCGGTGTACGGGCGGAATTCGAACGTGCGCACGCCCTGGTCGAATGCACTGCTCACAGCCACCGTGCCCGAGATCGTCGCGAGCTGGACGGTATGGCGATCCTGTCGTGGCCAGGCAGAGCGCGCGGAGTCAAGGCGAGGAGCGTCAGGGAGGGGCAACGGGGGCGGCCGTCGCGCGGCACGCACAAGCAGGTGACGCCAGAACACACGACCTCGCAGGCGACCTTGTCTCCGTCAGTGTTCGACGCCCAGGACGTCGACCGCGACGATCTGCGGTGCTGGACCCGGCGCTGTCGAGGATTTGGCCTCCAGGTGACGACGCAGCCGTGGAGTGTCCAGGCGGAGACGTTGAAGAGGGCGGCAAACTGACGCAACGAGAGGCCGCTCGAGGCGTGCTCGAACAGGAGCTCGTAGTCGTGGGACTCGAGGGTGGCGGTTACCGACTCACAAAGACCAGGTGATCACGACCGCGCTCGAGCTGTTGTTCAGACTCCCGAGCGGGGACGGGCAGAACGTCGCCGCGACGTCGCGGTAGAGGACCTGGTACACGCGCGAAGAACCGGCCTGGATCACATCGCCGGCCGCCGCCGACCGCGCCGACAGACTCAGGTCACCCGCGGACGGGGCCGAGGAAAAGCCCGCCTGAGCCATGCGCGAGTACAGCCGGCGGAGCGCACCACCAGCGCAGCGCAGTCCGTCACCAAACGGCAGCGTCGGCACCGCGACGCTCCCTTGGAAGTACACGCCGGGTGCGTTCGGGGTCGATCCTTCGAGAGCCAGGATCACGGTGTCCGACGACAACCTCGGCATACCGCTCGCCGTGAGCCGCGCTCCCCTTCCGCTGGAGTTCGCGCAGCCTTCGCGAGCTCCAGGGCCCGAGACGTTGCCGCAAGGACACGGGGCGTCGACTCCGTCGCCGAGGCAGATCGTGCGGAAATCCGGCTTCAAGCCGAGCACGAACCCGCCGACCGGCAGGAGGCCATACGAGCCCTGGCCAGTCGTCGGGTTGAAGACCCAGACGAGACCGAGGCGTGCGCCAGCCAGCACGACGTCGCCGGAACTGGACTCCAACAAGGCTCTGCAGTACTCGCTGTCAGGGCCTCCGTCGTAGCGCTCCCACGACAAATCACCGTCGCGGTTCCAGCACGACACGAGGAGAATATCGCTGTCGCCTGCCTTCGCGCAGCCCGCCGCGATCACGTTGCCGCTGCGGTCGACGCGCACGTTTCGGAACCAATCGCGTGCTGCGAACGGTCCGGCGTAGGTGCGTGACCATCGCACCGCACCGGCCGCGTCGTAGCTCACCGCGATCCCGTCGGTGGAAGCCCAGGTCCCGTCGCTCTGCTCCCCGGCGACCGCGAGCCCACCCCACGGATCGAACGCAGCCGACCACCACGAGTGCCCTGGTCCTGACCGTACGTGCTCCCCGTGACCACGTAGGTCCAGAGAACGGCGTAGAAGCCGCCGTCGGCACGAGCGACACAGCGCTCGACGCTCGTTCGCGTGCTACTCGGGGTCGTCAACGTCCGGTCGAACGTGGTCGTGATTTGCGCCGAGGCTGCGACGGCGAACACGTTCACGAGCACGAAGAGTCTGGCCAGGAAGAAGTGAGACATCCGAAAAAGTCCCTTCGCTCCGGGGTGCTCCTGATGCCTGGCGGAGATGTCGGCTTGAGGCGCAAGGACGGCGATTCGTTCGGGGCGAGGTCCAAGCGACGCTTCGAGGATGCAGCTCTCGCCAGCCTGAAGGGCAAGCTGAGCGCCAAGCTCACCGAGACGCGCGAGATCGAAGGGACACGCTGCGCTGTGATCGAGATCGAAGGTGAGATCCGCGCCCAGGGCGAGTTCGAGACCGAGGAAGGAGGTCAGGCGAAGTTCGAGCTCGAGCTGGATCCGCGCGGCGAGCTCCTCTGGAACCTCGAAGCGCATCGAGCGCACGCGTTGACGCTCACGGCGCGGATCCGCACGGAGTTGAATTCACTCGAAGCGGACGAAGACTGAGGCGAGACCTCGACGTTCGAGATGCGGGAGAAGCTCGCCGGCACGATGCGGCTCGAAGCGCAGTTCAAGGCGCCCTGATCACAGGGGACGGAGCCCAGCACATCCTCGATCACCTACGGCTCCCATCCGCTCCGCCTGTGATGGCCAGCGCGCGAGCAACGCCCGAGCTCGCGTTCGCCGAGTCGGTGTCGTGCTCGCAGCAGGGTGGAACGCGAAGCGATCTGGCGCGCGCTCGAGCGCAAGGGATCGGTCACACGGATACGAAGCGGTGGGGCGGTCCCGGCCGTCGAAGAGGAAGGAGTTTCGTGAACACCACGATCCCCGTTAGCGGGCTCGATCGGTACCCGTCCTTGCCCACGAGGTTCTGCGTGAACTCCGCGCAATCGGAGCCGGCGCGCGACAAGGAACTGCTGGTACCAGCCGTTGAGGTTGCACGGCCTTCGAGGCGCGTCGAGCGAACGTTGCAGGCCCCCTTGCGCTTCGCCTACTCCGCCTCGCCCCACACCCGCGCCGAGCCGTCGTCCGCGTCGAACTCGACGTGCACGACGTTCGGACGGCAGCACACGGGGCAGTCCTCGACGTAGCTCTGCGTCGCGCCGCCGCTCGGGTCGAGCGGGACGACGATCTCTTCGCCGCAGGCGTCGCACACGTATGCGCCCTCCGTCGGGACGCGACGGTCGGGGCGCATGCGGCGGCGCGGGATCGGGCGCGGTTCGTCCTCCACGTGCGATCTCAGTGGTGGTGATGACCATGCGCGCCGTGCGCATGACCGTGCTCGAGCTCTTCCTTCGTCGCCGGCCGCACCGTCTCGATCTTCACGTCGAAGTGCAGCGTCTGCCCCGCGAGCGGGTGGTTCTGGTCGATCACGACGTGGTCCTTCGCGACCTCGGCGATCCACACCACCTGGTCCTCGCCGTTCGGGCCCTCGCCCGAGAACTGCATGCCCGGCTCGAGCTCCATGTCGTCGGGGAACGAGTCGCGCGGGACCTTGCCGCGGCCGCGCGGGTCGTGCTCGCCGTAGCCGTCCTTCGGCGCGACGTGGACCTTCAGCGCGTCGCCCACCTTCTTGCCCGCGAGCTCGCGCTCGAGGCCGGGCACGATGTTGCCGTGGCCGTGCAAGTATTCGAGCGGATCGCTGCCCTTCGAGCTGTCGATCACGGTGCCTTTGTCGTCGGTGAGCGTGTAGTGGACCGTGACGACCATGCCGTCGGCGATCGCGGAGGACGTAGCGGGAGACATTGGGGTTTCCTTGGGGTTTTCAAGCGGGAGTCGGTCCCTCGTGCAGGGGCCCGAGCACGTCGCGCGCCCCTTGTGTGCGCACCAGGGACGTGAGGAGCAGCACGGCGAGGATCGCCGCGCTGGCGTACGAGAGCCACATCGAACCGTGGTCGTGCTCGACGGCGATCGCGGCGGACGGCGCGATCTCGAGCAGCGCGTAGGTCCAGTCCACGGCGAAGCCCAGCGCAACGGCGCAGATCGACAGCGCGGCGACTTGCACGGCGACCGCGCGCCTGCCGAGCGCGCGCGAGAGCACGACGAGCGACGCTGCGTTCGTCGCCGGCCCGGCGAGCAAGAAAACGAACGCGGCGCCTGGGGAAAGCCCCTTCAGGATCAGTGCCGCGGCGATCGGAGTCGAAGCCGAGGCGCAGACGTAGAGCGGGATCCCGAGCAGGAGCATCACGATGTAGCCGGCGGGCCCGTGAACCAACGGATTCTCGAGCGCGCCCGCGGGCAGCGCGGCGACGATCACGCCCGAGATCAAGAGGCCGACGAGGAGCGAGGGCGCGAGGTCGTCGAGCATGTCGACGAAGCCGTAGCGCAGCGCGCGCTTCACGAACCCCGCTGGACCGTTCCCGCTCGCCGGCGCGGCGTGCGCGTGACCCGCGTGCTCGTCCGCGCCAACGCTGGGCGCGATCTCCTCGGCGCCGCACGCCTTCATGACCGGCGCTGGCGCGACCTCGTGCGCGCAGCAGTTGGCGACGGCGGTCGGCGCCGGCGTCGCGCTCGGGCGATCGAGCCCGCGGTTCACGAGCCAGTTCACCGCCGCGCCCGACGTGATGGCCGAGATCAGCGCGCCGATCGGCCGCGCGATCGTGAGCAGCGGATCGAGCAGGGCCCACGTGACCGCCAGCGAATCGATCCCCGTCTCCGGCGTCGAGACCGTGAACGCACTCGTGGCGCCCTTGCTCGCGCCGGCCTTGCGCAGGGACAGCGCGACGGGGATGACCGAGCACGAGCACAGCGGCAGCGGTGCGCCGAGCAGCGCGGCCCAGCCGACGGAGCGCAGATCGTTACCGCCGAGCCGCGAAACGACGCGCTCGGGCCTCAAGAGCAGTCGCACCACGCCGGCCAGCGCGAACCCGACGAGGAGGTACGGCGCCATGTCGAGGAAGACGCCGCCGGCTTCGACCAAAGCCTGACGCGCGAAGATCCCGATCGCTTCCACGCGCTCGAGGTTCAGGGTGGGGATCGCGACGCCGGCCAGCACGGCGCCGATCTTGAGTCGCGTGCTCCCCGCGCCGTGGAAGACCTCGGGCAGGAGGTCCGCGACCGCGACGTACAAGAACGTGCCGCACGCGAACCCGGTAAGGATCGGTGCGGCGGACGGCATGGCCGCCGCGAGTTCCGCGCCCAAGAGGAGGCCGGTCGGCTCGATGAACGCGAACAGCGTCAGCAACAAGACCGAGCGCGCGGTGGACAACCCGGCGAGCCGCATGACCGTCGCCAACGAGAAGCACTCGGTCGCCTTGTGCACCAGGATCGAGACCAGGAAATGCGCGCGGCCTTCGGGGATCTCGAGGATCCCCGTGAGCGCGACGCCGGCGGTCGCCGCGTGCAGCGCGAGGCCGAGGTACGTCGCCGACCACAACACCGCGTGCGGGTTCGAGCTCGCGCCTTGCGTGCGCGCGGGGAGCCACACCTTCTCGAGCAAGAACAGGAGCAGGATGCCGAGCAGCGCCGCGCCCCACGGCCACACCGAGTGCGCGATCTCCTCGGCGCCGGGCGCGTGTCCGTGTCCGTCCTCGAGGCCGACGCCAGCTAGGTGCGGCAACAGATGGAAGAAGATCGTCCCGAGGAAGATGCCGGCCGAAAGCGCGACGAAGAGGTGGAGCCCGCGCTCGGACCAGCGCCGGAAGAGCGGCAGGGCGGCGCCGACGGCGCTCGCGCCGAGCAGGAGGAGCGCCGTGGGGAGGAGGATCGGGTCCAAGGGTGTCGACGGGACGCGGCGAGCGACCGTTAGCCCCTCGTTATAGCCGCTGGCCGCCGGAGCGCGGACCGCCAACGCAGAGCCGCTCCTTGCGTAGCTGCGCCCTCCCCTCGGTGGTCTGTCGCCTTCTACCTTGACCGGCGAGGTCCCGAGCGGGTACCCCCTCTGCCCCCATACCCGCCCGCGGCGTCCCATCACGGGCGTCGACCGAGGGCCGACACGCGACCGTCCACCCGAGACGCCCGCTTCGGAGATCCCGCTCGATGATCGAGATCCAGAATCTGACCAAGGAGTTCGGCCCGCTGCGCGTGGTCGACTCGATCACGTTCACCGTGAAGAAGGGCGAGGTGCTCGGCTTCCTAGGGCCCAACGGCGCCGGCAAGTCCACCACGATGAAGATGATCACGGGGTTCCTGGCGCCGACCGAGGGAACCGCGCGCATCTGCGGCCACGACGTCGAGCAGGAGCCGATGGCGGCCAAGAAGAAGCTCGGCTACCTGCCCGAGGGCGCGCCGGCCTACACCGACATGACGCCGGCGGCGTTCCTCGACTTCATCGCCGACATCCGCGGCCTCACCGGCGCGACCAAGGCCGCGCGCCTCGCCGCGGTCGTGAAGCAGGTCCACCTGGACCAGGTGCTGCACCAGCCGATCGAGACGCTCTCGAAGGGCTTCAAGCGGCGCGTGGGCCTGGCCCAGGCGATCCTCCACGACCCCCTGGTCCTGGTCCTCGACGAACCGACGGACGGCCTCGACCCGAACCAGAAGTTCGAGGTCCGCCAGCTGATCCGCTCGATGGCGCAGAACAAGGCGATCGTGCTCTCCACGCACATCCTCGAGGAGGTCGAAGCCGTGTGCACGCGCGCGATCATCATCGCGAAGGGCAAGGTGCTGTTCGACGGCACGCCCGAGTCGCTCGCCGCGCGCGGTCCGCTCGACGAAGTCTTCCGCAAGATCACCACCGGCGACCGCGTCGCCGCGAACTGAAAGAGCCACGACCATGCGCAACACTTGGATCCTGGCGAAGCGCGAACTCTCGGGCTACTTCGCGACGCCCGTCGCTTACGTCTTCCTGGTCTTCTACCTGCTCTTGATGGGCTTGCTCACGTTCTACCTCGCCGGCTACTACGAGCGCGGCGTCGCGGACCTCCAGCCCTTCTTCGCGTTGCATCCCTGGCTCTACCTGTTCCTCATCCCGGCGCTCTCGATGCGCCTATGGGCCGAGGAACGCAAGAGCGGCACCATCGAACTGCTCATGACGCTGCCCGTGTCGCTGACCGAGGCCGTCGGTGGAAAGTTCCTCGCGGCGTGGCTCTTCTCCGGCATCGCGCTGGCGCTGACGTTCCCGATGTGGCTGACGGTGAACTTCCTGGGCCAGCCCGACAACGGCGTGATCCTGGCCAGCTACATCGGCAGCTTCCTCCTCGCCGGCGGGTACTTGGCACTGGGCTCGTTCCTGTCGGCGGTCACGAAGAACCAGGTCATCGCGTTCGTCCTCACCTTCGTGGCGGGACTGCTCCTCGTCTTGGCCGGCACGCCGCTCGTCCTCGAGCCGGCGCGCGCGTTCACCTCGGATTTCATCGTCGATTCGCTGCGTTCGTTCAGCTTTCTGACGCACATGAACTCGATCGGCAGCGGCGTCATCCAGGTCACGAGCCTGGCGTTCTTCGCTTCGCTGATCATCGCGAGCCTCGCGGCCTGCGTCGTCACCCTCGACCTCAAGAAGGCCAGCTAGGAACCCACCTCCATGAAGCGCTTCTGGATGTCTCTCGGCGGACTCGCCACGCTCCTCGTCCTGTTCGTGGCCTTCAACGTCGTCGCGAACTCGTGGCTGCGCGGAGGCCGCGCCGACCTGACCGAGAACAAGCTCTACACGCTGTCGAAGGGCACCGAGAACATCCTCGGGAACCTCGACGAGCCGATCACGCTGCGCTTCTACTTCTCGAAGAAGCTGGCGCAGAAGGCCGCGGGCCTCGTGACCTACTCCGAGCGCGTGCAGCAGATGCTGGAGGAGTACGTGACCCTCTCGAAGGGCCAGTTGCGCCTCGAGGTCGCCGATCCGGTGCCGTTCACCGAGGTCGAGGACGCGGCGGTCGCGCACGGCCTCAAGGGCGTGCAAGCCAGCGCCGCGGGCGAGATGCTGTACTTCGGCCTCGTCGGCACGAACACGACGGACGGCAAGGAGCTCATCCCCTTCTTCCACGACGAACGCGAGGAATTCCTCGAGTACGACGTCACGCGTTTGATCGACAACTTGCGCGGGTCGCAGAAGAAGGTCGTCGGGATCCTGACCGCGCTGCCGCTCGACGGCAATCCGATGGCGCGGATGGTGAACCCGCAGGCCTCGACGGACCCGTGGTACTTCGTGGAGTCCCTGCGTCAGGGCTTCGAAGTGCGCATGATCGACGCCGCGACCGAGAAGCTCGAGCGCGACCTCGATCTCCTGTTCGTCGTGCACCCGCAGGCTCTGTCGCCGCAGACCCTGTTCGAGATCGACCAGTACGTGCTCCGCGGCGGCAAGCTCGTCGCCTTCCTCGACCCGTACTGCGAAGCGCAGGAAGTCCCCCAGGACCCGCAGAATCCGCTGCAATCGATGATGGCGGACCGGTCGTCGAAGCTGGATCCGTTGCTCGCGACCTGGGGACTTCAGATGCCGGCCGAGGAACTCGCCGGTGACAAGGACCTCGCGCTGCGCGTCGGCTGGCAAGGCGGCGCGGTCGACTTCGTGCTGTGGCTCGGCTTGCGCAAGGACAAGGACACCTTCAGCAAAGACGACGTCACGACGAGCGAGCTCGACAACGTGCACCTCGCGAGCTCCGGCTTCCTGAAGAAGGTGGACGGCGCCGCGACGACGATCACGCCGCTCATGGAGACCACGCGGAACGCGATGAAGATCCAGAAGTCGCGGATCCAATTCGGGCCCGATCCCGCGGACCTGCTCACCAGCTACCAGTCCGGCGGCGAGAAGCTGATGCTCGCCGCGCGCATCGCCGGACCGGTGAAGACCGCCTATCCCGAGGGTCGGCCGAAGCAGCAGGAGGGCGACGCGGAGGTCGCGCCGAACCCGGCCGAGGAAGTCCTCGCGGAATCGAAGGGACCGGTGAACCTCGTCGTCGTCGCGGACGTCGACCTGCTCTCGGACCGCATGTGGGTGCAGATCCAACGTTTCCTCGGTCAGACGGTGCCCATGACGATGGCCGACAACGGCGCGTTCGCGGTCAACGTGGCCGACAACCTGTCGGGCTCCAGCGACCTGATCTCGCTGCGCAGCCGCGGCCGCTCGATCCGTCCGTTCGACACTGTGGACGAGCTGCGCAAGGAGGCGGACGCCAAGTTCCGCGCCAAGGCGACGGACCTCGAGGCGAAGCTGCGCGACGCGGAGCAGAAGATCAACGAGCTCCAGGGCAGCAAGGACGAGACGAACGCACTGATCATCTCGCCCGAGCAGCAAGCCGAGATCGAGCGCTTTCAGCAGGCGCGGACCGACACGCGCAAGGAACTGCGCTCGGTCAAGGCCGATCTCCAGCGCGGCATCGAGAGCCTCAAGACGCAGCTCGTGTTGATCAACGGCCTGGCTGTGCCGGTGTTGATCGCGCTGGCTGGCCTCGGCGTCTGGGTGGTGCGCCGCAAGAAGATGATCGAGGCGCGGACCGGCCGCGCGGGGAGCTGACGCTATGAAGTCGAAGAATTTGATCATCCTCCTGGTCGCAACGGGCGCGACGGTGGTCGGGGCGACGGTGGCTCTACGCGGCGCCGGCTCCCACGCGGAGGCTCCGGCCGAGCAGGCCAAGCTCTTCCCCATGTTCTCGGGCGAGGACGGAGACGACGCTTCGCTGCGCGCCGCCATGGACCGACGCAACTCGGTCGCCTCCATCCGCGTTCAGCGCGCCAGCGGCGGCTACGTCGTGCGCCGCGTCGGCGACGCCTGGACGCTGCAGGACAAGGGCGATTTCCCGGTGCAGATCGACCAAGTGCGCAAGACGATCAACGCGATCGCGGACGCCACGACGGTCGAAGCCAAGACCAAGGACCCGGCGCGCCACGTGAAGCTCGGAGTCGAGGACTTCGATGCGCTGGATTCGAAGTCGGTGCTCGTGACCCTCGCCGACAAGGACGGCAAGGAGCTCGCGCAACTCGTCCTCGGCAAGGAGGCCGAAGCGAGCGGGATGCAGGCTTCGACGCAGCGCTACGTGCGCAAGGGCGGCGACGCGCAGTCGTGGCTCGTGAGCTTGAAGCTCGACCTGCCCGAGAAGCCCACCGATTGGCTCGCGAAGGAGGTCCTCAAGGTCCCGCAAGACCGCGTGCGCGCGATCGAGATCCGGCAGCCGGACGGCGAGACGCTGCTCGTGGACCGCTCGTCGAAGGAGACGAAGGACTTCACGCTGCACGGGGTCCCCGAAGGCCAGGAAGCGACGTATCCGACCGTCGCGAACTCGCTCGCCACGGGCCTCGAATACGTGAACCTCGAGGACGTGTCGCCCGCGAGCGACGTCGATTTCTCGGCCGGAACGGGCCCGATCGCGCGCTTCACGACCTTCGACGGGCTCGTCGTGACCGTCACGACGAAGGACCAGGACGGGAAGTCCTACGCCAGCTTCGCCGCGTCGTACGAAGCGCCGGCGACGCTGTCCGAAAGCACGCCGGAAACTCCGGCCGAAGGCCTGGCGCCGCCCTCGGCCATGAAGTCGGCCGACGAGGTGCGCAAGGAAGTCGACGCGTTGAACGGTCGCCTCTCGAAGTGGGCCTACGTGATCTCGTCCTACAGTCGCGCGCAGTTCGGCAAGAAGCTCTCGGAGCTCGTCAAGGACGCCCCCCCGCCCGCTCCGCCCGTGGATCCGAATGCTGCGCCGGAGGACCTGGGCGGCGACGACAAGCCGATGATCATCCCCAGCGACCTGCCGCCGGAGATCCGCGACCAGA
>Ga0163144_10020761_pt1 | contig 13103 bp, 10 predicted proteins | sample OliLak19BULKMAT1_FD_123175 | JGI IMG/M metagenome (GOLD analysis project Ga0163144, IMG submission 123175) | Freshwater microbial mat bacterial communities from Lake Vanda, McMurdo Dry Valleys, Antarctica - Oligotrophic Lake LV.19.BULKMAT1 | ecosystem: Environmental > Aquatic > Freshwater >...
CGATGGCGCCGCCGGACTCGCCGTACATGGGGTCGATCATGGCGCGGGTGAGGCCGGCGGAGCGGAACATCGCCAACTACGTGTGGCTGATCCGCTGCGTCGGGGATCCGGTGTTCTGTGCGCCGAACATCGGCAGCGGCGGGCATCTGGGGTCGCAGTATACGCCGCTCTTCATCGGGGCGGCGAACAACCATCCGGCGATGCCGACGTTCCGGGCACCGGACGAGTTGCAGCCGGCAGTGGCGCCGCCGCGGTTGCGGGATCGACGGGGGCTGCTGGGTACTTTGCACGACACGCCGCAAGCGGGGTCGCCGGACTGGTCCCATGGGATCGCCAACCAGTCGACGCGGAACTGGGACGATTTGCACCGGCGGGCGTGTGAGTTGGCGAACGGTTCCGGCGGGCAGGAGGTGTTCGAGTTGCAGCGCGAGCCGACGGCCGTGCGCAACCGGTATGGCATGCATCCGCTGGGGCAGAATCTGTTGCTGGCGCGCCGGCTGGTCGAGGCGGGCGTCGGCTACGTGACCGTCAATGGTTGGACGGGGTCGGCGCCGGGGCAGACGGGCGGCGGCCCTCCCGCGTCGAGTTGGGACATGCACGGCAGCGAGATGGGCATGGGCAACGCCTTCGGCAACGGCTCGTATGGCTTTGGCTGGTGCTCGCCATGTCTGGATCAAGGGTTGTCCGCGTTGCTGGTCGATCTGCGCGACCGAGGCATCCTGGAGCGGACGTTGGTCGTCGTGATGGGCGAGTTTGGACGCACGCCGCGCATCAACCAGCCGGACCGCAACCCGGGTCGGCAGCATTGGCCTTCGTGCTGGACGGCGATGTTGGCCGGCGGCGGCATCCGCGGCGGCGCGGTGATTGGCGAGACGGACCGCATCGGGGCGTATGTCAAGGATCGGCCGGTGCGGGTGCAGGATCTCGCGGCGACATTGTATCACTCGATGAACGTGCCGACCGATCTGCGGCTTGGGCGCGACGGATTCACGCGGCCGGTGACGACGGGGCAGCCGATCTTGGACTTGTTCGGGTAGGGCTCGGATGTGAAGGGGGGAGATCATGGATCGGCGCGGTTTCTTGACGACGTCGGTAGCGGGTGTCACGGCGACGAGCGCCATCGGGGGCCCAGCCCGGGCGCCGGCGAGTGAGCGGATTCGCGTCGGCGTGATGGGCACGGCGGGGCGGGCGTTTTCGCTCATCCACACGTTCGCGTCGAACAAGTTCGTCGACGTCGTGGCTTTGGCGGACGTCGATAGCCGCAACTTTCCTCGGGCGGTCGCCGAGGTGCAGAAGCGCCAAGGCCGCAAGCCGCGCACGGTGGGTGACTTCCGGCGGCTCATCGACGATAAGGAGATCGATGCGCTCGTCGTCGGCACGCCGGACCACTGGCATGCCATCCCGACGATCCTCGCGTGCATCGCCGGCAAGGACGTCTACGTTGAGAAACCGGACGGGCACAACATGGAGGAAGGCAAGCGGATGGTGGCGGCGATGCGCCGGCACAAGCGTGTCGTGCAAATGGGGTCGCAGCATCGCGCCACGACGCGCATGCAGACCGCGCTGGAGTTCTTACGCACCGGGGCGCTTGGTCGGTGCCTCGTCGCCAAGGCGTGGGAGAGCACCCGGCAAGGCGCCATCGGTCGACCGCCCGACGGCAAGCCGCCCAAGGAGGTCGATTACGACATGTGGCTTGGTCCCGCGCCGCTGAGGCCGTTCAACCCTAACCGTTTCCATGGCCGATGGCGCTGGTTCTATGACTACGGCACCGGCGATCTGGGCAACGACGGCGTGCATCGGCTCGACATGGCGTTCGCGGCGCTGAATGCGGCGTGCGAGGCGCAGAAAGAACCGCCGCTGGGATTGCCGGCCGGCATCTACGCCAGCGGCAACAAGTGGTACTTCGACGATGCCCAGGAGTTCCCGGACACGCTGCAAGTCAACTACGAGTACGCGGGCAAATTCCCCAAGCTGCTGACCTACGAGATGCGCATCTGGGCCCCCTACTCAATGGAAGGCGAGTCCGAAGGAGCGGCCATCTATGGCGACCGAGGCTACATGATCCTGGGCAACTCGCGCTGGCGGGCCTACGGCCTGGGCGGCAAGTTGTTGCGCGAAGGAACGGGCGACAGCGACGAACGTCCTCATGTGCAGGACTTCGTCGATTGCATCAAGACGCGGCGCCGACCGTATTGCGACCTCGACACGATTGGCCATCCCGCATCGCTCCTGTGCCATACCGGCAACATCTCCGCGCGCTTGGGCCGCAAGCTCATCCTCGATCCGAAGACGGAGATGTTTGTCGACGATAAGGAAGCCAATGCGCTCCGCACACGGCCAGAATATCGCAAGCCGTGGGTGCTGCCGGAAATTCGAGAATAGGAAGCCGTCCGTGCGCTTTCGCCTTTTTGTCGCGTAGAATGTGATAACGCACACGGAAAGGAGGCAGGCCATGTGGTGGGACTATGTGATACCGGCCGGGTTGGTCGTTGGCATGTTGTCGTTGATTATCTTCGTGTTTCCCCGTTTGAAGGGCGGCGCATGAGGCTCCGGGCAGTGCCAGTTGGGCACTCGGGCTTTCGATCAACGAGATGCACTCGCGGATACCCAACGAGAGGAACCGCGCGAGGAAGTCACGAACAAACCTTAGCGAGGTACTTTCGTCGCGGGGCGGACGGCCGAGGCGTGCAGGCGTTACAATGGTATTGTCGCCGATCATCGCCCCGGCCGTTCGCCTTTTTTATTGCGTCAAGCAACAAGGAAGTTGGCATGCCCCACGATTCCGCGGAAATCCCGCCTGCCGCCTCAACAGATAACGATGCGCCCCCTGCTCCGTTTACGCCCGGCGAAAAGGTCAAGCAATTCCCCCCCTCCCCCGGCGTCTACTTGATGAAGGACGCCCAGGGCCGCGTTATTTATGTCGGCAAGGCGAAGAACCTGCGCAATCGCGCGGGCCATTACTTCACCAAGGCCGCCGAACAAGATCGTCGCACCGCGGACATGGTTCGGCTCATCGCCGATGTCGACTTTCTGCCGGCCGACACCGAAGTCGACGCCCTGCTCATGGAAGCACGCCTTGTCAAGGACATTCAACCGCGCTTCAACATCGATCTTAAGGACAATAAGTCGTTCCCGTACTTGCAGATTCGCATGCGCGAGGAGTTTCCTCGCGTCGAGTTCACACGCACGCCGCGCCGGCGCGGCGTGAAGTTGTACGGCCCCTTCACCAGCGCCAAGAGCCTGCGGGCCGCGATTCAGGTGTTGCAACGCGTCTTTCAGTTTCGCACCTGTTCGCTGGACATCTCTTCCAAGGACAGCCGATGGCGCTGGTTTCGCCCGTGCATCCTGCATAGCATCCGCCAATGCACCGCCCCGTGCAATTTCCGCGTGAGTCGCGAGGATTACCGCAAGCAGATTCGCCGGCTTCGGCTCATCTTGAGCGGCAAGAAAAATCGTCTCATCAAGGAAATGCAAGCCGAGATGACCGCCGCCGCGAAAGAACTCAAGTTCGAGAAGGCCGGCAAGCTGCGCGACGAGATCGACGCGCTCAACAGTTTGAGTCTGCGCGGCGAAGTCGATAAGAACGTGCAGCCCGAGGTTTTTCAGATCGAACCGCGCAAAGGCATGGTCGGCCTGCGCAAAATCCTTGGCCTGGCAAAAACGCCGCGCACCATCGAAGGCGTCGACATCGCCCACCTAAGTGGCGAGGAAATGGTCGCTTCCCTCGTCTCGTTCATCGACGGCCTGCCCTTTAAGCCCGGCTATCGGCGTTACCGCATCCGCACGGTCGAAGGCATCGACGACTTCGCGTCGATCCGCGAAGTCGTCTCGCGCCGCTTCCGCAATGCCGACCGCAAGGGCAGTTACGAGGAAGAGCACATCTTCCCCGACATCCTCCTCATCGACGGCGGCAAAGGGCAACTTAATGCCGCGCTGGAAGTCTTCAAGGTGCTGGGCCGCGAACCGCCTTGCCTGATCTCACTGGCGAAACGCGAGGAAGAGATTTTCCGGCCCGGCGAAAGCGAACCAATTAAACTGAGTCGCCATGCTGCGGCGCTGCGCCTCTTGCAATATGTGCGGGATGAGGCGCATCGATTCGCGCAACATTACCACCACATATTGCGTCGGAAGAAATTCGAGGGCCAGGATTAGGTTCGGAGTTTTACACAATGTCGCAGCCGAGCGGACCATCGCCGCACGCGCATCACGAGCATGCGTCCGTCGACAATCTCAAGATCGCTTTCCTGCTGAATCTGGTCTTCACGGTGCTCGAATTCGTGGGCGGCAGCCTGACCAACAGCATCTCGATCATGACCGACGCCCTGCACGACGGCGGCGATTGTTTCTCCCTGGGCCTGGCTTGGTATCTGCAACGTCTCTCGCGAAAAAGCCCGAACGCGGCCTTCACCTACGGCTATCGTCGCTTTTCCAATCTGGGCGCGTTGATTTCCGGCGCCGTGTTGACGGTCGGCCTCGGCTTCGTCGGTTGGAACGCCGCGTTGCGCTTGCGCGATCCGGAGGAAGTAATGGCCCCCGGCATGGCGGCTCTCGCGGTCGTCGGCATTCTCTTCAACGGCGCCGCGGCCTGGTGGCTTCACGGCGGTCAATCTCTCAACGAAAAGCTCGCAAGCTGGCATCTGCTCGAAGACACGCTCGGTTGGATCGCGGTTCTGATCGGCGCCCTGGCCATGCTCGTCTGGGACGTGCCGATCCTGGATCCCCTGCTCGCCATCCTGATCTCGGTCTTCGTCCTCACAAACGTCTTTCGCAACTTGCGGCAAGTCGCCCTGGTCTTCTTGCAAAGCACGCCCGCCGGCTTCGATGCGCAGGCATTCGATCGTCAGGTCGGCGCCCTTCCCGGCGTGGTTGATTCCCATCACACCCACACCTGGACTTTGGACGGCGAACACCATGTCTTCTCCACGCACCTCGTCATGAACGCGGAAACTCCTCGCGAACAAATTGTCGCCGTCAAGAAACGGGTCCACGAAATCCTCCATACGCAACACTTCATGCATGTGACCATCGAAATCGAACTGGAAGGGGAAGCCTGCGCCGCGGAAGAAGGGTATTGTGGGTGAAAGACCTCCTAAATCACCGTGCGCGGTTCAGATGCTACTATGTTGAACGCGCGTTGCGGATGTGCGGGTCTCCAAATTGGCGCGGCGTCCATCAGGATGCCGAGCCAGACTACATCGCCTGCAGGGCATGGCTGGCAACGACCTGCCACGCCTGCCGGCGCGCGCTTTCCAGAATTGCCAGGTTTACGCGCAGGGTTTGGACGGCTTCCGCGAGCGAACAGGTTGGTACGGCGCGTCCTTCGATCACATCTAGAAAATGATGTGCCTGGGTAATGAACAACGCGTCGCGCTCCAGTGGGCCGTAGACTTCTTCCTGCCAGGCTTCCTCGGGCTTGGTCATCCAGCGCCAGCGACTGTGGTGAAACTCGAAGCGTGCGGCGCCGCGCTCGCAGATCACGGTTATCGTTCCTTCATTGGGTGCTTGATGTTGGTTCAAGCTGAAGCAGCCCAGCACGCCGCCATGCCGTGTGAGCACATGGGCGGTGTCCTCGACGGTGACGCCGGGAAGGGCAAGATGGGCGGCGTCGGCGACCAAACGGTCGACAGGGCCGACGAGCCATTCGACGGCGTTGACCAGATGGGTCAGCGCATCCTGGACGGCGCCGCCGCCGGTCTCGTGACGGGTGTAATAGGTTTCACGGTAGGCGGGGCGATAAAACGGAAAGTGCTGACCGGAGACCGCAACCACTTGCAAGGGAGTGCCGAACTTTCCGGCAAGCAGAGCGGAGCGCATGGCCGTGAGCGCTGGGTGGCAGCGATAAACATAAGCCACAGCGGCGGCGACACCCCGGTTCGTTGCGAGCGTCTGTAACTCCGAGGCCCCTTCCAACGAAACGGAAAGGGGCTTCTCGATGAGCACATGGCAATCTTGCGTCATCGCCTGACGAGCCATCTCGACGTGCAGGTGCGCGGGTGTCGCGATCACCACGGCTGCGGGACGGGAAGCGAGTGCTTCCTCCCAGGTCGCGAAGGAAAGGGAGATGCCGCAACGCAGCGACACCGCGCGGCGGCGAGCGTCGTCGAGTTCGCAGAGCGCGACCTCGGCCCGGCCGGTGGCGGCGAAGCAGCGGGCATGGCGTTCGCCAATCGAGCCGGCCCCCACCACCAGGACATGATGTTGTTGGGTCATGGGAGGCGTTCCAGTTCGGCGGCCTGGGCGGCCAGGCGGTTGTCGAAGGTGAAACCCAGCGACGCGTAAACCTGCTGGATCCGCTCCATGCCTTGTTTGACCATAATTAGATCGGCGCCATGGCAAATGAACTTGGCCCCTTTATCCTGGAGTGTTCGCGTGTGTTCGGGGCTGCCGCTGACGGTGCCCCACCATTTGCCCGCCTTTTTCGCCGCCGCCGCGACGCGGTCGATCGCGCCGGTGATGATGGGATGGTCGAACTGGTAAGGGATGCCCGCGATCACGCTCAGATCGCCGGGGCCGAGCATGAGCACATCGACGCCCGGGACGCGGGCGATCGCGTCAGCCTCGTCGAGAGATTTGGGCGATTCCAGTTGCACGATCAGAAGCGTGTGCTCATTGGCGGCCTTCAAGTACGGGGGCATCGGCATCGCGCAGTAGGGGTTGTCGCCGTTGGCGCCGTCCACGCCTCGTTCTCCTTGCGGCGCGAACTTGGCCCAGCGAACGACCTCTGCCGCTTCCTCGCCCGACTCGCAGCGCGGGTACATGATGCCCTGGGCGCCCGCTTCGAGGAGCCGTCCCATTCGCATGAATTCGCCCTTGGCGGGCCGGGCGATGACGTCGGCGACGCCGACGCGCGCCGCCCGCATCAGGTTGGCCGCCGTTTCATCGCTGGTCGCATGGTGCTCCAGATCGAGCCAGATGCCGTCAAATCCCAACAGACTGACCAGTTCATAGACGCTGGGATCGATGAAATGACAGGTCGTGATGAGGCTCGCTTCGCCCTTTCGCAACTTCGCCTTCACGCGGCTGAATCGCATGTCGTTTACCTTTCTGAATTTTGGTTCGGCACCCATTCGGGCAGCCGCTCGGCCAGCAACTTGACGAACGCTCGATATTCTTCCTCACTCGCGCCCTCGTACGGCGGCAACAGACGCAGTGGAAACTTCGGATCGTGCATCTTCTCGAATACCTTGTCATAAGCGCCGTCGATGCGGCCCTCGGCAACCGTTTCGAACAGGGTCCGCAAAACCAAATTGCATTCCCGTGACAGCGACGCCAGCGTCGCAATATCGCGGCGCTTACCTGCCTCCCATAGCGCCTGCAACTTCGACCAGTTCATGATGAGCGATGCCAGGATCCCGCATTCTCCGAACAGCGAACCAACCACGAAGCCTCGCTCCGAGAGGAAATGCTGGAGTTGCGGGGCGTCCTCAAGCAGGCTCTGAATGTGCGACAGGGAATCGCCGGTGTTCTTTGTGGCGACGAGGTTTGGATGTTCCTCCGCAAGTCGACCGTATTCCTTCCCGCTCACGATACGTCGGGCGCGCGGGAGATTGTAGTGCAGGAAGCGACTCTCCGGGAAACGGCGGCAGATGCGGTCGAAGCAGTCGAACATCTCGCCGTCGCGCAGCGCCCCCCAGTTGGGCAGCGAAAATTGGAATTCTCGAACTCCAAGCGCGCGACAGCGCTCGATCCGTTCGAGCATCGTACCAAGCGATAAGCCGATGACGCCGACCATCGGCTCCGCGCCCGCCCTGTGCATTTCCTCGGCAAACGCCGTGGCGACCTGATCGAATTGCGTGTCCGTGACCGCGTACCCTTCGCCGGCGGTGCCGAAGATGTAGAGATGATTGGTTCCGTGCGCCAACGTCGCCCGGACGCCGCGGCGGAAAATGGCTTCCGCGAATCGGCCTTGCTCGTCCCAGGGAACGCAGCGCGCCGCCAACAAGCAACTTGGATAGCGTTTCATGGAATGGGGAACTCCTTGTCGAGCCATTCCTTGATCATCCAGACATGGCGGCGTTGCCGGTCTTGCCATGCGGCGGTTTCCTCCTCGGTGTACTCGTAGAAGCCACGGCCGTTCAAGATGCCTCGCGCGTCTTGTTTCCGCAAATCGGCAAGGGGCGTCGGGACGGTCGCGGCACCGCTGAGCGTCGGCAGCACACGTTCCATCGCGGTTGCGTACAGTGCCGGACCGCCGGAGAGGTCGATCCAGCGAAACGGCCCGCATGCCGCCGCCCACAGGCCCAGCGTGTTGCGTAGGCTGCGGTCGATGGTCTCGACATCGGCAATGCCTTGTTCCACGAGATGCAGCGCCTCGCGATACATGGCGTAGGCGATGCGGTTGACGATGAAGCCCGGCACGTCCTTTTGGCAGATCGCCGGATCCTTGCCCAGCCGTCGCGCCAGTTCTTCGGTGCGGCAAATGGTTTCGTCGGAAGTCGACTCCCCGCGGATCAACTCCAGGAACCGCGTCGAATGGGCGGGCACGGCCCAGTGCATGCCGACGAAGCGGTCCGGTCGACGTCGCGCCATTTGCAGTACGCTGATCGGAATGGCCGAGGTGTTGCTGGCGATCACGGCGTCGTCGGCCACGACGCGTTCGATTTCGTCGAACGCCGCTTGCTTGACGGAAAGGTCTTCGAAAACGCTTTCGATGACGAAGCGACAAGGTACGATCGATTCCCAGGCCGTCGTCTGCACCAGACGCGCGCGCCATTCGCCGAGCAGTTCCCTCGGAGAATGCCCTCGCTCAACAAGTTCGCCGATCATCTGCTCGATGACTGGCAGCGCGGCGGCGTGCTCCTCTTCGGTGCGGGCCACGGCAACGACCTGAAAGCCCCGTTCCAAGAGGCAGGCCGCGATGCCGCGACCCATGAAGCCAAGGCCGACGAGGGCAACCGACTCAGTCATGAACGTCTCCAAGGTTTTTTGATGGGCTAAAGGTCGCGCCGCTGGCGAGGGTTCCGACCGTTATGCCCACGAACAAGGAGGAGGGCAGGATCCAAACGAAACTGAGTTTCAGGCCAAGCAGGTCGTCCAGGCCCAGGTCGCTGGCGTAGGCAACCGTCACGGCGGTCGCGATACTGGCCAACAACCCACACCAGGCCCCGAAAGCGTTGGCCCAGGGAACGAAGAGCGCCAGGAAAAAGAGGACAAAAAGAGGTGCGGTGAAGAGATTGATGAGCTTGAAGCATCGTTCGATCAGATTGCCCTCAATAAAGATGTTGAGCATGCTCAACGAGACGGCCACGAACGCGATCACCCAGGTCAACCGCTTCAAACGGACCACGGTTTCCGCCGAGGAAGTTGCGGTTTCCAAGCGGTGACGCGACAGAAAATCTCTCTCCAGCACGGCGCAGGTCGAATTGACGCCGGAAGAAAGGCTCGACATGGCAGCGGTGAGAATGGCGGCCACCACCAGCCCCGCCAACCCGGCCGGCATCTGCGACATGATGAACCAGGGGAACAACTTGTCGCCGACGGAGGCCAGAGTCTGTCCAGGAGCGAGTTCCGGGGGATGGGCTCGATAGAATCCCAAGACCGCGATCCCGGTCAGGCCGAGCAACACGGCGACGGTGACGTCCGTGATCTGCGAAACGGCCAGGGTTTTGCGGGCCGCCGCTGCGTTGCGCGTCGATAGGAAACGCTGGATCGACATCTGGTCCGAGCCGTTGGTGCAGACGTACCACAGGGTGACCGAGATCATGAGCATGCCGAAGGAGACGCGGGCGCTTGGATCAAAGCCCCATGCGGGAGGCTGCCAATGATCAGGCCATTCGCTGGGCCACCACTGGGCGACGCCGCCCATGTGTACCGTGATGACCGCCAGGGTTATCACGGCGCCGGAAAGCATCGTGAGCGACTGAATGGCGTCCGTGGTCACGACCGCGCGAATGCCGCCCCAGGAGGAGTATGCCGCGGTGGTGACTCCGAGCGCGACGCACAGCCACGGAGTCCAGCCCGGCTCCAGGCCCAGCAAGGGGATGAGAACGACATGGCTTGTCGCGTAGAGAATGACCGCCATCCAGAGGAAAGTGTTTAATCGGATCTCCCTTGATTGCGGGAACTGGCTGGAGGGTCGGATCATGAACGCTGCGGATTCAGTGGGCGACGGCAACGAACCCACGGTGCAAAACCTCTTCGACCTGACCGGCAAGGCGGCTCTGATTACGGGAGGAACCGGCCATCTGGGCGGCGCGCTGAGTCGGGCGCTGGCGGAAGCGGGCGCGACGGTGGTTGTCGCCGGCCGAGACCAGGCGCGGGCGGAAGCGGCCGCCGCGGCGTTGCCGGGAGGAAGGAGGCATCACGGCGTCGCGCTGGATCAAATGGACCCCGCGTCGATCGAACAGGGTTGGAATCACGCCATCGCAAAGGTAGGAGGAATCGACATATTGGTCAACAACGGGCACGAGGGCCTCGCCGCCGACTGGACCAACGTCACGCCGGAACAGTTCAACCGCCAACTAGCCAACGCAACCGGATACTTCCTGTTGGCGCGACGAACGCGGGACGACGTCGTCGCGCGCCGGGCCAGGGCAAGCATCATTTTGCTCGGTTCCATGTACGGCTTGGTCGGCTCGTATCCCGATGCTTATGAGTCGATCACCAGCGCCAGCCCCGTCGCCTATCACGCGCTCAAGGGAGGGATCATTCAAATGGCGCGGCATCTCGCCGTTTATTGGGCGGCCGATGGCGTGCGCGTGAATTGCCTTAGCCCCGGCCCCTTTCCGAGCACGCAGGCGGATCCTCGCCTCGTCGAACGTCTATGCGAAAAAATCCCGATGAAGCGTATGGGGCTGCCGTACGAACTTAAAGGTGCGCTCCTCTTTCTTGCTGCCGACGCGAGCAGTTACGTGACGGGGCAGAATTTGGTGGTTGATGGAGGATGGACGGCGTGGTAACGGGGCCGATGTGCCTCTCCCATGTTGTTGTGAGAGTACCGTAGTACGAATAGAATATTATTTGATTCAAGTCGCGGAGAAGAAAGGACCGAGAATCCGATCCGGAGGACTGCTCGTGCCAGACGCAAAGAGGCCCGATTCGGAAAACGGTGGGGAACAGGATCCAACGGGCATTACGCGAAGCCAACACGCCCGACTGCGGTCCGGAGAAGGCCAACCGATCGGGGAAGTGGTCAACGACATCCAAAGGGCCGGGCAACGCGACTTGTTTGTTCAACCAGACGACGCCCGTTTCGTTGTGCGTGGTCCCAAAGGACGCGAACACGTAATCGAGGTGAACGGTGAACATGTGACGTCAGTCAGGCAACCAGAGGCCGCGCATTTGGCAAGGCTGCGCGATGGGACGATCCGCCCGGCCAGCGAGGAAGAGTTTCAAATACTCAAAGCGTTTCTACAATGAGGAAAAAGCGATGCAAGACGAAGAAATTACGTTATTCAATACCTGCACAGACCTGGTTAGCTTGAAGGCGGCAGAAGGCTTTCCGCTGCACCTGTTTCAAAGCAATCGACCAGGAGATTGGGTCTGTGTTCGTGAAGTTTGCGAGCGGATCGGCGTGACACCGGGCGACTTGAAGCCAAAAATATTTGCGACCTGGCTTCCCGATCCGATGGCTCACGACGGATATGCCGTGATCGTGTTCTATGATGATGATTTGAAGTGGAGCATGGCCGCGCATTACAATCGAGCACGGCTTCTGGATGGTGAGAGGCCAAAGCAGGCGCTTCGGACAATCGGATCCGCCGTGGCCTCCATTCCTTGTTCAATTCCCCAGCAACCAACCCCCGCGGCTGAGCGTTAGCGTTTGGCGGCTTTTGTTTGTCACCCAACTCCTGTTCGATCACGAGACTGGCACGGTAGAAATTGAGGCCGCGTCGTTTTTCGATTGGATTACTCGATTTCTCAGTTTATAAGGCAATCCGAAGCGGTCTCGACGAAGCAAGTCAGAATCCCAAGGGTCCATTCCATGCGATTGCTCGCCATTGCAGGAGCATTAGCCGCGATTCTCGTTCTCGCGAACGGCAGGCCAGCGGGCGCGGAGGATTGGCCCCAGTTTCGCGGGCCGAATTCGAGCGGCGTTTCCGAATCGAAGAAAAGATTGCCGCTCGAGTTTTCCGCGACGAAGAATGTTCGTTGGTCGGCGACGCTCGGCGACGGGATCGGCTCGCCCGTCGTCGCCTCGGGTCGGCTGTTCACCACTGCGATGTCAGATCCGAAAGCCGGCGATCCCAAGTTGCTGGTGTTCGCCTTCGACGCCGACACGGGCAAGAAGTTATGGCGAAAGGAGATCCCCGCCGGCGCGAAGCCGCTGCCTTTTATTCACAAGGTCAACAGCTACGCTTCCTCGTCCCCTGCCGCCGACGCCGAGCGGGTTTACATTTACTTCGCCCGCACGGGGTTATCCGGCTTCGATGCCCGTACCGGCGAGAAAGTTTGGGATCTGCCTCTGCCGGAGCCTTTCTTCATCTTCGACTGGGGGCCGGGGATGTCGCCGGTGCTAAATGGGGACACGTTGTTTTTTTGCCAGGATGACGACGTCTCTCCCGCCCTTTATGCCGTCGACAAGAAGACCGGCAAGATTCTCTGGAAGGACGATCGCAGCGACATGGCCGTGAGCTATTCCCATCCGGTCCTCTGCGAAACGCCGCACGGCGTTGAATTGGTTGTGGCGGGCACAGGCAAAGTGCTCGGCTACGACCCCGCGACCGGCAAGCGGAAGTGGGGCGCGGAACTGTTTTGCCGCAACATCAAGACAACCCCGGTCGTTCACGACGGCGTCATCTATGTCTCCGTGTCGAGCACCGGCATTTCCTACCAATGGCGCGCGGTCGCCGATCCCGACGGCACCGGCAAGATCAGCCGCGCGTCGATCAAGGCGAGTCGCAAGGACAAAGGGGCGGGCATCCCCGATGCGTTCTGGAAGAAATTCGAGCGCGGCGACAAGAATGAGGACGGCGTGCTCGAAGGGGAAGAGATCGATCGGGCTTTCCTGGATCCTACCAACAAGGGGGGCATCCTCGACAGCGAGGCGCGGCGCCGCGCCGGCAACACGGAGGATTGGAAAAAGTGGGACGCCGCGCTGCAAGACGAATCCTCTCTTCAGGCCGTTCGCGGCGGCGGCAGCGGGGACGTCAGCAAGACCCATA
>Ga0163144_10020763_pt1 | contig 13101 bp, 8 predicted proteins | sample OliLak19BULKMAT1_FD_123175 | JGI IMG/M metagenome (GOLD analysis project Ga0163144, IMG submission 123175) | Freshwater microbial mat bacterial communities from Lake Vanda, McMurdo Dry Valleys, Antarctica - Oligotrophic Lake LV.19.BULKMAT1 | ecosystem: Environmental > Aquatic > Freshwater > Lake...
AGCCTCCGTGCGCGGCTCTGATAGAAGCAAGCAAAAACATGAACTGGAGATCACAGTAGCCATGGCTAGTACGTCAAGCTCGAAGCGCACCATCCACGTCGGCCACAGTCCCGATCCCGACGATGCTTTCATGTTCCACGCCCTGGCGAATGATAAGTTCGACACGGGCGACTTGCAGTTCGTCCACGAATTGCAGGACATTGAGACACTCAATCGCCGGGCGATGAAGGGGGAACTCGAAGTTTCCGCCATCAGCATTCACGCGTATGCCCATTTGCTGGACAAATACGCCTTGTTGCCAAGCGGTTGCAGCATGGGCGACAAGTACGGCCCGATGGTCGTGGCTCGTCGGCCAATGAAGATCGACGAATTGAAGAAGGTGAAGATTGCCGTTCCGGGAACGATGACGACGGCTTTTCTGACACTGCGACTACTACTACCAGATGGCTTTGAATACGACGTGATTCCGTTCGACGAGATCATCGGGGCCGTGGAATCGGGCAAGTACGAGGCTGGCCTGATCATCCATGAAGGGCAACTGACGTTTCAGAATCAGGGCCTGCATCTCGTCGTCGATCTTGGCGTCTGGTGGCACGAGAAAACCGGGTTGCCGTTGCCGCTGGGTGGCAATGTCGTTCGCCGTGATCTCGGCCCAGAGTTGATGAAGCGGATTAGCGACTACATCAAGCGAAGTATTCAGTTCTCGCTCGATCACCGCGAGGAGGCCCTACAGCACGCATTGAAATATGCGAGAGACATGGACATCTCGCTCGCCGATAAATTCGTCGGCATGTATGTGAACGAATGGACGCTAGATTACGGCCCGCGTGGCCGCGAGGCCGTACGCAGGCTCTTGGAAGAGGCTCACAAGGCGGGGATTATTCCGAAGCCGGTGACGGTGGATTTTGTGTAAGAAAGGTTGAAGGATCAAGGATGAAGGATGTTAAGATCGTTCTACCTTCATCCTTCCTCCTTTAACCTTCAGCCTTTTGGCCAATGATTTCCCTCTACCAACTCACATCGAAGCCATCGTCGTGCTCGTATCTGCCCGAGCAGTCCGCGTCGATGCATTACATGTTCGTGGCCGAGGCTTCTGCGGAGGATTATCAGGCCCACCTCCTGAAGGGCTGGCGGCGATTTGGCCGGGCGTTCTTTCGTCCAGTTTGTAAAGAGTGTCAAGCTTGCCAGTCGATTCGTGTTCCCGCAGCCACTTTCCAGCCTAACCGGAGTCAGAAACGGGCGTTGAAAGCAAACAAGGACGTAAAACTGGTGGTCAGCGCTCCGAGCGTCACCGACGAAAAACTTGCTCTCCACGCTCGTTTCCATGAGTTTCAAGCCGAGCACGTCGGTTGGACGCTGCACGAACCGAAGGATTCTCAGGAATATGCCGAGACCTTCCTAGACAACCCGTTCCCGACCGAGGAATGGTGTTACTACGTGGATGGCCGACTAATCGGTGTCGGCCACGTCGACGTACTTCCAAACGGCCTGTCCGCGATTTACTTCTTCTACGATCCCGATGAACGCGATCGTTCGCTGGGGACTTATAACGTGATGCGGGTGATCCGATCGGCCAAGAAGTCACGGATTCCGCACGTCTACCTTGGCTACTATGTCGAGGGCTGCCGGTCGTTGGAGTACAAGTCCCGCTTCCAACCGAATGAGGTGCTTTGTGAGGATGGCAACTGGTTCCCTTTCCGCGAAAAATAGCCCTCTCGCTTCGCGAAAGGGAAGCGGGCTTGGCCGTTGACAGCGATAAATCAGGCAGTTAAAGCTATTGCCACCCTCTCGCGGAGCGAGAGGGCTACATTCTTTGCGACAAGGCCACTCCAAACCCGTATCGCTACAATCACTACCTCGAAATCGAGTTCGCGTGAACCCTTCCGCGTTCCGGACGTAACAAGAACTCAGTCCCCTCGCGCCGTGACCACTGGCGATGGAGTTTTCTTCAATGCCTGCTACCGCAGTCGCCGAGCAACCCCGGACTCAGCATTCCACGGGTTCCGAATTCATCGTCGAAACCCGGAACCTGACGAAAACCTACAAGGATTTCTGGGGCCGCAAGAAAAAGACCGCGCTGAACGCCCTGGATCTTCAGATCAAAAAGGGTGAGATCTTCGGATTGCTCGGGCCGAACGGCTCCGGCAAAACCACAACAATCAAGCTTCTGCTCGGCCTGTTGTTCCCCACTAACGGCGAGGCCACGGTTTTCGGCAAGCCGGCCGCGGATGTGCGGAAAAACGAACGGATCGGCTACCTGCCGGAAGAATCGTACTTGTACCGCTTCCTGAATGCCGAGGAAACGCTCGATTTCTATGGCCGACTGTTCGACATGTCCCGGGAGAAGCGGGAGAAGCGGGCCGCCGAACTCATCGAACTGGTCGGTTTGCAACAGGACCGCAAAAGAACACTTCGCGAATATTCCAAGGGTATGCGGCAACGCATTGGCCTGGCACAGGCACTCATCAACGATCCCGATTTCGTGATCCTCGACGAGCCGACCTCGGGCCTCGACCCGATGGGCACCATCTGGATGAAAGGACTCATCCGTCAGCTGCGGGACGACGGCAAGACCGTGCTCATGTGTTCGCACCGTCTCGACGACGTCCAGGACGTTTGCGATCGAATTGCAATTCTTTACAACGGCGATCTTCAGGAACTCGGCGACGTGGACAAGCTCGTTGAAGACGCGGAGCGCATCGAAGTTCGCGCGACGAATCTGCGACTGACTCCGGAATTGAAGAACGACCTGAGTGACGTGATCGCTCGACACGGCGGCACGATGGAATCGTTTGGCCACCCGACGACGACGCTCGAAGACCTGTTCAAGAAAGTGGTCGAGGAAAGCAAAGCCCGGCCGGGACGTCGGTACTTGCCGCCAACCTAAGGAATGCAAGGCGGGACTACCCCCTTCCTCGTTCTCGATCCAACTTCAAAAGGGAATCGCAACCGTGCAGGCGTCATTCTCCCCCCTCATCGGGGTCATGAAATTCGAAAGCGAACCGCTGTCGTTCGACAGTTGGAATCGGCTGGCTTGGCTGGTGATTGACTGGTTGCAAGATGCCGGCGGCTTTGCCATGCTCGGACTGTGTATTTGGCTTTTGACGAGCTACCTCAATCCCATTTACGACGTCCTGCCGAACGGAAAGAAACGCAATCGGCTCATCAAGCCCATCATGGTCTTGGGCGCTGCCGTTGCAGCCTGCATCTATTTGATTGCATTGGGGGCGGTGTACCTCTCCGGTGGCGACAACCCGACCACTCCACGGATTGTCGTGCTCGAGCAGTCCTACACGCGCTGGGGAGTCGTATTGGAATTCGCTTTGGCTGCCGGCGGGTTGGCGGCAATCGTCGGCTTCGGCGGGCCGTTCCTGCACGATTGCCTGAAGATGCGTTGGCGGCGAATTTATGCCTTGGCCCTGCTCTCCTTCAAGGAAGCAGTTCGTCGCCGGGTGGTTTGGGTGTTCTTGGCCATTCTCATTCTCTATCTGTTTCCGGCTCGCTGGTTCTTTCAGGAGAAGCCGGAGGACGAGATCAAGAGCATTGTCGGTGTCACCACTCGGGGCATGAACGTTTTGCTGATTAGTGTCGGCATGTTATTGGCCGCCTTTAGTATCCCGACTGACATCAAGAATCTCACAATTCACACGATCGTCACGAAGCCCGTTGAACGATTCGAAATCGTTCTCGGTCGATTCTTCGGCTACCTGGGATTAGTGACGGCCGCACTTCTGCTGATGACGGGATTTGGCCTCGTTCTTATCAATGCCGGCAATGTTTCGAGCGAAGCCGCGGACGAGAGCATGAAAGCCCGCGTCGCCCTGTACGGACGAATGCAGTTCGGCAAGATCGTTAATCGCCAACTTGTGTCGATGGAGGAATTCAAAGGCGTGGACGTGGGTCGCGAAGATGTGTACCGAAAATACATCGCGGGGCATCCCAGCAGCCCGCATCGAGCCATTTGGAGTTTCCCATCCGTACCGAAACGATTCGAGCAGATGGACAGCGTCCCGCTGGAGTTCGCCTTCGATATTTATCGAACCACCAAGGGTGAAGAAGGCACCGGGGTGCAGGTCACATTCGAGGTCGCGACACACGCCTGGGATCCCACGAAACGGATCGATGACCCGCTGAATCCTGGTGCCCTGATTAGCATGCAGGACGCTTACGATCGGGATGCGAAAGGTCTGACGAACGTGACGCCCGAGAGTCCAAACTGGCCGAAGGTGAATGCACTTGCCGAGCGATACGGGCGCTATGTCTATCAGAACTGGCAGATTTTTGATTATCACACTTCGCGAATTTCGGTCCCCGGCGGGATATTCAAGAATTCCGCTGCTGCCCCTGCCGAAACCAAGCCTTCGATGCCAGGCTCAAAAAGTTTGACACGAGGTGTGCAAGTTCGAGTGAAATGTGAGACGCCAAGCCAGTTCGTGGGCGTGGCTCGCTACGATCTTTACTTTGTAGAGTCCGAGGGGAATTTTAGTCTAAATTATTTCAAGGGTGCTTTCGGAGTGTGGTTCCGGCTGGTGATTGCCTTGGCGATCGCCATCACATTTTCGACGTATTTCGCAGGCGTAGTCAGCTTCTTGATCGCGATGGGTCTGTTCATTCTCGGCTTCTTCCTCGACTTCATTCGCGAATTCTCAAGCGGATTGAACATCGGCGGTGGCCCTCTGGAGTCCCTGGCCCGCCTCATCAAGAACAGTAATGCCACGGCGGACTTGGATGCCACGCCGACTGTGAAAGCGTTGCAAATGTTCGACGGCGTTTCACGCTGGGTTTGGAGGCGAATTACGACCGTTATTCCGGACGTGGATCGATATGGGTTGACCGATTATGTGGCCCAGGGTTTCAGCATTGGGCCTGAGTTCCTGCTCATGAATCTCGTGACGCTCATGGCTTATGTTTTGCCCTGGTTGGTTGCAGCGTATTATTTGATGAAGGCCCGCGAAATTGCGGCGTAGCCGTCCGCGTGGGAGTAGCACGCAGAATCGCCTGGCGAGCGTCGAGGCGTAAGCCCGACGTGTAAGCGAGCAAACACGTCGGGCTTACGCCTCGACGTTCGCCAAATCGGCCGGGCTTTCGAACAATCGAACGTTGAAGGACAGAACCATCATGGCCAACATCTATCAACAGACGGCGAAGCAACGCAAGATCATTTATCTTGCGTCCATCGGCGTGCTGCTACTTCTTAGCCTTCTCGTTCGTGGAACTTTCTTTCGAATCGACCGAAGAAGCATCGAAGAGGTCCAGAGTTCTCCCATGCTCGCACTCACACTCGATGGGCGTGCGAACATTCATGAATTGACGGAACTCCAGCAAGGCGACAAGGAAATTGGTGGTGCCGCCATTCAACTCTTGTTGACCGGGTCTCGTGGATTCGCCGTTTCCGCCCTTTGGCTGAACGCCATCGATAAGCAGAAGAAACACGAGTGGAATGAACTCGATATTTCCGTGAATTCGATCACGAAGCTTCAGCCGCATTTCACGGCACCTTGGCTGTTTCAAAGCTGGAATCTCGCCTACAACGTCTCCGTCGAAATGGATCGACTGAACGACATGTATTTTTACATCGCACGAGGAATTTCGGTCATTGCAGAGGGCGAATCTCTCAATCGCAACAATCCGGATCTGCGCTACAATGCCGCGTTCTATTTTCAGAACAAGTTTGGTGTCTCGGACAAAGTCACCACTCTGCGATGCCTTTATCAGCTTTCTTGCATTCCGGAAGAAGATCGCGATCCCGATCGACTCGTGACTGTGAATTCCGATGGCAGCCGAACGGTCAACCTGGCTGCTTTCGAAGAGTTTTGCCGCGCCCATCCGCAACTCGTTCGACGCATGAAAGAAACCCGCATTTCTTCCGATGGATCGGACGAGCGTTCTCAACCGCTGGCGTCCTCCCCCTCGGCCGTCGTGTCGTTCCTGCGTGCAAACCGAAAGCTTCCGAGCCGCTACAAGACCGCCACGAAAGAATTGCATCGCGATCGACTCAAGCAGTTTCCGGTATTGCCGGATTTGCGAAATCAACCCATTCCGACGCGGAGCGAACTGGACTTTGAGTCCGATCTGGCCGATCACGATCAAGACGCCTTCCAGGCCGCTCGAGCCTGGTATGCCCTTGCCAATGCCGCACTCCCCCCGACCAACTCGATTCCGAGTGCCGATGGATCGTATAACCCCGATCCGCTGAAGTATCGGATTCCCAAGCGACCCGCAACGATTATCTTCCGCCAGGGCCCGCCGCGTGCCCAAACCTATCTCGCTGAACGCTTGACCAAGGAAGGCTGGTTCAACCAGCAGCCTTGGGCGATCGACAACCTGATCGATCTCGATCGAGTTTGGATCCCGAAGACCGACGGGGGCCAGCCCGTCAGCGCGCGATTCACAACGCAGACGACTGCTCAACAAGCCTGGCAGGAAGCATCGCGGCGATGGCAGGAACATGGCACGGCCAACGGCCTGCGGATGGATGCTGCGCGATTGCAAACATATGTCTCGAAATCGGAAGAGTATTGCCGGCTCCATCCGGGTAAAACCATTGGCGACATGCCGGATCCACTCACACCGGAGGAAAGGCAAAACGACGCGCTCTACGCGTTGTACGAGGCTCAACTCGTTATCAATGCCTGGTCGGCCAATCGAAGCATGACCCAATACGAACGATTTGAATTGGAGGCGGCCGCCATGCAGACCGATCAGGCAATGCTCGCCCGCTTGCGCTTCCACCAGGCCGACAAAGCCGTTCGCGAAGCCGCGCAATACTCCGAAGCCATCCGGCTTTACAACGAAGGTTTCGATGCGTGGAAACAGGTTTTAGTCTCCAACCAAGACTGCCGTAGCCGTCGCGGTCACGAAGCGGCTGTCTATGCACAACGATGCCAGGATTTCCGCGACAGCGACCGACACCAGGAAGACATGTACGAATTGAACCTGAGACATGTAAAACTCTTACAGGACGTCTATCAACGACAACTGCGTGAAGCAACGCCGTGGTTGCACGACCTGCTTTTCCACGCCGGTGCTGGCACGAGCGGCAACCCGTTCCAGTTCGCTCTCGATCTGAATGTCCTTGCGAACGATTCCGAGCGGACGCGTGAGAAGAAGGACGAACCCGCCCGCGTTGAATCGCGCGTCGCGCAACTGAAAGCGATTCCTTCGCTGATGTTGCCGGGACCACTCGAAGGCCTATCCCCCGATGGAACGCCTTGGATTAGCCCGGACATCAAGCTCCGCTTGAAACAACGGCTTGGCCTGATTAAGCAAGCTCCCGCACCTGCCGTCGCACCCGGTATGCCGGGTGCCCCCGCTGCGGTTCCACTTGAGAAACCTCCCGGCTAAGTGGCGTGTGAAAATACTTTCCGGCGAGCGTCGAGGCGTAAGCCCGACGTGTCTTCGCAAACACGTCGGGCCTACGCCTCGACGCTCGCCATTCGGCTATTTACTTTGTGCAGTTCCTGAGTCGTGCCGGGTTCACCGTGGATAAGATTTTCCTAAACTCGTGACCCGCCTCGTTTCACCCTTTTGAGTTGAGCGATGTCTTCTCCCGTGGTTCTCGCTCTGGTTGCCCACCCGGACGACGTGGAATTTCTGTGCGCAGGCACCTTGATCCGTCTCGTGCGCGAGCATGGCTGGACCGCCCACCTGGCCACCATGACCGCCGGTGATTGCGGTTCAGCCGAACTTAGTCCGGAAGAGATCTCACGAATTCGCCAGGCGGAAGCCAAGGCCGCCGCCGACCGTCTCGGGTCGGCTTATCATTGTGTCGGGGCTCTCGATCTTCGCGTTTATCTGAATGATGATCTGGTGGATCGGGTCGTCCGACTGATGGCCGAGGTTCGGCCCAACGTGGTCCTCACGCACAGTCCGGACGACTATCACATGGACCACGAACTGACGAGCCGCGTGGTACGAGCAGCGACTTTCGCCGCCCCGATTCGAAATTTCCTGCACGGGCGTTGGGAAAATCTTCAGCCTCTCGAACACATCCCCCACTTGTATTACTGCGATCCCGTGGAAGGGAAGGATCTTTTCGGCAACCCGATTCGCCCGACCTTTCGCATCGATATTTCAAATGAGGTCGAAGAAAAGGCCAACATGCTCGCTTGCCACGCCAGCCAGCGCGACTGGCTGATCCAGCATCATGGCATGGACGATTACCTTCGCGCGATGCGCGAGTGGGCGGCCAAACAGGGCCAAGCTGCCGGCGTCGCCTTTGCCGAAGGTTTTCGCCAGCATCTCGGACACAGTTACCCTCAGAACAATATCCTCGCGGACATATTGGGTGGGATCTACTCAGCCTGATTCTTGCTCCCCCTCTTTCCGAAACCGAGAGAGGGGAGTAATCGTTGCGCACACGTTACACAATCACTATCGCTCTTCACTCGTCCAATTGGGTAGGATACCACTCATCATCCAACCCCAACGGGGAGCGAGTTATGCTTCGAATCACTTCAGTGGCGGCGATTCTTCTGGCAGGCACCATGCCTGCCTTGGCCGCGCCTCCCGAGCCCAAAGATGCAAAACCTCAAGTCGAGGTTGTGTTCTGTCTAGACACGACCGGCAGCATGGGCGGGCTACTCGAAGGGGCCAAGCAGAAAATCTGGTCGATCGTCAATCAGATCGCCAACGGGAAACCCAGCCCGGATGTGAAGGTTGGCCTCGTGGATTATCGCGATCGTGGTGATGCACACGTTACAAAAGCGTATGACCTGACAGCGGACCTCGACGAAGTTCACAAAAATCTTCTCGGCTTCAAAGCAGCTGGCGGCGGCGATACGCCGGAAAGCGTGAATCAGGCCTTGAGCGATTCCGTTCTCAAAATGAAATGGTCCAAGGAGAAGCAGACGCTCCGAATCATTTTCCTCGTGGGCGATGCCCCGCCGCACTTCGACTACAAGGACGATGTGCATTACCTGGATACTTGCAAACTCGCAAGCGCCCAAAACATCATCATCAACACGGTCCTTTGTGGCAACGACGGCGAAGCCAAGAAAGTCTGGCTGGATGTGTGCTCCAAAACTGGTGGTACTTTCGCCCAGATCGCTCAGGATGGCGGCGTGAAGGCCATCGATACCCCGTTTGACAAAGAACTCGCCGAGATCAACGGCAAGCTCCTGACGACCAATGTTTGCTACGGGCTCGAGAAGGATCGCAAAGCGGGTGAAGACAAGAATCTCGCGGCGAAGGCCCTCCCAGGTGCAGGCGGAGTGGCCGCGGACAGTGCCGGCTTCCGTGCCAAGGCGTCCCGACTTGCCGCCAACGATTTGCTCGACGATTTGAAGGAAGGCAAGACGAAACTCGAAAACGTCAAAGACGATCAACTACCAGAGGAACTGAAAAAGATGAATCCGGAAGAGCGCAAGGCACACATCGAGAAACTGCAAAAAGACCGCGAGGAACTGAGAAAGAAGGTGCTGGATCTCGACAAGAAGCGGCTCGAATTCATTCAAAAGAAACTGGCCGAAGACAAGAACCAGGGTAAAGATGGATTCGACAACCAGATTCTTGAAACACTCCGCAAGCAGGCGGAGAAGAAGAACATCAAGTATTGAGAAATGAACGGAACGCCAATATCGCGATTGGCGTTCTCACCTTCTAAAACCGAACGCCTTCCTTCTCGATTGCGGCGTTGAGTAAGTCGATGTAGTGCTCGCGGGACACCTCGAAAGCACCCAGGCTTTCGGTGTGTTCCGTTAGCATTTGCGTATCGACGAGTTCAAATCCCTTCGCCTTTAATCTTTCGAACATCGCCACCATTGCGACCTTCGATCCATCCGTTCGACGATAGAACATCGATTCTGCCGCAAAAAAGGCGTTGATCGACACGCCGTAAATGCCACCGGCCAATTCGCCGTCCTGCCAGGCTTCGACGCTGTGGGCGACTCGCAAACGATGCAGTTCCTCGTAAGCGGACACCATGTCGCTGGTAATCCAGGTTCCCTCAGGCCGATCGCCACAGGCACGAATCACCTGGCCAAAGGCCTGGTTGAACGTGACATGAAACTTGCCCGATCGATAGGTTCGGGCCAGCCGTTTGGATATGTGCAACCCGATTTGAACGTCAAATATCGCACGCGGATTGGGGGACCACCACAGATAGGGATCCCCTTCGCCAAACCAGGGAAATACGCCTTCGGCGTAAGCACGGATGAGATACGTCGGGCTTAACGATCCCCCCACGCCGACGAGGCCATGCTCGTCCGCGTATTCGGGGGGAACCCATGGCACGTCGTTCTCGCGGTCCCAAGCTTTCACAGTTCAATTCTCATCGGAATAATGGGGGCAGACCGAAGCGTAAGTGAAGTCAAACAAATCACGGCTCACTCACGCGTCGGCCTGCAGCAAAGGGCTTTCCAAGCTACTTGCCGATCTTTTCCAGCAACTTCTTCCCCTCGGTCGCCGCCTTGGTGTCCGGGTATTTCTCGATGAGTTCTTTCAGGGTCGCAGTCGCCTTTTCGTTTTGCTTGGTATTGATCTGGAACTTGGCTTTGCTCAGCAACTCGGCAGCGGCTTTATCGCCGTCGGCCGTCTTGGGTTCGTCCTTCGGCTTATCCTTTGGTTTCTCCTTCGGGTCGTCTTTCTTGGCCATTTCCTTCGGGCCGGTCCCTTCCTTATAGCCTTTTTCCTTGGGGTTTGTTGTTAAATAGATGGCACCATCTTTTTGGTCGCCTTTCGGGGCAATATTCACGTACCATCCCCAGGACTTATCCTCGCAAATCTTGTTCAACACTTCCTCAAGAGTCATCTCTTCCTTGAATGGTCCAAAGGACGAGGTCAGCGTCACGCCCTGGCCGGCGGCGATTTCGATCTTCTGTGTCAGTCCCGTCGCTTCCTTGACGGCAGCGGGGAGATCCTCGCCGATCAATGGCCGCAGCATTTTCTTATCGATGTCGAGCTTCATTTTCACTTTGAGCTTTTTATCCCAGGTGATTTTGGCACCTTGGCTCAAGGGAACCTCAGCAGCGGAGGCAAACGGAACGGCCAATACAAGCGAAAAGAAGGCCGAGAGGGAGAGGCAAAAGCGTCGGCGGGTCACGGATTCATCTCCGGAATGAGGTGGGTCAGGTGTGGTTGATTGTACCACTCTGCATTAGACCGTGGGGGGAAGAAATAGTTCCATTTCTCGATTGTCTGGAACCTGGGTTGAACCGGGCAATTTTCGTAGAATATGGGAGAGAAAAAGGAGTTCCATCCTCAACCATCACACCCGCCGGAAGTGGCTGTCCAACAGCAACTTGCGGCGGGTGAGCCGTTGTGAAACTCGCGTCCCTGAACTCCGAGGATTTTCCCTTGCCGTCCGACAATACTCCGCCGAACGATCCCCCGACACCCCCCAACTCACCTGAGCCGGGGGGACTCGCACCGATTCCGTCGCTCGATATTGAAATCGAACTGCGCGATAGCTACCTGACCTACGCGATGAGCGTCATAGTCAGTCGAGCCCTTCCGGATGTTCGCGACGGATTGAAGCCGGTCCAGCGCCGCGTTCTCGTCGCCATGAACGACATGGGGCTCAGTCCGGGCTCGCCAACCACGAAGTGTGCCGCCATCGTTGGCCGCACCATGGAACGCTACCACCCGCACGGCGACATGAGCATTTACGACACGCTCGTTCGCCTTGCTCAGGACTGGGTTCTTCGCAACAAGCTCGTTCACGGTCAGGGGAACTTTGGATCCATTGCCGGTTTGCCGGCTGCCGCTCCACGTTATACTGAAGCCCGACTGACACCGCTTGCAGCGGACATGCTTGCGGATCTCGACCGAGAAACGGTCGATTTTATCCCGAACTACGACGGCAAATATCGCGAGCCGCTGGTCCTTCCTTGCCGTGTGCCGAACTTGCTGGTGAACGGCTCGGACGGCATCGCCGTCGGCATGGCAACGGAAATCCCACCGCACAACCTTCGGGAAATTTGCTCCGGACTGATCGCCCTGATCGACAATCCCGAGCTTTCTCTGCCCGCGATTCTTCAGCACATCCCCGGTCCCGACTTTCCAACTGGCGGCATCATCCGTGGCCGGCAGGGCATCATTGATGGCTATCGCACTGGTCGCGGTCGCATCACCCTGCGGGCCCGATGTGAAATCATCGAGGGCAAAAAGGCCCAGATTATCATCAAGGAAGTGCCTTACCAACAGACGCGCAATCGACTCGCGGAACAAATCGGCGAGTTAGTCAAGGACGAACGCATCAAGGGTATCGAGGAAGTCCGCGACGAAAGTGCTCCACGCATGGGCGAACCCGTGCGCATCGTCGTTTACCTGAAAAAGGACATCGACCCGCATCTGGTCCTGAACCAGCTTTACGAGTTCTCCTCGCTTCAGAAGACCGTGAGCATCATCCTGCTAGCTCTCGTCGATGGTCGGCCGCGGGTGCTCACGATCAAGGAGATGATGCAGGAGTTCTTGAAGCATCGCGTGACGGTGATCCGGCGGCGAACGGAGTATCTGCTCCGAGAAGCCAAACGTCGTGGGCACGTGCTGGAAGGGCAACTCATCGCGATTTCGTCGCTCGACGAGGTGATCCGCATTTGCCGGGCGTCCCCCGATCGCGGCGAAGCCAAGCGGCAACTCATCGAGATGACCGTGGCGGCCACGGTGCTGAATCGGGCCATTGGCGACGAGCCTTTTGCCGCCTTGCAACGCGAACTGGGCGTGGCCGACGAATACCACATGACCGAGGCTCAGGCCGAGGCCGTCGTGCGGTTGCAACTCGGACAGCTTGCTGCACTGGAACGCGATGAGATCTTCAAGGAATATTCGGGCCTCCGCGATCAAATCATCAGCAACGAACTGTTGCTCTCGGACGAAGCCAACATTCGTGCGCTCATTCGCAAAGATCTGGAGGAAGTCCGCGACAAGTACGGCGACGCGAGGAAAACAGAGATCACGGACGAAGGCGGTTCGGTGAACATGGAAGACCTGATTCCCGAGGAGGACACGGTCGTCACGCTCAGCCACGGCGGTTACATCAAGCGCATGCCGCCGGCCACTTTCCGGACGCAACATCGTGGTGGCCGGGGCGTTCAGGGCGGTGCGCGCGATGAAGATTTCTTCGAGCACTTTTTCGTCGCCTCGACCCACGCGTTCCTGCTG
>Ga0163144_10020764_pt1 | contig 13101 bp, 1 predicted proteins | sample OliLak19BULKMAT1_FD_123175 | JGI IMG/M metagenome (GOLD analysis project Ga0163144, IMG submission 123175) | Freshwater microbial mat bacterial communities from Lake Vanda, McMurdo Dry Valleys, Antarctica - Oligotrophic Lake LV.19.BULKMAT1 | ecosystem: Environmental > Aquatic > Freshwater > Lake...
CAGGCCGTCTTCCGGTGGTAGCGCAGCCGGCAGAGCCACCTCGGCCCGATTGGTCAACCATTCCGCAGCCACCGAGCAAGGAGGCCCGTGACCTGCGCGCCAAGTTGGAATGCGCGCTTGAGCAAGGAGACAAGGGGGCAGTGGCCTGGGTTGAGGCGCAGGCGGGTCGATTACATCCGCGTGAACGCGAGGTGGCGGTTACGGCGGTGTTGGAGTTGTGGCGTTCGTGCCGGGCCTTGGATATTGAACGGTGATCACCGTTCATCGTTTTGGCCTGTGGTGCGGGTTGAGTGGAGCTTCAATCGTCAGACCCCGCCGATGGCGGGGTGTTCATTGCTGACATGCTTGAGTGCGCGGTGGCGGCCGCCCGCTGAGCGATGCTCGAACCGGTACGCCACCCTAATTGTCGTTTGACGAGGAGCTGCCGATCGTGCATTGAACCGCCCGCCTGGGAGCCGATCACGGGCCCGTGTGGAACTGGTACGAGAATGAGAAATCAGCGGCTCAATTGGCTGAGCTGATCGAATTCTCGCTGACGGTGCGAGACGAGGCTCTGCATTGGGAGCCACGCCCGCCTACATGGCACCTCAGACCAATTGGACTCTGCATCGTGCACCAGGATGGAAATTAGGTGCTGCGAACCGCGCACTGGTCCTTCCTCCGCCACGATCCGCCATCACGAACGCGAAAGGTAGCGTCTGAAAAGGGGGCCTATGCTCGCGCGTTGCTGGAACCTACCACGCCGAAGAAACCGTAGAACCCGAAGAAATCGTCGAAGCCGAAGCCCGTGTTCAATACATAGCCCGGGGACTCTGGCCGGGAATCCGCCGTTACTAGCCCCTGGGACCATTCGGAGACCTATCCATCCCCCCAGGGCTGATGTGAGTCGTAGCTGCCTGAGCAAGCAGCTCTAAAGTCGGATACGAACCAGACCTGATCAGTTTTGGGTATTTATCCCAAGGAATTATTTCCGCTGCGTGGATCGTTAGTGAAGGCGCTGACGTGCCTGACATGAAGAATCTGGAGGCATTGACTCAAGATCCCCACTCCTAGAAAGAGGCCCCCCAAAAAAGGCGAGGTGGGCATGTTGTCAGGGGTCGTCAGTCGAGTGGGTAACTATGCCGTGACGCGGTTGGCGCTGGTGCTGGTCGTTGGCGTATCGTTGTGCGCCCAAGACTCGCTGCCGGTCCGCGTGGTAGATGTCCAAAGCGCGCTGCGCCTCACCATCAAGTCATCCATGGGTGGGTCGCCGGGCACTATGCCTTTCCATTTAGAGGGGCTCCGCTTGATCGGGCCTAACGAACACCAACTGACGAAGCCCAATAAACCGTGCCCACCCGATTGCGAAGTGACCTTGCAGGTCACGAAACAACACCCGTACGCCGATGCGTTTGGGGTCGAGAGTGTCAGGGCGCTGATGGTTTCCGCAAGCCCGAACGATCCGGTTGCGAAGCCACCACGCTCAAACTGGGAACAATGCCACCGCAACCTGGCGCAGGCCACCTTCATTTTCTACATTGAACTAGTTTAAAAATTATCCCACGGAAATATACCATGAAGAACATTATCGAACGAGTTGGTGGCGCAGCCATGCTCCTGTTAGCATTTCTCGGCAGCATGCTTGCGGTCGATATTCCTGCGGTGCCGACAGGACTGTCAATCGCCGCTCGTGGCGAGAGTAGTCTGACGCTGAGCTGGATGCCGGCGAGTGATGGGGCGGGGATTCCCGCGGTAAGCTACCAAGTGTTGGTCAATGGGACGCTGGCGCAGACGGTCACGGTTTCCAACACCATCTTGGCGGGGCTCAAACCACTGACAACGTACGCGTTGTCAGTTAAATCGGTAAATTCGCAGGGTGGCGCTTCGGCTGCCAGTGCGGCGATTTCGGTTACCACTACCCAGGATGGCACGCCGCCGACTGTGCCCACCGGGCTCGCCGGTACCGCCACCGATCATACCGTCAGTTTGAGTTGGACGGGTTCGACCGATGTCATCGGCGTAACTGGTTATGACGTGGTACGAGAGGGCGTCGTGGTTGGTCGCCCGACCGCTACCACCTTCACCGACACCGGTCTGCTCGCCAGTCGAACCTACGGCTATACCGTGCAGGCATTCGATGCGGCGGGGAACCGTTCCGCAGGAGCCACCTATTTTTTCATCACTATGCGGCCTGATATCACGGCGCCGAGTGTTCCTGCCAATCTGCGGGTGACCGGCAAAACTGCCCGGACGGTGTCGTTGGCGTGGGATGCGGCCACCGACGACAACCTGACCATCGCTGAATATCGTGTTTCCTTCGGCACGCAGTATCGAGCATCAATTTACCAGAACTCGGTAACCGTCAGCGATCTTATTCCAGGCACCGTCTACAACTTCACCGTGCAGGCAAAGGATCAGGCAGGCAACATGTCGGCGGCGAGCGCCTCCGCCTCAGCGACTACCACGGCTGATGCCGCGCCACCGTCAACTCCGGCGGTGCCGAAGCTGGAATCGACGGGCATTACGAACGTCTACCTGAGTTGGCCGCCTACGGCTGATAATGTTGGAGTGGCCCAGTACGAGATCTATCGCAATGGAACCAAGGTGGCCGCCCGTGATGGCTACTATTTTGAGGGCAAGGTGACGTGGTCCGACACCGGTTTGACGGCACGTGTCGCCTACAGCTACGCCCTCAAAGCGATCGATTATGCCGGCAACGCCTCGGCGTTGGGCCCGGCGTTGTCCGTGACGTTGCCCGGAGATGTGACACCACCGACGCAGCCAGGAAAGGTGACTGCAAGTGCGGTTACGGATGTGAGCTTCAAAGTTACGTGGTACGTCGGTCAGGACGAATCCGGCGGTAGCGGCATGGATGGGTATGAGGTGTGGATCGATGGGGTTAAGAACCAGTCATTGATCGGAACGGAAGTGACCATCAGCGGTCTGACGCCGTTGCGGTCTTACATCGTGGTGGTCAAGGCCAAGGACAAGGCGGGCAATATCGCCGCCAGCCCTGGCTTGCTGATCACGACACTGCAGGAAGCGATTCCGCCGTCTGTGCCTGCGGGTCTGACAGTCGGTCCCGTCACGGCGAGTTCCGTCACCCTGACCTGGACGGCCGCCACCGACAACATCGCGGTTGCCGGTTATGAATTACTGCGTGGAAGCGTCGTTGTTAGGCAGACCACAGCGTTGACGCTCACCGATGACGGTTTGGCGGCGAATACCACCTATAGCTATGCGGTGCGCGCCTTCGATGCGAACGGCAACCGTTCGGCGGCTTCCACCGCGGTCAGTGCACGAACCGCCACGGACACCATTGCGCCGACTGCTCCTGCAGGTTTGACCGTGACCGGACGGACTGAGAGCCAGGTCTCCCTGACATGGACCGCTGGGACCGACAATGTGCGGCTCTCACACTATACGATCCTACGAGGTACCAGCGAGATTGGCCGGAGCACGGTACTGACTTTCACGGACACCGGTCTGGATGCCAACACCAGCTACACCTACACGGTCAAATCCGTGGATGGAGGCAACAACCGTTCGCCGGCGAGTGCTGCCGTGACGACGACGACGCTGCCGGACACCATCGCTCCGCTGGTACCTGGGAAACCCTACACCACGTCCATCGTGCCGACATCGGTGACTCTGGGCTGGACGCCATCGACCGACAATGTGCGGGTCAGTGCCTATGAATTCTACCGTAACGGCGCCCTGATCAGCCAACCGACAACCAACAGTTATTCTGATATAAATCTGACCCCGGGATCCACCGTGGTCTATACGATCAAGGCCAAGGATCCGACTGGCAACGTATCAGCGCTGAGTGGCTCGCTGAGCGTCACGCTACCGTTGGACACGGTGAAGCCGGCTATGCCGACCAATCTCATGCTATCTCGTCGTGGAGATAACTCCGTCGACGTGTCATGGAACGGTAGCGCCGATGTGGGCAGTCGCGTGGTCTCCTATGAAATCCTTGCCGGTACTACCGTGGTGGCGACCACGGCATCCAGTTGGACGACTGTCGCCGGTCTCACGCCGGCGACGTCCTACACCTACATCGTGCGAGCGGTGGATGCGGGTGGGAATCGTTCGGATCCCAGCTTATCGCTGACCTTCAAGACCAATACCGACAGTACCGTGCCGACGGTTCCGACTGGCTTGGCCGCGGGGACCCTCGCTTTGCAGGCAGTACCGCTGACCTGGATTGCCTCAAACGATAACACCGCGGTGACCGCGTATGAGATCTCGCGTGATTACGTTGCCATCGTACGTCTGGGTGCGGTAACGACTTTCACCGACAACACGGTGAAACCAGGTACTTCTTACAACTACGCAGTGCGCGCCATTGATGGCGCCGGCAACATGTCGGCCTACTGCACAAACCTGCGCGTCACCACGCCCACCGACACTGTGGCGCCGACCGCGCCTACGACCCTGATGGTGACTGATCGCCTAGCCGATCGTATCACGCTGACATGGTCCGGTGCGACCGACAATGTCGCGATTGCCAAATACGCGGTGATGCGCGGGCCGAGTCAGGTAGCCCTGGCGACCGGCACCACCTACACCGATACCAGCCTGGCGTCGAACACCGCTTACACCTACACCGTCAAGGCAGTGGACTTTGGCAATAACCAGTCGCCTGCCAGCGTTGCGGTCAGTGCCACCACCTTGGCGGACACGCAGGCGCCGAGCACGCCCGGCAAGCCTAGTCTTACGAGCAGTACGTCGACCACGGTGAACCTGAATTGGTCGGTGGTGAACGACAATGTGGGCGTCACCGCTTTTGAAGTATACCGCAATGGCACTTTGGCGATCACCACGCCCGCGACTTATTGGAGCGATACCAATCAGGTACCCGGATCGACGCTGTCCTACACCCTCAAGGCCCGTGATGCGGTGGGCAATGTTTCCGCCGCCGGTCCGGCGCTGAGCGTCACCCTGCCTGGCGATATGCAAAACCCTACTCCGCCCGCAGAACTCGAACTCACCACCCGTTCCGATACGTCATTGGTCCTGAAATGGGTCGCCAGCACTGATGTTGGAAGCCGGGTTGTGTCATATGAGATCTTCAGTGGCACTGCGGTGGTAGCGACCGCGCCCTCAACCTCTGCAACCATTACCAGTCTGGTGGCGGGCACGATTTACACCTTCACCGCCCGGGCAGTGGATGCTGCGGGCAATCGTTCGGATGCGAGCTTGCCGCTGGTGGTGCGCACCAACACCGACAGCACAAAGCCGACGGTACCGACGATAAGCGCAGGTGCGCCCACGCTGCAGTCGGTGCCGCTCACCTGGACCGCGGCGACAGACAATGCCGCGGTAACTGGGTATGAGGTGTCCCGCAATTCGGTGGCGATCGCGCGGATTGCTGCCGTTTTGACTTATACCGATACCGGTGTGGTACCGGGAACTACGTATTATTACGCAGTGCGTTCCATCGATGCCGCGGGGAACATGTCGGCGTGGAGTGCATCGGTGTCTGCTCGCACGCTGACAGACACGGTGCTGCCTACCGCTCCAGGAACACCGACCGTAATCAGCCAAACCATGAGCACGGTTTCGCTCTCATGGACCGCAGGCAGCGACAATGTCGCGGTGGCCAAGTATGCGATTCTGCGCGGAGGCAGCCAGATCGGCAGTGCTACCGGAACCACTTATACCGACACTGATCTGAGCGCGGGCACCACCTACACGTATACAGTGCGGACGGTGGACGTGGCCAACAACCAATCGCCAGTCAGCCTGGCCGTCAACGCCACGACTTTGGCAGATACGGTGGCTCCGTCGATTCCCGGTAAGCCGGCGGCCTCCAACATCCTGACGACCTCACTGAGCCTGGGTTGGCCGCCCTCCAGCGACAACGTCGCAGTCACCGGCTATGAGGTGTACCGCGGCGGCGTGCTGGTGCGGACGGTGACGACCAACGCCTTCAGCGACACCGGGCTCTTACCGGGTGCGGTATTGAGCTATGCGATCAAGGCGCGTGATGGTGCCGGTAACCTATCCGCGCTCGGGACGGCGCTCAGCGTGACCATGCCAGCAGACACGCAGAAGCCGACGACACCACCGTCATTGACGTTGTCCGGTCGCACTGACACCACGATTTCGCTCACATGGTATGCGAGCATCGATGTTGGCAGCAGTGTTGCCTCCTACGAAGTATTCTCCGGTACCACGGTGGTGGCCACCAGCACCACGCTCAGCGGGACCGTCACCGGCCTGACCACCGCTACCGCCTACACCTTCACGGTGCGAGCGGTGGACGCGGCGGGCAACCGCTCGGACGCCAGCCTGCCGCTCGCGGTACGCACCAACGTTGACAGCACGGCACCGATCGTGCCGCCCATTCCGGTGGTCGGGACACTCACTCTGACGGAAGTGCCGCTGACCTGGACCGCGTCAACCGATGCCGTGGGTGTAATCGGTTATGAGATCGCCCGTGACTTCGTCGCCTACGCCCAGATCGGCGCGGTGACCTCCTACAGCGATACACAGGTCAAACCTGGCAGCGCATATTATTATCAGGTGCGGGCGTTCGATGCTGCGGGCAATAAGTCGGCGTGGTCACCTTACCGGTATGTCACGATGCTCACCGATACGCAGGCTCCTACCACTCCGGCAGCGTTGACCGTGACCGGTACAACGCCTGGTTCCGTGAGCCTGTCGTGGACTGCGGCAACTGACAATGTCGGCGTGGCTGGTTATCACGTGCTGCGCAATGGCAGTCAGGTCGGCACGCCTATCGGTACCACCTACATCGATACCGGGCTGAGTGCCGGTACCACCTACAGCTACACCGTGCGCACCGTCGATCTCGCGTCCCGCACCTCACCCGTAACCACGGCGGTCAGCGCGACCACGCCGGCGGATTCCGTTGCTCCGAGCGTTCCGGGGCAGCCGTCGGTCAGCAACCTCACTGCTATCAGCCTGACCCTCGGCTGGTCGCCTGCGACGGACAACGTCGGGGTCTCTATCTATGAGATCCACCGTAATGGGAGCCTGCTGACGACCGCCACCACCAATTCGTTCAGTGACACCAGCTTGGTGCCAGGTGCGACGCTGACCTATGCCGTCCGTGCGAAGGACGGTGCAGGTAACTTTTCAGCCCTGAGCACATCCACCTCGGTGACGGCGCCAAGCGACAGCAAGCCACCCACGGCTCCGAGCAATCTCACTCTGTCCACGCGGTATGATACCAGCCTGTATCTGTCATGGTCAGCGAGCACGGATGCTGATAGTCGGGTGGCGTCTTATGAGATGCTTTCCGGGACGACGGTGCTGGCGAGCGCTCCTTCCACCTACTTCACCCTCACCGGTCTGTCGGCGGGGACTACCTATACCCTTACGGTCCGTGCGGTCGATGCCGCCGGAAATCGTTCGCCGTCCAGTCTGCCGCTGACGGTCAGTACCGATACGGATAGCACCGCTCCGTCGACTCCCACCGGAATCACCATCGGGACGCTGGCTCTGAAGAGCGTGCCGCTGTCGTGGACCGCTGCGACCGACAACGTTGGTGTGGTCGGTTATGAGATCGGTCGTCAGTGGGTGCCCATCGCACGGGTTGGGACAGTGACGAGCTACACCGATACCAGTGGTGACCCGAATACCGGCTACTACTACACCGTGCGCGCTTTCGACGCTGCCGGTAACACGTCGCCGTGGAGCGATTCGAAGGTGGTTACCACTTCGGCCGACACGGTAGTACCGACTGTCCCAACTAACCTGACGGTGGCGACAGGCACCGCGAGTACGGTCGCACTTTCATGGACGGCAGCGACCGACAACGTGCGCGTAACCCAATACTATGTGCTGCGGAATGGTGCGCAGGTGGGCACGGCAAGTGGCACTTCTTATGTAGACAAGGGACTCGCGGCGAACACCTCCTTCTCGTACACCGTCAAGGCAGTGGATTTCAACTACAACCAATCTGCTGCATCGAATGCCGTGTCGGCGTCGACGTTGGTGGATACCCAGGCCCCGACCTGGGTCGGTAACTTGGTCCTCGGCAGCCTCCAATACACCTACGTCTATTTCACTTGGTCAGCCGCTTCGGACAACGGACTGATCGCAAGTTATGAGGTGACTCGCAACGGCGCGGTGGTGGCGACGTCGCCCTCCCCAAGCTTCAGCGATAGCACCTTGGTGCCTGGCACGACCTACACCTACTCCGTTAAAGCGAAGGATGCGTCGGGTAACGTCTCGACTGCGAGTCCAAACCTCGTGGTGACCACCCTGGCGGACAATTGGACACCACCGGCACCGCAGTGGGTGCGCCTGTACTCCTACATCGCCGGTACTTCCGTGCCGCTGCAGTGGGATGGATTAAGCGACAGCGGGAGCGGCATCGTTGCCTATGATATCTACGATCAGGGCGTGAAGATCGCGACTGTGCCGTCCAGCAACACGGTCCTCACCTTGGCGGGTGGTGCGCCTCATCTGCTGTCGGTGCGGGCTCGCGATGCAGCCGGTCTGGTATCCGCTTTCTCCGACACGCTGAGTGTGACCACTGCGACCAACGATATTGTCGGCCCCGCTGCACCGACGGGCGTGACCCTGAGTAACGTTACCGCGGGTAGTTTGCGTATCTCGTGGATAGCGTCGGCAGATGCAGTGGCCTACGACATCACTCGGTCGGGCCAGTTCGTTGGCCGCACCACGGGGACGACATTCGATGATATAGCCGTGATCCCGTCGCGCAGTTATACTTATCTGGTCTATGCCATCGATGCTGCCGGCAACCGTTCCAGCAACAGTCTCGGGCAGACCGTCTCGACGCCGGCAGATTCCACCAAGCCTACGGCTCCGCTCACGCTTACCGCGCAATTGCTCACCCCGGTTGCAACACAACTCACGTGGCCTGCGGCGACCGACAATGTGCGCGTCGCTAGCTACTACGTTTATCGTAACGGCGCACCGGTCGCCCAGGTCTACACCCCTGGCTACACGGACTTGTATCGCGAGTCCGGTGCGCGTCTCACCTTCACGGTCGTGACCGTAGATGCTGCCGGGAACCAGTCGGTTGCGTCGCCGAGTGCTGAAATGCAGATGCCGATCGATGGGACCGCACCGAGTATCCCTGGACCCCCGTTGATCACGGGTGTCACTACCACCTCTGCCAGCCTAGCGTGGAGTGCTTCGACGGACTCCTTCAGTACACAGATCTCGTACGTGGTGTTTCGTGATGGCATTGAGCTGAATACCACCAGCCAGCCGTACTACACCGATACGACCCGCATTCCGGGCACCACCGCGTCCTATGCCATCAGCTCGCGGGACATCGTCGGAAACCGTTCGGCTGCTAGTGGAGCGGTTAGTGCCACTACCTTGGCAGATACCGTTGCGCCCATACCGCCCACTGGCGTGTACTTCTCTAGTCGTACGGCCAATTCGCTCACCTTGGGATGGACCGGCTCCACCGACGCGGAGAGCGCCATCGCTCGTTATGAGGTCGTGCGCGGCGCCACCGTGATGGGGTCAGGTCTTTACACCTCCCAAACGGTCATCGGTCTGACTCCGAGCACGTCGTACACCTTGGCTGTTGTGGCGATCGATACCGCCGGCAACCGTTCCGCACCAAGCGCCACGGTGACGGCAATCACAGGAGCTGATGCGACCGCTCCGAGCATGCCTACTGGCCTGATCGCGGGCACCATCACTGAGACCAGTGTTGCGATGTCATGGATCGCGGCCACCGACAATAGTGCCGTGCTGGCCTATGAGATCGCGCGTTCCTACGTGGTCATCGGGCGGACGACCGGCACCACGTTCACCGACACCGGACTGACGCCGAACACCGCCAATATCTACCAGGTCCGGGCGTTGGACGGCGCTGGCAACGCGTCGCTTTGGAGTGCCTACATTTATCCGTCGACCAAGGCGGATACGGTCCTGCCGACTGTGCCAACTGGCCTGACGGTGACGTCCACCAGCGTGAACCGCGTGGCGCTGTCGTGGACCGCCGCGAGCGACAATTTGGGAACGCCCAAGTACCGCGTCCGTCGTGATGGAGTGCAAGTGATTGAAACCACCGCCACCACTTTTACCGATACCTCGGTGCTGGGTTCCACCACGTATTCCTACACCGTCGTGGCGGTCGATTTGGCGGGCAATGTCTCGCCCGTTAGTGCCGCTGTCAGTGCCACAACGGCAGCCGACACCGTCGCACCAACGGTGCCGGGGCAGGTTTATGCCACCAACGTGGGCTACACGTCGCTGTCACTCAGTTGGGGGTCATCAAGTGACAATGTCGGAGTGAGTGCTTATGAGCTGTTCCGCAATGGCGTCCTGGTGGTCAGCACGCCGAGCACCAGCTACAATGTGTACAGCCTTCCCGCCGGCAGCAGTTCGGTCTACACCGTGCGTGCGCGTGACGTCGCAGGGAATTTTTCTGCCACCGGCACTCCTGCCACCATCGCAACCACAGCCGACACCAAGGCACCAACGGCGCCGATGGGCCTGTCGCTGTACAGCCGTGGTGATCTGACGGTGACTGTAACCTGGGCCAACGCTACCGATGCGGAGAGTGGTCTGGCCGGATATGAAGTCCTCAATGGGACTACGGTGATTGCAACAACGCCCTCGACCTATGGGACCATCAACGGTCTGTCCGCATCCACCAACTACACCGTGACCGTGCGCGCGTATGACCAAGCGGGTAATCGTTCTCCTGCCAGTCAGCCGTTCACGTTCCGTTCTGCGACCGATGCGACAGCTCCGACGGTGCCGACCACCTTTGCTGCCAGCAACGTCACCATGACCAGCCTGACGCTCGGTTGGACGGCCTCGACCGACAATATCGCGGTAACCTCTTACGAGGTCTACCGCAACGATGCGTCGATTGTCCGCGTGACCGGTACCACCTTCAATGACGCCGGTTTGACCCCTGGTACGGCGTATCGTTATTGGATCCGTGCGGCCGACGCCGCTGGAAATGCCTCTGGCTGGACTGCCGTGCTCAACGTCAGCACGTTGAGTGATGCCGTTTTGCCAACAGTCCCGACCAATCTGGCGGTGACATCTGCTTCCGAGAACCGCGTGGTGTTGTCGTGGACCGCAGCAAGCGACAACGTAGCCATCAAACGCTATCTCATCCGGCGCAATGCGGTCGACGTTGGTGAAGCCACTGGCACGACCTACACCGACACTACGGTGGCGTCAGCGACCACGTATTCCTACACCGTGTTGGCGGAAGACACCGCTGGCAACCGCTCGGCGGTGAGCACGTCGGTTTCTGCCACCACTGGTGCCGACACCCAGGCTCCGTCCGTGCCCGGTCAGCCATATGCCACCACGACGGCCTATAACAGCATCAACTTAGCGTGGGCGGCGGCGAGCGACAACGTTCGCGTTACCACCTATGATATTCTGCGTAATGGCACCGTGGCCGGCACCTCGGCTACCACCGCGTTTGTGGTCTCCGGACTGACGTCAGGCACTTCGTCCAGTTATATCATTCTAGCCAAGGATGCTGCCGGCAACACCTCTGCGGCGAGCCCGGCGGCGACCATCACGACCAGTGCGGATACCACTGCGCCAAGTGCTCCTACCGGCTTGACTCTCTACACCCGCTACGACACCTCTGTGTCGCTAGTCTGGGCCAATAGTGTCGACAGTGAAAGCGGTATGGCTGGTTACGAGGTGCTGCGCGGAACCACCGTGGTGTCAACCGCCACTGCCAACGCCGGTTTGGTTACGGTCACCGGCTTGTCCCCGGCCACGTCCTACGTCTTTACGCTGCGCGGCTTCGATGCCGCCGGGAACCGTTCCGCCGCCAGTCCGGCCCTGACGGTGATGACCGGGACCGATGCCACGCCACCTAGCGTGCCGACACTCTTCACTGCCAGCAATCTGAGCATGACGGGGCTGACCCTGACGTGGACGGCATCGACCGACAATGCTTCCGTCAGCGCCTATGAAATCTTCCGCGACCCGCTGTCGATCACCTTGGTGACAACCGGCATGACCTATGTCGACAGCGGACTGCGCCCAGGAACGGCGCTGCGGTATTGGGTGCGCGCACGTGATCCATCCGGCAACGCCTCGGCGTGGACCCCCGTGCTCAACGTTACCACGCTGCCTGATACTGTGGTACCGAGCACGCCGACGGCGGTGCAGGTGGCGTCGTTCACTGAGAATCGGGTGTCGCTCTCGTGGACCGGCTCGACCGACAACATCGGAATAAAGCGCTACGTGATCCGTCGTGATGGCAACGAGGTGGGTGAGTCCACCACCACCACCTTTACCGATACCACGGTTAGTCCCGCCACCCTGCATTCCTTCGTGGTGCTGGCGGAAGACACGGCAGGTAATCGGTCAGTCGCGAGCACAGCGGCCACGACCACCACAGCAGCGGATACCCAGGCGCCCAGCGCTCCTGGACAGCCAGTGGCCAGCGGACTTGGGTACACCGCGGTGACTCTCAGTTGGGCGCCTGCGACTGACAACGTGCGTGTTTACCGGTATGAAGTGCTGCGTAATGGCACTTCGCTGATCCTGACCACCAGTACCTCCTTTACCGTCAGTTCACTGGTCCCAGGAACAGCGTCGACGTTTACCATCAGCGCCATGGACGCAGCCGGGAACACATCGGTCGCTAGCACCGCCACCACCATCACCACGCTTACCGACAGCATCGTTCCATCGGCTCCGACCGGCCTAATGTTGAGTTCGCGCGGTGATGCATCCCTGTCGTTGTCGTGGTCTGCCGGTTTGGACGGCCAAAGCGGTATCACCAGTTATGAAATTTCGCGTGGCACCACAGTAGTCGCGACCTCGCCATCGACCAATGCCACGGTGACAAGCCTGACGCCGACCACTGCCTACACGTTGACCGTGCGTACCGTGGATGCCGCGGGCAACCGTTCACCGACAAGTCTTCCGCTCACAGCCATTACCGCGGTGGACAACACGCCGCCAGCGGTACCTGCCGGGTTCGTAACCGGTTCCGTTACCAAAACTGGCGCTGCGCTTACGTGGACGGCAACTAGCGATAATGTCGCCACCACGTTCTATGAAATCAGCCGACAAAGTCTCGTGGTGGGACGTTCGACCACCGCAGCGTTCAGCTCGTCCAATCTCAGACCTGGTACGGCTCATTCGTTCGCCGTACGCGCC
>Ga0163144_10020766_pt1 | contig 13100 bp, 13 predicted proteins | sample OliLak19BULKMAT1_FD_123175 | JGI IMG/M metagenome (GOLD analysis project Ga0163144, IMG submission 123175) | Freshwater microbial mat bacterial communities from Lake Vanda, McMurdo Dry Valleys, Antarctica - Oligotrophic Lake LV.19.BULKMAT1 | ecosystem: Environmental > Aquatic > Freshwater >...
CAGCGTATCGTGGAAAACCACCTTGAAGCCGGGCCGCGAAAGTTTGGCCAGCTTCTCCGGCGTCAGCTTGGCCGCCGCGTCGACGATCGCGGAATCCAGCGTGGTGTAGTCCCACCAGTCGGGAGCGATGGCGGAGAGTTTGCGCGGCATGGTCGTGGGTGTTCGGGTTTGGAATCAGGTCAGCGGCGAAGGCCTTTGCACGGGGCTGAGCAGAACGCCTCCACGGCTTCGGACAATGGATCACTGTCCGCTGCGCTGAAGCCGAGATGCAGGTGGCGCCGCCAGCCTTCGGCAAACTTGAGCCTGCGCCCCATCGCGGCCGTGCGGGCGGAAAGTTCGTCCATCGCGGCAAGGTAGCTGTCCATGCCCTGCGTCGCGTCGAGCCATCCCTTCTGGCTCGCATGTGCGGCGAGCGCGGCGCGCTTCTTTCCGTGGACCGAAGCGGTGTCCACCAGCAGATCCGGCATCACGGGCTCTCGCAGCGGCGTCTCCAACCCGTGGGGCATGGCGTGGTAAAGCGTCACCTCGCCGGCGGCCGGTGCCCGGCGTGGGGTCGTGTGGAAGTTGGGCATGTTCTTGGCAAACGTGGCCGTGACCGTGAGCCGGCATGTTTCCGTGTGGTCCTCCATGTAGTCGACGGGCGGATGCGTCAGGACAATGCGCGGGTTCACGTCGCGGATCACCGAGGCCAGCCAGCGCACCCGTTCGACCGAGTAGACGATCTCCAGATCATCACAGAACGGCGGATACCAGGTCGCCCCGAGGATCTTCGCGGCCGCCTGCGCTTCCTGTCGGCGAATCCGCGCCGTGGCGGCCGAGCTGGCGACCATGCTGCCGCAGTTGCCGGTGGAGAGGTTGAGGTAATGGATCTCCCAACCGGCCACCTTCAGCAGGAGCAACGTTCCCGCCATGCCGAACTCGATGTCGTCCGGGTGCGCGGCAATGGCGATGGCGGCGGGCATTGTCTCAGGGATCTCGAATCAGGTATCCGGGATCAGCTGCCTGACGCCGGATACCCGACGAATGGATTCAGAGCTTCACCGGTTTGCCCGTCGCGGCCGACTTGTCGGCGGCGAAGATCAGCTCGTGCGACTTCAGCGCATCCCAGAAGCTGGTCAACGGCATCTCCTCGCCGGCTTCGATCGCGTCGAAGAAGGCGTGGAACTGCGATTCATACGGATGGTCCTTCACGTCGCCGGAGTCGATCAGGCCGCAGGAGAGCTGGCTCCACTTGTTCTTGTTGAGCGCGCCCAGCTTGTTGCTGTGGAACTTGTCGTCCAGCAGCGAGCCGTTCGAGCCCACGACGTGCGTGTGGAAGTAGTAGGGCTGGATGCAGTCGAGGCAGCTCGTGGTCTTGCCCACGCGGCCGTCCTGGAACTTCACGATGCTGATCTGCGTCGTGGGGAAGTCATACGGCGCGAAGTATTCGCTCTTGGACGACGTGCTGTAGGACGTGACTTCGACGGGCTTGGCCCCGCCCATGACCATGAGCAGCGCGTCCATCGCATGGCACCCCGCGCTCAACAGGCTGGAACCGGCCTCGGCCTCCTTGTGGCTCCAACGGAACTGCCCATACCACGGGCCGACGCCGTGGTAGTAGTCGACCTCGGCGAAATGGACTTCGCCCAGCAACCCGGAATCGATCAGGCTCTTGATCGAGCGGAACTGCGCCGAGTAGCGGACCTCGAAGCACACGCAAGTCTTCACCTTCGATTTCTTCACCGCGTCGGCCACGGCCAGCGTGTCCTTCAGCGAAAGCGCCAGCGGCTTCTCGATGATGAGGTGCTTGCCCGCCTTGGCCACGGCCACGGCCTGCTTGGCGTGGTCCTTGGGGAAGGAGCAGATGTCGACCACGTCGAGCGACTTGTCCGCCAGCATGGCGCCGAGGTCGGTGTAGGCCTTGATCGGATAACCGTATTTGGTCGCCAACTCGGCCTCGTCGATCGGGCGCGTGCTGTAAATGGCGGTGACGCGGGCCTTGCCCGTGGCGTTGATGGCGGGGATGTGGGCCGAGGCGACCCAGCCGTTGCCGATGATTCCGACGTTGAGCTTCTTCATGATGGGAAATGCCAGTTGAGTGTCCAGACGTTGGCGTGGAGCCCCGCGCGCTTCACGAAATTTCTGCAACAACCGCGGCACTTTCGGACAGGCGGGAGGAGTTCCATCGCTTCTTCACCGCACCTCCTTCACCAGCCATTGGACCATGTTGATCGGCTGGAAGGCGCGGAGCTTGGGCATCAGTTCGTCGATGGTCGGCGCGTCGAGGACGAGGCGGCGGTGGTCGGGCTTCATGAAACCGTGCGCCACGGCCGAGTCGAGGTGGGCGAGGAACGGATCGTAGAACCCGGCGACGTTGAGGATGCCGCAGGGCTTCGAGTGAAGCCCTAGCTGCGCCCACGTGAGGATCTCGCAAAGCTCGTCGAGCGTGCCGAAACCGCCCGGCAAGGCGATGAAGGCGTCGGACATGTCGGCCATGAGCGCCTTGCGCTCGTGCATGGTCTTCACGACATGCAGCGTGGTCACGCCGGTGTGGCCAAGTTCCTTCTCCATCAGGAAGTCGGGGATGACCCCGGTGACTTCGCCTCCCGCGTCGAGCACGGCGTTGGCGAGGATGCCCATCATGCCAGCATTGCCCCCGCCATAGACGAGCCGGATACCTTTCGCCGCGAAGTGCCGGCCCGTCGCCAGGGCTGCTTCGGCGAAGACGGGATTTTCGCCCGTTGCATGCCCGCAGAAGACGCAGATGCGTTTCATCGGTGTAGGTTGGCCATGTTTGTCCGACGGGTCGAGCCCCGGCCACATCGACAGCGTCCCACGGAAACCCGCCGCCCCACGGCGCGCTTCGGATTGGCCTGTTGCTCGATGCGCTTTCTGATCCAAGATGACCGGGTGGCTGAACCAGCCAATCCGTGTTGCCGGTCCGTTTCCAAATGTCTCTCCTGACCATCCCATCCCGGCCCGCGCCGTTGCCGACTCCTGAGCCCGCTCCGCCGGAACTGGACCTTGTTCTCAGGTCGGCCAACGCCGGAGCGGCGCTCGGCGACCGTATCGACTGGCTCCGCGGCCTCGTCGCGTGGATACGACATCCGGTGAAGGGGCACGACGCCGTGACTTCCGCGCATCTGCGGATGAAGCGGCTATTCATGCTCCTGGACCATCAGCCGGAGATGAAGGACGCCGTCGCCCGGACGCTGCGCAGCCTGATCCGCGACACCTGCGCGTTGGATCTCTTCTGCGAAACCGGATTGCCGCGCGAAGCCGGCTTTGCCCAGGAAGCCTTCCACCGGATTTCCCACAGGCTCCTGCCCCAGCCGCCTTACGACGGGGACGTCGGCACGCTCTTCAACTGCCTTTTCCCGGACAAGGCGGACGCCCTCTGGATCGAGGCGCTCGACGAAGATGCGCGATTGCGCGTCCGCGACTTGTTCCACTGGAACGAGGCGGAATCCGAGGCCGCCTGGAACACCATTCCCGCCGACATGGAGGACGCGATCGTCCATCTCTCGGGCCAGATCGCGTCCGTCGGCGGCTCCACGCCCATCCGGTCGCGGTTGGAGCGGCGCAACTTCCGGGAGCTCCCTTTCGCGCGCCTCTGCGAAGTGGTGCCGCGGATGATCGAAAGCCATCGCCGGGTCGACTCGGCCGCGCTCGCCGTCGAACTAACCGGGCTCCGCGTCCAGCTGGATGCCTGTCACAAGGCCCTGGACCTGACGACCGATCATCTGGAGAAATACGGCGTCAGCCCCGGCCTCGTGTATCAGATCGAGCGCATGCGCGCCCAGCTTCTCCGCGTCGAGCGCCTCGTCGAGCTGCTCACCGCGCCCAAGGATTCCGATGGACGCTTCAACGGCTTCCTCGGCGAACTCATCCGCGACAACCAGGAAAGCCGCAGCCTGCGCTCGCTCTTCGGGGACACGTCGGCCCAGCTCGCCCGGCGCATCGTCGAGCGCAACGCCGAGACCGGGGAACACTACATCGCCCGGACCCGGGCCGATTACTTTGCGATGCTCCGTCACGCAGCCGGGGGCGGCGCGGTCACCGCGGTGACGATGATGCTGAAGGTCCTCATCGTCTCGGCCGGGATGTCCCACTTCTTTGCGGGGGCGTTCGCCAGCGTGGACTACGCCGCCAGCTTCGTGCTCATCCAGGTGCTCGGCTTCACGCTTGCGACAAAACAACCGGCCAACACCGCGCCCGCGCTCGCCCGGCAGATGCACGAAGTGCGCGACCCGGCGCGGATGGAAAGCCTCGTGGATGAAATCGCCTGCCTCGTCCGATCCCAGGCCGCGGCCATCCTGGGCAATGTGGCGATCGTCGTCCCCGTCGCGATCGTTCTCGACCTCCTGATCCAGCTCGCGAGCGGAAAGCCCCTGATGAACCCGGCCAAAGCCGCGGCCACCGTCGCCTCCTTCTCGATCCTCGGACCGTCCATCATCTTCGCCGCGCTGACCGGCGTGCTCCTCTGGGCCTCCAGCCTGATCGCGGCGGCGGCCGACAACTGGTATGCCTACCGCCGGATCAACGACGTTCTCCACCACCACCCCGGGCTCAATGCCCGGCTCGGAGCCGCTCGTGTCGGCGCGCTCGCCCGCTACCTCGACGACAATCTTGGGGGCATCATGGGCAGCGTGGGGCTGGGGTTCATGCTCGGGATGTTCCCTCCGATCTGGGAATTCATCGGCCTGCCGCTCGATGTCCGCCATGTGACATTGTCGTCGGGCGCCCTCGCCGCCGCGCTTTCGTCCGCCGGAATCGGGCTGCTTCACGAAACCGCCTTCTGGCTGGCCGTCTTCGGCATTGTGGCCATCGGCCTGGTGAATGTGACCGTCAGCTTCGCCCTCGCCCTTGTCGTCGCCATCCGCGCCCGCCGCCTGCATGCGCCGGAACGGCATCTGATCTATGGGGCCGTCGTCCGCCGGCTGGTTTCAAGGCCGCTGAGCTTCCTCTTTCCGGAGCGCGAAGGGCGGCCGAGTCAGTCGAAGTCCGAACAGCTCATGAAGTAGTGGCAGCGCGGGCAACGCAGCTTGCATTTCTCGTTGTGCAGTTCGTGCCCGCACCGAGGACACCACCGCCAATACTCGCCCGGCTCCGCCGATGGCGGCTCGGATGAAGAATCAGGCGACCCGGGTTGGGGACTGGACTCGGAAACGCTCATCGACACTAAAGACCCTGTGGAGATGAACGTGGATTTCAACCACCTTCCCATCAGCCTTTGACCTTCGCCAATCGCCCTCCCACGTTGCTCTCATGCCCGACGCCAAACCGCGCCACAGCCGATTCCGACGCTGGGTGGTGCGCCCCGTCGTCTATCTTGTCCTCCTCATGATCTTCTTCCGCTGGTTCGAGCACGCCAACGTCTACCACCCGAACAAGGTGTTGGACGGTTCCCCGGTGGATGACGGCTTGCCGTTTGAGGACGTCAACCTGACCACGTCGGACGCCGTCAAACTCCACGGCTGGTTCATTCCCGCGCCGACCAATTCACCCCGCGCCGGCTTCGTCGTCCTCGTCTCCCACGGCAACGCCGGGAACATCAGCCATCGCACTGCGCTCACCGGATTGCTGCGGCAACACGGCGTGGCCGTGATGCTCTACGACTATCGAGGCTACGGTCGCAGCGAAGGCCGCCCGAGCGAGGACGGCACCTACCGTGACGCGCTCGCGGTCTATGGCTGGCTGAAGCAGCGAGGCTTCGCCCCGGAGAAGATCATCAGCTATGGCGAATCCCTCGGCGGCGGCATCGCCAGCGAACTGGCCCGGCGCGAGAAGGTCGGCGCGCTTGTTCTTCAGAGCACCTTTACCAGCATTCCCGACATGGGCGCGGAACTTTTCTGGTTCCTGCCTGTGCGCCTCATTTCCACGATCAAATACGACACGCGTTCGCGCCTGCCGCAGATCCATGTGCCTGTGCTCATCGTCCACAGCGCACAGGACGAGATCATCCGTTTCAGCCATGCGGAGAAGAACTTCGCCGCCGCCAACGAACCCAAAGAGCTGGTGAAGATCACCGGCTCGCACAACGGCGGCCTGTTCGAGAACGGGGAGCTGTTCCGCGCCGGCATCGAAAAGCTTTTGATGAGGGCCGGGGCTCCGCCAGTGTCCGCAGGTCATGAGTAGCCGTAGCACGTCCGCCTTGTCCGCCCTGGGCCGTCGATCCGATGCGCCGCCGATCACGTGGTTGATGATCCTCGCGTTGTCGCGTCCGAAACTGATCTCGCTCGCCGCTGGATTCACAGACCAGGAAACGCTGCCGAACACCGAGACGCTCGCCATTCTCACGGAACTCCTCTCCGACCCGAAGCGCGGCAAAGCGGCTCTCCAATACGGCACCACCCAGGGCGATCCCACGCTGCGCGAACTGACGAGCCGACGATTGCTCCAGCAGGACCAGTCCGCCGTGGCCAGGTGGACCGAGTCGCGCTGCGACTCGGTCGGAGACCGCAGCGCGGTTTCCGCCACCTCGTTTGATGTCTCCGCCTACGCGCCGGAGCGGATGATCCTCACGCACGGTTCGCAGCAGCTCCTCTACCTCACCTGCGAAGCGCTCTGCGACGAGGGCGACATCGTGCTCGTGGAAGACCCGACCTACTTCGTCTTCCTCGGCATCGCCCAGAGCCGCGCCATCGATTGCCGCGGCGTGAAGCTCGACCCGGACGGCCTCAACCTCGATTCGCTCGAAGCGCAACTAGAACGGCTGAAGAAGTCCGGCGAGATCAAGCGGCTGAAGTTCCTCTACCTCGTCAGCTACTACCAGAACCCCAGCTCCGTCACCACGAGCCGGGCGAAGAAGGCCGCAGCCCTTAAGCTGCTCCGCCGCTACGAGCGCGCCGCCGGACATTCGATCTACCTGCTGGAAGACGCCGCGTATCGCGAACTGCGGTTCGAAGGCGACGACGTCTCCTCCCTGCTGGCCGAACCCGGCGCGGCCGAACGCGTCATCTACGCGGGCACCTACAGCAAACCCTTCGCGACCGGCATTCGCGTCGGCTTCGGCCTGATGCCCGAAGCGCTCCAGACGGTCTGCCTGCGTCTCAAGGGCAACCACGACTTCGGGACGGCGAATCTGCTCCAGCAAATCGTCGCGCGCAGCATCCAGTCGGGCATCTACGAGAAACACGTGGCCATGCTGCGGCAGCGTTACGCGACGAAGGCGGCGGTCATGGTCCACGCGCTGGAGGAACATCTTCCGGCGAGCTGCTCATGGTTGAAACCCAGCGGCGGGCTCTACGTCTGGACCGCGTTGCCCAAACGCGCGAAGGCCGGTCAGAAGGGGAAGTTCTTCCAGGCCGCGCTCGACGCCGAAGTGCTCTACGTGCCGGGCGAAGTCTGCTACGCCGAGGACACGTCCCGCCGCCGTCCCGCGCACGAGATGCGCCTGACCTTCGGCGGGGCCTCCGAGGACGCGATCCGCGAAGGCGTGCGCCGACTTGGAAAGGCGGTAACCAAATTCTACGGGAAATCCTGAGGCGCACCGTCATTGTGGCGGCGCGATATGAGCCGCTACGCGATTCTCCAGACGAGCCTCGAGGTGCCGGATGCCGAGGCGGTGCGGCGTGCCTTCAAACGTGTCTCGTTCCTCACTTCTGCCGACGCCTCCATCGTCCTCCGCGACGCGTATGGAATTCTCTTCCGCAACCTCTCCTACGAAGACGCCATCGCCGTCCACGAGGCGCTGGCGGCCGAAGGCGTCGCCGTCGATGTCGTGGAGAACCGCCACCTGCCCGAGCTGCCGCCGACGAAGTTCGTCAAGCGCATCGAACTACGGCCTGACGAGTTGATCATCTACGATCCGCTCGGGAGGAAGTTCGGCTTGGAGTGGGGACACTTCGCCCTGGTCAGCGCCGGGCTGGTCCCGATGGAGGAGGAGAAGGAGTTTACGAGGGTTGCCCACGGACTGAACTCCCCGTTCATCGGTGGGTCCGATCTCGATGACATTTTTATCGAAGCAAGCGCCCAGTTTTGGACCCACAGAGTCAACTCGGGCGACGACCCCGAACGCGTGGTCACAAGCCGGAAGAACGTCACGGTTGAAAAACGCTTCATCGACCTCGTGCTCACGCGCGGCGTCGCCCGCTACACGTTGGATGCTGATGAAGTTCTGCTGGGCCACGTCCTCGGTCGTCCGTGCGGCCGCGAACTGCCCAATGCCTTCCTTGAGCTGATCCGCCGGATTGTTTCCCACGCCGGCCACGCTTCGTTGAATCGCGGAGCCGTTGTCGCCCGCGACCAGGGCGCGCTCATGGCCTACCCGAGCCGCAATGCCTTCCATGAGGAAACCCAATGGCACCTGTGGCAGATACGGCGGCGGACGGAAGATCTCAGCCCACCCGGATGACGAGCGCGGTGGTGTTGTCCCGGCCGTCGTTCGCCAGCGAAGACTCGACGAGGCGATGGGCGGGATTGCCTTCGGGCTTGTCGGAATCGGGCGCGCGCAGCAGGTCGGTCATCTGGTGGCCATGGAGCCCTTCGGATAGGCCATCGGAGCAGATGAGAAAGGTGTCGCCCGGCTCGCACGCCACGGCACCGACCTGCGGGTCGACGAACTGATTGCCGCCGCCGAGGGCTTTCTGGAGGACGTTGCGCCGCGGATGGGTCCGGGCTTCGCGTTCGTTGATCTGGCCGTTGCGAAACAGCCAGCCGACATGGGTGTCGTCATGGCTGAGTTGTCGGATGGTCGATGCGCCGGCGGGCAGGTAGTAGATCCGGCTGTCGCCAATGTGGCCGAAATACATCCACCGCGGCGTGAACCAGCAGAGGCTGAGGGTCGTTTCCATCCCCCGGCATTCCTCGTAGCTGCCACCGAGATAGACGAGGGCGCGATGGATCTGGGAGTAGAGCTCGTGCAACACGTCGCCGAAGCCCGCGTCCATCCCCTGGGCCGACTGGTGGAATGATCTTGGCAGCAGGGACGTGATCTTCTCGACGGCGATCCGGCTGGCGAATTCGCCGGCCAGCGCGCCGCCCATGCCGTCGCTGACGGCGAACGCGAAGTCGTGCTTCTCGGTCGAAGCGTCGCCCAGTTTGCCGAGGCGTTGGACTTCACGCGCGTCGAACTGGAGGCCGAGGAAGGAGTCCTCGTTGTTCTTGCGCACGCGGCCGACGTCGGTGCGGCCGAACCAGCGTAGTCGCGTGGCGGGGGGGCGTTTCGAGGATGGATCTTTGTCGGGGCGCTTCACTTTGGTTCAGGAAGGAGCGTGGCGAATTCGAAGTCGATCAGACAAAACCGACCGTCGGACTGGCGGTAGGTGACATTGCGGAGCTCGGGGTCGTCATGACGAACGCCGTAGAACTCCAGTTCCGTGAAGAGTTCCCTGAGCCGGGCATCGTCGATGCGTTGGACGCGCTGGCCGCAGTTGGACGTGATGATGCGGAGTTTGGACTCATCCGCTTCCAGAAGGCGCGGAACAAACGGGCAGGCGCGTTCTTCCAGATGCCGGAGGACCCGAACCTCATTGGCGAACCGCACGCTCGCATCCGGCCCGTGATAGGCCTTGAAGACCCTTCCATCGAAACCCAGATGGACCGTTGCCCGGAGCGTGTCTTTGACCTTGAGCATGTGGATTTCGGCGGAATCGACGGTTCGGCACCGTCAGCCGTGTGTAGTCGAATTCATCGGACGGAGCCAGCGACCACTTGGGCTGATTTAGATCGGCTGCGCCAGAGGATGCAGCGGGTCGGCATTTATGGGCACATCGTGGTCAATTAAAGCCAGAAGGATCGAATGGGTTCACCGCCGGCGACGAGGGTTCGGACAACTGCGGTGATTCCCACGAAAAGAACGGCCTTGCCAGAGCGTGTTCCCACTCCTATTTCAACCCGGCGCACCACAAGTCATCCCAATGGCATTTCGGCTGCTCCCTTACCCGGAGTCCGCAGGCAGCAACGCTCAGCCGCATTGTCATTTCGCAGGAAGATTGGCCGCACTGAGATCGCAACGAACCAACCTGCATCCACTAACATGCCGAAATACAAACTCGAATACATCTGGCTCGACGGGTATGAACCCGTGGCCAACCTCCGCGGTAAGACCCAGATCAAGGAATTCGCCAAGTTCCCCAAGCTCGAAGAACTCCCGATGTGGGGCTTCGACGGCAGCTCGACCCGGCAGGCTGAAGGCCGCACGTCGGATTGCATGCTGAAACCCGTCGCCGTCTTCCCCGACACGACCAAGAAAAACGGCGTCCTGGTCATGTGCGAGGTGATGATGCCGGACGGAAAGACACCGCATCCGAGCAATTCCCGCGCGACCATCCTGGACGACCCCGGCGCGTGGTTCGGTTTCGAGCAGGAATACTTCCTCTACCAGGAAGGCAAGCCCCTCGGTTTCCCCAGCTCCGGTTTCCCCTTCCCCCAGGGCGAATACTACACCGGCGTCGGCTACAAGAATGTCGGCGACATCGCCCGCGAAATCGTGGACGCGCACCTCGACCTCTGCCTCGACGCCGGCATCAACCATGAAGGCATCAACGCCGAAGTGGCCAAGGGCCAGTGGGAGTTCCAGATCTTCGGCAAAGGTTCCAAGAACGCCGCGGACCAGGTCTGGATGGCGCGCTATCTCCTCGTCCGTCTCTGCGAGAAATACGGCGTGGACGTCGAGTTCCACTGCAAGCCCCTCGGCAAGGACGTCGACTGGAACGGCTCCGGCATGCACTCCAACTTCTCAACCACCTACATGCGCGAAGTCGGCGGCAAGGAATACTTCGAGGCCCTCATGGCCGCGTTCGACAAGTTCAAGAACGAGCACATCGCCGTCTACGGCCCGGACAACCACCTCCGTTTGACCGGCCTCCACGAGACCCAGTCCATCGACAAGTTCAACTACGGCATCGCCAACCGTGGCGCGTCGGTCCGTGTGCCCCACAGCTTCGCCAACAACGGATACAAGGGCTACCTCGAGGACCGCCGGCCCAACTCCCAGGGCGACCCCTACAAGATCGCCAGCCGCATCCTGCAGACCATCGCAACCGTTCCGACTCCTGCCGCCAAGAAGGGCAAGAAGTAGGCGCTAGCTTTCTCGAAACGAATTCACCGGGCGTGGTCACAAGGCCACGCCCTTTTTGTTTTCACGGAAAAGTCGGCTGAGGAGGACCGGGCGGCTTAGGAATCAGACGTTCGAGGCGGGTTCAGGCAGCCTGCTTCTCGCGCTCCAGAAGGGTGGTCACGTGCGAGAACTCCCCGCGCAGGTCATCGAGCTCCGAGAGCTCCCAAGTCGGCTGACTCGCCTCCAAGGCGAGCTCCATCTTGGTCGCCAACGCGGCGAGCCGGACGGCCCCGACATTGCCGGCGCTGCCGCGGAGCGAATGGATGGCATTGTGGGCGACCCGAAAGTTGCCCTGGCCGAGCGCCGTCTGGGCACGCCCAAGCAGTTCGTGGCCCTGCCAGATGAAGATCTCAATCAGCTCGATCGCCGGGTCGGGGTGACCCGGTTCACGCAGCTCGCGGAACATCGCAAGCTTCGAACTATCGAGATGTTTATCACTCACAGGGGTTGGATCGGCTGAAACCATTGGCGGTTTAACTCCTAAGACGCCGCAGCCGGTTCCGGCATTACCGCTTTCGGTTGTGCCCGGTGGTCGAATAGCGCGCTTCCGCCAATTCGCTTACACGCCGGTTGAACCCGTCTCCGGACTCATAGTCCCGCCACTGGGCGCCGAACTTCTCCACCCCGACAGCCAGCATCGCCTTCTGCCATTCGGAGCGAGCAAGGCCGTCGAACGGTGGCTGAACGGAACCTTGGATCAGCAGACCAAGTTTGTTTCGGCGCTGCGCGGCACCGGCGATTTTGCGGCCATGCCAAAGCAGGTCGTGCTTCTCCGCCCCGATGAAACATTGCCCGGGAATCTCCTTCACGCAGAACGGCGAGAGGCTCGTTTCCAAGCCCAGGATGGCAAGGGAGTCGCGAAGCCACGCATGCACGCCCTCGTAGCTTTCCCGCGCGGACAGTTCGAACCAAGCGTGGCCCGGAGGAAACGCCAGACTGTAGGTCCAATCCCGGTCGTGCGGCACGAAACCACCGCCTGTGGACCGACGGATGAGCGGACGGAGCAGCGTCACCTTCTCCATGTCGGCGACCCGTTGGGAGTAGCCGAACGTTCCGGCCGGTTCCGTCCAGCCGTAGAAGCGCAGCACGGGGGAGCCAGTGGTCGCCGCCGCTTCCAGCAGCCCTTCGTCGAAAGCCATGTTCCAAGCCGGCGCGCAGGGGCCGGAGTCGAGGTGGAACCAAGTTTCAAAAGTCGGCATTAGGGAGAAGAAGCTCATCCACGAAGAACACGAAGGCCACGAAGAAACTCCCAGTGACCCGAAAGCCTTCCTACTTCGTGTTCCTTAGTGCGCTTCGTGGATCGATGGTATCCCGGCTTGGGCAAAGGAACGCCAGTTCGCAGTCGGCGCAATCCGGCTTGCGAGCCGCACATCGGCGTCGCCCATGCCAGATGATCCAATGGCTGAACCGCGTCCATTCCGCCTGCGGGACCAGCTTCATCAAAGCCTCCTCCACCTTCACCGGATCCGTTTCCTTCGTCAGGCCGAGGCGGTTGGAGAGTCGGCCGACGTGCGTGTCGACCACGATGCCGACATTGATCCCGAAGGCGTTTCCGAGAACCACGTTGGCCGTCTTCCGGCCGACGCCGTTGAGCTGGATCAGCTCCTCCATCGTCCGGGGAACTTCGCCGGCGTGTTGTTCGATCAGCTTGCGGCAGGCGGCCCGGATGTTCTTCGCCTTGTTCCGATAGAGGCCGATGCGCCGGACGGCCTGCTCCAGCTCGGCCAGCGGCGCCTTCATGTAGTCGGCGGCCGTGCGGTATTTCCGGAACAAGTCGGCGGTGACGATATTGACCTGCTTGTCGGTGCACTGGGCGGACAGGATCGTGGCGACGAGCAGTTCCAACGGGTTCGAGTGGTTCAGTTCGCAGTAGGCATTGGGATACGTGGCCTTCAGGCCGGCGATGATCCGGACCGTGCGTTCCTCCTTGGCGGCGTGGGATTCGCGGGCCATCGCGCGGCGCTCAGTCTTTGCCCAACCACTCCAATTCGCTCGCGTGCGGCGCGATGACGGGCGTCCCGTCTTCACGCTCCGGATACTCGAAAATCTTGTTCTCGAA
>Ga0163144_10020767_pt1 | contig 13100 bp, 18 predicted proteins | sample OliLak19BULKMAT1_FD_123175 | JGI IMG/M metagenome (GOLD analysis project Ga0163144, IMG submission 123175) | Freshwater microbial mat bacterial communities from Lake Vanda, McMurdo Dry Valleys, Antarctica - Oligotrophic Lake LV.19.BULKMAT1 | ecosystem: Environmental > Aquatic > Freshwater >...
CACGGTTCGTTTGACCAAACCATGTCCTACCGCCGGAGGCCCAATCTTTCATCCCCCTGCTAGCACGCAACACAACTCGTTAAATGCCAATACGCTACCATGAGCGGAACGCGAGTTACGCCCAATTGAACGTGTGGGAACGTCTACCCATTGCGCTTACGAACTTTCGTTTGCCGAAGGAACCAACATGCCCGTCGTCTTTGACTATCACGGCCTCACCGATATCGGCCGCAAGCGCGACAGTAATCAGGATCAATTCCTGATTGCCGACTTGCGCAAATCGATGACCGTATTGAAGACTAGCGTGGCCCTGGATCATCAGGCCCGCCTCTTCGGCGAATCGCAGGGCATGTTGCTGGCCGTGGCCGATGGCATGGGAGGTCACGCGGCCGGCGAACGCGCCAGCAGCATCGCGGTCGACACCATCATGACCTACGTGCTCAATTCGATGCACTGGTTTTTTCGTCTTGAGAAGGATTGCGAAGTCGACTTCATCGACGAACTGAAGCAGGCGCTCGAGGCTTGCCATGCTAGTGTCACGGCCGAAGGAGCCCGGGTTCCGCAGCACGCGGGCATGGGCACTACCTTGACGTTGGCTTATGTCATGTGGCCCCGATTGTTTGTGGTCCATGCTGGCGACAGTCGCTGTTACCTGCTGCGGCAATCGCGACTGGAACAGGTGACAACGGATCATTCGATGGCCCAGAAGTTGATGCAGGGGGGCTCGATTAGTCCTGAAGAGGCGATCAACTCGCGCTGGAGCCGGATGCTGTGGAAGGTGATCGGCGGCCAGGCCGATGTGGTCGGGCCCGAAGTCTATCAAGCGGATCTTCAACCGCGGGATGCGCTGCTGCTGTGCTCGGATGGGCTGACGCGGCACCTGACGGATGAACAAATCGTCGCAATCATCGAAGATTCACCCGCCGAGGAGGCATGCCAGCGGCTCGTCAACGCCGCGGTCGAAGCGGGCGGCACGGACAATGTCACCGTGGTCATGGTCCGATTCCAGGAAACGCCAGCCGACATGGGTAAAGATTCTACGAAGGACACCACGGCATCCTTCAATCGCGACACCGACGTGCATATCGAGTTTCCAACCGTAGGCACCTAATCGAACGGTACATCGCAACAGATGGTCCATGGACGCTCACTCTGAGCAAGCAACGACCAGGGGATCATGGGGGCATGAACGGAAACGGGGTGAGGCTCGTCAATACGTGGAGTGATTTCGAGTCCGCTGGAATAATCGGGGAGTAGTCGGATCTGATTTTACGTAGGCTTGCACACCACAGACGGTCTGCTGGGTGCTCAAGAACCCTTTTTTTGGAGACGTTACGATGAAACGCGCGATCACCATGTGTTTGGCATTTGCCCTTTCCACGGCTTTCATGATCGGCTGTGCGGAGAAGACCGAAGTGAAGAAGCAGACGACCACGTCAACCCCTGGCGGAACGACGACACAGACCGACACCAAGGAAGTAAAGACGACGGGCGATAACCCGCCCGCGCCCAAGTAAGGTCACGTGCCGCCCCCACGTCGTAGCGAGTTGTCCGCAAGGTGTGGGCGCCTGGTATCAAGTTGTTATCTCTCCGGCCGCAGGTCGGCGTTAGCACAAACGCCGGCCTGTGGCTTTTTTTGTTGGTGCGACCTCGGTTGTTTCTCGCGGCAGAATCTCAGCCGGTTCGGCACATCACTTGCTTAAGGACGAATTCCTCAATGGCCCACAATCCGAGCGACCCCGAATAAATTCATGAATGGCATTTCCACCACATGCCCGAAGTGGACATCCGAAGATGCCCGAAGTGGACATCCGAAGCTCAACCAGAAAGGAATCGTGCCATGACCGCGAAAGACCGTAGTTCACTAAGAAAGCTGAAGCACTTAATCGCCGTATGCCGAAGTGGGGAAGACGGTTTCCGCACCGCCGCGGCCAATGCCGAAAACCCGGCGTTGCATATGCTATTCGAGTTCGCCGCGGATCTTCAGTCCGAAGTGCGCCAGCTGGCGGAAGAGATCGGCACGACGGCCAAGCGGCAGGATTCGGATGTTTTGTCGCCGGCGTGGTTGAAGCTGCTCTGATCGCCGGCTGCGCGATGGCCACAGGCCAATAGCCCGAAGTGCGAGCTTCGATGTTGCACTCGCCGCCCCAGTCGACCTCGCAGAGGTCCCAGCCATTAGCCGGTGGTTGAGCGCAGCGATACCACCGGAAACGGAATTCTCGCAAACTTTCGATCGACCCTGGAAGGGTCGCAGCACCGGCGACTGACGCTGTGACCCCTGCCGGGGTCGTGCGTTAACATGATGCTTGCATCCGGGGGTGTCGCTTACGCTCAACCTCCGGCTAACCGCTGCAACCCCTGCGGGGTGGAATACTCCCAAGCGCCACGCTAAATACACGCAGCACGGTATTTGATCTCCTGGTCGCGCGCCGGCCAGCCTGGTCAGTCGGTCTCCAGGCGGAAATATCGCTCGAGTAGCCTTTGAGAAATCCGAGCCGTCGCTAGCAACTCGTCCAATCCATGGCAAACCGAAAAATCGACTCGCATCATTCAATTGTTCCACCTGACAGACGTTTTGGCATGCCGTCTGCATTGCTTGTGAATCCAATGGCTCGCATTCAATCGCGGCAATGCCCGCCGACTAAAGAAATACTGACCGCCCGTGAAGAACCAGTGACGCCGAGCCGTTTCGACAGCGTGTCGATCCGCCGTGCGTCGCTACCAGTCCTAAAGGAGTATCTGGCCATGATCAATCAGCAAACGTTGCAGGGCAACTGGAATGAGATCAAGGGAACGCTCAAGGAGCGTTGGGGCGAGCTGACGCAAGACGATTTGCGTGCCTTCAACGGCAACGTCGATCAGCTTGTCGGCATGATCCAAAAGAAGACAGGCGAGGCGCGGGACGTAGTACAGAAGTACCTCGAAGAGATCACGACGGATACTTCGTCCGCGATCGGCAAGGCCGCGCAGACTGCCCGCGATTACACCAATCGGGCCACCGAGAACATGCGCGACACCTACGGCCAGGTCGCCGAACGAGTGCGTGACGGTTACTCCGAAGCCGAGCACGTCGTACGCAGCCGGCCTGCCGAGTCGGTGGCGGTGGCCTTTGGCGCGGGCTTGCTCATTGGGGTCATTACCGGTCTGATCCTGCGATCGCGGTGATGAAACAGGATCTCGTTTTTCGGCCCAAAGGTCGATAGGGCGCGAGGGCTGGCCGGGGCCCAATGGCACGACGGGCTGCCACGCCTCGAGCGGAGTGCAAGCTGTCGCCTGTCCCCGGTCAGCCCCGCGCGCCCGTATCGTCCCCTCGTACCTTGTTGCCGTAAAAGGTTTGCCATGGCGGGTTCGATCGAAGGTGACGATTTGCGACGCGAGATGGATCTTGTCCGGACCTCGCTGAGCCTCGACGCACAGAGGATCGCCGAGAAAGTGCGTGGAATGATGGATTGGCGCCTGACGGTCAAGAAGTACACCTGGGTAGCGCTGTTGGGCGCCGGCACGTTGGGGTACGCCTTGGTGCCTCGCCGCGGTCGAGCCTTGGGATTAAGTGGTGAGGCAATAGCGGGGTTGGGCCGGGGCGGATTGAGCATGGTTGCGGCGCCAACAACTCCTAGCGGTGTAGCTGCGTCCGTAGCGAAGGCTCTGGGACAAATGGCTGTTCGAGCGAGTTTGGCGTACCTCGCCCAGCGAGCGAGTCAGAAGTTTTTGGACCATAACACGGCGGACGCGAACGATGTTCCTTCGCAACCTCGATAGAGATTCCGCCCTCAAACGCATTTAATGGCGCCCGTTAGGAAGGCTTTCCGATGAAAAACCGATTGCCTCAACATGTGAAAGTGCATAACGGCAGGCACGGAGCCGAGGAGCAGGTTGCGGACACTGCCTCGACCGTGGAGCGGAGCGTTCAGGATTTCGGCCGAGTTGTGGCCAACTACGTGCAGCAACATCCGAAGCTGGCCGTCGGCGGCATGTTTTCCGTGGGAGTGCTTTTAGGATGGTGGGTCAAGCGACGATGAACAACGGCAAGTCAGCTCCTCGATCAATGGATGCAAGCGTGAAGACGCGCGCGGCGGGATTCGCGAAGGAGTTGTTGCTGCTATTGGAACTGCAGGCGCGTTTATTGGGCCTCGATGCTCGCGATTTTGGTCGCCGCGCCGTCGCCCCCTGCATCGCAATCGTTGCGGCAGTCGTGGCGCTGCTGGCTGCCGTGACGGTGGCGCTGCTAGGAGTGGCCTACCTGCTTGTCGACGAAGCGGGATTCAACCGGGCGTCGGCGCTGTTGCTAACGGCGGTCTTTTGCCTGGGCGGCAGCGCGATTGTGGCGGTGGTATCGGTACGGCGGTTGCGTTCCGCGGCGAGCGTGTTTCGTCGGTCGCAAGAAGAGCTGCACACGAACATGAACTGGCTCAAAGAGATGTTCGAGCGACGTAATTGACTTCGACGCCCGTACCGACAAACGACGTCGCGAACGACGACCGCGAGTGGTTTTTGAAGAGTTTAATCAAGCAAGCGTTTCACTAGATAAAGGGAGTGTGCGTCATGAACAGTCAAAGTAAGACTCGTCCCGCGAAACAGAGCAATGCCACGATTGAAACTGCTCGTGAGCCCGTCGAAGAATTGACAACGTACTTAAAAGAGTACGCGCGGGAACGGCCGGAGGTTGTGGCGTTGTGGTGCTTCGGCGTCGGCTTTGTGTTGGGTTGGAAACTGAAGCCGTGGTAAGGCGGGATTGGTTCCCAGCCAGTGGTCGTGCATTCTGTAAAGCACGGAGATCAAGCCGTGAGTTCCGTTGGCAGACGTACTACCGGCGACAAGAAAAACCGACGTCGCGCGACCTCCGCGGTCGCCCTGCTGATCGAGACCCGCCGTGGAAGCAGCGGCACTCCCATGGGTTGTCGACCGCCACCTGGTTCCAGGGACGGTTTGCGCCCAGACGCGGTGACGAAAGTGCGTTGAATCGAAGTGCCTTGACTCACGATGGAGAGTATTTGCCGTCGAATCTCGGCGCGGCGCCGGCGGCCGCCGATGGCGACAACGTCCGTGCGATCGTGCCCTATGTCGATGAAGGTATGTACGGCACGGCGATCAATCGCGTCGGCCAGCCGTCAACGCCGCGGCAATGCGCTCGGCCAATTGTACAGCGTTGACATCGCAAATGAGAAATCGCTTTTTCTGCGTCGTCTCACCGGCTACAAGTGATAATTGCGATCTGCGCAGGCCCAGTTCTTTTGCCAGCACACGGAGAATCGCCTTGTTGGCCTTGCCCTTTTCAGCCACTTGCGTGACGCCGACCTTGAGCATACCGTCCTGCTCGCCTCGAATGCCGGAATGACTTGCGCCAGGTTGCGCCCGCACGGGCAGGATGATACCGTCAGCGTGCGATTCGAGAGTGACCACTAGCTCAGGCCCTCAAACAGGGCGGAGCCGATTCGCACGATCGTGGCCCCTTCTTCGATGGCCACTTCGTAGTCGCCGCTCATGCCCATCGATAGCTCATCGAGTGAAACGCCCGCGGGACAAGCGGCACGCAGTTGATCGCGGAATTCTCGGAGCCTTGTGAAATCGGCCCGCGCGGCCAGCGCGTCCTCAGGCTTGCCCGCCATGGCCATCAGTCCGCGGATCTCGATACCGGCAAGAGAAGCCAACGCTTCCAGTTGCGACTCCAATTCCGCCGGCGCGAAGCCGTGCTTGGCAGGGTCACTGGAAATGTTTACTTCCAGCAGCAGGGGCACGCGTCTGGAACCATCGGCAGTCGCCATTACATTCTGGGCAGCGGCATCAATCGCCTCGACAATCCGGCGGCTGTCGCCCGAGTGAATCAGTGCGACCAGCGGAATCGTCCGCTCGACCTTGTTGCGTTGCAGATGGCCAATGAGATGCCAGTTGATCCCTTGATTGGCCAGCGCTGCGACCCTTTGCCACAACTGCTGCGGACGGCTCTCGCCCAGATCGTTGCAGCCGGCGGCAAGCAGAGCCTGAATTTCTCGCTCGCCGACATATTTGGTCACCGCGACCAGGCGAACGTCCTCGGGCGATCGCCCGCTATGCTGCGCTGCGTCGGCAATCCGCGAGCGGACGCGCGCCAGATTATCCGCGATGCGCGATTCCAGTTCGGACATGGGAAACGAGCCGGTTGCCTCGCACGGGTGTGCCATTTCGCGAGCGGCGACTTACTCGATTTCCAAAAGCGGCTCGGTTTCGCCGCTGCGATTGAATCGCGCCGCCAGAAACTCGGAGGCCAGATTCTGGCCGAGCAGCGTGCGGTTTCCGCGTGCGGCCAAGGAGCGATAGAACATCCATTGCTCCTTGCCGGCCTGCACTCGGTACCCGACCGCGACGTCGGCCGGCTGGATCACGCGGTTTTCCGCCACGGTCAGCGTACGCCAGGTTGCCGGCCGCAGGATCCGCTTTGTGTCCAAGTCGAACAACAGCGGCACGTACATGCGCCGCGCACTGGTGCGTGCTTGCCGCAGTTCCAAATTCTCCGCGGTAGTTTCCAGCGATCCTCCGCACATTTCGCTCCGCCACTCCGGCAGGGCGAGTGGAAAAACTACGGCCCGCGGTTTGCGGCCCACGAGGTAACCCTCGCGTGTCTCGCCCGCGGCGTCGAATGCCACGTCGTCGCCCAACGGCAACGTGCCGTGGTATTCGAGAGACTCGGGCTTGCCATGGTGCGCGTCGGGAGCTCCGTTCGCCGCATCCGCCCTGCCGTTGGTCGCACCCGTTTCATCGCGGAGCACAACGTCCGCCAGGAGCATCAGGCGATCCTTGCGAGCCAACAGGATTTGGCGCTCGAGCCGCACGTGCTCCGACAGCGCAATTTCCAGTTCAAGGTAGTCGACGTCTTCGTCGGAGTTCCAGCACGTTTGTTCCCAGTTTCCTCGCGGCGTTAGCGTACGCCCCCCGAGACGGACCTCGGCCGCCCAAACCCCTGAAAGCAAGCGGTCGCGGCCCGAGGCCATCTCGATGCGAACGTCGCTGCCGCTGTAGGCGACCCAGAGTTGCTCGCTAGAACGCGACCAAGAGGGCCGCAGCATGGCCAGGCCCGCGGTCTCGCTTTGCGCCGAGGAGGGAGGCAGCGATCCACCAAATTGGAGTTGCTTTTTCGTCAGTTGGCGATCGGAGAAGATTGATTGCGCAATGTGGCGGTCCGCGGCCAGCGACTTTTTCTCGGCAACCTTTACCCCGGCGGCTGCTTCGTGGGCACGTCCGCTGACGTCCACGGCCGCGAGGAACAGTGCGCGGTCAGCCGGCGAGGATCGATCGGCCGAAAGCGCCATACTGCCGTCGCGACGCGTCCAGCGCAGCGCTTGACGGACAAACTCGCGGAAGCGCGAGCCGGTCGTTTCACTCGCCGCAACGTCATCTAAATCCTCGGACACCAACATGACGCGAGTCCAGCAGGCCAGCAGTGGTCGCACGAGGGCAAGATTGCGTTGCTTGACGAACCCCGCTTCGTCGACCAGGCCCACGATGCCCCGTTCGCACGCGGCAGTCGCCGCGGGGGCCAGGTCCCGGCACAATTGAATCTCCGGGAGTTGGTGCGCCAGCGACAGCGGCAGCTCGACGCCCAACAATTGCCGCACGAGCGGATTGGTTTCGACGGCGTCGTGCGCATCATCAACCGCTCGCAAAAGCTCGGCCAGCAGTCGCCACCACGCGCCTGCTGGCACATGGGCCGTAAGCTGCGGCAAGACGTGGGCCCAGGCCAGGCACTCCAGCGAGTAGTCCACCGTGCAGCCACTGCGGGGTGCGTTCAGCCAGGTCGACAGCTCCGCGGCGAGCGCGCTGTGGTCAAAGCGCTTCTTTCGCAGAAGCCGGTCGAGGACGACCATCCGTTCCGCCGTGGTGCAGGCACGGCCGTCGTTGAGCGGGGCGTCGCTATCGCGATCGGCCGCCGCGCTGCTCCCCATCGGACTGCCCCACAACAAGGGCGTCTTTCCCGGCAGCAGGTCACTTAGCGGACCGGGCTGCCGTCGTTTGGCCAAATGCTCGGCCCAGGCCTGCCATCCGTCGCTGCCAATCCCCCAGTCAGTCGCCGTACGAATCGACTCGGGCGCCGAGGCATGCCAAATGGCGCGATCGGGCAGTGTTGCGACGCCACGCGGCGAATGCGGACGCGCCCCGTTCGTCGCTGCGATCTGAGGAGCAATCGTGGCCATAGTTCGCGTTCTTCCTGAAGGCCAACTGATGGAAGCGAGATCGACAACTGGGGCGATCCAACGCCATCGGGCAGACGCGGCCAGGCCAAGTGACCGCCGCGTAGGCGCCAACGCGAAGCGGACAGTTGAACCGGTGGCCAGCAAGGGAGTATCTTAACAGTCGTCGGTCAGAATAGAATAACCGCAGGGCGAGATTCTTCGGCGGACCAGAGGTCGGCCGAGATGCCTTGCCGCGGTCGTTACCATCGACGGTTTGGGTCGGAAATGGCTAGAACCCCTGTGGCCGTCGCAATTCGTCGCCGCATTCGGGACTTTCAGCTCATCGGGCGGCCGCTGTTGGAGGGGGACATCCTTGTCGTCATTCCCGCGCAGGCGGGAATCCAATGAACCGCAAGTCGGCCCTGCACCAGAAGTTTTAAAAACGCCGCGCACGAGTCTTTTTCGTCACCGCCCTCCCCGAGCCCCTGGATTCCCGCCTTCGCGGGAATGACGTCCGAGTGGTAAAGTTAGAGGTTCTGAATTCAGAACCGTGGTGCACTACGTATCGCTGAAAGGAAATAGGGTGATCCTATGCTTACCCGACGATGGACATGCGTATCGGAGGATTCTGCTATGCGGACGGTCGCTTGGGGGACATTCGTTCAGAGAGCATTAGTCCTGTCTGGATGTCTCGCGTTACCAATCGCCGGCTCAACAGGGCGTGACACAAGGGCCGATGAGCCAGAGTCCCCCGCGCGCACGGTCGTGACGGGAACGGTAACGCCCGCCGGAAACTCATCGCCCGAAACCGCGCCCGCTAGCGCAAAGTCAACTACGACCAAGCCGGGCGAAGCCAAACCCGGACAGAACACGCCGGCGACTGCCGACCCCGGCGACCTATCCAAGGACCCGCCGGGACTAAAGCGTCTGGATAAGAACAACCCGATTTGGATCGATCCTAAAGGCAAACGGATCATCATGATCGGCGAAGTTTGTCTGCGCGAAGGGCAATTGGAGATGTTCGCCTGCCTCAAGGGCACCAAGGAGCACGAATCGATCGTGGCCATTCCGACCAAGGCCTACATCATTCACGCAGGTTTGATGGCCGCCGGCGCCGAGGCCGGCTCGCCTGCCAAATACGTACCCAAGTATTCCCCGGCGCATGGCAGCGAGGTCGAGGTCGCGCTGTTCTGGACCGACACGAAGGGCAAGCGCCAGCGGGCTTATGCACAAGACTGGATTCGCAACGTCAAGACGGGTAAAGCCATGACCCAGCCTTGGGTATTTGGCGGCAGCGGCTTTTGGGAAGACGAGCAATCGGGCGAGAAGCACTACCTGGCCGAAGGGGGCGATTTGATCTGCGTCTCGAACTTTGCCAGCGCTACGCTCGACCTGCCGATTCAAAGCTCGTCGTCGAGCGACAGCCTGCTCTTCAATGCGTTCACCGACCGGATTCCGCCGCAGGGCACCAAGGTGACCGTCGTGCTAACTCCGAAGAAGATGGCGAAGGCCGCGGACGAGGCGACGAAGAAGTAGGAAGCTGGACGATCCGCTGGGAAACTCGTTGTGGCTTGATGACCGCGCCATTAGCCGCTGGTTGTGCCCAGCGCTCGGCGATCGAGCACGGCGTCAATGCCTCCAACAGCGCCGATAGGCCCACTCGTCCAGAAACCATCGGACGTGTCGGGCAGAGCGCCGCTGCAGTCGTCCCAGGGCACTTGGTCGCCCTTGATGCCGCAACAGGGCAGTTCACGCGGCGCATGGCATACAAGACGAACACGCAGATGCCCCACAGCGGGATAAACTCGAACGGAGGGGGCATCCTTGCTTCCCCAACCATTGAACACCCAGCCATGCCTCAGAAAATCCAACCGCCAACTTGCCGGCAATTCACCCACGGATTCTAGCGAATACCAGAAAATAATTGTCCAATATTTGCCGCTCGTCAAATCTTAATACCAGGGAGCGGTAGTCCGTCCACTAAATCGCGGCTGGGACGCACATGCAGGATGACAGGGCTAGCGACTTCATCAAGCTTTGGTCGGCCGAAAGCCGCCGGGTGTATGCCTATCTTGTGGCACTCGTAACGAATCGCGCAGACGCCGACGAACTGTTTCAGGACACAAGTTGCGTTTTGTGGCAAAAATTCTCCGAGTTCGAGCCAGGGACGAGCTTTCGCGCCTGGGCACTTCGCATCGCGCGCAACAAAGTCATGAGTTTCCGGCAATTGCGGCGTCACTCCCTTGAGCAGTCGATCGGTGGAAACGAGTTTGCGCAGGTCGTAGAGAACATTCTATCGACGCGCGCGACCGAATTGGATGTTCAGTTCGGCGCATTGGCCAACTGTCTCGCCAAGCTACGGCAGCGCGACCGTCGGCTGATCGAGCTGCGCTACGACCGGAATGCCTCCGTCACGGCTATCGCCCAAGAGATTGGAAGGAGCGTCGAAGCGACCTATAAGGCCCTGCGTCGCGTGCAGCGGTCGTTGCTTGCCTGTGTAATGGCCGCGAGCGCTTAAGGAGTTCATCCGATGGATCCAGAGCATGTTGAAGAGCGAAGTCTCGACCGGCTCGACGAGTTGATCGTTCGAGTGCGCGACGGCGCGTTCGACCCAGGTCTCACGGCCCGCTTGGAAGCTTGGATCATTGAAGATCCCACGGCATGTTGGCATTACGTACAGTCGATGAATCTGCATGCCGGCCTCGCTTGGCATCTTTCCGACGCCCCGATGCAGCCGCCCGACGCGGATTCGCAGTTGCCAGCCGCGCAGAAAGCCTGCCTGCCGCCATTTTCGATACTTGAATCGCCGCACCAAATTCTCGATGGATTGCCCCGATTTGGCATCATTTTCGGAGCCATCGTTTCCTGCTTGGTGATCGTTTCGGCGGTCGTCGTCTGGCAGACGCACGACGATGCTCGCGTGGCGTCCGCAAGCGAGACAACGATGCTGGCTTGGTGCTCCGATGACTGCCGGTGGGCAAGAGGAACAGCAGATTTGCTGGAAGGCGGGCCGCTCGAAGCCCATCAGCGATTTCAGCTTGAGCACGGGGAGGTCCATCTAGAATTCCCACATGGCGTACGGATGGAGGTTTGCGCGCCGGCGGAATTCGAGATCAACACGCCGCGAGAATTGTCGTTGCTCAAGGGCGCGATCACGGCGGTCGTCTCCGAGTCCGGACGTGGTTTTACGCTCAGTACTCCCAATGGCAAGGTAGTCGACTGCGGCACTGCCTTTGGAGTGGCCGTCGACGACTTTGGGCTGGAAGAGGCGGCAGCGTTTCAAGGAAAAATCCTGGCGATCCCCAAGAATGGGCCAGGTGGTGACCGCGGCGGCCAAAGTGAACTTCACAGGGGTCATGCTCTCCAATGGGGAGCCTCACATTCGCTCCGCGTCGACGCCACCAAGGCGCGCTTTTCTGCACATGCCGTGGACTGGACCCTGGTGAGCAGCATGCTCGCGTCGTCGTCGCCATTGATTGCCGACGACTTCGATCGTGATGAGTTAGACAAGGGACGATGGACCAGCCTCGGGGCGGTGGCGGCCAGCGACGGTACCCTGAGTCTGGGCGGCGGCCCCGAGCGGGCGGCGGAAAACGTTCCTTACCTGATCACGACGCGAGAAATCGATCCGGCTAACGGCCCTCTTGTGATTACAGGGACTATACACTTTGATAAGCCAACCACTGCTAATTCTGGATCGTTCTCAGTTCTGACCCGTGCCCAAAATGAACGGGGCCGGTTCCCTCGGCCCGATTATGCGCACCTTGCCACGGGTGTCAGGGCCACGTTTTGGCCGGGGGCCAATGTTGAGCGCGAGACCATGCGCATCCTCGTTCGCCCGCTGGCTCACGGAGAAAACGTCGGACTGCTGGGCGAGGACTTCACAGCCGGCGCCCTGGCATTCGATTGGTCCTTTGCATTGGTGGACGACGGCGTCAATTTGCTCTTCCGAATTGAGCAACTACGCGATTCATCTGTGCAAAGCACCGTCGCTTGCAAGTCCCTGTTTCGAGGCCAGGCGAACTTTATCGCGTTCGAGGGCCAGCCGTATGCGATTGTCCGAATCGACAACCTGCGAATCTACCAAGTCGCCGCCGCCGCCCTATGAACACGAATCGTCCCGAGAACAGATGGAGGTCTTCTCAACGCGCCACGCGCCGTCTCGACTCGGTTGACGCTGGCATTCACGATCGTTCCGTGCCGGCGCGCCAGCGTCGCTTGTTTCAATTGACCTGGGAGAAGCGAATACTCGACTGATCCACTGAAAACGATTCGCCGATCGAGGAACGAAGGGGCGCGTGTTTGCGACGGTTGGCTGGGTTTCTCCTCCGAAGGGAATGTGTGACGCCGGAGCAGGGATTCTCGAAACACCGCCATGATCGGGCCTGCGTTACCATCCATTGTTTTGCTTGTGTTTTTTGCGTTGAGCGCGTCGTGATTGCGAAACTCCACGAGGGGACTTCCTACAGGAGAGTCGGCATGAAACTGTGTACTCGGTTCTTAGGTGTTCTGTTGATGGGCTTGGCGTGCGGCACGTGCGACGTGGCGCTGGGAGAATTGGTGGGCGACGGCTTTGCAATTTACACCACGGATTGGGATCGTGAGCCAGTCGGGGGGCCGTACAACGTGAGGAAGTGGACGTATTCGGCAGGCAGCGACTCCTGGAGCATGACGTTGCAGCCGTTGACCGCGCCCTTGTTGCAGAACGATGCCGGCTTCACCGGCCGACTGTCGGACATGGGCATGGATCTAAGAGTCTATCCGGAAAAGATTCGTCGGGTTTCCTAGGGTTTCAAGCCGCGGGGGCCCGGTAGTGGAACTTTCGATCTTCATACGGCGCGAGCCGCCGGAGCATGAGATGCGTTTGGCTGACTTGAATCATCGCGGCGCTCGAAGCGATCGTTCGTTCGTAGTCCTTGCTGTGACGTCGGCAGCGACCGTTCCAGGCGTTCGTTC
>Ga0163144_10020768_pt1 | contig 13100 bp, 15 predicted proteins | sample OliLak19BULKMAT1_FD_123175 | JGI IMG/M metagenome (GOLD analysis project Ga0163144, IMG submission 123175) | Freshwater microbial mat bacterial communities from Lake Vanda, McMurdo Dry Valleys, Antarctica - Oligotrophic Lake LV.19.BULKMAT1 | ecosystem: Environmental > Aquatic > Freshwater >...
ATGGCCGGGGCGGAACTGCCCACAGTAGAGGTCGGAGATTCGCTCTACCTCCGCGTGAGTGTGAAACCCCTCGGGGTACATCTCCTGCGCGGAAGGGGCGTACACCGCGTCGGCGCCGGCCCCGGCCACGAGCGTGCGGTCGGCGGGGAGGGCGCGCGGGTAGCGGCCGTAGTCCTCGTTCGGGCCGAACTGGAGAGGGTTGACGAACACGGAGACGACCGTGCGGTCGTTCGCGGTGGCGGAGCGGCGCACGAGCGCGGCGTGGCCTGCGTGGAGCGCGCCCATCGTCGGCACGAAGCCCACACTTTGGCCCTTCCGGCGCCAGCCCGCGACGAGGCGGGCGAGGGCGGCCTTGGTCCGGACGACGGGGATCATAAATTCCTCGAAAAGAAACCGATGAGCCGCGTGTCGTACTCCATGCCCGCGGCCTCGCGGCATTTCGCGTGGTAGGCGCCCTGCACCATCCACAGCTGCTTGGGCTCGCGCGCGGCCTCAAAGACCTTGCGCACATCCTCCGGGGTCATGAGGCGGTCGTTGGTGCCGCCGATGACGAACAGCGGGCGCGGCGCGATGAGCGGGGCGGCCTCGACCGGATTGAACTTGTCGATCGCGGGGTCCTTTACGCGCGAGCGCAGGATGATCAAGGTCAGCGCGACGAGCGGATAGTACGGGAGGCGCATGTGGTTCCAGCCCCAGCGCTTGATGACGGTGCGGTAGTCGGAGAACGGGCTCTCGACGGCGGCGCAGCGCAGGTCCGGAGGTTTAGGCATCGAGGCGACGGTCACGGCCGCACCCATCGACAGGCCGAACACGCCGACCGAGGCGGCGTGCTCGGGCTTGGCCGTCTTCAGCCAGGCGATCGCCGCGTCGAAGTCGATGGTCTCCAGGCCTCCGATCGTCGTGATCTTTCCCTCGCTCTCGCCGTGCGAGCGGAAGTCGAAGTAGAGGAGGTTGAAGCCGCCGTTTTCGTTGAGGAAATAGGTCTGCTTGAGCAGCTCGCCTTTGTTGTCGCCCCAGCCGTGGCACATCACGATGGTGCGCTTGTCGCCCGTGAGCGAAGGGATGAACCAGCCGCGGAGCTCGAGGCCGTCGCGCGTTTTAAAAGAGATCTTCTCGTAGCGCAGGCCGAACTGCTCGGGGAAGATCCACATCGGAGACATCGAAGGGGGGTGCAGGATGAGCCCGGCGCCCCACCAGCAGATTGCGTACATCGCGGCGGAGAGCAGAACGGCCGCGGCCAGCCAGATCATTTTTGGGAGGTGAAGGAGTGCTCGGGGCCGGGAAAAGACCCGTCGCGGACTTCGCGGCAGTAGTCGCCCATCGCCTTGAGCGAGGCGGCGCGAAGATCCGCGTAGCGCTTCACGAACTTCGTCGGCCCCGCCTCGGAGAGGCCCAGCATATCGTCGCTCACGAGCACCTGTCCGTCGCAGTGCGGGCCCGCGCCGATGCCGATGGTCGGGATCTGCAGGCGCTTGGTGATCTCCTTGGCGAGGTCGGCCGGCACGCACTCGAGCACGACGGCACAGCATCCCGCGCCTTCCAAAATTCTCGCTTCGGTGAGAATCTTCTCGGCGGCCTCGGGGCTGCGGCCCTGGACCTTGTAGCCGCCGAGGCGGTTGACCGCCTGCGGCGTCAGGCCAAGGTGGCCGAACACGGGGACATTGATCTTCAGGAATTCCTTGATCGTCGCGGCGACCTCCATGCCGCCCTCGACCTTGACGGCGTGCGCGCCGCCCTCCTTGAGCAGGCGGCCCGCGTTGCGCACCGCCTCCTTGAGGTCCACCTCGTAGGACAGGTAGGGCATGTCCGCGACGAGCAACGCGCGCGAGATCCCGCGCTTGACGGCCTTGGTGTGATGGAGCATCTCGTCGATGGTGACGGGCAAGGTGCTTTCATAGCCGAGCTTGGTCATGCCCACCGAGTCCCCGACGAGGATCACATCCACGCCGGCCTCCTCGGCCAGGCGCGCGGTGGGGAAGTCGTAGGCCGTGAGCATGGTGATCTTGACGCCCTTGCGCTTTAGGTCGAGCAAGGTGCTGATCGTGACGGAGGGCTTGGGCTTATCGGCCATTTCGCCAGAGTTTAACAATTCGCGGGTCGGGGTTCATAGCCGCGAGCCGGGGCTTCCAGGCGGGACTTACATCGGCCAGCGGCGCCGCCGCGAAGGCCCGTCCGGCCATCGCGGGATGCGGCACGCTCAGCCAGGGCGTGCGGACCCTCTCGGCCCCGAGCGACACGAGGTCGACATCGAGGGCGCGCGCGCCCCAGCGAACTCCGGGGCGGCGGCCGGCGGTGGCCTCGAGGCGCTTCGCCTCGATCAAAATCCCCGTTGCCGTACGGCTGGTGGAGAGGGCCACGGCCTGGTTAAGATAGGGCTTATCGCTTGGGCCCACCGGCGCGGTCTCGTGCACGCGCGAGACTTTTTTCACGCGGCAGCCGTCGAGCGACCTCAGGCCGTCGATGGAGCTTCGCAGGGCCGCGGCGCGATCGCCGAGGTTGGCGCCGAGCAGCAGCAGCGCGGTGCGCTCCCGGCTCACTTGGTCCTGCGTCGGTGCCGGGCGTCGGCGCGCCGCAGCGCCTCGATGAGCCCCGCCAAGATGGTCAGCGCGGCGAAGTTCGCGATCCTTCCCTCGCCCGCGCCAAAACCGCCCTCGTACACCATCGCGGTCCAGAGCAGCCAGAACAGGATGCCGGCGGCGGCCTGGCAGGCGACGAACACGACGGCGAGGTGGACCGGATCGTAGCGCGGCTCCGCGGCGTCCTCTTCCTCGAACAGCCGGAGCCACGATTTCCACAGGCCGGTCATTTTAGCCCCATGAGATCGAGCATGTCGTACAGGCCCGGGCGTTTGCGCGCGGTCCACAGCGCCGCCTCGAGCGCGCCGAGCGCGAACGCGTCCCGGGACTCCGCGGCGTGCGACAAAGTCAGGCGCTCGAAGGGCCCGGCCAGAACGAGGGAATGGTCGCCCACCACGCCGCCCACGCGGATTGACGCGGTGGGCACGGGCGCGCCGTCGCCGCGGCCCTCGGACACGGCCTGGGCCAGCCGCAACGCGGTGCCCGACGGGGCGTCCTTCTTGGCTTTGTGGTGAGTTTCCACTATAGCCGCGTCGTATTCCGGAAGGCGGCGCGACGCCTGCTCGGCCAGGTGGAGGAGCATGGTCACGCCGCGGCTGAAATTGGGGGCGATGAACACCGCGGTCTTGCGGGCGGACGCGGCGACCTGCGCGCGCTGGACGACGCTGAGCCCGGTGGTGCCGGTCACGAAGGGGACCTTGGCGCGGCCGCAGGCCGCGGCGAACTTCACGCAGGCGTCGGGCGTGGTGAAGTCGACGACGGCGCCGCAGCCGGCGACCTCGTCCGCGAAGGCCTCGGCCTGCGCTCGTCCCACGCGGGCGAGCAGGTGGAAGCGCGGATCCACGGCGGCCAGCGCGGCGACGCGGGAGCCGGTGCGCCCGGAGGCGCCGCACACCGCGATCTTCAAGGGGGAAGCCATGCGCTGATTATAGGATAAGAGGCAAAGGTCCGGCGTCAAGAATGAGCCAACGAATGCTTACGGCGCCGCTCTGGGCACGCGCCCCCTCCGGGTGTTATCCTGGTTTCAATTGAGGAGGTCCCATGAAACGACTTCAAGCCGCCGCCGTGCTTTCGTTCGCCTTGCTCGCCGGGCCGTCGCTGCGCGCCGCCGCGCCGACGGCCCAGCCCGACGCATCCGGTCCCTCCATGACGGCCAAGATGGTCGACGAGGAAAACAAGGCCAAAAAGAAGGAGGCGACCATCACGGTCGAGGTCAAGGGGCTCAAGCTTGTCGACCCCGCCTCGGTCCACGAGAAGAAGGCCCCCGGCCAGGGTCATCTGCATTACCGGCTCGACAACGGGCCGATCATCGCGACGATCGCGCCCAAGCTGAGCTTCCACGAGCTGACCTCGGGGCCCCATGTGATCGCGGTGGCGCTGGCGGCCAACGATCACTCCGCCCTGGGGCCTGTGGCGTCCTTCACGATCACCGTTCCTTAGGAGGCCCTATGAACCACAAGTATCAGCCGCGTCGGGAGCTTCGCCCCAAGGCCTTGTCGGGCATCAGCGAGAAGCAAATCGACCAGCACTGGACGCTGTACGAGGCGTATGTGAAGAATGTCAATCTGATCAACGAGAAGCTTGCCACGCTGTCGGAGAAAAAGAGCTTCGGCCCGGAGTTCGCCGAGCTCAAGCGCCGGCTGGGCTTCGAGTACGACGGCATGATCCTCCACGAGCATTATTTCTCGGTGCTCAAGAGCGGGCAGAAGGCGCCCGGCGAGAGCTCGGAGCTCGTGAAGCTGATGAAAAAATCCTTCGGCGGCTACCGCGCCTGGCTGGAGGAGTTCGCCGCCGTCGGCAAGATGCGCGGCGTGGGCTGGGCGATCCTCTACTTCGACCCGCACGCCCAGGTCCTGACCAACCATTGGATCGGACTACACGAGGACGGGCACCCCGCGGGGTTCGTCCCGATCCTCGTCATGGACGCGTGGGAGCACGCCTTCATGGTCGACGCGGGCGTCGAGGGGCGCGCGGCTTATGTCGAGGCGTTCATCCGAAATATCGACTGGCCCAAGGTCGAGCGGAATCTCGAAGACGCGCGCCGGCTGGCCGCCGCTACCTGAGCGGAAAAAAGAACACGACGGCCACGGCGGTGGGCATGAGGGCGCCGAGGAAGAGGCCGAGCGGGCTGATGCCTCCATCCTTGAACACCTTGGCGTCCTGGAGAATGCCGATGCCGGCGGGGTTCGGGGCGTTGGCGATCACGGTCAGGCCGCCGCCCGTGACCGCGCCGGCGATGAGCGAGTACTTGAGCTCGTCGGGGATGCCTTCGACCAGCGAGCCGAGGTAGGCGAGCGCGGCGTTGTCGGTGATCGCCGTTAGCCCGACCGCGCCGAAGAACAGCGAGGTGCCGCCGAGGCTGGAAATGAGCGGCCGCAGCCAGTACGCCTGGAGCGAGCCGAGCGTGACCAGGCCCGCCAAGAAAAAGCCGACCATGAGGGCCTCCCGCAGGGCCAACTCGTCCTGGTACTCCTTGGTGGCGGTGACGACGCCCAGGAACAGCACGAAGATTCCGAAGAAAACATCCGGGTGGTGCGCGAAATAAACCACGAGCGCGAGGAACGCTATGTGAATCGCGCTCAGGCCCAAGGGGACTCCTTCGCCCGTTTCCCGCTCGAACGCGATGGATGACAACTCGCGGCGGAAGTAGAACGCGGTCAGGAGGGTCGAGGCCGTGCAGGCCGCCACGGCCCGCCAGCCGAAGGTCTTCGCCATGAAAAGCAAGTCCCAGTTCCATTTAGCCGCGACCATGAGGACCGGCGGCGCCGCGAAATGCGTGAGCGTGCCGCCGATGGAGACATTCACAAAAAGCAGCCCGAGCGTGGCGTAGGCCAGCTTCGCATTGATGCCGCGATCGTAGTAGCGGCGCTTGAGCACGAGGGCCAGCAGGGTCATCGCCGCCGGCTCGGTGATGAGCGAGCCGAGCAGGGGCCCCAGGATCAGCGCCGCGAGGTAGAACGACAGTCCCTCACGCAGGGGAATCAGGCGGGAGGCGAACAGGATTATGGATTCGGCGAGCTTCACGACCGGGCGCGTCGCCGCGATGACCATGATCACGAGCACGAACTTGGGCTCGGTGAAGTTCAGTCCCTCGATGTAGCGGACCGCTTCCATCATGGAGCCCTTGAGCGCCGCGATGGTGAGGAACAGCGCCGCCGCCCAAAGCCCGAACACGACCTCGGTCTCCGCCAGGAAGTGCAGGAGATTCTCCTTCACGGAGCCCGACGGATAAGTGTTCGCCCAATGAGCGAAGTGCTTGACGGAAAAAGTGTGCAGGACGGCGAGCCCGAAGAATACGGACGCCGCGATCTCAATTGTTGTGGGTTCATCGGTGCGGACCTCGCGGGACCTTAATATCCAGAGCCAGCGCGGGCATCATATAACAACTCCGGCGCCATATCTCAACGGCTCGAAGGCTGCAAGAAGGTGTCGGGGTAGTAATGCGCCACGATATCCTTGTACAGCGCTCCTCCCTCGGCCAACCCTCCCGCTCCCGCCTGGCACATGCCTACGCCGTGTCCCCAGCCTCCTCCGTAAAGCGTGAAAGCATGGGTTCTTCCTTTTCGGTAGGTGGTCTCGACGACGAACAGCGTGCTTCGCAACGCCCCCAGGCCGAGTATCCGGCGAATTTCGTGCTCGCGCTCCACGACGAGATCGCCGCCCGTGCCTTGAATCCGGATCGCGTTCACATGGCCGGATCGGCTGCGCCGAAGAGGAATGATGTTCTTGATCCTCCCGACATTCTTCTTTCTCGAAACCCTCGCCTCAAGATCGGCCGCGGGAATCACCCGCGTCCAGCGGAATTCGGCGGCCCCGGCATATTTGGGGAGGTTGCAATGGGCGGGCGGCTCGCTCTGCAGCCACTGCTTGAGCTGCCCCGGCGAGTGAGGCGCCCGCGCTGAGTCCTTGCCGTCAAACACGGCCCGCCAATAGGCGACGTCGCCCCATCCGATTTCGCGTCCGCTTTGGGTATGCCCGCCGCAATTGGAGAAGAAGATGCTGTGGGCGGGATTGCCGTTGTAGGTCAAGATTTCCGCGCGCGTCGCGTCCACCGCGGTTTTTGCTCTCAACGTCTCCACCGCCACCCCGCCGTAGACCTGGCAGTGCTGCTCATCGCAGACATCGTAGCCGTGGGCTTTGTGGGGCCGCAGAACCTGGCGCCGGTAGAGGGCTTGCGTTCGAGCCAGCACAGCTTGGGCCTTCAACGCCTCCATGGGCCAATGCGTGGGCATCTCCGAATTGAGCACCCCGTAAAGATATTCCTCAAGGCTGACGAGGTTGATGATGATAAGGGACTTGTCGGCCGGGCTCAGGGCGATTTCGATTTCTCCGCGCAGTTCCCGATCGGCCATCCCTCCCCAGGCGTAGCCGGGCGCGTACGAAAGCCTGCTTAAGATCGTCGTCCGGCTCTCCGGACTTTCCATCTTGATCCGGATGGATTTCTTGAAGGACCCCACGACCTTGCCCTTGGGATCGACGATCTGGGCCGCGGAACGGTCGTGCGGCTCGACTCTTACGGTCCAGATTTCACCCGCGTCGCCCTTGGCCAGCTCTTTGCTGGAAGCGGCATCGGCCAAAACGAAGGCGGCGGCGGCCCTAAACGCGATGGCTTTCCTGGGGAGGACATTTCCTCCGGCGCTCGTGCCGATTCCGACTTTGATGATGGAATCCTTGTCCCAGCCCGGGGCCGGCACGACCGCGGTATGCCTGCCGATCGTTTTGGGCGGGATGAGCTCATCAGGCTTCTTCGTCAGAGACGCCAGCAGGCTCTCTTTTTTCGCGCGCGCGAGGGGGTGGTGCGAGTCCACCTGGGAAACCCGGGCATACTGCCTCCAGGCCTCATCGATCCGCTTCAGTTTTTCGTAAAGCGCCGCCAGGAAAGGCCTGACCTCGACGAAGTGCGAGTCCTCTTTGATGACGCGCTGATAGGAGGCGATGGCTTCGTCGGGCTTATCTTGAGCCTCGTATACCTTGCCCTGGTAGTAGTAGGAGAGCGCCAGGCGGGGCCGCTTCTCCGCCGCTTCCGCGAGAAGCGTCTGGGCTCGATCGTAATTCCTCTCTTCCAGGGCGGTCTGAGCCGCCCCCAAAAGATCCAGAGGTCTCCGGGATCCTGCCTTGATCGCCTCCTCGAAATTGGTCCGCGCCTTGGGAAGAACACCCTCATGGTAGTAGGCCCAAGCCAAAGCGGACCTCAGTTCGGGATCAGCAATAGCCCGACGCAGGCACCCCTCGAGAAGCCCCACGGCATCCCTGTTGCGGCCTTGCTCCTGAAGCACGATAGAGGCGTCGAGACACCCTTGGGCCGATAGCGCCGCATTGCCGCCCTCCGCAAAGAGCGCGACCGGAAGCAAACAAAGCAAAAATCCCATCACGATTCTTTTCGCCGACATGCAGAGAAATATAGACATATGCGCGGAAATTCCGCATCCCGAGAATACCGCGCTTTCGAGGATCCTGTGGCAATTTCACCTCAGTCGCCGTCACGGCGGAATGGCATCGTAGGAATGATAGAATCGACGAAATAATGCTTCCTCGTCTCCGTCTCGGGCTTCGCGTCAAGCTGACGGCCGCGCTCGTCGCGGTCGCGGCGCTCGCCGTCGTGTTCGCGGGCGTGGCGACCTTGCGTCACAGCAACGAGGCGCTCAAGACGCAGAAGCAGCAGGACGAGCTTGCCATCGCGCGCAACCTCGCCGCGCAGATCGACGAGGTCATGGCCAAGGCCCGGCAGACCGTTGAGGCGCTCGCGGCCCACCCGGATGTCGTCAGCATGGACCCCGCGCGCCAGAGGCACGCGCTGACCCTCGTGACCGGAGTGACCGAGCTCATCGACGGCTTCCTCATCTCGGACGCGAAGGGGCGCGTCGTCATCATGGACCAGACCGAGCCGGATACGCGCCGCCTGCTGCCGGCCTCCGTTTACGAGCAGTTCGTGGCTCCGGCGGCACGGTCGCGGGCGACCGCGTTTTCAGAAGTCTACCGCACCCGCACGAACGAGGTGGCCGTGGCGATCAACGCGCCGATCATTCGCGAAGGTCGCCTTCTGGGAGTCTTGACCGCCGGGATACTCCTAAATAAGCACAGCATGGGCGGCATCGAGGCGATTCGAATCGGGAAGTCCGGTTACGCCTACATCATCGATGAAAAGGGCAACATCATCGTTCATCCTCAGAAGGAGCGGCTCCTGATGAACGCGGCCGGCCGCGCCCCGGTGGGGGAATTCATCAAGCGGCGCGAAGGCGTGATGGAGTTCGTCAACAACGAGGGCGTGTCGGTGCTGGCAGCTTTCTCGCCGGTGAAGGAGGCGTCCTGGCAGGTCGTGGTGCGCCAGACGACCGCGGAGTCCTATTCGCACGCCGAGAAGCTGCGCTACTTCCTGCTTCTCGCCTTCGTCGGCAGCCTCCTGTGCGCGGCGGCGGTCGGCGCGGTGCTCGCCTGGCAGATCAGCAAGCCGGTGGACGCGCTCGCGCGGGGCGTGCGCGAGGTGGCGAGCGGGCGCCTCGACACGCGCATCCCCGTCACCACCCGCGACGAGGTCGGCGACTTAGCCCGGACCTTCAACGACATGACGGAGCGCCTCCTTAAGAACCGGGAGGACATCGAGGCGGCGCACCGGCAGGTGCTCGAGTCCGAGAAGCACTTGGCCCGCTCCGAGCGCATGGCGGCGGTGGGCCAGCTCGCGGCCGGGCTCGCCCACGAGATCAACAATCCGCTCAATGTCGTCTCCGGCTTCGCCGACTTCGTCCTGGAAAAAACCTCGCCGGAGGACCCGCGTCGTCCGGCTCTAGAGGACATCGGGCGCGAGACGGTCCGCTGCCAGAGGCTGGTGTCTCAGTTGCTCGACTTCGCCAAGCCCAAGGAGCCCGTCCGCGAGCCGTCGGACCTCAATGAGCTCGTCGCCGACGCGGCGGCGCTGTTGCGCGCGCAGGCCAAGGCCCAAGGCGTCGTCCTTGAGCTTCGTCTCGAGGAGGCTCTGCCCCAGGTCACGCTCGATCGCGATCAGATCAAACAGGCCCTGCTCAACCTGTGCCTCAACGCCTGCCAGGCGATGTCTCAAGGCGGCGTCCTGACCGTCGAGACCGCAAGACGCGGTGAGCGGGTCGAAGTGTCCGTATCCGACACCGGCAGCGGCATCGCACCCGAAGACCTGGGCCGCATCTTTACTCCGTTCTTCACCACCAAGGATCACGGGACCGGGCTTGGTCTTGCCACGAGCTACGCGCTCGTCGAACGGCACGGAGGGACTTTGCGGGTTCAAAGCCGCCCGGGAATGGGCGCCTCGTTCACCTTCTCGCTGCCGCTGGGGGAGGGCGTCCATGCCTAACCGCACCGAGCGCATCCTGGTAGTCGATGATGAAGCGGGGATGTGCCGCCTGCTGCAGGCCGTCCTGGGCGACGCCGGTTACAAGGTGACGGCCCACCAGAAGCCGGAGGACGCCCTGCGCGCCTTCGACCGGGAGCCCTTCGATCTCGTGATCTCGGATGTGCGCATGCCCAAGCTCACGGGCGTGGACATCCTGCAGGCGGTCAAGAGCCGCTCCCCCGACACGCCCGTCATCCTGGTGACGGCGTTTGGCAGCACCCGCACGGCGGTCGAGGCGATGAGGCTTGGGACCAGCGACTACATCATCAAGCCGTTCAAGAACGAGGAGATCCGTCTCGTCGTCGAGGGCGTGTTGGACCGCCGCCGCTTGGCCGCGGAAAACCGGCGGCTGCGCGTGGAGCTCATGGTCCGCGACGGCTTCGGCGGCATGGTCGGAACCGGAGCCTCCATGCGCGAGGTCTTCCGCGCCCTAGCTCTGTCCGCCGACGCGGAAGGGGGAGTGCTCATCGAAGGCGCCCCGGGGACGGGAAAGGAGCTGGCCGCGCGGTCCCTTCACTGGCAGAGCCGCAGGGTCGGCGGGCCCTTTGCGATCCTCGACTGCGCCGCTTGGCCGGAGGCTCGGCTCGAGACGGAGCTCTTCGGCCGCTTCCAAGGAACTTTCGCCGCGGCACAGGGCGACAAGGCCGGGCTGCTCGCCGCGACCGCGGGCGGCACTTTGCTGCTCAAGCGCGCGGACTCCTTGCCGGCCGCTCTTCAATCCAAGCTTTTGCGCTTCATTCAGGAAGGCAAGGTGCGCCGCCCAGGAAGCCTGGAGACCGTCGCGGTGGATGTGCGGATCGTGGCGTCATCGGACGCACTCGCTGAATGCGTCGCGCAAGGCCGCTTCCGGGAGGACCTCTTTCAACGCCTGGCGGCGACCCGCGTGCGCCTGCCGTCCCTGAGCGAACGCCGCGAGGACATCGTCCCTCTGGCCGGGCATTTCCTCGCCCGCGCCGCCAAGAGAGCGGAACGGGAAATCCCGGCGCTGGCCCCGGAGGCGGCGGGAGCCTTGCTGGCGTACGCTTGGCCGGACAACATCCGAGAGCTGGAGCAGGCGTTGGAACACGCCTTCCCGCTCGCGCAATCCGGCCGGATCGATGCGGCGCATCTGCCCGCACCGTTGTCTTCCGAGACCGGCTCCGTCTTGCGGGGAAAGGACCTGCCCGCGTTCCGCGAGGCCAAGCTAAGACATGTGGAATCCTTCGAGAAGGATTATCTGCGCCAGCTCCTCAAACAATCGGAAGGGAACATCACCCGCGCCGCTGAAATCGCGGGGATGGACCGCAAGAACCTCTACGACTTGTTGAAGAAGCACAACCTCGGCCCGCGCTGACGCGCGGGCCGGGCGTGGTCTTTCTACCACGCCTCGCGGCATTCCCGCCACTACGCATCTGCCGCTTCCCCGGCTACTATGGTCTTCGCGGCTTTGGCTGCTCCGGGGGTTGGACCCCCTTCCTCCGGAGCGGCCCACGGTTCGAGTTGAGGAGAATGGAAATGAAAATGAAGGCGGCGGGCTGGGTGTTGGCGGCGGTGTTTTCCGCCGTGGTATGCGCATGCGGGAGTGGGAAGCAGGAAGCCGCGGTGTTGCTCGACGAGGCGCGGCTGAACATCTCCAGCGCCCGCAAGGCCGGAGCAGAATCTTCATCTCCGACCCGACTCGCGCAGGCCGTCACTGCTTTAACGGCGGCCGAAGCCGACTTCAAGAGCAGAAATTATGCCCAGGCGCAGAGCTCCGCGCAGACAGCGCGGGACGCGGCGCAGCAAGCCGAGAATGAAGCCAAGGCTAAGGCCGCCGCCGACAAGACTCCCGCTCGCGCAAAGCGGCGAGCGGGAAGAAAATAGAAGTGGTGCGGGTTCGCGGAGAGAGCGCATGAGGAATCACTGGGCCGTCGCCCTCGTCATCGTGACCGTGTCCCTCGGCGCATGCGACAGCGCTAAAAGGGACGCCGCGGCTACGCTCGAGGATGCGCGGCTCGGCGTCGAAACCTCCCGCAAGTGGGGTGCGGAGACCTTCGCGCCGAAGCTCCAGACTGCGGCCGAGCGAGAGCTCGCGACCGCGGAAAAGAGTTTTGCGCAGGGGCGCTATGCCCAGGTTCAATATCCGGCGCAACGAGCATTGGACGCGGCGCGCCTGGCGCGCGCGGAAGCGTCCAAGCTTCCGAAGCATTCCCCAAAAACGACGAACAACCCGAAGACCGCAAAGGGAAAGGTGAAAAAATGACTAAAAAAATGTTTCCGCTGCTCATCGCGGCGCTGTTAGCCTCGGCGTGCATGACGGCCGCGCAGAAGAAGGACAAGTCGAACGCCGAGACGGCGCTCGCCGCCGCGGGCACGGCTGTCGCCGCGGCCAGACAAGGCGGAGGAGAAGCCTATTCCGCCGCCCGCATGCGCTCAGCGGAGAGCGATTTGAGGCTGGCCCAGGAGAAGCTGAAGGCCGGCGACTGGAACGAGGCGGGCCGCCGCGCGCGCATGGCGGCCGGCGTGGCCGACGACATCCTCACCGAGGCAGAGGCCGCCCGCAAGCGCGAAGCGGCGAGCAAGGCCGTTTCGTTCAAGCCCGGACCGGTCAAGAAAAAGTCTAGGACTTCGACTTCCAAATAACGATATGAACACGAAAGCCCGGTCCTTCCTCATTCCGCTGTTGAGCTTCCTTATTCTTGCCCAGGCCTGCACGCCCCCTGCGCGCAAGTCCGACAAGGACAAGGCGGGCAAGAACGGCGGGAAGTCGTCTGCGTCCGATGTCGACGGCGCCGGCCTCCCAGGGCCGACCGAAGTCACCGAGGCCTCCCTGCGCGGCAAGGTGTTCCAGCAGGTCCCGACTTTGCCGGCCATTCGTTTCGACTATGACCGGGACGCCCTGAGCGAAGAGGCCTTGGGGACGCTCAAGTCCAACGCGGCCTGGCTTAAGGCCAACGCCAAGGTTGAGATTCAGATCCAAGGCCACTGCGACGAGCGCGGCACTGTGGCCTACAACCTGGCCCTGGGCCAGAAGCGAGCCCGGGCCGTGAGGGACTATTACCGCGCGCTCGGCGTCTCCATGCGCCGGATGTCTACCCTCAGCTACGGCAAAGAAAAGCCGGATTGCCAGGAATCGACGGAGGAATGCTGGCGCAGCAACCGCCGGGCCGAGAGCCGCGCGCGCATCAACAAATGACGCAAGGAGA
>Ga0163144_10020769_pt1 | contig 13099 bp, 10 predicted proteins | sample OliLak19BULKMAT1_FD_123175 | JGI IMG/M metagenome (GOLD analysis project Ga0163144, IMG submission 123175) | Freshwater microbial mat bacterial communities from Lake Vanda, McMurdo Dry Valleys, Antarctica - Oligotrophic Lake LV.19.BULKMAT1 | ecosystem: Environmental > Aquatic > Freshwater >...
CAATCGTTACAGGGAAGATCAGAAAGATCGTGCGAGAGCCGATATGAACTCCTCCGCTCCCAGTCCCTCGGCACGGCATGCACGACGTTTCACGACGACTCGATGGAGTCTCATCCTGCAGGCTCGCAGCCGCAGCGATGGTCCCGCGCGAGCTGCCCTGGCAGAACTCTGTGAGGCCTATTGGTTGCCGGTGTACGCCTTCATGCGACGGCAGTCAAAGGAGGTCCACGAGGCTCAGGATTTGACTCAGGGGTTCTTCGTGAGCCTGCTCTCTCGCGATGCCCTTGCGGATGTCCACCCGGCGCGCGGCCGCTTTCGATCGTTTTTGCTGGCCGCTGCAAAGCACTTCGTGTGCAACGACCGGGACAGAAACGCAGCGGTCATGCGCGGCGGGCAGATCGTGCTGAATTCCCTGGATTACAACCTCGGTGAGCAGCAGTTGTCGAGTGAACTATCACGGGAACAGTCGCCGGACGCGATCTTCGAACGCCGCTGGGCGCTGGCGATGCTGGACCGCGTTCTCGATCGCCTGCGTCAGGAGTTTGAACTCGGCGGCCGAGTGACTATGTTCGAATCTCTCTCGGAACATCTGTCCGGTACGGCAGCCGACGAATCGCTCTGTGAAGTGGCTCAGCGAATTCAAATGAGTCCCGAAGCCGTTCGTGTCGCTCTGCATCGTATGAGAAAACGCTACCGCCACATCCTGCGTGATGAGATTGCTCAGACCACCGATTCGGCAGACGACGTGGACGACGAAATCCGGCAGTTGTTCCGAGCATTGAGCGGAAGTTGATTCGTTGGACAGCGCGTGGGAGTAAAGCCCCCTCATCCGCCCTATCGGGCACCTTCTCCCCCGATTTCGGGGGAGAAGGGACTCCGGCGACGCTGTCAGCAACAACAGGCTCCAATTGAATTTTGCTGACTACTTCTAATTCGACTGTCCCAAGTTCGACCCCATCCAGGCGAGCGGTCTGTTGATTGAGTGAGCCGCAAGGCACTAGCCGCGGGTGAATGTGTAAAAACACTGGGAAGAACCCGCGGCTAGTGCCTTGCGGCTCACTGATTCAGACTAAATCAACAGTCCCCGAGCTGGATGGGGTCGTCAAGAAGAATCTGGGACAGTCGAACTAATAGGGAACTCTCAGATCTCGCTCCAGCAGCGCGGCGGTCATTTCTCCCATGAAGACCACAATGAGTCCTGCAAACAGGACGCCCGTGGCCGACTGAGTGTTTCGATAGCGCAAAATCCGCAGGACGACGAGCGATAACAGGAATGGCACCGCGACACCTCCTGCGAGCCGCATGATCAGCCACAAAAGGTGAACGGAATCCTGCGAAGGCCAGCCGAAGCGACTGAGTGACAGAACGCTGGCGACAAGACGAATTGCACCGGCAATTCCCAGGGCTCGCGCGAACCAGGTGAGTGGCTGAATGGACATTGTCGGCGTGGTCAGATACCAGTGCCCCAGCAGCATCCCGGTCAGTGCGGCACCGAGCACTGCGGCTGAGGAAATATCCGACAGAGCTTGCTGCCACTCCGGCACCTGCGACGTCATTCGCAGAGAATGCAGCAGCAGTGATCCGAGACACAATCCGGCCATCAGGAATATGGTGACCTTGCCTGGTGTGCGTCTCCCGAGTTTCCAGAACACATGTCCGGCATAGGCCACAATCGCAGCAGCCAATTGCATCATGCGGACGGCAAACATGACCTCGTCAGCCTGCTGCCGTTCAAACACGCTGACCCTGTCGCTGCGATATCCGGTGAGCGACGAGGGTTCGATCATTAGTACTGCGAGCACGCACAGTCCAAGAGCCACCAGCATCTGAATCCGGAAGAAGCCGTCTGTGACTTCCTTTCGAGGCATCAGCAGCCAGATCAGCGTGATGCCCGCCACGAGTTTCAGGACGAAGACAGCGACCATGATCCGCGTCTACTTCCCGTTGATCAGAGCCATCGCTTCGGCGCGGCTGGCGAGGTTATTTCGGAACAGGCCTCTGACAGCGCTGGTCACGGTGAGGGCTCCTGGTTTCTTGACGCCGCGAATTGTCATGCACGTGTGTTCGGCCTCAATCACCACGATGACGCCTTTGGCTCCCAGTTCATTTTCGATCAGGTCCGCGATCATGTGGGTCATGCGTTCCTGAACCTGAGGCCGTCGAGCCACTTCGTCGACCACTCGAGCGAGTTTACTCAGTCCGGTCACCCTGCCCCGCGGAATATAGCCAACGTGAGCTTTTCCCATGAACGGCAGCAGGTGATGTTCACACATGCTGTTGAAAGTGATGTCGCGTACCAGCACCATTTCATCGTACTGCTCTTCGAACACTTTCTTCAGGTGCCGTCCGGGTTCAAGATGCAGGCCTCCGAAAATCTCCGCGTACATCCGGGCGACTCGGGCCGGCGTATCGAGCAGTCCCTCGCGGTCCGGATCTTCGCCAACAGCCAGAAGAATTTCACGTACCGCCGACTGAATGCGAAGCTGATCAACCTCGCGGGCCTCGGGAGGGATCGCTCCACCGGCAAGAATGCTGTTCATATCGGTCATAAGACAGTCGTCACTGCGAGCGGTGGTCGATGGGGTTTTTAGGCGAGCGGCAGAGAATTTCTTCCCTGTTCCGCAGCTGAATTCGCAAGAATTCAAAGTCTCCCTGAATTCTTGCGAATCCAGCTACGGTGGATTCGTTTCTTCCGCTCGCCTTACCGGTCGCCGAAATCAGCGCGGCCAGCTCGCAGCCCGCAACGTCAACCAGCAACAGCCGATTCTAGGAGACTCCTGCGTTCCGCAAACCCCTGGAGACAGCCTTTTGCGGGATCGATCAACATTCGCGACCCCGGCGAGCGGGGGCTGTGAAGCCCCCGAGATACCCGCCCCGAACAGGCGAATCCATTTATATCAGATCGTCAATATTCCCATGGATCGCCAGGATTTGTCACTCCATGCTGATCCCTCGGAGGGTTGACACCCTCCGCTCGCCGGTTGGTCACACACAGGAAAAATCCGGAGACGATCGTTATTCTCTGCCCGCGAGACACCGTCATTCCTTGCCCGTTCAGGATCGAACCCTTGGCCGAGAAACGCGACTTCGATGAGTTCCTCGAAAAATTCAACCGCCATCATGAAGTGATGGTTGAGGAACTGCACAAAGTGATCATCGGCCAGGATGCTGTCATCGACCAGATTCTGGCGGCGATTTTCACAGGCGGACATTGCCTGCTGGTGGGAGTCCCCGGACTGGCAAAAACTCTTCTGGTCAGCACAATTGCGAGACTGCTGGACGTCAATTTCCGCCGCATCCAGTTCACTCCGGACCTGATGCCGTCGGACATCACCGGCACCAATGTGCTGGAAGAATCCGACACCGGTCGCCGTGAGTTCCGCTTCGTCGAAGGTCCGGTCTTCACCAGTATTCTGCTGGCGGATGAAATCAACCGTACTCCGCCGAAGACTCAGTCTGCCCTGCTGCAGGCGATGCAGGAGCGAGAAGTCACAGTGGGTCAGACGACGTACAAACTGCCGGAACCGTTCTTTGTCATTGCGACTCAGAATCCCATTGAGCAGGAAGGCACTTATCCGCTTCCCGAGGCTCAGCTGGACCGGTTCATGTTCAATGTGATCGTCGACTACCCGACGCTGGAAGAGGAAGAAAGAATTCTGGAAGCAACGACGTCGGGCGAACGAGCAGAAGTCCGCAAAGTGCTTTCCGCGAAGTCGATCCTGTACCTGCAGAAACAGATCAGCCAGATTGTCGCCAGTCCATTGATCATCAGCTATGTGACTCGACTGGTACGAGCCACCCGGCCCAAAGATGTCGCGGCACCGGAGTTCATCCGGCGACTTGTCGACTGGGGAGCAGGCCCTCGCGCCGGTCAGTATCTGATCACCGGGGCCAAGGCCGTCGCGGCGATGGACGGCCGTCCGCATGTGACCATCGCAGATGTGCGAAAAGTGGCGATTCCGGTGCTGCGGCATCGCATCTCGACGAACTTTCAGGCGCAGGCCGAGGGCTTTGATATCGACGAGATCGTGCGCAAGCTCGTTGCCGAAGTGCCGGAACCGAATATCCCGAAATACGACAAGTAGGATAGGCCCATCCTACGGCGGTTAGGACTGGAGCAGAAATAAGTGGGGCACGATTCCATCGTGCCGAGCACGTTAAAAACGTGCTCCACGTCAGGAAGACGACAGCTATTTCTCGAACGATCCCTACCTGACTTTCGCGTCGAACGTGATCGTTCCGCCGTCGTGGCCTGTGAGAGGCGTGTCGAGCGTGAAGGTCAGGATGGAACTGCCTTCGCCGTTGGGTTCGACAGTCACAGCGCCCGGATGCTCTTCATCGATCTTTGCAGTCCCGGAAATATAGTCGAGCCGTGGCGTCAGGTTGTCGACGATGCGGACATCGTAGACATCGAAGTCACCGGTATTCTCAAATCGAATCGTGAAAGTAATCGTATCACCGGACTGAGCGAGCTCGCGATCCGCCAGCTTTACGATATGGATCGCGCCTGTGGTTTCGCGTTCGTCTTCGACCCCGACGGTCTGTTGTACCTTGAATTCAGCCGTGATTTCCGAAGCACTCGAGGTCGTCGCCGTGATGACCGGATACAGGTTACGAGTCCACACGATTGCATTCAGCACCTGCTGCTGCTGAGCAATGCCGTCTCGCCGGTTAAATGTGTTCGAACCGGCGCACGATCGTCCTTCCGCACCTTCGTCGACCTTGCGGGACTGGCTCGCGGCATCAGTGCGACGGGTTTCCATTGGCGGCCGTGATGCGATCATGCCATCGACGCGGTCACGCGTTTCCAGACCTGACAGAATGGTGTCGTGCACATGTTCCTGAGCCGCGGCGCCGGTCTTCAGGTTTCCGACGGTGAGGGCATCTCGTGTTCCAGCGGCCCGGTCGACTTTCGTGTCAGCCAGCAGGCCGGTCACGGTGCGAACGGAACCGAAGCGGGGTGCGTACACGGCGACTCGGTTCGAGGCCGTGACGCGCGGCTCACCGGTGTGGTCGATGAATTCCGCGATCGTGTCTTCAGAATCGAAACCGCTGCGTTTTCCTCCGTGGTAGCCCGCCGGGTTGTTGCGGTCTCCACCGTCGAAGACATATTCATCGGGAAACAGGTCCGCCAGCGGTGACGCGGCAATGGTTTCCATCCGATTGGTCGGCGGACAATTCGGATCGAACTCCACACGCGGTTCGGCCGGGATAAACCGCGGCCCGATAGACTGAGGTGCGGCAGCAGCCTCCTGAGGCTGGTAGCTGGCGAACTGAAAAGTCGGTTGCGGCAACGCATCGTCGAATGAAGTCAGTTGAATAACAGGTGCTGATTCCGGCACAGAGTTCGTCGGCGAGATTCGGGACGCATGCAACCGGACGACACCGTCCGGAGTGCCATCAACGGTGGCAAGGCTGGCACCGGGTGAGGCGACACGCATGAGCGCGCGGGCCGTTGGCACGTCGCTCTCAGGGTATTCGGCCTTTACTGGAATCGGTTCACCGCTGGCTTCGTGCTCCAGCATCTGTGGTGTCGTCGTGGAGAAGACGTGATCGGGTTTCCTGTCCAGTGTTTTCCATCGCGACGCTCCGCAGCCGGGGGACAACAGGAGTCCACAGCCGGCAAGACCCAGAGCCATCAGGCGGCGAAAGTTTGAATTGGCTGAGTCCATTCGAACGGTCCTGTGTGGTTGAGCAACGACTATCGAATTCTGGCCAGAGCAGCCTTCGGCTTCGTCTTATCCGTCAGCTTCACAACACCCGTGTTCACCGGCACGGACTCTCCGATATCAAAAGCACCGCCGGAGCCGAAGAACGAAAGCGGCATGTCATGGCCGTCCGGAACGCGTCCGCCAATGCGCACAATGATCATCGGTCGACCCAGCCGGTCGGCTTCCTGAAGCGCATTTTTTGCCGGATCAACCGACTGAGGGATTTCACGCCGCAGTGGATCCTGAGTGGCGGCGAGCTGTGGCTGCTCAAGATAAACAATCCGGGTCACCAGATGGCCGTCGACGGCTTCCTGCAGATCACCCTTCGTCAGCACGACAGGAATCGGATAGTGGCCGGCCGTGCCTTCGGGCGGATGCAGCCGGTCAAGGATTTCGATGGATGGGAAGATCTCAACGCCAGGGAACTCCGGCATGTCGGCAATCCGCAATCGGTAAAAGTGACCGGCGTTGACGGAGAACTGAGCAGGAGCCGCGAGTGTCGCCAGCGGAACCGGAGTGGCCGAATACACAGAGACTGTGCCTTCGGTGGGCAACTCGATCCGCACCGGTTGCAGCCAGGTCGCGTCGTACTGCCGAACTCGCGCGAGGATCTCTGCGGTAACGCCCGGCGGCAGTTTTTCGTTGAGCGGCTGATAGTAGTCGCCCTCCTGGCCTGCGACAGAGCCGCCGAGCAGTGCCGCCGCGACTGCAATCAGTTTATGAACGCCATTGATCGTGCATCGATTCATTGTTCGCCCCGTGGCGGTGAGGTCATGCGCAACAACAACAAACGAACAGGGGCGACTGAAGCAGATGCTTCGAATCGCCCCTGTGGTCAAAGTTCATAACTCTATATCTGCACAGGTCGTCGATTCCGCTGAAACGGAGTCATCAGACCGGCTCAGAATCCGTACATGTGAGCCGCTCGTGACTGAGGCGTAGCGACTTCGCCAGGAGCGTGGACCGGATGAGTTTCCTTGTACTGAATGTGGCGGACAGGTTCCGGCACGCTGTAGCCTGGCTCATGCTCAACATCAATCAGCATGTGTTCGACAGGCTGTGGCATGTCGTTGTCGCTCAAATTGCGAACCGTGTGAGACTGCAGACTGGCCGGGCCGCCGAGCGGAAGATGCGGTGGTCCTGGAAGGCCGATCGGAGTGGCCGTCATCGGCATTCCCCAGACGGGTGTCGGTCCCATGCCCGAGACCGGGACCGGCTGACCTGGGTAGCCGCCTCCTGCTGCAATCATGGCACCCGGAACACCCTGAATGTCGGCCGGGATGAACCCGATCGGACTTGGCGGGGCGTATTGTCCGGCCTGACCGTCCATCACGTTCCAGGAAATTGGCTGGACCGTCCCGTCAGGCTGCACCTGACGCTCTTCGAAGTCCATTTCCTTGTTGCCGACTCGCAGAACCACCATGATCGTTCCCATGCGTTCGGCCTGTTCGATCGGGTCCACTCCTGGATCAAGAGTGGTTGACACAAGGGTCTCGACACCGGCGATGGCACGAGCCTGAAACTCGGGTTCCGGGAGGTAGATCACTTTCGTGACCATATTGTTGCTTCGGATGTGTTCGAGGTCTTCGTCTGTCAGTTCCACTGGAACGGTGTTGTGCTGAAGATACGCCACGGTGTTCGGGTGAGCCGATCGGACTTCCAAAGTCGGATACAGACTCTGACCTTCCCAGCCTTCGCCGGGAATGTTGGAGAATACCAGCTGGTAGATCGAGGACTGCGGGAAGTCCGCTCGACCAGGCACGAAACGCTGGTTGCGGGCGATGTAGCTTCCGGTCAGCCAGCCCACGGACATACCGTCCTGGCCAATGAACTTCACCTGAGTCGACATCGGAGGCATGCCGGCTACCATCATGCCGGGGCCGCCGGGCTGTGCAAGCACGCCCATCACACCGGGGCCAGGGCCGTCCACCATCGGGCCAGGACGCTGCATCATCGCCGCCGGAGGTGCGACGTATTCGTTAGTCTTCAGGACACTCTGGCCGTCTACACCGGCACAGCCCATGCAGACCACCACGAGGGCGCCCAGAGCCAGAAAGTAATATCTCATCGCAATCCCTTCCTTGAGATGCTGAGTCTGATCCAACAGCAACCCGCAGATGACCGTACTTTCAACTGCAAACCTGACTGTGCCTGACCGTCAGGAGTTTGCCGTCGCTCCGCTGCCGGAGCCACGATACACTGCCTTTTCGCAGCCTCGAACCGATCGAAACTGCGATGGATCAGGGGCATATCGACGAAAGCTGATTGACGCGGAACTGTGAGGTTCCGCAACATGCAAACTCTTGACGTCGCTGTGTGCCCGATTGATCCGTCGGTCCTTCTCTTCTGTTTTTCGGGTCATCAGAACTCGAATCTTTAGCAAATCCATCAAAATCAGCACATGAATCACAAACCTCAAAGTCTGACTGTCTTGCCGTGGCTGGCCCTCGTGGCAGGTTTCCTGACCCTAATGACGATCTGCACACTGCGGATTCCGGCAGCATTCGCCGATGAAGCTCAGCCCCCGGTCGAGGCTGCCGCTCCGGCCACTGCGGAAGCTCAGGAGCCTGCGGCAACAGAACCTCAGGGTTCCGTCGCCCAGTCCGGCGACGAACTGCTGACGCAGGTGCGGGCCAAACTGGAAGGACTCGATTCCCTGAAGTGCGAACTGCATCAGACGGCTGTGATTTCCGGCATGAAACTGACTGCCTTCGGACGTTACACCGAAGCATCCGGCAATCGCGTTCATCTGCAGTATCACATCTTTCCGCTGATCCAGGCGAAGGCCGATGACGTCAAGGCTCTGGCGCTCGACGCAGAAGCACCGACATTGAATGAAGCCGACAATCGCGGAATTCTGACTCAGGTGAGTGATGGCGAAGTCCTCTATACTTCGTGGAAGAATGGCGATGCCGTCAAAGTCACGCGCCGCAGCATCCGTGATATCCTTGCCGCAGCACTGGCTGTCTCCAACTACGACCCGCAGAACGCGGCAATGGATCTGGGAATCGGCGGTCTGCGGGGATTGATCTCGCGGCTGCAGACGTCAATGGAATTCGCTGCTGCCAAACCTGTGAAAGTCGGCGATCGCGATTTCCTGGAAGTCACAGGTCGTTGGAATCAGCAAGTCCGCAACGAGGTGTTTAAGCTGCCGGAAGGTGCGATCACGATTCCGCAGCCTTTTCTCCCGGAATACGTTCGAGTCTTCGTGGACGCTCAGACGCTGCTGCCCCGCCGGATTCAGTACCTCAAACGCAGTCTTGATCCGACTCAGAATATTGTGCGGCCGATGATCACGCTGGATTTGCGCAACTTGGTGCTCAACGAAACCGTGGATGACCAGCTGTTCGTCTTTCAGTCTTCGGAGGGCACTCCGGAAGAGGATCTGACGCAGCAGGTGATTCAGGCGATTCAACAGGCCGGCCAGCCGCCCGAGGAAGGAACACTACCCGGGATTGCTCCTGGTGGCGCGGATAAGAACGCTGCTCCTCCGACCGGCACAAAGGAGAATTAGGCACTGTGCTTTCGGCGGCAATCCTCCATGGGCCCCCGGCGGGGGAGAAGATGGCCGACAGGCCAGCGAGCGGAGAGTGTCAGCCCTCCGAGAATTCGCACATCGCAATGTTTGGCGTCTGCCACTATCTTGTGGCCGTTGACTATGTTTGTGGCAGTGCGAACCGATTGAACGAATTTCAGGAATGCCGCGCGGAATTCTCGGTGGGTTGACACCCACCGCTCGCCGACGGACATCGCCCATGAAAACCATCACCGTACAAATCGACGTACCCTGGAGTTCATTCTTTGCGGGCAGTGCGACGTCGCTGGTCCTGCATGCGGCGATGCTTGTACTGGTCAGTATGACGCTCCGCGGCTGTCGGATGGGCAGCTCCGGCGAGGCGGGGGGAGAGCCTGCGCGGGAAGTCGGTCTGTTCCTTGTCGACGGTGTTGACGGCGGCCGCTCCGATGTCGGCGTCGCTCCCGGTGCAGGCGACGCAGACGTAACGGTACACGTGGAGGAGCATCAGGGCGAAGACAGCTCAGTTGACGCAGCAGCTTCGAACCATGCATCGGACCAAGTCCCCACGGACGCCCCGGATATCAGCCAGCTGCTGAACCTGTCTGGAAGTGATTCGTCGAACGGCAGCGGTTCCGCATCTTCGGCAATGCCGCCATTGATCGGCCCCGGTGAGCCATTCGCCGGAATCCATCGTCCGGCGAATGGCGGCGGCGATGGTTCTCGTATCAAGTCGTCGGAGGCCGGTGGCGCAGCACGCACGGGCGGTCGAGGTGGGACTGGTTCAACGACATTTATGAATGTTGAGGGTGTCGGCCAGTCATTTGTTTACGTCATCGATACCAGCAGCAGCATGCACGGAAGTCGGCTGAAGTATGCTCAGGGCCAACTCAAAGCGAGCCTCAGGCTGCTGCAGTCGAATCAAAAGTTTGCAGCGATCTTTTACAACGACTACCGCGAACGGCTGCAGCTTCGGCGACAGCCCAATCAAGATATGTATTTTGCGACAGACCTCAACCGGGAACTGGCGGCGCAGGAAGTCGACCGGGTCACCTGCGATCGCGGCACGTTCCATTTGCCGGCAATCCTGGAAGCTCTCAGCCTTGAGCCGGACGTGCTCTACCTTCTGACGGATGGCGAGCCCGATCTGTCTGCCGCTGACCTGGCTGAAATCCTGCGGTCGAAAGGAAGCACGACGATCCATGCGATCCGGTTCGGCGACGGAACGATGTCTTCCCGAGCCACGAGCTGGATGGAACGTCTCGCTCGCCAGGCCGGCGGGGAGTTCCGTGACATCAAGGCCGGATCGTGACAAGGCAGTTGCAGCATGAAAATTGCGTTCTTCTCTACGCAGCCATACGACCAGACTTCATTTGCCGTCGCGAATGCCGCCGCAAACCACCAACTGGTCTTTTTCAAGGAGCAGCTTAGTCCGGTTTCGGCTGCGTTCGCCTCCGGATGCACTGCGGTCTGCTGCTTTGTGAATGATGCGGCCGACGCCCCGGCCCTGCGCGAACTCGCGAATGCGGGAATTCCGCTGTTGCTGCTTCGCTGTGCCGGGTTCAACAACGTGGATCTCGTCGCGGCTGCGGATAACGGTATCACCGTGATGCGAGTCCCGGCCTACTCACCGCACGCTGTCGCTGAACATACAATCGCGCTGCTGATGTCGGTCAATCGACGGATTCATCGAGCCTGGAGCCGCGTTCGGGAAGGTGACTTTCGACTGCAGGGATTGCTGGGTTTCGACCTTTATCAAAAGACTGCCGGAATCATCGGAACTGGCCGCATCGGACGCTGTGTAGCGGAGATACTGCTGGGGTTCGGATGTCAGATCCTGGCGGTGGACCAGTTTCCGGATGCCGATCTGCAGCACCGCGGTGTCAGGTACGTTGAACTCGCGGAGTTACTCAGTCAGTCGCACGTCATCACTTTGCACTGCCCGCTGACAACCGACACTCATCATCTCATCAACGCCGCGACGCTGTCGCAAATGCGTCCCGAGTGTCTCCTGATCAATACGGGCCGCGGCGCACTTGTGGACACCAAAGCACTGATCGAGGCTTTGAAAAACAAACGCATCGGCGGGGTAGGGCTGGATGTGTACGAAGAAGAAAGTGGCCTCTTCTTCGCTGATCATTCGGATGACACGCTGACTGATGACGTCTTTGCCCGGCTGCTCACGTTCTCAAATGTGCTGGTCACAGGCCATCAGGGATTCTTCACTCAGGAAGCACTCGCGGAGATTGCGGAGACGACACTCAGCAACGCGGATTCATTTGCGGCCGGTAGCCCGAATCGTCAATGTGTGGTTTCGCGGGTGTAATTCATTGAAGCAGCCCAAAAGACCGGCGGCTAGCGTCTTGCCGCTCTGGAAAGCTCGGGCGATGCATTTCATCCGCAAGATTCTGATCGCTTATCTGATTGTAATGGCCGTGTTTGCATTGATTCAGCGAAAGATGATGTACCCGGCGACGCAGGCGCCTCAATTGCCAGTTGGCGCGTTTCCACAGCTGGAACAGACGTTCCATTCGGCCTCGGACGTCGAAATCACGACGAGTGACAGCGTGACGATCCGTGGCTGGCATCTGCAAGCCGCTGCGAAGCCGTCTGATCGACTGATACTGCTCTTTCACGGCAATGGCGGAAATCGTGCGCATCGCGGAAACTGGTACACGATCGCTCATTCGCTGAATGCCGACGTGCTGGCGATGGATTACCATGGCTACGGTGATTCCGGCGGCTCACCGAGCGAAGCGGCATTGATCATGGACGCGGAAGCCGCGTGGGAACATGCGGTGAATGTGCTGAAGTACCAGCCGTCTCAGATTGTCATCGTCGGCGAATCACTCGGCGGCGGTGTGAGCGTGCAATTGGCGGCGACGATCAGTCAGCAAGGCACACCGCCGGCCGGACTGGTACTGATCGCGACGTTTTCTTCGATGCTGGATGTCGCCTCCGCTCATTACCGCTGGCTACCCGTCCGCTGGCTGCTGCTGGATCGATATCGTTCCGACAAAGCCATCGTCCATGTCACCTGCCCGATCCTGCAGTTCCACGGAGACCAGGACACTCTCGTTCCGTTGCCCTGTGCGCGACGGCTGCATGAACTCACGCCCGCAAAATCATCCGGTGGAATCGCCAGGGAATTCCAACTTCTGCGAGGAGCTGGACACAACGACATTCTGGATCGCTACGGACGATTCATCCGCGATGAGATGGCGGCGATGATTCGATGAGTGCTTTTGGACGAGCGGCAGAGAATTTCTTCCCTGTTCCGTAGCTGAATTCGCAAGAATTCAGAGCCTCCCTGAATTCTTGCGAATCCAGCTTCGGTAGATTCGTTTCTGCCGCTCGCCTTGCAGGATGGGTCTTCCGACCCATTCGAATTGCGAATCCCGGCAAAGACGGGTCTGGAGCCCCGTCCTGCGATGCTAGGCCGCCTTCTTGAGCTTCTGTTGTTGCTGAGCATTCTTCTGGCCGGCGTCTTTGGCGTTGCCGGAGTCGGAACCGCTGTCCGGCTTGCGAATAATGCGGACGGGTTCCATGGAAGCCGGCTGGTGACGTGCGACTAGCACCAGCAGTGGCGGCATCAGGACGAGCGAGACGATCAGACTGGATGCCACTCCCACAGCCAGCAGGACTCCAATGCTGAACATGCCCTGATGCGAGGCAATCATCAGACTGCCGAAACCCGCAATCGAAGTCAGCGATGTCACGATGACGCTGCTGAGCGTATCTGCCGAGGGCTCAAATGTGTTCTTGCCGGCAGCGATCTGTCTGCGAGCGTCGGAAACGAGGTAAATCCCATTGTCGATGCCGATTGCAAAGACGAGTGGCAGGGCAATCAGGTTGAACGGATTCAGTTCCAGTC
>Ga0163144_10020771_pt1 | contig 13099 bp, 16 predicted proteins | sample OliLak19BULKMAT1_FD_123175 | JGI IMG/M metagenome (GOLD analysis project Ga0163144, IMG submission 123175) | Freshwater microbial mat bacterial communities from Lake Vanda, McMurdo Dry Valleys, Antarctica - Oligotrophic Lake LV.19.BULKMAT1 | ecosystem: Environmental > Aquatic > Freshwater >...
TTCATCCAATCTGCAACCCCATTGACAACGCAAGGAGTCAAGGAAGCAAACAAGAATAAAATGTTGTCTATCATTGAGTCGGCACAAGAAAGGACGGAGATCCACAAGCACTTCATTGTGACACAGCATGACCGGAAGCATAATCAAAGATTCAACAATTTGCTTTTTACATTGTCAAAACAGGAACACTTCAAGAATGAACAAAACGATGCTAAAAAGCTCAAGGTTGACAACACGTTGACCCACTGCAAGAAGCAAAACGTCCATCAACAAGCAAAACAACAGCATGTGACCATGGCTGTCACGGGATTGATTTCACACAGCAAAGAAACCAAGAAGCGGAACACAGACGGATGACATGCGAATGGAGCTCCGGCATCGGCAATGACAACTCAATTATCAAGGACCACTACCAAAGGAAATGAAAGAGAGGAAGGAACTGTTGAAAAAACTTGAGACTACGAGGTTGCTGGGAGAGGAAGGCTTGGCTGTTGCCAATGCCAAAAAGGGAGCCAACAAGCATTTGCGAATGCAATCAAAAGTGGAATTCAAAATGACAGATGATTGAAGTAAGTTTGTTGTTGATTGTTATCTTAACTTCATCCTCATTTTGATTCCATGTTAATCTACTGGCACAACTGACGCCCTTTCCATTGATTGGCACAGTGGGATGCTTGGAGGCCATGGAACAAGCTGATTCAGACAGCTAAGTAGATGAACAATTCCATCGATCGACTGGCAACCATGGTGAGTCAATTGCCGGCATTCAGTTGGTTCTCTTGCCTTCCGCATCTCAAATCAATTCTAACTAAATTTGCTTATCCATTGCACAGACTCAACAACAAGCCTTCTACGATGGCTGACAGTCCGTTCCATGCAACTGGTTGGGATAATTCAACATAACAAAATGACATAAAACAAAAAATCGCTCATGTTGTTTGTGCTTGTCATTTGTTTTTTTGTAATCTGGGACTGTCAGTCCCGGTCTCAGTCACATCTGACCTTGGCCGACAACCTTTTTGGTTGTGGTCACGACCATTTGCCGGTGATTTTGGTGGTCGCGGTCAATTGTTACCTTTTCCCCGACCAAAAGTCGTAAAAAGTCATGACCTTTGAAATCCGGGTCATTTGGGAGGTCATTTTTGCACACTTTGTGCGCACACCTCTTTTTGACTCAACATGTTGAAGCAACAACCACTAATAACTAGGCACTGCTGGCATCACATGTTTCTTCTCAAAACGCCAAGAAGAATCAATTGTTGCTGATTGCTGCTGCACTGCTGTCTTCTTTGGATGATGGCAAAAAGCTAAATGTTTGCTTTCTGAAAAAATGACCAGTTTTTGGTCATTGTTGCGACCAAAACAGTGGTCCGAAAAAACAGGTGAGGTCGTCTGGAGGTCGCAAAAACAGGTCGTGACCTTTGGGTCATGGTCGCAACCAACTTTGGCCCGAAAAGTTTGTGTGCGACTTTGGTTTGGTCCAGGTCATTTGCCCAACAACAGGAATGTCATTTGCCCAACAACATATGTCTCGCGCACTTGACTACGCTGACTGCGTGGGAAACGGAAGGTTGATTCCTCTCCTCCTGCACCACGCAACACAACACACGCAAACTTGAATCAATCATTCATTGGATTCACACAGTTACTTGATTGTGACTCAAACAAAAAACCAACGCCCCTAATAATATAATAACAATGGTCCGTGTGACCGTACGATACGAGTCGGAAACGGCTGATGGAAAAGTTCTTCGATTTGAGGAATCCATGGACTTTGATGCCTTGCTGCTCAAAATTGTTGAGAAATTGGAATTGGTGGGTGATGTTTCCATGTACGAGCTTCATTTGGGGGGAGGAAGACGCGTCGTCGTAGAAGACACGAGTGAAATTGAACAGGGCGACGATTTGATTTTGATGAAAAAGAAACGAAATCATGTGAAGAAGGAGGAGGACCATGACAATGAGGCTGATGATTCAGACTCTGGGTCCGTTCAAGACGTGACGGAGGAATCGTTGAAGAAAAAATCAAAACAGCAAGAGGAGGATGTGGTGGTCTTGAGTTCCGATGAAGATGACGACGACAATGACGATGATGATGACGAGGGGTCCATTGCGGAAGGATCGGACGCTTGGGACGAAGAACCACCGTCCTCCACCGAAGACGACAGTGATGGCGAAGATTCGGATTTTGAGATGGGCACACACAAAAAGCTTTCCGAGAAGAAAAAGAAAGGCCAGGAGAAGAAAATAAAAACGAAAAAACCGCCTGCCGAATCTCCGCTCCAAGTCATTATAGATGAAAAGGATATTCCAATGGCGCCAGGCAAACAGTCAGAGCAGAAAGAAGCAGAAGAAGCGACGGCGAATCATGGTCTGGAAGAAGTATCATTGTTGGTGAATGGTACCGGTCGAAAGAAAGCAGACCAAAAAGTCAAGGATCGTATCATTAAGCTCTTGAACACTGGATTTCATGACAGGTCCAACGAGAATGAAGCTAAGGTTGCGATGAAGCTTGCCTCGAGGCTCATGCAAAAGCACAATCTAAACCAAGCCTTACTATTAAAAGAGCGGGAAGAAAAGAATAAAAAAGATCAGGTCGGTGATTCTAATAATGAGGATGAGATCCTCAAAGGGGGTATGGTCCACGTCCGAATCGTAAACCGAAACACGGGCAAGCCCGCTCTTTTTGCCCGATGGCTAAATGACCTGATGACCCCAGTCGCCAAAAATTTCAATGTCGATTCCTATAAATCTGCACGGCGAGGCCGCAAATGTACCGTGACGTTTTACGGGATCTATACGAACACGCAGTTGGCCGGATATGCATTCAAAGTCGCCGTCGAACGAATTGCGCAAATGTCAGCGGAGCATCAGCCCGAGAAAGGACATGGATTCAGAGGTATCAGCACCAAGAGCTCCCGTCTAAGTTACGCTCTTGGCATTGTCGCTGGAATCTCCGAGGAAGTCAACAACAATATCAAAAGGGCCGAAGAAAGGCGCTTGGAAAAGCTTTCAAAAGCTCGCATGGCTCAATCAAAAGCACACGCCTATGAAGAAAGTGACGACGAAGATGAAGGCGACATGGATCTAGGCGGCGGAGACGACGACGATGACAATGACGACAAGAGTGGCCCTGGATTCTCCTTTGCGAGTTCTCCGCCTCAGAAAGATCCGTACAATAGCAAAGTGGAAAGCCAGAGCTCCAAATCACGTTTTGGCGGCGCTAAAGGCGCTTTCAATGTCAACAACGACGATGACAACGACGACAGCCTGGGTGGTGAACCAGAATCCTGTGGTAGCTCGCCCCAGAAGGTTGTTTCCGGGGATGATCTCAAGCGTCGCATAGAGGAGCTTGAGAAGCAAAACGAAGCCGCAATTGTTCTAGTGAACCACCGCGAAAAAGTTGCGGAGCAAGTCCTCAAAGAGAATGGAGTCAAACTTAGTAAGGGAAGAAAACGAAAGGCCATTGACTTTGATCATCGGTCGTATCACAAGGGGATTGAAGACTCAAGGGAAATTGACATCAACCAACGTGCTATTCGTGACGAGGTGAGAGTCAAGAAGGAGAAAAAACCTAAAAAGTCTCCCTCCAGTGGTTGCACAAACTTGTTCTCCCTCAGCAGTGTGATGCTATTTTGTTGTTGCATCATTTGGGATTTCTCGTGCCGGAATCATCTTCATTACGGCGTCCATGCCCAGTCAAATGTTCGTGGAAATTTGAATAGAAAGAAACCTTCACAACCTATCGTCCCCCGTGCTTCCTTAACAGTGCCCATGCACTACGAATCTGGGTCCCATCATGTTTATATCTACGCGGGGAGTCCAAAACCACAACGACAAACGCTGATCTTAGACACGGGCTCCCGTTATATGGCATTTCCTTGCGAACCTTGCGAAAAATGTGGCAAACACGCTTCCAAATTTTACTTCAACGACACCCAATCCACTACTCATCGGGACAATTACCACCCCAACTGTCTGTTTGCAAAAGCACCTAAAAAGGGTCAAGGAAATGCCTGTGTTTTTGAGCAAACATATCTAGAGGGATCTTCTTGGGTTGCCAAGGAAGTCGAAGATATGATTTGGTTGGCTACAGCAGATGAAGAAGAAAGTATCGAAGAGTATATGCCTCATATGAGCATCCCTTTTACATTTGGGTGCCAAACCAAAGTAACAGGTTATTTTGTCCAGCAAGTAAGTACAGTTCGTTGGGTGAATGTGGTGCATCATTAGCCACCTCTACTTCAAACTTCTTGGTTCACTTTTCCTTGACTTTTTGATTCACTAATTTTGCTATTTAATTGGTCTCGATTCACCCTGTTGCATACCAATAGTACAGGTGCGTCAGACTTTTGCATGGCGGGTCAAGTTCATGATGATTTGCATTCACAAAAAGTTACGGATGATAGGCTTCTAACCTTCACTTTGTTGTTTAAAGTGACGGTATCTTGGGTATGGCTAGGCAAACCGACAAAAACTCTCTTCTCCAGACTTTGGTGCAGGCCCAAGCCATTGACCGGGCCGCATTTGCCATGTGCATGTCTCAAACAGGAGGAACCTTGTCGTTCGGGGGGAGCGGTCTAGCACGTCCGGATTCAAAGCAACTCAAGAATCCTGAGCAATACCACATCGAACCCATGTACTTTTCCAAACTGACTGGAGACCATGGCCTCTACGCCTTGGAACTACACAACGTCTATATTGGTGATTATTGCATCACCTGCGACAATACGCCTGATCGTGAAGCGAACGAAAGGCATTCGCGCATAATGGGAACTTTTCAGTCCGGAAAGGGCACACTCTTGGATAGTGGTACGACTGATACTTACTTTCCTCGGGTGGCAGACGAAATCTTTCAAGAGGTTTGGAAAGCAAAAGTTGGCTGCAAGATGGAATCCAAACGAAGGTATACCTATTTGGAGTTTCTCAAAATGCCCCATATCTCTGTAGTATTTTATCCAAACGCAACAATCGTCGTGCCACCATCGTCCTACATGGAAGGAGTTCCAATGGATACGAATGCCACCGACCCAGACGTGGTGATACCGTGGAAAGAGAGACGCACTCTAACGATGCGATTGTATATGGAAGAAACAGAGGGAGCAGTGCTGGGAGCGAATTTCATGTACAATTATGATGTTTTGTACGACCTTGAGAGAAACAGGGTTGGGTTTGCACGTGCCAACTGTGGCATGGATCGAGCTGCACAGGCCCGTTTGAATGTAGATCGATCAGATCCCAAGGCTACGAAGCGCTGAGGCGGGTCAAGCAGAGTTCCGATACCACGAGAAGAGGGGAACAAAGCTTTCACTTGCAGATACAACTGCCAGGATGTGTTGTGATCGATAACAGATTCATTGTTGGAATTGCTCCTGGTGCAGACACCGCGTTTCTTTCCATTGCGGTTGCGTCGTCCAGCTAGAGGGAGGTTCCAAAGGAAACATATTTGAAGGTCGCCAACTAAGTATTTCCTGTCAATAGTGACTTTGGAGGTTTGGATAGGGATGTTTAATGTGTAAGGATTTTATTTTCGTGGTATTTCGCCGCTTAGGGGTCTTTTTAGTGCCATCTCAGTGTATGACTTTCATTTCGGTGCAAAGTATCAGACAGTTTTTTACTACTAGCGAGCGAGTGGAAGTCCACACAGAACCAGAGCACTCAAGCATGAGCTGTGAGAAACTGAGAAGTAGGTGTGATCGATCGTTTATTTTGTTCCCCCCAAAATACTTTGGTTGAAGGGAGCAATATTTTCCAGAGCTGAAAGGAAGACTCACAAGCGGGAATGAAGATCGCAAGGAAAGAAGAAAGAGTAAATTTGAGGAGCTGGAAAAGAAGAATCAAAACGGGTGTTCGACCGCCAACCTTTATGCAACTTATCTTGTTTGTGTCGTGTCACAAGCTATTGGTTTCCGTCTGTTCTGGTATAGGCTTAGCACATGCTGTTCCCAACATTCAGATTTGTTCGAAGATGTAATTCAAGGACTGCTTCACCAAAGCGTGAGAGCGGGCATGAGAGGCAACGGAGCGACCGAAAAGCATATAGGACCTTCATCATCCTGTGTGGAGTGCACGCAAACGAAGCCTTCAAATAGGTACGAAGAACTTGTCGTGGTCGTCTCTGGAAGAGGTGTACCGGAACAACCTCTGATGAGTGGCAAACGAACCACGCACTGCCACTGGCCGATGCATCTTGAAAGGCGCCACGGCGCGTGAACTTGGCGGAAAGAGAGAAGGAGAGCCGTACCGAACGACTCGATGAGGAGGCACCAAAAGGACACCATCATTGCAGCCCGAACTGAAGCGGTCAATGGAGGAAAAGGTCGTGTCCGACTTGTAGTTGTTCTTGTTGTTCTCGGCAGAGACAGCAGTCACAAAACGAGGAGTGGGAGCAAAAACCGTGGGGTCTTTGTTACTGTTGTTGTCCAAATTGAAGAATGATTCTCGTGTCGGGTTTGGGGCAAACGACGTCGTGCTGGAGATATTTATCGTTGCATTCGAATCAGATTCCGGCGCTTGCAAGGCAGTAGTCGAGGGCTCTTCTTGATATTGTCGTGGAGGAGTCAGTGCGATTGTTTCGAGACTCTTGGGACTGGAAAGAGGACTTGAAGCCACATCGTCTTGACACCGCAAGGAGACATTGACTGGCGGTACCATCATCCATCCAAGTGCAGGACCGCTGTGAGGAGAGGAATGACATGAGAGAGACGACACGGTTGTCGTGTCACCGATGGATGACTGCTTGTTCTTGATATTGTCGTGATGGTCGTCGTTAATGCCAGCATCGTCCTTGCAGACGATATCCCAAAAACAGTCAGGCTCGATAAAAAACGACGGTAAGGAACAGTTTTCGTCCAACGAAACGGTTTCCATACGATGATGATCCACAACGGCACAAGGAGACTCCATCAAGGTTTCGGCCATGGGATTGGTCGGTCGGAGAAAGGAAGAAAAGTCGGAAGGACTGCCATGGATGGCGCCACGGAAGATCGTCATGATGAAAGAGGCTAAGAGTTTTCGTTGAAAAGAATAAATTGGAAAAAAGTGAATCCATGGTGTTTTGCGTGCAGCCGTGCACCCTCGTCCAGATTTTAAAAATCTAATCGAGGGTCTCATCGATTTTGAAACTTCTAAAATCAAAATGGAGACAAGTATTTTGGGGGTTATAAACTCTCCGTGAAGTACAGTAGTGCTCACTCTTTTGTAGCGAGTAGCCACTACTCGTGCCTGGTGCTGCAGAGTGAGTCTTTGCATTCACGGGGAGAACAAAGGCGTTTTGAAACCAAAAGAAATAAAATCAATAACTGTGAAAAAGTGGGATGGTTTTCATGAACGTTTCTCGGCGCGCTTGATGTGCACAAAGCAAGTGTGCGTCTTAGACCAGATTCTGACATCATGGGTGCAGAAAACAAGAATGAATCATCGTTTAGTTGCCACACATTTAACACGTATTAAGAGGTGCAACGTTATGGAGCAACACGTATTGATGTGCAACAACATGTGGAGGTTGACATAAAAGTGAGGGCTCGAGGTGATGTCGATCATCAGCTCACAAGAACAGAATTTCGGCTGTTGTCAAGCATTGCTACAGCGTTCCGAGAATCCCTTTCTTTCCCACGATAGAATCGGCATCAAGCTAGGAAAATAGCCCCCTAGCTAGTAGCTAGCTAGCTAACAGATAGCAGCTCTGAAGATACTGGATTCTTTGATCTTCGATCGGTAGCCTGTCAAAAATGCAGTTCTCGTTGTCACCCAAACCCCAACGACATGCACAGCCACAGCAACAACAACAAAGACACAAAACGTTGCTTGTCATGATCCAGCAGTGGTTCATGATATCTTATTGTTTGTTCATCCTTGCTACCATCACTTCTAGTTCTACAAATACCAAGTGTTTTGCGTTGAGTTCTGCTGCTACCGTTTTGAAGGATTCCTCTGGTGTCTTGGCCAAGATGGAAGAAAAGAAAGAGGACGCAAGTAAACGACCCCAAGTGGCGTTTTCGCATGTGCACTTGTACGTCGATGAATTAAAAGATTTGGAGACCTACAAGGATTTGGAAGGACGTTTGAATTCGTTTGTCAAGGACTGCAAGGCACCATTGGGTCAGGACATCTCCACGCAACGAGATTTGTGGCAATCGAAGCATCAACCGGATCATTTTGACAAGACGGATGCAACGGCAGCCTTTGTTCCACAAAATCGTGATTTGGTGCAACAGCTATTATCTGGATTTGGCTTTCGTGTGACGGGAGCCAGCACTGGCACCCATACTCGGTCGGTCTTGGTCACCTCCAAAGATCGTTCCGGAGTACAGTTTTTGCTCACGTCCAAAGAAGCAGCAGGGACTAGTAGTGGCGATGAAAACTATAATCATTTTGATGCAGGTATGTACAGGTTGTCTTGTACTCGTGTGTCTTGAGTTTGTTTGGTTTCGAGGATCTGGAATTAGGTAGGGAAACTCACAAAATTGCTGCTTTCTTTCTTCTCCTTTGCCGTGATTCATGATTGGATAATAATGAATCACTTCATGACAAAACAAATACAGGCTGCGTCGATCGTTTTTATCAGTCGAATGCCAATCGACCTGGAATTGCGGTTTTGGCCTTTTTGGTAAAGGATGTCGGTATTATTCACCAACGCTACCAAAAATTGCATCCCAATTTGCTAGTGGGAAAATGGGATTATCCCGACGACCAAGTTTCCATTTTGGAAGTGTTTGCCTACTATGACAAGGGAACCCCCGAGGATGATGACAATCCTGACAAGTCCCATCGCCAACCCGATACAGGAACTGTCCTGAGGTTTGTACAAGACAATCGACAGGGTGCCAATGAACAGGCTGGTACCATTTGTCCCGTTCCAGGCTTGACCCAAGTGGATGCTACATTTGATGAATATACACAAGCCGCCTATTGCGATCATTGGGTGTCCAATGGTAAGATTTTGATTGATTGGTTTGGTTAATACTGGGAAAAGGCGTTATCAGGTGTCGAAAACTCATAGCTTTGTTTCGAAATTGATGACATATTCAGTTTTCCATCGCCGAGAATTCCTCGACGTTCTGGAGGACACGTTGGATTTTACACCCAAGGTAAGAGAGACGCAACGTACAGCATAATGTTAGTGGCAATTGCCAAAGATGACCGAACAATACCTCACTCAATTTGCAATGCACAAAATTATCCTTTTTCTGCTTTCTTTCATAGGTCGACTTTAATGCTGGTGTGGTTGCCGCTGGAGAAGCTCAGATTGAGAGTACCGTGACAGGAAATGACGCCGCGACTCTCGTCGATAATCTGAGTAAGGAAGAAGCGCTGCGTGATCAAAGTCAGGTCTACCTTCCAATCAACAATGCTCTTTCTCAAGTTGGGTAAGTTACTGGTAACGGCAATATCTACAATACAATGATGCATGTACATTGAATGGATCCATCCAACCGATCCAGCGAAATTGCTAACAGTCCTCTCACGTCCATCTAATCTTTATTCTGTACGCAATGCCACATAGACATGTTCACGGATTTCTGAAAGAGCTGGGTCAGGGAATCCAGCATATTGCTTCTCGCGTGGACGACCTTGTGGCGTTCGTCCAGCGTGCCAATGATTGTCGCAAGATCACTGGCGAGGTGAGTGCATCTTAATCTGTTCCCGAAAGCAAAAGCTACTGCACGGCATCGCCTTTCAGTTATTCAACGACTTCGAACTTACAAACGTACTTTTGTCATAGGGGTTTACGTTCCTCAATATCCCTCGAAGTTACTATGGCGTCTTTACGGTACCTTACTTGATGAACCGTCTTGGCAATTCCCAGTCGTCTGGGGAAGACTCAACCAATGGCTTGTCGGAAGAAAACGCGCTCGCGATATTCGAGGCATGCATCCAAGGAGGTATTTGTACAAAAGATGGAGCAGTGGACATTGAGCTTTCACAGCAAGAAATATCCGAACGGCTGGAGAAGCACTTGACCGAAGAGCACAAAGATATCTTCCGCAACCAAAAGGATAGCATCGTCGAAGCAATCCTTCACTCGCGTTATGCCAACCTGTACAGCCTTTTGCGCCATCACGTGACAGAAGAAACGTACCTTGGCATTGTTCGCAACCAAATCTTGGTCGACGTACAGGTTAGTTACGCAGGGTTTGTTGTCTTGGTGTTGGGCAGAGTTTTACTCAAATCTTATGTACTGGATCGAAACTGACTTCTTTTTCTTCCCTCTCGATTTGCAGGGCGAGGACTTGTTGTACCAAATCTTCACCTCTAACATTCTTCAACGAAACCCTGGAGACGAAGCACCGTTCTTGGAGTTCATCCAGCGTGTATGCTCGGTGTGTACTGATGAGGCCGGTTGCGCTCAAAAGGTGAAACCTGGGTGCGGTGGCTTCGGGTGAGTTCATGCAACGTAATGATTCAGTTTTGTGTCCTCTACGAATTTGTATGACTCACCTTTACTCTCATTAATTTTATGAATGTGCTGCTTTCAGAATTCGTAATTTCCTCACATTGTTCCTCTCGATCGAGGTGAGCAAGGCCATGCAAGAAGTAGTCGAGGCTTTGGAAGCGGGTGATATTGAGCGCCAGAAGTATGCAGAAAAAATGGTGGATTACTTTACTCAGCAGCTCAACGAAGCCAATCCTATTCTGACGGCCATATCTGACGCCATGACAGACGAGGGTAGGATTCTAGAGGCAATTGAAAAGGCAGTTCTGGCCGAGTCCTCCAGCGACGAAATAACAGCGCTAAGAACTCAACTTGACGAAGCTTCCATGCGAAAGCAGCAGGGAAATCAGGATCTCATGGAGTGCAGCGCAAGATACAATACAATGATGAAGGCTCTTCGAGAAGAACGCTCCACAAAGTGAAATCGTTTGGTTCTATGTATACAGGCTACACTTTGCTATAATGCTACACTATAGAAATCATCCATAACCGAACCATCCAGTAGGATTATATTTTGCATGAAAAAATGTTTGCGTCAACCTATTCTTTAAAAAATGTTTTAGCCCCTCAAACTGGGCATAGCAGGAAGTGGAATGTGGCTTGTCTTGGTCTTGATAACCTCATCGATCAATCCGTAGTCCAATGCTTCGTAAGGTGTCTGCGGAAAAGCGCAAAAGTTTTGTAAGCGTGAGACAAGTGTGGGGGCCAAGTTACAGTGAAGATGGACGCAAGAGTCGAAAGACAGGGAATTGGAACAAAGAAAAAAGACACTACCAATTCTACTTACCATGAAGAAATCTCTGTCGGTATCGGCAGCAATCTTTTCAATGGGTTGATCACAATACGCCGCCATGAATTGATTCAAAGTTTCCTTGACAAATAGAATTTCCTTGGCCTGAATTTCAATATCGGCAGCTTGCCCCTGTGCTCCTCCAAGCGGTTGATGAATCATGATGCGAGCATTGGGCAAAGACTTGCGCTTGCCAGCAGTTCCAGCTCCCAACAAAAAGGCACCCATACTGGCCGCCATACCAAAGCAAACCGTCTGGACATCACAGGGAATGAATTGCATCGTGTCGTAGATCGCCAATCCAGCACTTACACTGCCTCCAGGACTGTTAATGTAGAGGGTAATATCTTTGTTGGGGTCCTCATTGGCCAAATACAATAATTGTGCCACCAATACATTGGCAACTTCATCGTTCACTTCGGTTCCCAATAGTAGAATACGATCCTTGAGCAGACGGGACACCACATCTAGCTGACCAGACTTTCCATCGACGGTTGGAAGTGGTGGAGGACGGGGAGGGCGAGGAGCAGGCTTAGCAGGTTCATCGGGCTGAAATACAGAACGGATATTGTTGTTGATGTTTGAGCAGGCGCGCGTAGTGCAATGCAATGCAATGAATGGGAGGAATGAATGAGCCCAGACAGCCGCGAATATAGGTAAAATCCCATGAAAGATCCATGATATCGGAAGATTGGAAAACAAAATAGGAAAGAAGTGAGAAAAAGCAAGGCAAAATATCACGAAGATATTATTTTAAAAATGCCAAGCTATTCGTGTATCGGATCACACGGATCTTTCGCACGCACCTCTTCAGGCATCATCAGAGGACTAAAGGCGGAAAGCCTGCATGATTTTTTAAAGAGGCGAGGGGGTGTGAGCAATACTATACGGAGGCGAGGATATCATCAAAAGATACGCTGCTTATTTCTTCTCCATCTACATATTACGATATCATGATATCTTACCCAGTTGCTTGGGAGGAGGCAGTTACAGTGGAAGAACTTCCAACCGTAAACGCATCTGTAGAGCATAGCGAGGTTTTTTTGCCGGACATTGGAGGAGCATGTGTCAGCATTCAGTAGAGACAAGATACGGTCCGATGATTCATGTAGATAGACTTACCACCCGTGGCACAAAGGCCTAGAAAGAGAGCCAAATATCGAATCATTTTGTTTATCTTTTTCAAATCTAACAAGATATAGTAGCTGCTGGTCTCTAGCTAGTAGTAGCTATTGATATATCAATCAACAGCTCTTGACGTAAACTACCTCGCTCATCAACAAGGATCGAGCCAGCTGTAATTCGCCCTTCTCTGATTTTCTCATCACCACGATAACAACATGTACAGCCGATGACGCCTCTGACTGGCCGTTCATTGAATGATGTTGTGGTGCTGGCCTTCCACTTGGCAGTCACGGGTTTGAAGTGAGTCATGGGATGTCACGAATTCATTGAACCACGAGCTAGAGTAGCGGGAATGAAATACATGTACATGTATGAAACCAGAAGCACGAACGAACGAATGAAGGGCTGACGTCTGACCTCCCTTCAACTTTTTCCGCGCCTCCACTCATTCGTTCATTCACGTTGAGACGAGAACGACAGACAGCTGGATCGCATTGTTATTTGTTATTATTGGTTGTGCACGTTAGCGTTTGTTGAACTACAGTACAGTTGATGCATAGACCGAACAACAGTGATGAGTGACAACATTGCCTACTACTAGTATTATCTTCACAGGTTCAACCCTCAACGTAACAACCACTCAATCCATAATACTAAAAGAAAGAACGTGGAAGTTTATCCTCTCTCCGCTCTTCACTTATTATTATTATTATTATTTGAAGTAGTTATTAGCCTTTGTCAAAGGAAAA
>Ga0163144_10020772_pt1 | contig 13098 bp, 7 predicted proteins | sample OliLak19BULKMAT1_FD_123175 | JGI IMG/M metagenome (GOLD analysis project Ga0163144, IMG submission 123175) | Freshwater microbial mat bacterial communities from Lake Vanda, McMurdo Dry Valleys, Antarctica - Oligotrophic Lake LV.19.BULKMAT1 | ecosystem: Environmental > Aquatic > Freshwater > Lake...
TGCCGGAGAAAACGTTCGTAGATCTCGCGATCGCGACGATTTGCACGGACGGGTTCGAGAACAAGCGGCACGAGCCGGCCTTCCGGTTGATTCCGGAAATCGGGGTGAAAAACGTGGAGTTCAACGTGTGGTTTGCCGACACGATCACGCCGAACTATTTCCGCGGCCTGAAGGAGCGGAGCGCGCGCGCCGGACTGCGGCCGGTGTGCGTGCAGGGGAGCAGCTTCGGCGGCGAGGGTGCGGGCGGCGTCTTGAAGGATGTGGGGCACAAGCTCGCGTTGATGTATGGCGCGCGGGAGCTGGGCTGCCGCCGTGTCAAATGCACCGGTGCGGCCCGCGGCACGCAGGGCGGGTTGAAGACGGTGATCGAGGTGTGCAAGGAACTCGCGCCGGCCGCGAAGGAACTCGACATGCTCATCCTGCTGGAGAACCACGCGAAGAACGTGCTCGAGACGATCGCGGACTATGAGGAGATCTTCGCGGCGATCGACTCGCCGCACATCGCGATGTGCTGCGACGTTGCGCATTTCTGGGGCTCCGGCGATTCCGGCATCGATCCGGTGGCGGTGATCGAGAAATTTCATTCGCGGATCCGCCACGTGGATTTGAAGGACAACCGCACGCGTGGGGGCGGACATGATGTCGTGCCCTACGGCGAAGGGATCACGGATTTCCCGGCTATCCTGGAAAGTCTGCGCGCGAAGAATTATGCCGGCTATCTGCTGCTCGAAATGGCATGGCGGCAGCCGCGCGAACCGGTGGTCGCCAACCTGATCAAGGGCCGTAACATGTTCCAATCCTACGTGCGCGCACCATGACAACTTTGCTCTATCGGGTGGGGCTGGCGTGGTGCGCGACACTCGCGGTCGTGGCCGAAATGGGCGCCGCAGTGCCGGTTGTGCCGCTCGAGATTCCGCAGCTCGCCGATGATCGGCTGCAGATCGCGCTCTATGCCGAGGCGCCTCAGATCGTGACACCGATTGGCGCGGCGGTGGATGCACGCGGGCGTCTTTTCGTGCTGGAGTCACACACGCATCTAGCCCCGAAAAATTATACAGGCCCGAAGCGCGACCGCATTCTGATCTTCGAAGGCGCGGGGAGCAACGGACGCGCGGCGAAGGCGAGCGTGTTTGCGGACGACGTGCTGGAGGGAATGAACCTCGCCTTTGCGCCGGATGGCACGCTCTACGTTGTCACGGCCAAAACCGTCGAGGCGCTGCCAGATCGCGACGGTGACGGCCGCGCCGACGCAGCCAAGGTCGTCCTGCGGCTCGAGACCGAGGAAAAATATCCGCACAACCAGCTCCTCGGGCTCACGATCTCGCATGACGGCTGGATCTACACGTCGCGCGGAAACACCGGCGGCAACCCGCATGCCTGGGTGGGATCCGACGGCCGCCGGCTGGAGGCGTATGGGAATGGCGGAGACATCGTGCGCTGCCGGGTCGACGGCTCGCAGCTGGAGCGTTTCGCGGAGGGTTTCTGGAATCCCTTCGATCTGAAGTTCGACCGGCACGGCCGGCTGCTCGGCGTGGACAATGATCCCGATTCGCGCGGACCGAATCGTTTGCTGCACCTCGTGCGCGGGGGCGACTACGGCTTCAAGTCGCTCTATGGCCCGAGCGGGCTGCACCCCTACGATGCGTGGGACGGCGAGCTTCCGGGCACGCTGCCGATGCTGGCGGGCATTGGCGAATCGCCGAGCGGCGTCATCGATCTGAGCTATGCGGCGTTGCCGCCGGAGTATCGCGATGCGATCGCGGCGACGATCTGGGCTGAGCATACGATTCCGATTTACCGCTCGAGGCCGGCCGGCGTGTCGCTGCGCGCGACGGCGGAACCGTTCATTCGCGGCGGGCGCTGGTTTCGGCCAGTGGCGCTCGCGACGGCGCCCGATGGCGCGCTCTTCATCACCGACTGGGTGTTGAAAGATTATCCGAACCACGGGCAGGGCCGAATCTGGAAAGTAACCGCCAAGCCGGGCGTGAAAACGATGCAGCCGGTGGCTGCGTTTGCCCCACCTGAGAAGAACGTGGAGCGAGAGCGGCTCGAGTCGCTCATGGCCGCGGGGCCGGCGCAACTCGCCGCCGTCCGGGCTGCGTTGAAGAGCGAGGATCCGTTTCTGCGGCATGCGGCCGTGGTGGCGCTGGCCAGCCCGCCCATGCGCGAGACGGCGTTTCGCGAGCTTGAAAGCGACGATGCGGATTTGCGGCTCGGTGCGCTCCTCGCGCTGCGGCGGGCTGACGTGCCCGAGATGGAAAAGGTCGTGCGGCCGCGGCTGCAGGATCGCGATGAGCGCGTGCGTTTGATGGCGTTGATCTGGACCGGAGAGAAAGAGACGCGGTCGCTCGCGCCCGAAGTCGACGCGATGGCGGGGTCTGCGGATTTCACTGCGCGGCTTTTCGAAACGTGGCTGGCGACGCAGCAAATCTTGAGCTCTCCGCCACCCGCGCCCGGAGCGAAACCGGTGCGCGGATTTTCGATCAAGCGCGATCTGGATGCGCGGATCTTGGAGCGGGTTCTGGCGGACGAAAAACGTCCCGCGACGGTGCGGGCCTTTGCGCTGCGCCGGCTGGTCGGCGGGAGCGGAACCGCGCATCGCAATCTTCTGCTCGGGATGGCGAAGCGCGGCGATCCTGAGCTGCGCGTCGAAGCGATCCGCACGGCGGCGGCGAAACTCGATGACGAATCGCGGACTGTCTTCGGCGAGATTGCTCTCGACCGCTCCGCGCCAGCGCGCGTTCGGGCGGAGGCCATCGCGGCGCTCGGCGGCGGCGCGGACGCGGGGTTGCGCCCGCTGCTCAGGGATTCAGATCCCGCAGTGCGGATGCAGGCGGAGCGCACGCTGCGGGTGTCGCAAAACGCATCCGCAACCGTCGCTGCGCCTGCGGCGAACGATGCGGCCGCGTGGGCGAACGTGCTCGCGAAGGGCGGGGACGCCGACGCGGGCGCGCGAGTTTTTTTCGCTCCTACTTCGACGTGCGTGCAGTGTCACCGCGTGAACGGCCGCGGCGGCGCCATCGGCCCCGATTTGTCGTTCATCGGCCGCACCTCCGCTCGCGAAAGACTGGTGCGCTCGATCGTCGCGCCCTCCGAAGACATGTCACCGCAATATCAAGGGTGGGAGATAAGGACTAAGGCCGGCGAAACCCTGACGGGGCTGCAAGGGCATTTGCGCACCGACGGTGGCGCGACGCTTTTATCATTCGATGGCCAAGAGATTAAACTGAGCGGCGACCAGGTGCAGTCGTTTCGCGCGCTCGATCGGTCGCTCATGCCGGAGGGACTTGCGGACATTTATTCCGTCGACGAGCTGCGCGATCTCGTGGCGTTCCTCGTGAGTTTGCGATGACTTTAAACAACGAGTGGCGAGGGCTTGTAGGTTTCGTTGCATTCGGAGAACCTAGACTCACGCCCGCCCCATGAGCACGCCCCTTTCATCCCCTGCCACAGTGGAGGCCGATACATCGGACGTTCGCTGGTTTCACGAACAGGTGCACGTGCATGATCGGTCGCTGCGGGCACACGTCCGCGGATCGTTTCCCGCGTTGGGCGATGTCGATGACGTGGTGCAGGAATCGTATCTGAGGGTTTGGCGTGCGCGCGCGCGGGAGCCGATTCAGTCGGTGAAGGCGTTTCTCTTTACCGTGGCACGCCGGGTCGCGCTCGATCTCGTGCGGAAAGAGCGGGGGTCTCCCATTACCGGAACGCTCAACGCGACCGCCGCAGCGGCGAAGGACGACACGCCCGGTGTGCTCGAGATGTTCGACCGGTCGGAGCGCGTCGAGCTCGTGACGAACGCGCTCATGCGCTTGCCGCCCCGTTGTCGCGAGGTGGTGATGCTGTATAAACTAAAGGGCATGTCGCGCCGCGATGTGGCGCTTGCACTCGGTATCTCGGAGAAAACGGTGGACGAGCAGGTCGCGCGCGGCGTGAAGCGGTTGGAGACATTTGTGTGCGCGCGGCGGAAGCAAGGAGACAGGAAATGAAATTGAAGGCACACGTTTCGCGGACCGACGCTGAGTCGCTGCCGGTTTCATCGCCGACGCTGGAAGGAATCGTCACCGATGGTTTGGCGGACCAGGTGATGGTCGCGGTGCGCCGGGCGGACCGCCGCCGGCGCCGCCAATGGGGCCTCGGCGGGGGCGCCGTGGTATTCGGAATCGCACTGGCGGCGTTGCTCCTGCCGAACAATCCACCCGAGGCGGCACCGCGCGAACGGATCGCAGCGATGGCGAATGGCGGCGCGACGAGAAGGACGCTATCCGACGGCTCGGTGGTGGATCTCCATAGCGGGGCTGCGATCACAGTCGCGTTCACCGCGGAGGCGCGGCGGATCGAGTTGCGCGGAGGGAATGCACATTTCCAGGTGACTCCGGACGCGCAGCGGCCGTTCGTCGTTACGGCGGGCAGCGTCGTGGTGCGGGCGGTGGGAACGGGTTTCGCAATTCAGTTCGGTCGGGACGAACTCGAGGTGATCGTCACGGAGGGACGGATCGCGGTCGGGGCAGCGGACGTGCGCGAGCTAGATGCGGGAGCGACGGCGAGCAGAGTTCCAAGCAGCGCCATCACGGTGGACGCGGGCCAGCGCGTGGTGATTCCGACGAGCGCGGCGCACGTGCCACAGGCCGCCCCGCACTCCCTCTCGAGCGCGGACCTCAACGACCGTCTGCAATGGCGCGTCCCGCGTCTCGAACTTTCGGGCACGCCGCTCGCGGACACGATCGCGGCCTTCAATCTTTACAGTGGAAAACGACTGGTCATCGGCGATGCGCAGCTTGCGAGCCTGGAACTGAGCGGGACGCTTCGCGCCGACAATGTCGATTCGCTGTTGCGCTTGCTCCACGACGAATTCGGGGTGGTGACCGAGCAGCGCGGCAAGGACGTCGTGTTGCGAAGTCGCTGATTTTGTCCGCACGGAGAAAGTTTGTGTAGGGAAGCGGCGAGGATCTCACGTCTTTATAGGGTGATGACCTCCCACCGTCTGCTTCCCCTGCGTCGGGCGCTTCGTTCGATTATTGTGTGTCTGCTCGGCCTGTCGCCGCCGCTGGCGTTCGCAGCTGAGACGGCCGCACCACCCAGTCGCGCATTCAACCTGCGGGCCGAGGCCGCCGAGCGTTCGCTCAAACTCTTCTCGTCTCAATCGGGACAGGACGTGCTCTTCGCGACGAAGACAGCGGGACAGGTCCGGACGAACGAGGTGCAGGGAAACTTTACCCCGCGCGAGGCAATGCAGCGGCTCACGGCAGGCACGGGCCTGATCGTGGTCGAGGACGCTCGCACGGGAGCCTTTACCGTCTCGACCGACCCAAACGGATCAAGGGCGGCGGTGCCGGAAGTGCCCGTCCGCCCGGAAGCAAATAGGCGGGCCGACGCTTCGCCGGACGAGAACGAGGCGGTGGTGCTGAGCCAGTTTGTGGTCACGTCGGAAAAGGATTCGGGCTACATGTCGGCGAACTCGGCGTTCGGCTCGCGGCTGCCGAATACGCCGCTGAAAGATCTGCCGCTCTCGCTGGCGGTGTTGAACAGCGAGTATCTTTCGGATCTACAGCCCACGAACGTCGCCGATGCGCTGCAGTTCAGCGCGTCGTGGAATCCCGAGACAGGGCAGATTCGCGGCCTGAACGCGCTCCAATCTGACGGCGCCGGCGTCGCGCGCAACGGCTTCGGCGTAAACGGCGTGCTCGACGCGTCGTCGGTGGACCGGATCGAAGTCTTCAAAGGCCCCGCGAGCCTGCTCTACGGACGGGCGCAACCGGGCGGCGCGATCAATTTCGTGAGCAAGCGCGCGACGTTCAAGCGGCAAGGCTCGGTCAACCTGCAGCACGGGCGCTTCAATGACCGTGTGCAGATCGCCTATAACCAGCCGATCACCAAAAAATTTGCTGCGCGGCTCGCGCTCACCTGGCAGCAACGCGACGGCAGCAACAACCGGCCGGATCAGATCAACGTGATTAACGACGTGGATCACGACGAGCGGCGGGTGTTGAATCTCAACACTATCTATCGGCCGTTCAAGAACACGGAGATCGGGCTCGATTTCGAATACTTCCGGTCGCGCGAAAACCGGGGCGACTCATCGGGTGTCCGCACGCTCGGCGGCGTGCCCTATTTTCAGCTCTACGGTATGCCGATCACCTACAGCTTCATCAGCGACGATTCGCTCCGTCAGCTCGATCACTACTATATCAATATCGTCGTGACGCAGAAAGTATTCGAGGGGCTCACCACTGAGTTCGCAGCGGGCTACCAGTGGAGGCTCAGCAAAACTGTGCAAATCCCATCGGTGGACGAGGCGAATAACGTGCTGCTTGCCGACAACACGGCGCCGGAGCGTGCCTGGCGGAGCAACTGGTCGAAGAACACGAACTATCAAACCTACTGGAACACGCAGCTCCGCACTTCGTATCGGCGGAATATCGGCCAGACTCGCCACACGCTTTCGTCGGTCGCGGCGCAGCAGTGGTTTTACAACGATTTTCAATCGTTGCGCGACTATCGGCCAGGCACGAATCCCGTGACCGGGCTCGTGAATGCGAATCGCGCCTATATGACGGGCGCGGGAGCGAAGCGGCTCGCGACGGAAGCGGCGACGGCGTCGCCGAGCTACTACCAGTTCAGCAATGTCAGTCGCGACACGCTGCTGGGTTACGAGCGGCCGGCCCCGGGTAATCCGAACTACATGTGGGAATACGCGAGCGACAACCACGACCGTCCGCACTCCGGCGACGTGAATGTCCTGCACATGGGAGAGTATCCCACGCGCATCGGTAAATTCAATTCGGTGGTTGGCGGAGGCTACAGCAAGCAGTGGTATTCGTTTCGCACGACCTATCAGAACATCGGCGGCGTCATCACCGACGTGAAGCTCAACGACCGGATAAAATATACGCGGCAGAAGTGGAACGGCGGATTGATGTATCAACCGACCGAACACGTCGGCTTCTACGGGCTGCTCTCGAACGGCCTGCAGTTTAACTTCAACAACAATTCGTTTAACGAGAAGCTCGCGAATCCTTCCAGCAAGAACAAGGAGTTCGGCGTGAAGTTCGACGCGTGGAAAGGGCGGATCGTGACGACGGTCAGCGTGTTTCACACGCTCGACTTCAACCGGCAGCTCTCGATCCCGACGGCCATCAATTTCAATACGGTGGACACGGCCGGGAATACCGCGGGCATACTGGGCGGGCCGACCGGGAGACAACGCAATCCGGCATTCAATCCCGACGCGATCGCGCCGAATTCGCCGCTGGGCGATACGGGCACGGCGGGTCAGTTCACCTCGGATGGCGTCGATGCTGACGTCACGATCAACCTCGCGCGGCGGCTCAGTCTCAGCGTCACCTACACGCACCTGAAGGCCAACGTGACGCAGGATCCCGATCCCAGCGCCATCGGCCGCCGGGACAGTGGCAATGCCGAGGACGTCGTGGCGTTCTTCGGCCGCTACACGATCGGTAGCGGGCCGTTGAAAAACGTGGCGCTCGGCGGCGGCTATCGGTGGAGCAGCGACAAGTTCCGCGGCCGGATCAAAGTGTCGAACGCGATCGGCGCGGCGTTCACCGATTACCAGCGTCCGGGCGACAATTACCTGACGGCGTATGCGAAATACGATTTCAAGATCTTCGAACGAGCGACGAGCGTGCAGTTGAACGTGGAGAACATGCTCCAAGGCGAGAAGATCATCGGCGACTTCAGCGCGACGAGCGTCTCGACCTATAAGGTAAAGACACCGACGGTCGCGCGCCTGACGCTCGACTACAGTTTTTAACTTTTTAGAGGGAGGAGATGGCCGGGCGCAGCGAACAATGCGGGGTGGGGCGGGGGGGCGGTGGTGAAGTAAACGATTGGAACAAAAATTCTTTTAATTGGTTTTGCGGCTCCGCGTGTCTTACGAGATGGAGCGCGCGAAAGATATCGCGCCGACCCTCATGCCCCCGCAAGACCCCGAGCAAGCCAGTTGGCTCGTGGAGCACGTGCTGCCCCACGATGCGGTGCTGCGCGCGTGGCTCCGCAACCGCTTCGGCACGCAGGTCGAGATCGACGATATCGTGCAGGAGGCTTACACGCGGCTGTTGCGGGCACACACGGAAGGCACTGTCGTTTCGCCGAAGGCCTTTCTCTTTCACGCCGCACGCAATCTCGCGCTGAACTACATCCGCCATCGCGGCTATACCCATCCGGCGGCGTTTGCGGCAAACGACGTCTCGGCGGTCTTGGACAGCGGCGCGGGTGTGCCGGAAACGGTCGCGCGCGCCGAGGACGTCCAATTGCTCATTCAAGCCATCCAGTCGCTGCCCGAGCATTGCCGCCAGATTTTCACGCTGCGGAAAATTTACGGCCTCTCGCAGCGTGAAATCGCCGCGCGGCTGGGCATCTCCGAGAACACCGTCGAGGTGCAAGGCTCCATCGGCATCCGCAAGTGCGCGGAGTATTTTCACCTCCATGGCGACACGCCGCGACGTCGATGAGCGCAGAGGAGAAAAATATCGCCGCTGCCGCCGGCTGGGTGATGCGTCACGATCGAGGGCTCTCGCCCGGGGAACAGGACGAGTATTTGCACTGGCTCGCCGCCGATCCGCGTCACGCGGAGGCGATGGCGCAACAGCGCCGCGCGTGGGAGGCGTTCGACCGGCTCGCTGGTTTGCAGGTTTCGGTGCAGGCCTCGCCCGATCCCGATTTGCTCGCGCCGGCGGCCGCCGCCCGGCGCAACAGGCCACGCGGGCGCGCGTGGGCGCTGCCGGCGTTCGCCACCGCCATCGCCGCTGCGCTCGCATTGGTTCTTTTTTTGCCGCCTGCGAAAACATCGGCCCCCGCGCGCGCTGCGGTCGTCAATCTCGCCCGGCTCGCGCCCATCGAGGAGCGGTCGCTCTCCGATGGCTCTGTTGTGCGCCTCAATCGCGGTGCGGAGATCTTTGTCGAATTTTCAGCCACTGATCGAAGGGTGACGTTGACCCGCGGGGAAGCGGCATTCGAGGTCGCGAAGGATCCGTCGCGGCCTTTTGTGGTTCATTCAGCTGGGGTGGCCGTGCACTCGGTGGGAACGGCCTTCAATGTCCGCTTGGGCGAGGTTGCGGTGGATGTGATCGTCACCGAGGGTCGCGTTATCGTGGCGGGCGAAGGGAGCGCGCCGACCTCCGCCCCTCCGCATGCACTCTCGGCGGGCCAGCGTGTCGTCGTGCCGCTCGGGCCCGGCGCGGCAGCGCCCTTCGTCGACACCGTAGGCGCCGAGGAACTCTCGCGCCGTCTCGCGTGGCAGCCACGCCTGCTCACTTTCACCGACGAGCCTCTGATGGTAATTCTCAATGAATTCAACCGACACAACCCCGTCGCACTTCGCGTCGACGACGGGGCGTTGCAGGCCCTGCGCCTGAGCGCGCGCTTCCGCTCTGACAATGTGCACGGCTTTCTCCGCCTCCTTGAGGCTGATTTCCGCGTGCGTGCTGAGTATCGCCCGAACGGCGAGATCACCCTTCGTCCGCTGCGGTGATGGCGCGACCTGCCCGTTTCAGAAAATCTTCGCCGCGCATAATGGAAACCGATCGGTCGCGGGTCTTGAGGTGAACCCTCAACCCACCCCGGATTCCATGCCCCAGCCTCCTCCCCTGCGTGCGGCGCTTTTTGCGCTGCTCGGCCTCGTCTTCCTTTCCGCCGGACTCAACGCCGCGGAGGCGAAGCGCCGCTTCAATCTAGCCGTCGGTGATGCGGCGCAGATGCTTCCGCGGTTTGCCGAGCAGGCGGACAGGGAAATTATTTTTTCCCCCGCCGCGGTGCGCGGGGTGAACACCAACGCCATCGCCGGCGAGTATGCGCCGCGCGAGGCGCTAGACTTGCTCGTTGCGGGCACGGCGCTCGTCGCAAAACAAGACGCCGCCAGCGGCGCGTTTTCCGTCCGCGTAGAGCCTGCATCCCCAAACGTCCCACGGGCGGCGCAAACGGCGCGAAGCGACCGCCCGCTCCCTCCACCGGTTCGCGACCGCGAAACGATTGAACTCTCGCCCTTCGAGGTCCGCTCCGAACGCGACACCGGCTACGCCGCCACCAACACTATCTCCGGCACCAAGCTCGACACGCCCATCAAGGAAATTCCCATCGCGATCCAGGTCGTGACCGAGGATCTCATCCGCGATCTTCAAGCGGTCACGATCGAGGACGCCACCCGTTACGCGACCGGCGTGAGCCAGCCGATCGGTAACTCCGAGTTCGGTGCGTCCGACGGTCGCTTCAACCTCCGCGGCTTCTCGTTCGCGAGCCCGAAGCGCAACGGCTTCAGCACGCCCGGCACGATCGACATGACCAACGTCTCGCGCATCGAAATTCTCAAGGGACCTGCCTCCGTGCTCTACGGCGAAGCCACCGCCGGCGGTATCGTGAACTACCTCACGAAATCGCCGAAAACCAAGACCGAGTCCGCCTTCCAAATTCAGTTCGGGAGCTACGATTTTTATCGCGCACAGGTCGAGTCCACCGGCCCGGTTGGGAAAATTTTCGGCGGCCCCGTCCTCTATCGCCTCGACGCCTCGCTCCTCGACCGCGGCAGCAACATCAACGACTACGACCAGCGCCAGACCTTCATCTCGCCGCTCGTGCAGTGGCGCGCGCTCGCGACGACCCGGCTCACCTTCCAATACGAATACCTCCAGCGCGACGGTCAGGTCCGCAGCAAGGTTCCCATCTACAACACCGTCGCAAAGCGCTTCTGGGACAACCTGCCGGCGACCGACACCCGCAAGACCTCGTCGAACTACAACCAAGTCCCGCGCATCAACCCCGACGGCTCAATCACCACCGCCGGCCGCCCCTACTGGGACGCCCTAGCCGACTACGTCGACTGGAACATCAACAACGCCGGCACCGCCAACTACAGCGACGCGCGCACGCACAATTTCGACGCGACGATCGAGCACCGCTTCACGCCCCGTCTCAACGGCCGAGTCGCCGCCAACGTTTACGAGGTCGATATCGACGCCCAGAGCGGTAACCAGAACCGCCTGCGCGCCGGCGGCGACGGCCCGGAGCGTTTCGCGAGCCGGCACAAACGCGGCAACTACCGGCGCACGGTTCAGGGCGACCTTGCCGGCACGCAGACGTTCGCCGCCGTGAAGAACCGTTTCCTGCTCAACTTCGAATATTTCAAGGAGGACAACTGGCGCACGACCTACTCGCGCGATGGTGGCGCTGCTTCGCCCACGATCTCCGACCCGCCGAAATTCTACTACTTCTCCTCGCCCTACAACATCCCGACCATCCGCGTGAACGGCCAGACTGTCCCGCTCCCGATCGGCTACCTTGGTTTCGTTCCCGTCCCGCTCGAATCCATCAACACCCGCCAGGAAATTCGCACGACTGCGTTTTCCGCCAACGACACCGTCTCGTTTTTCGACAACCGCCTCAGCCTCCTCGCCGGCCTCCGCCACCAGAAATCCGATCAGGTTCTCCGCAACCTCGATCTCTACAACACCGTCAGCGGCGTGCGCATTGGCACCGGCAATCGCAGCACGCCGCCCACCGTGAAGAAAACCGTGCCGATGGTTGGCGTGAGCGTGCAAGTCACACCGTGGCTCAACGCCTACGTCCTCGCATCGGAGTCCTTCGTCCCGCAGTTCGGCACCGCCAAGGATGCCAACGGCGCCGACTTCGCGCTCAAGCCCATTAGCGGTGAGAGCTTCGAATTCGGGGCGAAAATCGCCGATGCCGATGGCCGCGTCTCCGCCACGATGGCCGTCTTCGACATTAGTAATCGCAACCGGAGCCGATTCGGCGGGCTCATCGCGGCCGGCCCGCTCACCGGCCAGAGTTTCACGATTCAGACCGACGCCGAAGGCACGAAAGGCTTCGAACTCGACGGTGCGATTCGACCACTGAAGGACTGGCAAATTCTCATCGGTTACGCCTACACCGAATCAAAAATCGAAGACCCGCTCTTCGCCGAACCCGTCAGCCTCATCGATCCCAACAGCCCGCGCGACGTGCGCATCCCCGGCGTGCCGCGCCATCAGATCAATCTCCTGCAAAAATACGCCTTCACCCGCGGCCTGCTCAAGGGTGCCGCGATCAACTTCGGGGCCAACTACCAGGGTGCCCGCCGCGGCTCCGAGGCCGCGCAGGAAGTTATCACGATTCCGGCCGTGTGGGTTTACGAAGCCGGCTTCTCCCACTCGACCAAGATCTTCAGCCGGCGCACCGATCTCCGGCTCAATGTGATGAACCTCCTCGACAAAACATACGTCACTACCGGCCCGTTTCTCGGTGACCCACGCACCTATCGCTTCTCGATTCGCACGGCATTTTGAGGAGTGGTGGAAGCTTGGGCAGGATTTTGCCGAACCAGCGGCGATGAACCGTGCTTCTGCCGAACTCCGCGCCGAGTTCGATCCGCGTTTCCGCGGCGAGTGACGCGAGTGCTTTGACCGCATCCCGATGAACCGTAATGCGATTTATCCACGGATGGACCGGTTAGCCGTGTCGATTGGTTCACTGCTCGCACGATGCCGGCTCGCACCCGTCTCCATCGGTGTTCATCCGTGGTTCAAAGGTTCGTGGCCCGACGCCGGCCGAAAAGTATGGGTGAAAGCGAATCTCACGCACGCAGCGTGAACCGCCGCCAGGTTTCAGATCGTCTCAACCAACGGTTCAGGCCATTTGCCGGTTTCCACGCGTTTTAGTAATTTCTCCGCGAGCCGGCGGCCGGTGCGGCGCAAACTGGGACCAAACGATTTGGCCGGCGCGAGACCGGGAAACTGGAACATGTCCTCCTCGTTGTTGAAGACACCGAAGTTCTTTTCCACGGCGATGCGGTGACTGACGAAATACGGCGCGACCGCGTAGTTGGCGGAGTATTCCATTGAGAACACTGCATCGGTCCCCACGTGGAAATGCATGAAGAACAGATGCAGCTTCGCGACCGATTCCGGCCGGGCCAGCCAGGCGTAGGAGATGTCCACCCGTGGGTTCAGTTTTAGAAACGTTTCCCGAAATGCCTGGAAACGTTTGTTGTTCTGCTCCCAAAAACCCGCGCAAAGTATCCGGCGTTTGCCAAGAGCGTGGAAGTAGCGGGCGGCTTCTTCGGCATGGAGCGTGTTGTTGTGCTGGACGGCA
>Ga0163144_10020773_pt1 | contig 13098 bp, 14 predicted proteins | sample OliLak19BULKMAT1_FD_123175 | JGI IMG/M metagenome (GOLD analysis project Ga0163144, IMG submission 123175) | Freshwater microbial mat bacterial communities from Lake Vanda, McMurdo Dry Valleys, Antarctica - Oligotrophic Lake LV.19.BULKMAT1 | ecosystem: Environmental > Aquatic > Freshwater >...
AGTGGTTGGTAGGCCCGGCAGGATTCGAACCTGCGACATAACCGTTATGAGCGGCTCGTTCTAACCACTGAACTACGGGCCCCCACCGACCTCGATGGTTCCAGCGCGGCCCTTTTACCCTATTCGGTGGGCGGCACGAACATATAGCCGATGCCGCGCACGGTGCGAATGACGGTCGGCTTTTCCGGGGTGGGCTCGATCTTGCGCCGGATGCGAGTGATGCGGAGGTCGATGGCGCGGTCGAACGGGTCGCGGCTCCTGTGGCTGGTAGTCTCCAGCAGCCAGTCGCGGCTGAGCGGCCGGTTCGGGTTCTCGGCGAAGATTTTCAGGACATCGAACTCGCCCGACGTCAGGGCCACGTCCTTGCCGGCCTGGTCGAGCAGCAGGCGGCGGGGCAGGTCGAGGGTGAAGTCGCCCATGCGGACCCGCTCGAGGCGGGACGGCGTCGATTTGTTGACCGAGCGCCGCAGCACGCTCTTGCAGCGGGCCAACAGCTCGCGCGGCTCGTAGGGCTTGGCGACATAGTCGTCGGCGCCGCTCTCCAGTCCCAGCACCTTGTCGACGGCGTCGCCGGCGGCGGTCAGCATGATGATGCCGACCCTTGTGTTGCTCTCGCGCAGCCAGCGGGCCAGCGCAAAGCCGTCTTCCTGGCCGGGGAGCTGGACGTCGAGCAAGACCAGGTCGGGCATGGCGCGGGAAATCTGGCGGCGCATCTGGGCGCCGTTTTCGACGGCGATGACGCGCAGGTCGTGGTTGACGAGATAGGTCTCGGCCGCCTTGCGCTGAAATGCGTCGTCCTCGACCAGAAGGATGGAGGGTTGCTGCATAATTAATATTCCAAAAATGGATGACTTCTAATACAGAGAAAATACCATTTATTTCCAATGAATTATAGCTCTATCTTGACATCTTTGATACAGTAATTGGGTCTCGCGGCCGCAGGCTAACCACATGTTGTTTTCATTCTCTTCCCCACCAACCGGATCCGATCCCGGCCGCAGGTCTGCAGACGGACCTCGTGGGGACGTGCCGGCGCGGATGAAGGACGATGTCGGTCGCCGCGGCTGATCCCGCCACCGCAGACGTGGGGGAGTTCGGCTCGGCCCGGCAGGAGGCTTTCGTCCGCGCCGAACTCATCCGGCGCCTGTTCGATGGCTCGGCCCAGTCGCGCTATTTCTCGTTCGTGCTGTGGCCGGTGATCGCGGCGATCTATTGGCGCCAGGTCGACCTGCTCGAACTCGGCGGGCCCTTCGTGGCCCATCTCGCCGTCACCTTCGGCTTCGACGTGCTGCGGCGCAATTTCACCCGCGCGCGGCCCGCGGACCAGGACGTGGTCCGCTGGGGCTGGTGGTTCGCCGGTCTTTCCTTCCTGGCCGGCGCCTGCTGGGGCGTGGCGGGCTTCATGCTCGCCTCCAAGGACTTCGAACTGCAGCGCATGCTGCTCGGCCTGGTTCTGCTCGCCACCATCACCACCGCCGTGCCGATCCGGTCCGCGCATCCGCCGACCTTCTATGCCTTCGCGGTCGCCACCACCGCGCCGCTCCTGCTCGTGCTGCTGACCTCGGTCGATCCCTTCTTCCAATTGGTCGGCATCGCGGGCGGCGCCTATGTCGGCCATTTGATGGCCTATGTCCGCGACGTCCACCGCTGGCAGTACGACAATATCGCGCTGGCCTTCCAGAAGGAGGACCTCGCGCGGCGTCTGCAGGTCGCCTACGACGAGGCGCGTCTGGCGCGTGACGCGGCGTTGGCGGCGCAGCGCGAGGCCGAGGACGCCAACCAGGCCAAGTCGACCTTCCTCGCCACCGTCAGCCACGAGATCCGCACGCCGATGAACGGCGTGCTCGGCATGATCGACGTCCTCGAACGCACGCCGCTGTCGCTCGAGCAGCGCGAGTCGCTGGGCACGGTGCGCTACTCGGCGTCCTCGCTGCTGCGCATCATCGACGACATCCTCGATTTCTCGAAGATCGAGGCCGGCCGCCTCGACCTCGAGACCCTGGAGCTCTCGACCGTGGAGCTGATAGAGGGCACGGCCGAGACGCTGGCGCCGCAGGCTGCCGCCAAGGGCCTGAAGCTCGCGGCCTATGTCGCGCCCGGCGTGCCCGACCGGGTGATTGGCGATCCGCTGCGCCTGCAGCAGATCCTGTTCAACCTGCTGGGCAATGCCATCAAGTTCACCGAGAAGGGCTCGGTCCGCCTCATCCTGGAGCAGGCGCCGGGCGAAAACGACGGCAATGGCGCGGTGAGGCTCCGCATCCGTGTTGCCGACACCGGCATCGGCCTCACCGCCGAACAGCGCGAGCGCCTGTTCCAGCCCTTCGTGCAGGCAGACAGTTCGACCACCCGACGCTTCGGCGGCACCGGCCTCGGCCTCTCCATCGTGCGTCGCCTTGCCGAGGCCATGCGGGGCGATGTCGTGGTCGAAAGCGAAGCCGGCGTCGGCTCGACCTTCATCGTTTCCGTCGGGCTCGCTGCGGCCCCGCCTGTGTTCCAAGCCTCTGCGGGCCAATCCCCTGCGATCCAGTCCCCTGCGATCCAATCCCGTGCGATTCAATCCAAGGCCGAGCCGCTGCTGCAAGGCCTGTCGCTCGATCTTGCGCTGCCCGATCCCGAGGAAGCGCGCGCAATCGCCCGCTATCTCGGCGATGCCGGCGCCAGCGTCCACGTCGTGGCGCCGACCACCTCGTTCCTCGGTATCGTGGTCGGCGCAGCCGGAATCGATCGGCGGATTTCCCTGCATGACGGGCCCGCCGTTGCGGAGGGCACGGTGTCAGGCCTGCCGCGACCGTGGCGGCGCGACGTGCTGATCCGGGCGGTGGCCCGCGCCGTGGGACGGGCGGCTGTGGCAGCACCTGCCGTCCCCGATGTGTCGCGCAGCCCCGGCCGGCTGAGAGGGCGCGTGCTGGTGGTCGACGACAATTCGGTCAACCGCAAGATCCTGGCGCGCCAGCTCGAGCTGACCGGCGTCTCGACCGACTCGGCGGCTGGCGGCGAGGAAGCGCTCGCGCTGTGGAGCCAGGGTGGCTACGACCTCGTGCTGGCCGATCTCCAGATGCCGACCATGGACGGCTTCGAGCTGGCGCGGCGGATCCGCGACGGCGAAGCGACCGGCCAGCGTGCGCGCACGCCCATCCTGGCCGTCACCGCGAGCACGCTGGAAGAGCAGGAGCTAAAGAGCCGGGCGGTCGGCATGGACGGCTTCATCACCAAGCCGATCGGCATCGAGCAGCTCAAGGCGACGCTCGACGTCTGGTTGAAGGATGCCCGCAGCGAGACCGGGGGAGAACAGACGAAATGAGCAGCGCTTACGACCGCGACAAGCTCGTCGAATTGTTCGGCGACGATCCCCGCACCCTGGCCGAGGTCGAGCGCGAATTCCTCGATACCGCGCGCGGCGCCGAACGCGAGATCACCGGCACCGACGACCTCGCCGCCATCGCCCGCGTGGCCCATCGGCTGAAAGGCGCGTCGGGCATGATCGGAGCGGCAACCCTGCGCCAGATCGCCGAAGCGGTCGAACGCGCGGCCAAGGCCGAGGACCTGCCGAGCGTGCGGCGCCTGCACGGCATGTTCAGCCAGGAAGTGCGACGCGTCGCCGAACAGGCGGGCGTCACCGTCGACTGACTGCCTCGGCGCTACCCGCGCGGCCGCAGCATCATCGTTGCCGAATAGGACAGCAATCCGCGGCCGTTCTGTTCGACCAGGCCGCGCAGGAAGGCGATCGACTTGCCGCGTCGCGGGATTTCTACCTGCGTCGTGAGCGGCGCCGTGGCATCGCCAGCCGAGAGGAATTCGGCCGCGAAGGAAACGGTCGAGGGCGCCATGCCGGTCGCCAGAGCTGCGGCACGGGTGATCGCCGAATCGGCGAAGCTCATCAGGTAGCCGCCGTGCAGAGCGCCGCCGGAATTGCACATCCTGGGCAGCGTCGGCTGGACCACCGCGGTGCCCTCGGACTCCGGCTTGAGATAAATCGGACCGATATGGCGCGAGTAGGCGCTGGCGGTGGCGAACAGTTCGAAGCCGGCCGGCACGGTTTGATCAGTTGCCGCGAGATGGCGGGGCGCGTTTTCGTCCTTGCGCGCCATCGCCTTGGCGCGCGCCACGTGGCGGCACACGCCCGACCACAAGGCGATCGTCTTGCCTTCCTGGGTAAGGCTGCCGCGCGCGAAGGCGAGCCGGCCAGTGACCTGCAGCGGCTCGCCACGGGCTTCCAGCGGCGGCCCGATGCGCGCGCCGTCGAGGAATTCGGCCGCGATGCTCACCGTCATGGCGAAGGAGGTGTTGGTACCGCCGTCGGCGGCGCGGCCGGCGACCAGGCAGAGCGCATAGTCGGCGAAGGTGAGGAGCGCGCCGCCATGCACGCCGCCCGCGTAGTTGCCGTGGGCGGCATGGGTCGGCAGCACGCAATGGACGCTGCCCGCCTTCCGCGCATCGCCGTCCAGTCTGTAATAGATCGGACCCATGTGGTCCTCGAACGGATCGGGCGGCACGAACACCGAATAGGCCGCAAGATTGATGTCGGGCACGGGGCGGGCCTTCCGGTTGGCTCTTGTGGAGAGTTGTTCGGCGGCTCTAATAGGGGAAATTCCCTGAAGAAACAAAGAGCCACGGAGCGAAACGTCATGGCGAGCAACGCTCACAAGGTCGATATCTCCTGGGATCGCCGTCCGTCCGGCGTGGTGGCGCATGTCGTGTTCGACAATGCGCGCCGCCTGAACGTGCTCAATCCCCCCGCGCTCCTCGACCTCACCGAGGCGTTCCGCTCGCTCGCCCGCGAGGACGACCTGCGCGTCGTCGTGTTCTCGGGCGCCGGCGGCAAGGCCTTCATCGGCGGCGCCGACATCAACCACATGGCGGCGATGCGCGAGGCCGAGGATGGCCGCGCCTTCATCACCCTGGTCCACAAGCTCTGCCAGTCGATCCGCGACTGCCCCGTGCCGGTCATCTGCCGTCTCGAAGGTTATACGCTCGGCGCCGGCCTCGAAGTGGCGGCGGCCTGCGACATGCGCATCGCCGCGGACAACGCCCATTTCGGTATGCCCGAGGTCAAGGTCGGCGTCCCTTCGGTGGTCGAGGCGGCCCTGCTGCCGCGCCTGATCGGCTGGGGGCGGACCTCGTGGATGCTGCTGACGGCCGAGAACATCGGCGCCGCCAAGGCCGAGGCCTGGGGCCTGGTCGAGGAGGTCGTGCCGGCTTCGAAGATCGCCGAGGCGGTCGAGCGCTGTGTGCATTCGATTGTCGAAGGAACGCCGCTGGCGGTGCGGGCGCAGAAGCGCCTGATGCGCCGCTGGGAGCGACTGTCGCTCGACGAGGCGGTACAGGCCGGCATCGACGCTTTCGCCCAGTCGGTGAGCGACGGCGAGCACATCGCGCCCATGACGGCGTTCGTCAATCGCAAGAGGAAGACGTGAGCGACGCCCAGATCACCAAGGGACCAGTCCGCATCGGCTGCCATTCGGGCTTCTGGGGCGACACCGAGACCGCCGCGGTGCAGCTCGTGCGCCACGGCAACGTTGACTATCTGGTGAGCGACTATCTCGCCGAAGTGACCATGTCGATCATGGCGGCGCAGAAGCTCAGGGACCCGCAGGCGGGCTACGCCGTGGACTTCGTCACCGCGGTCATGGGGCCACTTGCTCGCGAGATCGCCGAGAAGAAGATCAAGGTCGTGACCAACGCCGGCGGCGTCAATCCGCAGGCCTGCCGCGACGCGGTGCTGAAGGCCTGCGAGGCGGCGGGCGTGACGCTCAAGGTCGCCGTCGTGCTGGGCGACGACATCCTGCCGCGCGTCGACGAGTTCCGCGCCGCTGGCCTGCGCGAGATGGACACCGGCGCCGAGCTGCCGCCCCGGATCGTCAGCATGAATGCCTATCTCGGCGGCTTCCCGATCGCCCGCGCGCTTGCCGAAGGCGCCGACGTGGTGATCACCGGCCGTTGCGTCGATTCGGCGGTGACGCTGGGCGCGCTGATCCATGCCTTTACCTGGGCGCCGGAGGATCTCGATCGCCTCGCCGCCGGCACCTTGTGCGGCCACATCATCGAGTGCGGCGCGCAGTGCAACGGCGGCAACTTCACCGATTGGCGGCTGGTGCCGGACTACGACAACATGGGCTTCCCCATCGCCGAGGTTTTTAGCGATGGCTCCTTCGTGCTCTCCAAGCCCGAGGGCACGGGCGGGCTGATCACCACCGCCACGGTGGCCGAGCAGATGCTCTACGAGATCGGCGATCCGCGCGCCTACATCGTGCCCGACGTGGTCTGCGACTTCACCGAGGCGCGCTACGAGCAGGCGGGCAAGGACCGCGTGCGGGTGTCGGGTGCGAAGGGCCGGCCGCCGACCGATACCTACAAGGTCTCGACCACCTGGCCCGACGGCTACAAGCTCAGTTCGATCTTCATGCTGGGCGGCCGCGAGGCCGTGGCCAAGGGACGCCACAGCGCCGAGTCGATCATCAAGAAGACGCGCCGCATGTTCGCCGAGAAGAACATGGCCGACTATCGCGACGTCAGCATAGAAATCATCGGTAGCGAGGCGACTTACGGGCCGCATTCGCGCGCCGCCGACAGCCGCGAGGTCGTGGTCAAGATCGCGGCCAAGCACGACCAGAAGGAAGCGCTGTCGCTGCTGGGTCGCGAGATCTCGCCGATGTCGACCGGCGGCGTGGTCGGCATGACCGGCAGCTTCGGCGCCGGCCGCGTCTCACCCTCGCCGGTGATCCGCATGTTCTCCTGCCTGGTGCCGAAGAGCCTGGTGCCGGTCACGGTCGACATCGACGGCCACCAGATCGCGATGCAGGAGGGCGCCCGCAGCGGCGGCTTCGAGGCGAAGTCTCCGCCGGTCGAGGCACCGCCTGCCGCGGCGGTGTCGTCGGGCGCCACGGAGACCGTGCCGCTGGTGGCGCTGGCCTACGGCCGCTCCGGCGACAAGGGCGACAACGCCAACATCGGCATCTTCGCGCGCAGGCCCGAGTACCAGCCCATCCTCGATGCCGAAGTGACGGAGGAGGCGGTGGCCAAGTACTTCGCCCATCGCATCAACGGTAAAGTGACCCGCTGGCGGCTGCCCGGCATCAACGGCTTCAACTTCCTGCTGCGCCAGGCGCTGGGCGGCGGCGGCATGGCCTCGCTAAAAGCCGACCCGCTGGCCAAGGCCTTCGCCCAGATGCTGCTCGACATGCCGGTGCGCGTGCCGGCGGAGATGGCAAGGAAGCTGGCGGCTTAGGCCGATCGCTTCTTCGTCACGGCGTAGACGATCAGGCCTGCGATCAGCGGATTGAGGTACTGGATCACGTCGAGTTCGGTACTGCCGATCAGGCCGCGCAGGAAGGCCAGCAGCGATCCCATCAGGATCGCATGCAGCACGAAGCCCGCGGCGACCGTGGCGATGATGGCGTGCCAGCCCAGCCGGTAGCGGGCGAGGGCCACGTAGAATGCCCAGAGCGACAGCGGCAGGAAGAGCACGACGGCGGTCGCCTCGCCGGGATTGTAGGTGCCGCTGGTCAGGCTGGGGCCGAGATGGGCGAACATGTTCACGAAGGGAATGGCGAAGTAGGCGAGCCCCAGGGCGGGCCAGCGTCGCCCCAGAAGGGCGGCCGCCGGGCCGGCCAGCCACACCGCGGCTACATTCACCGAGGTGATGAAGGAGTAGGGCACCAGGCAGGTCTTGGGATCGGTAAAGCCCACGCCGGCGCAGAGGAAGGCGCGGAAAGCATAGTGCCGGCCGTCGGCATCGATGCCGTGCTCCTCGAACTGGTGCACGAGATAGGCGAGCATGCCGGCCCAGGCGAGCCAGACGAGATCGTGCCAGCGCGAGACGCTGCGGTCGCTGCGCAGCAGATCGGTCGCCAGCAGGAGCGCCAGCAACAGGGCCGCGCCCAGGCCCATATAGGGCCAGACATAGGTGAAGGAGAGCATGGTTGGCCAAATAGTGTATCCTCCCGGACCATGGCCGGCCCCACCAAAACCGCCGAATCGTCCCGGAAAACCGGGGAGAAGGCCGAGCGGCTGGCCGCCGCCCTGCGGGAGAACCTCAAGCGCCGCAAGGCCCAGGCTCGCGCCAAGGAGCGGGTCGGGACCGTCCCGGACAAGGAGTCCGGTTGAGCCGGAGGGTCTCGTCGTCTAGAAGCGCTCTACCCCTCTGGAAACACAAGAATGACAATCCTCTCCGACCGCTGGATCCGCCGCATGGCGCAAGAGAAGGGCATGATCGAGCCCTTCGTCGATGCCCAGAAGCGCGAAGGCGTCATCTCCTACGGGCTCTCGTCCTATGGCTACGATGCGCGCGTCGGCAACGATTTCAAGATCTTCACCAACGTGAACTCGGCCGTCGTCGACCCCAAGAACTTCGACCAGAACAGCTTCGTCGACCGCAACACCGACATCTGTGTCATCCCGCCCAACTCCTTCGCGCTGGCGCGCACGGTGGAATATTTCCGTATCCCGCGCGATGTGCTGGTGATCTGCGTCGGCAAGTCGACCTACGCCCGCTGCGGCATCATCGTGAACGTCACACCGCTCGAGCCGGAATGGGAAGGCCATGTGACGCTGGAATTCTCCAACACCACGCCGCTGCCCGCTCGCATCTATGCCAACGAGGGCGCCTGCCAGTTTCTCTTCCTCCAGGGCAACGAACCCTGCGAGATCTCCTACCGCGACAAGGCCGGCAAGTACCAGGGCCAGCGCGGCGTCACCCTGCCCAAGATCTGAGCGGAGAAGACCATGGACCGCATCCGCATCAAGGGAGGCCGCCAGCTCAAGGGCGACATCCGCATCTCCGGCTCCAAGAACGCCACGCTGCCGCTGATGGTGACGGCGCTGCTCAGCGACAAGAAGTTGACCCTGCACAACGTGCCGCGGCTGGCCGACATCACCACCATGATCCAGCTCCTGTCGCAGCATGGCGTCGAGATCGGATCGGAGGCCGGCGAGAACGGCCACGCGCACGGCACCATGCTCACGCTGCATACGAAGAAGGTCACTTCGACGACGGCACCCTACGACATCGTGCGCAAGATGCGCGCCTCGGTCCTGGTCCTGGGCGCGTTGCTCGCCCGCGAGGGCACCGCACGCGTCTCGCTGCCCGGCGGCTGCGCCATCGGCGCGCGTCCGGTCGACCTGCATATCGCTGGTCTGCGGGCGATGGGTGCCGAGATCGATATCGACGGCGGCTACATGGTGGCCCGCGCGCCCAAGGGCCTCAAAGGTGCGCGCTACACGTTTCCCAAGGTGTCGGTGGGCGCCACCGAGAACCTTATGATGGCGGCGGCACTGGCCAAGGGCACGACCGTCCTCGACAACGCCGCTCGCGAGCCGGAGATCACCGACCTCGCCGAATGCCTTGCCGCCATGGGCGTGCCGGTGGGCGGCATCGGCACCGAGACGCTCACTATCGAAGGCGTGACGTCGCTCAAGGAAGCGACGCACAGCGTCATTCCCGACCGCATCGAGTTCGGTACCTACGCCATGGCGGTGGCCATGACCGCGGGCGACGTCGAGCTGGTCGGCGGCCGCCTCGACTTGATCGAGAGCGTGGTGCAGACGCTGCGTTCGGCCGGCGTCACGCTGGAAGCGACGGCCAGGGGCGTCCGCGTCCAGCGGACCAATGGCGCGCTTCATGGCGTCGATGTGATGACCGAACCCTATCCCGGTTTCCCGACCGACCTGCAGGCGCAGATGATGGCGTTGATGACGCGGGCCGAGGGTGCCTCGATGATCACCGAGACAGTGTTCGAGAGCCGCTTCATGCATGTGCCGGAGCTGTCGCGCATGGGCGCCAACGTCACCATCCATCACGAATCGGCGCTGGTGCGCGGCGTGCCGAAGCTGCGCGGCGCCGACGTGATGGCGACCGACCTGCGCGCTTCGGTGTCTCTGGCCATCGCGGCTCTCGCCGCCGAAGGCGACACGACCCTGCACCGCGTCTACCACCTCGATCGCGGCTACGAGCGGCTCGAGGAGAAGCTCGCCGCCTGCGGCGCCGACATCGAGCGGCTGAAGGGCTGAGGATGGCGGGCAAGCTGAAACTCTCGGCACTCGATGCCGACGACCTCGGCGTGATCTCCGCCGCCGTCCAGGATGCCCTGGTGGCGGTGCGCGACTGCGCCTATTTCAAGGACGAGAAGCGTTTCGTGCTGCTGCTCAACCGCTTCCAGTGGGAGGCCGATCCGGCCGTCGAGGCGGCCCATTCCCGGACCCATTCCGCCCTTGTTTTCAACGAGGTGACGGCGGTCCGGCACTACCAGATCCCGCTCGGCGAGCCCGACCGGATGCTGGAATTGCTGGCCGTGACGCTGGAAAACGACGGTTCAGTCGCCCTGCGCTTTGCCTCCGGCCGGGCTATCCGGCTGGAAATCGTCCGTCTCGCATGCCATTTGGGAGATGTGGGCGAGCCTTGGCCCACCCCCTGGAAGCCCGCCCATCCGGTCGAATAGCCCTCTCGCGTAGTGCCGGGGGCCTCGACGAGGGGCGGGCATTCGTTACTGGAGCATGCGGTCGTGTCGAGCGAACCAAACGAGAAGCTGATTCTGGCGATCCCCAAGGGGCGTATCCTCAAGGAGGCGGCGCCGGTATTTGCACGCGCCGGCATCGAACCCGAGGCCGCCTTCGCCGATCCCGACGCGCGTCAGCTCCGCTTCGCCACCAACCATCCCGACCTCGACATCATCCGCGTGCGCTCGTTCGACGTCGCCACTTTCGTGGCGTTTGGCGCGGCACACCTAGGCATTGCCGGCGCCGACGTGCTGATGGAGTTCGATTATCCGGAAATCTACGCACCGATCGATCTCGGAATCGGCAGGTGCCGCCTGGCCGTCGCCGAGCCCGCCGAGATGGCGAGCAGCGACGATCCGCGGCGCTGGAGCCATGTCCGCATCGCCACCAAATATCCCGAGGTGACGCGCAAGCACTTCGCGGCGCGCGGCGTGCAAGCGGAGTGCGTGAAACTCTCGGGCGCCATGGAGCTGGCGCCCTCGCTCGGCCTCAGCCATCGCATCGTCGACCTGGTCGATTCGGGCCGGACGCTCAAGGAAAACGGCCTGGTCGAGATCGAGCACATCGCCGACATCACCTCGCGCTTCATCGTCAATCGCGCCGCGCTAAAAACGCAGCCGGAGCGGGTCGGTCGCTGGATCGATCGTTTCCGGGAGATCAGTCGTGCCGCCGCTTAGGCTCGACGCCTCGGCGCCGGGCTTCGAGAAGGACTTTTCCGCCTTCCTCGGGCGCAACCGGGACACCGACGAGAATGTCGACCGCGTCGTGGCCGAGATCGTGGCTGATGTGCGCCTCAGGGGCGATGCGGCGCTGATCCACTACACGCGGAAGTTCGATCGCTTCGACACGGACGCGGCGGGCCTGCGCATCGGCGAGGCCGAACGCGCTGAAGCTGCCGCGAAAGTGCCGCCGGCAGAGCGCAAAGCCTTGGCGTTTGCCGCCAAACGGATCGAAGCGTTCCATCGTGCGCTCCTGCCGAGGGACGTCGATTTCACGGACAGCACCGGCACAAGGCTCGGCGCGCGTTACCGGCCGGTCGATGCCGCCGGAGTCTACGTGCCGGGCGGCACGGCTGCCTATCCCTCCTCGGTGCTGATGAACATCGTGCCGGCCAAGGTGGCCGGCGTCGGGCGCATCGTCATGGTCGTGCCGACGCCTGACGGCGTGCTCAATCCCCTGGTCATGCTGGCTGCCGGCATCGCCGGGGCCGACGAGATCTGGCGCATCGGCGGTGCCCAGGCGGTGGCTGCACTCGCCTACGGCACGCAATCGATCAAGCCGGTCGACAAGATCACCGGGCCGGGCAACGTCTATGTCGCCGCCGCCAAGCGCCGCGTCTTCGGCCAGGTCGGCATCGACCTGATTGCGGGTCCCTCGGAAATCCTGGTCGTGGCTGATGCCAGCAACGATCCGGCCTGGATCGCGGCCGATCTTCTTTCGCAGGCCGAGCACGATCCGTCGTCGCAATCCGTTCTGATCGCCCAGGATCGCGCCTTTGCTGACGCGGTGGTGCGCGCCGTCGAGGGTGAACTCAAGACGATGAAACGGGCGGAGATCGCCCGGCAGAGCTGGCGCGACAACGGCGCCATCATCCTGGTGCCCGATCTCGCCGCCTGCGCGCCGATCGTCGACCGAATTGCCGCCGAGCATGTCGAGCTTGCCCTGGAGATGCCGGCCGCCGAGGCCCTGTCGCAGAAGATCCGCCACGCCGGCGCGATCTTCCTGGGTCGCCATACGCCCGAGGCCATCGGCGACTATGTCGCCGGCACCAACCACGTGCTGCCGACCTCGCGCGCGGCGCGCTTCTCGGGCGGCCTCGGCGTCTCGGATTTCCTCAAGCGCACCTCGCTCGTGTCCTGCACGCCCGACGCCCTGGCCGCCCTCGGCCCGGCGGCGCTGGCGCTCGCCGGCGCGGAAGGCCTCGAGGCGCACGGCCGGTCGATTTCGATCCGGCTGAACCGGCGAAGCTAGAGGCCGGTCAATGCCGAAGTCGCGCCGGATCGCCGACATCGTGCTGGACGAGGAGTCCGTGGCGCGTCGCTCGCCCGAGGTCGAGCATGAGCGGGCCGTCGCCCTGTTCGACCTCATCGAGGAGAACGATTTCCATCTCGTCGGCGGCGAGCCCGGCCCCTACCACCTGCGAGTCGGCATCTTCGAGCAGCGTCTGGTGTTCGATGTGCGCGACGAGGGCGACCGCAAGCTGCGCGACATCGTCCTGTCGCTGACGCCTTTCCGCAAGGTCGTAAAGGACTACTTCCTGATCTGTGGAAGCTATTACGCGGCGATCAAGAAGCTCGGGCCGTCGCAGATCGAGGCCCTCGATATGGGGCGCCGCGGCCTGCACAACGAGGGATCCGAGCTGTTGCGCGAGCGGCTCGCCGGCAAGATCGAGGTCGATCACGATACCGCCCGCCGGCTGTTCACCCTGATCTGCGCCCTTCACATCAAGTCGTGAGCGGCATGCCGGCAGCGAACGGATTGCCTGCCAGCCTGCTCTTCGCCTGCAGCGAGAATTCGGTGCGGTCGCCAATGGCCGAGGCACTGGCCAAGCGTCTCTACGGCAGGGAGACCTACATCGATTCGGTGGGCGTACGGGCAAGGGATGTC
>Ga0163144_10020774_pt1 | contig 13098 bp, 12 predicted proteins | sample OliLak19BULKMAT1_FD_123175 | JGI IMG/M metagenome (GOLD analysis project Ga0163144, IMG submission 123175) | Freshwater microbial mat bacterial communities from Lake Vanda, McMurdo Dry Valleys, Antarctica - Oligotrophic Lake LV.19.BULKMAT1 | ecosystem: Environmental > Aquatic > Freshwater >...
CGGAAGGTGTCGCGTCGATGGACGAGGGTCACCTTCGAGGCGAACTTGGTCAGGAAGTTCGCTTCCTCCATCGCGGTGTCGCCGCCGCCGACGACGACGACCTCCTTGTTCTTGAAGAAGAAGCCGTCGCAGGTCGCGCAGGCGGACACGCCGTGGCCCATGAGGCGCTTCTCGCTCTCGATGCCGAGCCATTTCGCGTTCGCGCCCGTGGCGATGATCAGGGCCTGGGCGGAGGCGGCGGTGCCTTCGGTCGTCTCGACGTAGAACGGGCGGCGGGAAAGGTCCACCTTGATGACGTATTCATTGATGATCTTCACGCCCAGTCGCTCGACCTGCTTCTGCATGCGCTCCATGAGCTCGGGGCCCTGGATGGGCTCGGGAAAGCCGGGGAAGTTCTCGACCTCGGAGGTGATCATGAGCTGGCCGCCCATGGAGACGCCGCCGAACACGAGAGGGTCCATATTGGCCCTGGCGGCGTAAATCGCGGCCGTGTAGGCCGCGGCGCCGGAGCCGATGATCACGATCTTCTTGGATTCTGCCATGGCGCATTATAACATTTCGCCCCCCGCGCCCCGGCATTGCTAGAATAGCGATAGATGTCCGACATTATCTGGCTCAACGGCGTCGAATGCCGCTCCAAGATCGGAGTTCCCTCCGCCGAACGCGCGCGCCCTCAGCGGATCCTGGTGGACGTCGGCATGGAGCTCGACGTCCGTCCGGCGGCCGCGCGCGACGATTTCCGCCTCGCGGCCGATTACTGGGCGGTGGAGAAGCTCGTCCGGGCCGAGGCGGGCGCCGGCGAACGTGCGCTGATCGAGACCCTGGCCGAACAGCTGGCGGCGGCCGTGCTCGGGGCGAAAACGCCCGTCTCCGCCGTCACGATCCGCGTGCGGAAGACGCCCGCCGTCATGCCGAAGACGCGCGAAGTCGTCGTTGAGATCCGTCGCGCGCGGGCGGGCCGGTGAAGAAGAAGTGGATCTTGGCCGTCGACGATGATCCCGCGATCCTGATGATCCTCGAGGACACCCTCGCGCATCCGCTGCTGACGATCACGACCGCCACCGACGCGATGCAGGGCTTCATCCAGGCGCGCGATCTCGCGCCGATCCTGATCATCTCCGACATCCAGATGCCCGGCTACGGCTACGGCACGGAGACGCTGAAGCTCCTGCGCGAGGACCCGCGCATCCCGCGCGTGCCGATCATCTTCATGACGGGCATGGACCTCGCCAAGGCCAGGGCGCTCCTGCCGGCCAACGACCCGACCGTCGGGCTGATGCCCAAGCCCCTCGACCTCGAGAAGCTTCGCGACTACGCGTGGAGGCTCGCCGGGATCGATCCGGCGAACCCCCACCCCAAACCCCTATGATCATCCGAAAGCTCTACAAGTTCGAGGCTTCGCACATCGTGCGGAACTGCTCCTCCGACCGCTGCAAGTATTCCGTCCACGGGCACAGCTTCCGCGTCGAGCTGTTCCTGACGGCCGACCGCCTCGATCGCGGACAGATGGTCTACGACTTCGGGCTCCTCAAAGGCACGGTCAAGGATTTCCTGGACGCCTTCGACCACGCCTCGCTGTTCTGGAACCAGGAGGCGCCCGCCTACGTCAGGGCGATGAAGGAGCACTCCAAGCGCTGGGTCTCGCTTCCCGTCTCGCCCACCGCCGAGCAGCTCTCGCGCGTGATCTTCGTCGCGGTCCAGGCGATGCTCGACAACACGGTCAAGACGAACGGCGACGACTCGGCCCGGGTCGAATCGGTGATCCTGCATGAGACCGAGACCGGCTACGCGCAGTGCTTCAAGAAGGACGCCTATGACGCGCAGATGGGAGAGATCGATTTGAAGGACGTGGTCTTCTCGCACCAGGCGAAGGCCGAGTGGTCAGATCCGAAGATGTGGGACAAGCTCCTGAAGGGCGTGAAGTTCTCGAACCCGAAGATCGAGATGCAGGTCAAGCCGGCTACGCGATAAGCCGGCCGCCGTCCACGGTGAGCTCGGCGCCGGTCGAGTAGTCGGCCGATTCCGAGAGGTAGAGGCAGGCGCGCGCCACGGCCTCGGGCGTGCCGAGGCGCTTGAGCAGCGTGGCCTCCGCGACCTTCTTTTTCTCGCCTTCGCCCATGGACTCGGGCGCGAGCACGGGTCCCGGAAGTATGGCGTTGACGCGCACCTCCGGGGCGAGCGACTTCGCGAGCAGCTTGTTCACGCATAGGAGCGCGGCCTTCGAGGCGCAGTAGGGGCCGAAGTCGGCGTACGGCCGGTGGCCGGCCCAGTCCGCGATATTGATGACGGAACCCTCGCCGGAGCGCTTCAGCCACGGCGCGCAGGCCTGCGCGAGCAGATACGGCGCGCGCGCGTTGACCGCCATGTGCCGGTCCCAGTCCTCGGCCGTGGCGGAGGCGAACGGCGTGCGCTCATAGAGCGACGCGGAGTTGATGAGGATGTCGAGCCCGCCGAAGCGGCGCGCGACGGCGTCGGCGAGCTTCCGCGGCGCCTCGGGGTCGAGCAGGTTCGCGCGAAAGATGTCGGCGTCCGCGCCGGACAGCGATTTGACGCCCGCGACGAGCTTGCGGGCCTCGCCCGCGGAGGTGTTGTAATGCGCCGCGATGCGCGCGCCCTTCGCGGCGAACGCGAGCGCGATCACGCGTCCGACGCGCCGGGCCGAGCCCGTGACGAGGACGACCTTTCCCTTGAGGTTCACGGCTTGGCGCCGGGGGCCATCATGCGCAGCACGAGGCTCTGGATCTTCAGCATCTGCGCCTGCTGATCCTTCGCCGATACCTGCCTCTTGCCCGCGATGTCGCCCTTGAGCTCCGCGATCAGGCCCTTGAGCTCCTTGAAGTCGGATTTCTGCTGGAGCGACATGCCCTGAGTGATCGCGGGATTGTTCAGCATCGGCTCGAGCGAGTCGAGCATGCCGACGACGCTGTCGCCGAGCGCGTCCGCCTTCGCGTTCACGGCTTCGCCCTTGGCGCTCATCGCCTTGAGCTGCTGGAGCTTCGTGGGCCCTGCGGCGGGCGCCTCCTCGTCCTCGGAAACGCGAAGGAGGTCGAGGCTCGATTTTTCCGGCGCCGCGCCGGCGGCCGGGAGGGATTCGACCAGCGCCTGCGCCTCGAGCATCTGCTTTTGCAGTTGTTCGACCTGGGCTGCGGTCGGGCCGCCCAGCGCGGCCGGAGCCGCCGCGGCCGCGTACCGGCCGACGAGGACGCCGGCGCCGTACTGCGCGCCGAGCGCCGCCGCCGCGAGCACGGCGCACGCGCCGCGCGCGGCCCACGCTTCGGCCTTGAACAGCGACCGCAGCCCGCACGACGCGATCCAGCCCGCGACGAGAACGGGCACGGGCCAGGCCGCCGGAGCCCAGCCGATCAGCGCCTGCGCGGGCGCGGCCGCGAGCGTCACGGCCGCGACGAGCAGCGCGCGATCGAAGGCGCCCGCGGGACCGAGCGCGCGTCCGAGCGCGAACATGAGCGCGGACCCGAGCAGGTAGAGCGCGGTCCAGACCCCGAGGCCGGCGCCCGCGGCCGCCGCGAGTTGCCACGGGGCGAAGCCGTTCAAGCGTCCGGGCGACGAGATCGCGACATGGACCAGGTTGAGCCCGAAGAAAGCGGCGCCCCACATGAGGGCCAGAGCGAACGACGCACCGGGGCGCGGCGTGGGCCGCGCCGCGAGCCGCTCGAAGGCGCCCGGCGCGTTGACGAGCGCCGTGAGCGAGAGCTCGAGGAGCTCGCCGAGCGACGGCGCCTCGGCCGGGGGCGGCTCCTTCGCGGCGGGGACCGGATCGGCCATCAGTCCGCGCGCCGTCCGGCCCACGTCGATTCCTCGAGGCGGATCTTCGGCAGCTCGTGCTCGAGCGGCACGATCAGCAGCGCGGCGGTGTAGCCGGCCTTGCTCTTCACGCGCAGCCCGCCGCCGATGCGCTCGAGGAAGCGGCGGGACATCGAGAGGCCGAGGCCCAGGCCGTTCGAGGAGCGGCGCGCGGAGACGAACGGCTCGAACATCATCGGCTTGTCCGCCTCCGCGACGCCGCCGCCGTCGTCGGAGACCTCGATCTCGGCGTTCGCGCCTTCGCGGCGAACGAGCACGGTCACGGCTCCCCCGCCGCGCGAGGCGCACGCCTCGAGGGAATTCTGCAGCACCGCCATCAGCGCGAGCTCGATCGACCGGCGGTCGGAGTGGATCGGCGGAACGGCGCTCACGGAGAGGATCGTCACGCGGACCCCGTCGGGCGCGAAGGCCTCGCGGCTTTCGTCGACGCAGGCGCCGACGAGAGCCGACAGGTCGACCGAGGTCTGCGTCGGCGGCGGCGCGTTCGTCAGCGCGCTCTGGTCGCCCAGCACGCGCGAGAGCTTGGCGCCCAGCTCTCCCGCCGCCTTGCGCAGGCGTTCGACCCGCTCGGGCCGCTTCGGGTCGCCCTCGGGCGCGAGCGCGATCGCTTCCGCGAGCGTGCTGATCGAGATCGCGTATTCCCGCAGCTGGAACAGGGCGAAGGACAGGTATTCCCCGATCTGCGCCGAACGCAGCCGGGCCAGGGTTATCCGCGCCGCGGACGCGGAGCGCGCGCGCTCGGGTCCGAGCGCGAGCCCGGCGCAGAGGGGCGCCAGCGCGAACAGCAGGCCCCGCACGACGAGCGGAACGACCACGTTCGAGCCCGCGCCTTGGCCGAGCGCGGCGGGCAGAAACGCCGTGAACAGGGCGGGAACGGCGGCGGCGGCCGCGCCCGCGAGCGCTCCGAACTCGGCGGCCGCGAGCACCGCCGGAACGAGCACCCCCAGATCGAGCGCCCCGCCCCATTCCTGCGTCCAGTGCGCGATCCACATGACGAGCAGCACGTCGGCCACGATGACGATCGCGGCCGCGGGGCGCCGCGCCGCCGAGCCGTTGAGCTTGCCCGAGAAGACGGCCGCCGCCTCGAGGGCGAGCACGCCCAGGACCGCCGCCGCGGGCGGCCCCATGCCGACCGCCTTGCCGCGGGCGCCGAGATAGGCGGACGCCAGGACCAGGAGGAGGTTGACGGCGCGCAGCGTCCAGAGCGCGGGTGTCATCGCGCAAGTATAGCCGAAAATCGTAGACTGGACCAGTCATGCGCCTCAGCTATCGGCTCGCCCTCGTTTTCGCGGTCTCCGGCGGCCTCGTCGCCGGCGGCCTCGTCCTCCTCGGCGTGCGCTCCTCCCGCCACGAGGCGTACGCGCAGGCGGAGCACCTGGGCGGCGTGACCCTGACCGCCGTGCGCGCGGTCGTCCATTCCGAGGCCCGGCAGGGACGGCTCGCCGCGGTCGGCCGGAGCTTCACGGAGCTGCTGCGCCAGTCGCAGATCGCGACGATCGTCGTGCGCGACCGGAAGGGCAAGCGCCTCGTCGGCAGCTCCGAGGATCCTAAGCTGATCGGCCGCGTGCCCAAGCCCTGGCGCCGCGTCGCGCAGGTCGACGACGGCATCTACGACGTCGAGGGTCCCGTGGACCTCGGGCCGCGCGGCAAGGGCGTCGTCCAGCTCGGCTTCCGCACGGACGCGCTCGAAGGGCGCCTCGACGAGATCGGCGCGCGCGGCGTTCAGGCCGGCGTCATGGCGTTCCTCGCGATCACGCTCGTCGCGTGGCTGATCGGCCTGTTCGCGGGCGAGCGCCTCGAGCGCCTCGTCGGCCGCCTCGAGGCGATCGCCGCCGATCCTCAGGGCTTCCGGCGCCTGGGCGGCGACGGCGGCAGCGACGAGGTCTCGCGCCTCATCGGCGCGTTCAACCGCCTGGGCGTGAGCCTCAGGGCCGAAACGCGCCGCCGCCGCACGCTCGAGGCCGAGAAGCAGGAGCTCGCCGCGATGCTCGTGCACGACCTCAAGACCCCGATGACGGTGATCCGCGCGGGCATCACGCTGCTCTCCGACTTCGCGTCGAAGGACGGCAAGCGCGAGCATAACCGCACCTATGAGCTGCTCGAGATGTCGACGGCGCGGCTGCAGCGCATGGTCGAGGACGTCCTTCAGCTCGCGAAGCTCGAGGAGATGTCGGGCCTCGCGTACACGGAGCCCGTCGAGGTCGGCTCGCTCGCGCGCGCCTGCGCGAAGGACTTCGGCCTGATCGTCGCCGACCGCAAGCAGACCCTCGATCTGTCGGTGCCGGACGCCGCCTTCCCGTCCGTCTTGGGCGACGCGGCGCTCCTGCGCCGCGTGATGGACAACCTCGTCCATAACGCCGTCGAGCACACGCCGAGCGGCGGCAAGATCACGCTGCACGTCCGCGCCGAAGGCGCGAACGTCCTGGTGGAGGTGAGCGACTCCGGCCCCGGCGTCCCGCTTGAGGCGCGCGAGCAGCTCTTCGTGAAGTTCTTCCAGCGCGACATGAAGCGCCACGTGGGCAACGTCGGGTTGGGCTTGGCGCTCTGCGACAAGGTCGTGTCGCGGCACGGCGGTTCGATCGGCATCGGCGACGCGATCCCCAAGGGAGCGCGCTTCTACTTCAGCCTGCCCGTCGCGCCCGCGAAAGCAGCAGTCTGACGGACCGCATCGGCAGCCCGGTCACGTTGTCGCGATCGCCTTCAATCCGTTCCACAAGGGGATCGTTCCTGTCCTGTATGGCGTAAGCTCCCGCTTTATCCATATGTTTTCCGGCTAACCGCCGAAGGCGGTCAGGTCCAAGCCGCCGGGCGTAGACGCGCGTCACCGCGCAGTCGGTATATACACGCTTCCCGACGACGAGCGCCGTGCCGGTATAAACGCGCTGCGCTCGTCCCGACTGCAAGGTTATCATCCTGATCGCGTCTTTCAAATCTTTTGGTTTTCCCAATATCTCGCCCCTGCAAACGACAAGGGTGTCGGCTCCCAACACCGGGTGTCCCGGATGCCGCGCCGCGACATCCAAAGCCTTGAGGCGCGCTAACCTCACCACGAGGCGCCGCGGGTTTTTCTCCCTGATATTCTCATCCACGCCGCTCGGATCGACGGTAAACGAGATCCCGGCCGCCCGTAAAATAGCGCGCCGCCGAGGCGAAGCCGAGGCGAGTATCAGCTTCAAAAGAGGTCCGTGTAATCGCCCCAATTCTCGGTCCGAATATTATCGGAGCGTACTCCAAGCCGTTGAAGGCCGTCGCGAAGTTCACCCACCATTTTGTTCGGTCCGCACAAAAAGTAAACCGCCGCCGCGTCGTTCGCGGCGGCGAACACCGAGGCCGCCGTCCAGCGTTCCCCGGGCTGAGTCACCCTTTCGTTGACGTTAATCCCGTGTTCCTTCCAGCTTGAGTATTCGCTCCGGTACAGAAGTCCTTCCGGCGTCTTCGCCGCGCAGCACAGCGTGATCTTCCCCTTCGTCCCCGTATCGACCTTCAGCAGGCACATCGCGCGAAACGGCGTCACGCCGGTCCCTCCCGACACGAGGACCGCGTGCGGGATCGTCCCGTCGTAGACCCATTTCCCGTAAGGCCCCCTCGCGACGAGTCCCGCGTCCCGCCCGGGCGCCAGGGCCGCGAGCCGCTCGGAGAACGGCCCCACCATCCCCACCGTCACCTCGAGGTATTCCTTCGCCGCCTTGGGCGACGAGCAGATCGAGTAGGCTCTCCACGTCTTCGGGTCATCGTTGAAATGGAGCATCACGAACTGCCCCGGCGTGAACTCGAAGCCGTCCGGCGACGCGAAGCGAAACATCTTGATTCCCGGCGCGGCGTCCTTGCTCCAGATCAGAGCCGGGCTGAACGACGGCTGGGGCGGCTTCACAGCTCGCCCGCGAGCCATTTCAGGTAGTTTTTCGAGCCGCCGTCGACGTCGAGCGCGAGCACCTCGGGCGTTGTATAAGGGTGATTCGCCGCGATCCAACGCTTCAGCGCGGGCAGCTTCGAGCCGGCGGTCTTCACGACGAGCAGGCTTTCGGCGTCCCGGCGCATGCGCCCTTCCCAGCGATAATGCGACACGACACCGGGAACGACGTTCACGCAGGCCGCCAACCGGGCTTCGACGAGGCCCTTGGCCAGGCCGTCGGACTTCGTTCCGCGCGGAGCGGTGATCAGCACGACGCGAAAAGGGGTCGCCACGGCCGGATTCTAGCAGATAGGGGTTGTGACCACGGCCCTGCTCAGGTGTCCGGGGGAACCAGTGTCTATTTATTGTGTGTCTATAATTATAGGCACAGATTTAGGACACCTACATCTCCCCCGAGGCGGAACTCGCGCCGGTGCCCCGATCTGGGCCCGGTCCCAGAAACCCCGGCCGAAGGACCCTGTGAGGAGAGAGGCGCCGGCGTTATCCTAACCGCATGACCCTCTGGCGGGCACCGTTCGCGGCCCTGCTCTCGACTTTCCTCGCTCTCGGCGCGGCCGCGGGCGTCGTCCGCGTCCCGAGCGGCGCTTCCTCCGCCGCCCTCTCGGCGCCCGCCGCGCTCGCGGGGTATCAAGCGGGGCTCGTCGCGCTCGATCCGTCGGCCGCGCGCTCGTTCCTGTCCGACGGCGCCGCGAGGGACCTGCTGCGCGTCACGACGCCGGACATGTACGCGTCGAGCCTCGTGCGCGCCCACGAGATCGTCCAGCTCGACGCCCTCCCGGCGCGGCACAAGGAAGTCTTCCTTCGCCGCGAGCTCATGGCGATCGAGGCGCTGCCGGTGCTTCGGGAGGACGCTGATCTTCCCGCGAAGCACCGCGCCATGTTCGGGTCCGAAGCCGACGCCGCGCGCATCGCGCGCGCCGCGGTCGCCTGGGACACGCTCGACGAGGAGATCCGCGAGGACTTCGAGGCGCAGAAGATCGACGAGCCGAATTGGGCCCGGATCTCGGTCGCGATGCGCGCCTCGATGGTCTCCGCATGGTGGCACCAAAAGCTCTTCGGCGGCGTCGAGCTCGAGCCCGGGTCGGCGGCGTACCTTGCCCGGGTCCGCCTCTACGAGCGCAAGGCCGCCGGCTACATGACCGATTACGAGGCGACGGCTCTGGACGAGCGCATCAAGGCGCTCCAGCGGATCACGAAGCGCCTTCCCGAGCTGCGCGCGGCGGCGGCGGATGATTCCGGGCGCCTGCGCGAGCTCGATGCGGTCGCCGAGCTGTCGATGGACGATCCGGTCAAGGCGAAAACGCGGCTCGACAAGAGCTTCGGCCTCGCGCCGACGAAGATCCCGCATCGCTTCATCCACGACCCCAAGGACAAGGCGCAGAGGAAGGCGCTCGCCGCGCTGGCCAAGCGCCTGAACGCCGAGTTCCGGCGCCTCGCCGCGGGCACCTCCGCGGAGAAGCTCCTCGAGAAGGCCGCGGGCGCGATCCAGATCGGCGGCGTGCCCGCCGGCAGCGACGGCGCCTATCAGGCCTACGGCGACAAGCTCGCGCTCCCCGCGGACGTCATCGACCACATGCTCATCCTGGGCGATCGGCGCTTCGAGGATTTCGAGACGGACGACGCGATGATCCAAGGCCTCGCGGTGCTCTACCTTCCGACCTACGTCCATGAGACCACGCACCGGCTGCAGGGCCGCAAGGCCGTCGAGAAGTCCCTTACCGCGATGGAGAAGGGCGTGCTTTACGGCCACGAGGACGAGCACGAGGCCTATCTCGCGCAGGAGCTGTTCGTGCGGGAATTCACCGCCAAGCGTCCGGTGCTCGCCGCTTGGGCGCGCTCGATCCCTCGCGTGGCCGACCTCTGGGACCCCGTCGTGATGGCGCGCCAAGGAAAGCGCGTCTCCCGGCTATACACGGACGTCCCGGGAGGTGCCGGACGGCGAGCGCTGGGCCTGCTCATGGCTATCAGAGAGAGCAATCAGGCGCTTACGCTCAAGCCGCGGATCGAGCAGGAGCTCTCGCGCCGCCGGCGCTCGGCCTCGGGCGAGCGGCGCGAATCCGTGCGGCTCTCCGACATCAACGACATCAAGATGGGCCGCGTGTCGGACCGCCTCCTCCGCCGCTGGCGGGACATCGCGGGCACGAGCGGGGCGGGCTTCGCGGACCTGCTGCTCGGCTACTTCGACGAGGGCGAGGCGCGCGTCGCGGAGCTGAAGACACGCCTGCGCGTCCTGCGAAATCCGAAGCTCCTCCTCGCCAATGCCGGCGACGCGCGCGGCTTCGACCGCGTGCCGAGCTCCGCGCAGGAGGCCGCGGGCCTTGGCGGCGTCCCCAAGGTCAAGCTGATCAAGGTCCTCAGCGCGCGCGGCGGGAACTCAAGGCTCTACGAAGGCTCGCTGCGCGTAGATGGACGATACAAGAAGGTCGCCGTCAAGGTCGCGGCCGACGTCCCGGAAGACGCCGCCGACGGCTGGGCCGCGCGCCTGGGCGTGTTCAACAAGGAGCGCGACGCCGTCGCCCGCATGACGGACCTCCTGCCGAAAGGCTGGGCCCCCCGCTTCTACGGCGCCGTCGACGCCGGCGGCAATCCATCGCTCGCATTCGAGATCATCAAGGGCAAGGACCTCGACGAGCTGACCGTCGAGGAATCGAGGCTGCTCACGCGCGAGCGGATCGACGAGGTGATGGCGGGCATCGAGCTCCTCGTGAAGGCCGGCATCGCGGGCGTCGACTCGCCGCAGTTCATGATGCTGACCGAGGACCAGACGCTCAACGGCGTCTTGCGGCGGCGCGGCGACATCGTGTTCATGGACGCCGCGAACGCGGTCGACGAGGGCGACTCGGTCTCGAGCCCGCAGAACCGCGCGTTGGCGCTGTTGGCCGTGAAGCGCATCGGAGAGCGGTTCCCGGACGCCCTTCCGGGAGAGACGATCAAATCGCTGCAGGCGAAGATCCCCATGACGGAGCTCGGGCCCTTCCTCCGCGCGCTCAAGGCCGAATCGGACCTCCTGCCGACGCCCGACCCCGCCCGCTACGCCCAGGCTAAGTAGGTCCTTTGTCGCCGCTTTCGGGCACCGAAGGTCCCGCATCCGTTCTTGAGGCCATGTGTCATCCTATCCCCATGATCAAAATCCTCGCCGTGCTCGCCCTTGCCCTCTCCGCCTCGCCGGCCCGCGCCGACGCGTTCGCCGAGCTTCGCCGCTTCGCCGGCCCGTCCGCCGGGGACCTCGCGAAGGTCCAGGCGCCTGCCGCCGTGCAGATCGGGACGGCCGTTCCGGCGGCGCCCGCCGCGACGCCCGTGCTGCGCGTGACCTCGACGCAATGGGACGCCTCGTTCCCGGTCTCGAAGGAGGCCGTCGCGGCCGCGGGCTTGAAGGTCGGCGCGAAGGATTGGGAGCGCTTCTCGTGCGAGTACACCGCGGGCGCCGCCTCGGTCCGCTGCGACTTCGCCTACAACGTGTGGCCGGAGATCTGCTGGTACGGCTACGACCACGTGGTCGCCGACCTGGACCTCAAGGACCCGAAGGCCGCGAAGGTCGTCCTGAAGGAGTGGCGCTCGTACTAGACGGCGGGCCTAGGCCGGCCTTTTAGCGGTAGGTCAAAGACCCGACGACGTGGATCTTGAGCATGTTCGAAGCCTTGTGCTTCGCCGTGCCGCCGGCCGTGACCAAGGTCGTCTCGCCCTGCTTGACGATCCCGTTCTTGAGCAGGATGCGCTCGCCGTAGCCCAGCATCTCGTCGGTCGTCTTGCCGAGCGGGCAGATCATCGGCGAGATCCCCCAGTAGAGCGCGAGCTGGTTGTACGTCTGCTTCAGCGGCGACAGCGCGATGATCGGCGCGTACGGGCGATACTTGGACATGATGCGCGCGGACCAGCCCGTCATCGTATATACGATCACGGCCTTGGCCCCGGTCACGTCGCAGGCGTCGTGCGTCGCGCGCGCGAGCGCGTGCGCGAATCCCGTCTCCGGCGAGTCGAGCAGGCCGTGCGGGATCATCCGGTAGCGGAAGTTCGACGCCTCCGCGCGGCGGATGATGTCCGCCATCACGGTCACCGTCTCGACGGGATAGAGCCCGACCGCGGACTCCCCCGACAGCATGACGACGTCCGCGCCGTCGTAGATCGCGTTCGCGACGTCGCTCGCTTCCGCGCGCGTGGGCTGCGCGTGGCTGATCATGCTCTCGAGCATCTGCGTCGCGACGATCGACAGCTTGCCCGCGTCGTTGGCCTTGCGCACCAGCATCTTCTGCAGCGCGGGCACCTCGGCGGCGGACAGCTCGACCGCGAGGTCGCCGCGCGCGATCATGATGCCGTCGGCGGCCTCGAGGATCTCGTCGATGCGGTCGAGCGCGAGCGGATGCTCGATCTTCGCGATGATGCGCGTGGGCGCTCCGGCCTTCGTGATGATGCGGCGGGCCTTCAGGATGTCGTCGGGCGAGCGCACGAACGACAGCGCGACGTGGTCGATGCCGTACTTGAGCCCGATGTCGAGGTCGCGCAGGTCCTTCGCCGTCAGCGCGGGCAGGTCGATGTCGGCGCCCGGGAGGTTGATCCCCTTGTGCTCCTTGAGCCGGCCTCCGATGAGGACCTCGCAGTCCACCCAAGACGCGCCGGTCTTCAGGACCGTCAGCACGATCGACCCGTCGTCGAGGCGGATCTCCATGCCCTTCTTCACCGTCTGCGGCAGCTTCTTGAAGCTCGTGGAAAATTCCTCGGACGTGCCGGGCATGTCGACGACGCTGATGCGCGTCTTCGCGCCCTTTTTGAGGTCGATGGGCTCGCCGTTGCGCAGGCGGCCTACCCGCAGGCGCGGGCCCTGCAGGTCCATCACGACCGAGCACGCGCGGCGGCTGCGGCGCGAGAGCGAGCGGATCATGCCGACGTTCCGCGCGAGCTCGCCGTCCGAGGCGTGGGAGCAGTTGAGGCGGAACGCGTCGACGCCCGCGGCGAGCAGGTCGAGCATCATCGCGGGCTTGGCCGAGACGGGGCCCAGCGTGGCGAGAATCTTCGTGAGCTTCGGGCGGGTCGTCGGCGGCTTGTGTTCGTGGGTGGCCATTAGCGGGTTAAAACCTTCCTTAGATTGGCGGCGTTGGCGGGCTTAACGACGCCCTTTTCCGTGACGATCGCGGTCACGAGCGCGTGCGGCGTGACGTCGAAGCCGAAGTGATGGGCCTTCGCGCCCTTCGGGGCGATCTTGGCGCCGAAGATCTCGACGACTTCCTGGATCGAGCGCTCCTCGATCGGTATCAGGTCGCCGTGTTTCGTCGACATGTCGACGGTCGTGGACGGAGCGACGACGTAAAACGGGATGCCGTGGTGCTTGGCCAGGATCGCGAGGCCGTAGGTGCCGATCTTGTTGCAGA
>Ga0163144_10020778_pt1 | contig 13096 bp, 7 predicted proteins | sample OliLak19BULKMAT1_FD_123175 | JGI IMG/M metagenome (GOLD analysis project Ga0163144, IMG submission 123175) | Freshwater microbial mat bacterial communities from Lake Vanda, McMurdo Dry Valleys, Antarctica - Oligotrophic Lake LV.19.BULKMAT1 | ecosystem: Environmental > Aquatic > Freshwater > Lake...
TCGATGCTGGCGATCGTAATGACATCGGTGCCGGGGCCACCCCGCACGCGTGCCGACTCACTCAGGAAGGCGATACCCGTCAATGGCGGCACTTCTTCGGGCGCAAGGCGTGGGATCGGCAACGGCGTCTCGGTTGGGGTCGAGGTCTCGGTGGCCGTGCCTGTGGGGGATGGCAGCGACGTGTTCGTGATCGTCGGTGTCGGCGTGGGCGGGGAAGTCGGCGTGATGGTGGCGGTGCCGGTTGGCGTATCCAAAGGTGTGTTGGTGGCAACTAACACATTATCTTCTGCCTGTGCCGTCGTTTGCGCCATGGCCACGGCCGACGATATGTTGAGCGTCTCACTCACCGTGTTCGTCCCCGTCAGCACCCCAGTTTGTGTGGACGCCGGGCGCGTGCTATCAGGCGGCGGCGTCGGGGTAAAGGTGGGTAAGGCCGGCGCTGGCGTGATCAGATCGGTGTTGAACGGCTCAACCTGGGCCAGGGCAGCCACCCGATAGACGCCAGCCGCATCCTGTTCAAAATAGACATCAAAAGTGCGCTGGCGATTGGCGTTATCAAAAACACGCAGATGGGCGGTGACGTCGGTGCCCGAAACCGGCTGATCATTGCCATCCAAATAAAGGGCGACCCAGGCCGCTGGTTCGCCCATGCCCAATTCGGCCGCTTGATCAAACAGATCAAAGCGCGTGGCGTAGAGGGTTGTATCATTGACATTGCCACTTTGTAAAATGGTCAGCAGGCGCGCTAAGGTGGTCAAGGGCGTAGGCTGCAAAGCGGCCGCCGTGAGTTGATAACCGGTGACAACGCCACCGCCAGTCTCCGCCACGTTGTCGGCAAAGACGGGCGCCCAGCGCGTGTTGGCCCATTGGCGAGCAAAGGGTGGCTGTTCGACAAAGATGCCAGCGGCGTCAAGTTGCGTGCGCAGCAGGCTATCGACCGGCATCGGCGCCAGAATTTCTAGATCCGGCAACGCGGCGCCCTCTACTTCGATCAAGTTGACCTGGCTACCATTGGCCTGCACCGACCACAGCGGATCTTGTTCGCTGCGCCAGACCAGCTTAAAATCTTCGGCGGGCTGGGCCTGGCTAAAGAGATAAGTGGGCAAGCGCTGGATTTGGCTCGGCCGCTCGATCAGCAGGATGTGACCACGTCCCTGGGCATCGATCCGAAAGACGCCTTTGCCAATCCCAGCCACCAAGCTGCTGTACGCTGGTGCGCCCGTTGCTTCGGAAAACTGATCGAGCAAAAACTGGCTGCGAATGCGATTGCGATCATTTGCTTCGCGCCAGAAGAGCATGGGCAGCACCTTGCCATCCGGCGTACGTGGCATGGCAACCGCAGCCCACGGCTCGCTGCCTAATTCGTGGTAGCTGACAGGCACAAAATGCAAGAGTTGTTCCTGGGCAATGCGCTGCAATAAGGCCTGGGCGCGACTGCCGTCGAACTCCGATATCGAGATGGCGTTGAGGCCATCAGTCGCCAGCGTCTGAAAGCGATCCGCCCACTCTTCGGGCGATGCTGGAGTAGTTGTCGCGGTGGGGGTGGCGGTGGGCGTCGCCGTTGGCAAGGGTGTACCCGTGGCCGTTGACGTGGGTGACTCTGTCGCTGCCGGAGTCAAAGTAAAGGTGGCCACCATACCGACTAATTGTCGGGCTTCAACGGTCAGAAAACCCGCCGCCGCATTTCTGCGCCCACTGGCAAAGCCGGCAAAGTAGATCACCACCAATACGGCCACAGCAATGATGCCAACACCGGCTAAAAAGTAAGTGCGATTTTGAAACTTCATATCGTAAGTCCAGGAAAGTCTAAGCGTGTCGGCAGATAATAGTGTGCAATAGAGTGGGGCAGTAAATCAGCGGGACAGTAGGTACTTTTCTACTGACGCACTGGCTTACGGACTAGATATAAACGCCCAATTACACCAGTTGTTCATTGTGGGTCGTTCATCGTTCACCACTAATTCTGAATTTGAACCGTCACTTGACAAGGCGAAGGAAAATTGCTGGTCTGATCGACCACGGTCAAGCGCAAGGTCCAGGCGCCATTGCCCAGGGCTGCCGTGTCGAAAGTGACCAGCACACTATTCACCATCCCACTATTGCCGCCGCCCAGATAGACGAATTTCTCGGTGCCAACCGGTGCATACTCCACTTTGTAAAAATTGAACTGTTCATGCGTGGCTGTCCCTACGATGTTCGTCACGCCACTGAGCACTTCATTATTACCCGGCCGCACGATAACGGCCCGCGAATCCGGACATTGTGGCGCCTGTACTACAGGCACCGGTGGAGAGGTAGGCGCAACTGTAGGCACAATTGTCACGATCGTGGTTGGCGTCGGCCCGGTTGGCGAAGGCGCCGCGGCGCTGGTTGCTACAACAACAATGGCCGGCGTCGGCACTGGTGTTGGTGCTAGGGTCGGCATAATGAAAGCCACCGGCGTGGGAAAGAGTTCCACACTTGGCCCATCGCCCTCACCCACCGCGCTGGCAAGCGTCGTACTAAAAAAGTAAGTGACCCCCATTGTGGTCAGCAAAAGCATGGCGATCGAAAAAATGTTGTAAAGCTCGCGCACGGCCTTTTCGCGTTCCAGCGTAAAGACAGCTTGGCGACGCTCGGCGCGTACTTGCCAAAGACGATAGATTTGAACTAGGGCGAACAACCCACAAACGGCGTATATGTACGGCGCATAGGTTGCTACATATTGAATAATTACGCTCATCTTACTCGATAGTCTACCCTACTCGTGAAATATTTACCAACCATGCACCCAATGGACAGGCGACGATAGAAGTTCGACGAAGTACAGACCTCTATCCACTATCTATTGCCTGTTATCATATTTGGCGTCAAAACATACTCTCCTTTATGATGCCAACTATATAATACTTTACAGGTTCGAGCATTCGTAAAGCAAGCAATGTCCAAACGCATAGTGCGCATTCAAAAACGATTGGATTGATCCCCGCCTGCCGTCGTAATTTTCTACGCACGATGAAATAATAACATTACAGGGAGAACGTATGAATATCGATGGCGTGTTCCGATCCAGACGAAGTAATGTATTTGCTACCCGCGGCATGGTGGCAGCCAGCCAACCCCTGGCAGCCCAGGCTGGCTTGGATATATTGAAGGCCGGCGGCAACGCAGCCGATGCCGCCATTGCCACGGCGGCGATGCTTAATGTGGTTGAGCCAACCTCTACGGGTATTGGAGGAGACTGTTTCGCGCTCTACTGGGATGCCAAAACCAAAGCTGTCACGGCGCTGAACGGTTCCGGGCGCGCCGCTGCTGCCGCTTCGATCCAAGAATTACGCCAGCTCGGCTATGCGAAGATGCCAACTTATACCGGCCATGCCGTCAGCATTCCTGGCACGGTAGCCGGCTGGAGCGATCTGCTGGAACGGCATGGGCGCATGAAGCTGGCCGATGTGTTACAGCCGGCAATTTGGACAGCAGAACACGGCTATCCGGTCAGCGAGATCATTGCCAACGGCTGGGCGGGTGGGGTAGCCAAGTTGCTGCGCACGCCCGACTGGCAAAGTGGCGATTTGGATAATGGGCCCGCCCAACCCAGTGGCCACGAATTGTTAATTGACGGCCACGCCCCGCGCGCCGGCGAACTGATGCGCATTCCCACCCTGGGTGCAACCCTGCGCGGCATCGCCGCCGATGGCAAGCATTATATCTATCACGGCGAATTTGCCCACAAATTGAGCATTCATGTTCAGCGCTATGGCGGCTGGATTACACCGGCAGATATGGCCGCCCACACGAGCACTTGGGATGAACCGATCAGCGCCAATTACCGCGGCGTCACCTTATACGAATGTCCACCCAATGGCCAAGGGCTGGCTGCGATTATTGCCGTCAACCTGGCCGCGGGTTTTGACCTGGCCGCCATGAGCGAGGCAGATCGCGTCCACACGATGATCGAATGTATGCGGCTGGGTTTTGCTGATGCCCAACAATGGGTCTGCGATCCGCGGGTGGCGCAAATTCCGCTCGAAGGATTGGTTAGCCAGGACTATACAAACCGGCGACGCAAGAGTATCAATTCCAAGTTGGCGGCGCAAAAAGTACCCTATGGGGATCCGCGTGCCGGCTCCGACACCGTTTATCTGAGCACGGCGGACGGGGAAGGCAATGCGTGCAGTTTTATCAACAGCCTTTATATGGGCACAGGCACAGGGTTGGTGGTGCCAGGTACAGGTGTTAGTTTGCAAAACCGGGCGGCCCTCTTTGTCTTGGATCCAGAACACCCCAACGCACTAGCCCCCAACAAGCGTCCTTACCAAACAATTATCCCCGCCATGACCGTTAAGGACGGTGAGTTGCACGCCAGCTATGGGGTGATGGGCGGTTATATGCAGCCGCAAGGTCATTTCCAGGTACTCTCTCACTTAGTCGATTTCGGCCTGGCGCCGCAGCAGGCACTGGATCTGCCACGCTGGCAGTTGACTGGTCCCAGCGCCGGTTTGGGCAGCCAGGAAGATGGCGGCCTGGTGGCGATCGAAGAAGGCTGGAGTTACGCCACCCTGGCCGAGTTGGCGCGGCGCGGTCACCGCTTAACGCCAGTCGATGGCTTTGGTCGCGTTGGCTTCGGCGGTGGCCAAGTGATCATGCGCGACCCAGCAACGGGGATCCTCATCGGTGGCAGCGACCCGCGCAAAGATGGGTGTGCCGCTGGCTGGTAGAAGCCGTTAAACACGGACCGTCGCCAGCGCTTCATCGGCCACGGTCCGTGTTGATTGTCAATATATATTGTATTTATATGACGCATCTGTAATATCATTGAAAGAACTTTTATCCCCAAATGGGTGTAGAATTTGTAAGGTTTAGCCTATATCATTGAATCCAGCAATTAAATCATACAAATCAATCTGATCAGGCAAACATTTTGTTTTGCATAAATTCAATTTCGCATTTATCTATATTGCAAAATAAGTCTTATTGGTTAGGTTGCAAAGGAGCATCCCCCAATGTTGCAAATGCTTGAACGCCCACATCCAGATCAATTATCGACACCCCCTAGCCCTATGAATCATCAATTTGCCCCCTTTGCTGCCAAAATGCGGCAGGCGCAACTGCCGGATTTGATCATTCATGTCTTTCGGCACTACTATGAACAATTGGTGCAAGGCGCCACCGGTTATATCGACCGGACGGAAGCGCGGCCGGTCGAAGTATTGCCCCTGGTTAGAAGTCTAGCTAATGGCTATGATGCATCAAGGCAGGCCGCTTTAGACCGGGTCGTCGTCTTAAAGCTTAATGGTGGCTTGGGTACGAGCATGGGCATGGAAGGCGCGAAATCGCTGCTGCCGGTCAAAGACCCTTTCAACTTTCTCGATATTATTATTGAACAGACATTACAATTACGCCGGCAGAGTGGCGCTCGTCTGCCCCTGGTGCTGATGAATAGTTTTAGCACGCAGGAAGATTCATTGGCCGCGCTTACCCAGCACCCTGATTTTTTCCAAGATGTGCCGTTCGATTTCTTGCAACACAAGGTGCCGAAAGTGCGCAAATGGGATTTTGCGCCGGCCGAATGGCCAGATGACTCCGATAAGGAGTGGTGTCCTCCCGGCCATGGTGATCTCTACTCCGCATTGATGACAACAGGTATGCTGAAGACATTGCTGAACGCCGGCTACGAGTATGCCTTTGTCAGTAATTCCGATAATCTGGGGGCGACGTTGGATCCCAAAATTCTCGGTTATTTTGTCCACCACCAGTTGCCTTTCCTGTTGGAGGTCGCGCAACGCACACCAGCCGATCGCAAAGGTGGTCACCTGGCGCAACGGCCAGATGGTCAGCTAATCCTGCGTGAACTAGCGCAGTGTCCACCGGCGGAAGAAGCAGAATTTCAGGATATTGGACGCTACAAATTCTTCAACACGAATAATCTCTGGGTGCATCTGCCCACCTTGCAGCACGTCCTGGAGGAACGCAACGGTCTATTGGGTCTGCCGTTAATTCGCAACGAAAAACCGATCGATCCGACTGAGCCAAACTCGTACCGGGTCTATCAATTGGAAACTGCGATGGGATCGGCCATTGCCGTCTTTGCGGGCGCCCAAGCAATCCAAGTCTCACGCGACCGCTTTACACCAGTCAAGAAAAATAATGACTTGCTTTTGCTCTGGTCAGACGTCTACGTGCTTACGGACGACTATCACTTGGTGCTCAATCCGGCACGCGCTACGCAGCATCCACCACTGGTCGAACTAGATGACCACTACTACCAGTTGATCGACGACATGCGCGCCCGCTTTCCGCACGGCGCGCCATCATTGTTGGCGTGTGAAGCATTACACATTCAAGGCAATGTCTTTTTTGGCAAAGGTGTTGTGCTACGCGGCAAGGTGCGCATTGTGCAGGAGGGGGAAATCCCGCTGTGGATCGAAGATGGCGCCATTTTGCAGGGAGAGTAGGTGAGTGAACAGTAAGACAGTGGGGCAGGGTTGTACTGCCCCACTGTCTTACTGTCTTACTGTCTTACTATCTACCGCCGCAACCACGCCAACACCCGCGGCATGGCTTCGGTATAAGCTTGATACAAAACGGGCGAAACCGCATAATCCCACGCGCCGACATGCGGCTGGAACGCTGCACCAAAGCCTTGCTTAAATTGCCAGACGCCTTGCATGGCATCGTCTGGATCATCAATTTGGGTGGGTGCGCCCCACCAATCGTACAGTGTACAGCCCTGTGCCACTGACCAGCGCAGCGCTTCCCATTGGAGTAAATAGTTGGGCATATCGCGCCGGTGACGTTCACTGCTGGCGCCGTAAAAATACCAGGCCCGTTTGCCATACCGCATAAGGAAAAGCGCCGCCACGGGCTGCGCATCGTCGGGATGTTCGGCAAGCAAAAGCACCCCGCCGGCTGGATTATCTGGCTCGTTTTGGGCCGCCAAAAAGGTTTGCCACGTGGTCTGGTAATAGCTGTAAGGGCGGATCAAAAAGTTATCACGCTGGCCGGTTTCGGCGTAAAGCGCATAGAATTGGGCTAGATCATCCACGCCGCCAACGCGTACACGCAGACCGCGCCGCTCGGCCAGGCGCACATTGTAACGCCATTTGCTCTTCATCCCTTCGGCCAGTGCTTCCTCACCCACAGACAAATCACTGTACGCTGTATTTTTAAATTGGATCTGTTCGCTACTATAGCACCAGCCACGACGGTATAAGGCATGCAGCAAGAGCTTACCTGTCGTTGTATCCTCACGCACATCCGGGTCAATTTTTACGAAGAGGCAATGCTTGGCCTTGGCATACGCTTCGATCTGCGCCAGGATCTGGTTGACCAAATCCGGTTGCGACCAATCCAACGTTGGCCCTTTGGGCACATAGGCCACCCGCACCGGCAGATAGGGCACAGGCTGGCGCCAGAGCAATTGGAACGCAGCCTGGACACGCCCGTCGGTGGCGAGCGCTACCCGCTCGGCTACCCACTCTGTCTGCCCCTTCACCGTGCCCCATTCCCAGCTTTGCAGCACATGTGGATCGGGCAGCCCAGCCAGAATGGTGCGCCATTCTTCGGCGTTTTCAATCGTACGGAGTGTAGGTGATGGGATGATTGGATGAGTGGATGGCTGGGAAGGAGTCAACGAATTACCACTCACCCAATCACCCCATTGCCGGATTTCGCCTTGTTTGGCCCGCAGTTGCAGTCCAATCTTGTAAACTTGATAGCCCAGGCGGTTGACGGGTCGATCCCAGTCACCGATCATGCGCACCACCTGCCCACCAAAACCCTGCTTGAAACGATAGACACCCCACAGATCGTGGGCGGGAAAGGCTTCCAGATCAACGGGCAGTTCGTCGACGGGGACGCCGCTGCCATCGCCATTGCGCAGCCCGAGCGCTAGCTTGCCGACATCATCCGGAATCCCCCAGAAGTCGTAGCGGATGGCGCCGCGACTGCGCGCCCAGCGCATGGCCGCCCATTGCAAGGCATGGTTGGGCATACGGTTGCGCTCACGGTTGCCGCTGGCGCCCCACAGATACCAGGCCGTCTGGCCCAAGGCAAAAACAACCAGCGCCGCCACCGGCTGATCTTCATATTCTGCTAATAAGAAAGCGGCCTGCTGGGGGACGAAGAGATCAAACGCGGCCTGATAGTAGGCGGCGCTATGAACAGAGAAGCCATCGCGTTGGCCCGTTGCCTGCATCAACGTATTAAACGCTGGCAGATCGGCCGCACCCGCTTCACGCACCTGGATCCCTTTGCGCTCGGCCAGCCGAATATTATAGCGCCACTTGCTCTTCATGCGATCCAGGATGGCCGCTTCCGAGCCAGTAATGTCGAGCACCGTCGTGCTGCGTGGTTGGATAGTCTGCGCGCCGGGTTGAAAGCCATAGCTGGCCAGCAAGGCGCGGTGGGCCGGTGTGTCGGGCAATTCCGGCTCGATCTTGAGCACAGACGCCCCTTCGCGCCGGCATTCGGTTGTCAACGCAGCGAGCAAGGCCTCGGTCTGGTTACGATTATGCCAATCGGTAAGGGGTCCCTTAGGGGCATAGGCAATCGTCAAGCCACCGGGCAAGTTGGGCGTGCGCTTGTAAAGCAGCAAGGAACCGGCCTGGACGGCGCCCGTCGCATCTTGGCAGACTACGCGACCCTGGCGCCATTCAAAGCAACTTTTCAGGTCGCCCCACCCGCTGGTTTGCAGGATATGGGCGGCCGGATGGGTCGCGACAAAGGCATCCCAAGTGCAGTTATCAATTGATGGTGTGGTCATAAAATAAACTTTCCGCTGGTGGTTGCATACGGCTATGATACCATAGACGTATGGCGTAATGGGTAATGAGTGATGTGTGTAAGAGATTTTATCGCCTTACAACAACGGATTCAGACTGGAACAAATACTGCTCGACCTGGCTATGTACCATCCGTTTCGGTCTGAATCCGTTGTTGTACCTCGCTCATAAATGCACAATGGCACTATATTTCTGTACACATGTAATGGCGCAAAGCCTAGCTGTGCTACAATATAAAGCAAATATAGCAAGTTTATCCAACATGATTTATCCAGCGTGCTCCATACAAAGCGAACCAAAATCGACGCATGAACAATGTCCGCAGCAGTGATGTGATCATAGAAGCCGTGCCGAATTTTTCTGAGGGCCGTCGCCCCGCGGTTGTACAAGCCATTGCCCATGCAATTAGTGTGCCAGGGGTACGCATCTTGCACCAGACCAGCGATTGGGACCACAATCGCAGCGTGATCACCGTTGCCGGCCCACCGCAGGCAGTGCTGGAAGGTCTATTTCAAGGGGTACGCGTCGCAGCGCAACAGATTAATCTTTTCGAACATCGTGGGGAACATCCACGTTTGGGTGCGACCGATGTCGTGCCGTTGGTGCCGATCCAGAACATCACACTGGCAGAATGCGCAACGTTGGCCACCGAGCTGGGCCGGCGCATTGGCACCGAGTTGCACCTACCCGTCTATCTATACGAAGCGGCGGCCACCCGTCCCGACCGCCGTAATCTGGCCGACGTGCGGCGGGGCGAGTTTGAAAGGTTGGTGGCAGAGATCGACCAGCCAGCGCGTCGTCCCGACTTTGGCCCAAGCCGGGTGGGATCAGCCGGCGCAGTGATCGTCGGCGCGAGACCTTTTCTGATCGCCTTTAACTTTTTTCTAACCACGAACGACGTATCAATTGCCAAAGCGATTGCTAAAACGATCCGTGAAAGTGACGGTGGCTTGCCAGCGGTAAAAGCCAAAGGCTTTTTGGTGGATGGGCAAGCGCAAGTCAGTGTTAATCTAGTCGATTTTACGCGCACGCCTTTACATATCGTTATGGCGCGCGTAAGCAATTTAGCCACCGAATACCATACGCAGATTGACCGTTCGGAATTGATTGGTTTGATCCCGCAGGCGGCCATATTTCAGACTGCGGCCCATTACCTAAAGCTGCCAGATTTTGGGCCCACGCGCGTCTTTGAGCAGGCGCTAGAGCAGTTGAGCGCCCCCAATTAAATTGGCACCTGATTTATGCATCTTTTTTACGGCAATAACCGTTATTACACTACATGCGATAGCATACGTCTATAAATATATCAGTTTTGCCTTATAAATTCGCCCAGCAACAAACGGCCACTCAGCCTGAATCATAATTTGATCATGCAGATAAATTCTCCAGACACTTTGACCAGCCCAACCCATTGTGCTAGAATTTATGGGCTAGAAGTTGATGGTGAAAGTTTTAGAAGGCTGCAAGCACCGGGCGCTTCCAAAGAGGAATTTGCATGCAGAATCAACCCAGGGTCGCTTATTCCGATAGCCTGCTAAAAAACTATAGCGTTACCGATAGAAAAATCACGACGACAATTGAAGAGAACCCGATCTCGCCTGATTTGGCGCTTGATCTGGCTATCGTTATTCTCAATTACAATACGGCTGACTTGCTCCGCCACTGTTTAGATTCCGTCTTGGCCGGCCAAGACGCGCTTAAAATACAGGTATGCGTCGTGGATAATGCCAGCACCGACGGCAGCCAGGAGATGGTGCGCACCCTTTTCCCCACCGTCCACCTGATCGCTAATCCAGCCAATGTAGGCTATAGCGCGGGCAACAACGCCGGGGCGCGCTGGTTTGGGTTTGGCACAGCGGAGGACAGGTTGGCGGGCAGTCGGTTGCCGCGCTATCTCCTCTTGCTCAACCCAGATACTATAGTCCCGCCGATGGCATTGGCAGCGATGGTTGCCTTTATGGATGCCCATCCAGAAATTGGGGTGGCCGGTCCGCGTGTGCGTCGGCTGGATGGTTCATTGGATCGCGCCTGTCGGCGCAGTTTTCCGACCCCGCAAGTGAGCTTTTACCGGATGACCGGGCTGAGCCGCCTCTTCCCCAAGAGCAAGCGCTTTAATGCGTACAATTTGGCCTATTGGCCAGAAGATGCCGTCCATCCGGTCGATTCGGTCGTTGGCGCTTATATGCAGATTCGGTGCGAAGCCATCCAACAGACAGGCTTACTGGATGAGAGTTTCTTTATGTATGGTGAAGATTTGGATTGGGCGAAACGGATCAAAGACGCCGGTTGGCAAGTGTGGTATAATGGTCAGGTAGAGATTACACACGTCAAAGAAGCAGCCAGCAGCCAAAGCAGCAAATCAAGGATCGACTTTTACGAAGCGATGTGGATCTTTTATCGTAAACATTATCAACAGGAGACACCCTGGTTGGCGGACAAATTGATCCTATTGGGTGTCGTCATTAAAGGTGGGCTAGACGTAGCCCGCCATCTGTGGCGTTTTGGCCGCCAATCGGCTGGGTTACAAAGCAGTAGACCAGGTGATTCTTAAGCATCCATGCAACAAAGTCTGACAAAAGCTACCGCATACGAAGAATACAGTCCACGCCGCGCCCATCGTCCGGTGCTTATGAAGCGCGCCCAGTTGATTTTTGTATTTGCGCTCCTCGTGCTCGATATTGGCTGCACATGGCTGGCGTTTTATCTGGCGCATGGGCTGATGGTACGCGATCCCGACATCATTATTGGCCCCTTTATGGAGTTTTGGCTGTTGCCAGCCGTCTATACAGTGGTGCTCATGATTATTTTTTTTACACAGCGCATGTACCAGCGGCGCCGTGCGATCAGCTATTTGGATGAATTTTTCAAGTTGGTCAGCTTCAACAGCTTCGCCATCTTAATCACGGTGGCGCTGATTACGCTGGCGCTGCGCGATTTCCGCTATCACCGGCAGTTCCTCTTTTATGCCTGGGCGATCAATATCGGTCTGCTGACATTGGCGCGCAGTTTGCACGCCCAGGTGCAGTGGCAAGCCCAGGCGCGCGGCATCGGCGACGATCGGGTCTTGATTATTGGGGCGGGTGAAGTCGGGCAAATGCTTGTACAGAAGGTGTTGCAAAACCCTAAACTCGGCTATCAGGTGGTGGGCGTCGTCGATAATGGTAAGACAAGCGCCATCGCGACGCTGCTCGGCCTGCCAATCCTGGGCACACTGGTCGATATCCCTTGGATCATCGAAAAATATGCGATTGATGAAGTGATCATTGGTCTCCCCGAAAGCAGTCACCAGGAGTTGGTCGGCATCATCAGTTTGTGTGAACGCGAAAAAGTGGGCATCCGCGTCTTTCCCGATGTATTCCAGATCATGGCCAGTGAAGTCGGCATCGGTGATTTGGGCGGCCTGCCGCTTCTCACGATCCGCGATGTGGCGCTACAGGGCTGGAAGCTAACCCTAAAACGTGGCATGGATGTGGTGGTCAGCGCCGTTGGGCTCATTCTAACTAGCCCACTCATGTTGTTGACGGCGCTGCTTGTCAAGCTAGACAGCCCTGGACCAGTCTTCTATGTACAAGAGCGGATGGGGTTGGACGCACGCCCTTTCAAAATTCTTAAGTTTCGCTCAATGCGTCACGATGCAGAGGTCGAAGGCCCCGGTTGGACCACCGAAGATGATCCACGGCGCACCAAATTGGGTACAATTATGCGCCGCTTTAATATTGATGAGTTCCCCCAACTAATCAATGTGTTGATTGGCGATATGAGCTTGGTTGGCCCTCGCCCAGAACGCCCAGTCTATGTCGAACAATTCCGCCAGAGTATTCCACGTTACATGGATCGCCACCGTGAAAAAGCGGGCATGACAGGCTGGGCACAAGTCAGCGGCCTACGCGGTGACACCTCGATTGCCGAACGAACCAAATACGATCTTTGGTATATTGAAAATTGGTCGTTAGGCCTGGATATTAAGATCATTATGCGCACGATTATCCAGTTAATTCTGGGGACTAATCGAAATGCGTATTGATCAGATGGACAGTAGACAAGTAAACCAACGACTGACGCCCATCTACCGCAACCAAAATGCCTATGTTGCAAGATTAATTGACACAAATGTTCTTAAGTGGTATGATCTGCCCTGTCTTTTCGTAAGGTGTCAGCTTGGAAAGCCCAGAAATATAGGGTAAAATTAACAAATAGCGAACAAATTTTTGGTGCAGGATTTATAGCATAACCGTTTATAAAGCAATATGGTTGAAATAATTTCCACCGCTGGTCTAACTGAGCGGCGTCGACATCTACTTAATATTGTAATTCAGGAATATATTCATACTGCA